>Ga0315294_10000932_pt1 | contig 31722 bp, 41 predicted proteins | sample YL17G13_40_MG_FD_203626 | JGI IMG/M metagenome (GOLD analysis project Ga0315294, IMG submission 203626) | Sediment microbial communities from Yellowstone Lake, YNP, Wyoming, USA - YL17G13_40 | ecosystem: Environmental > Aquatic > Freshwater > Lake > Sediment | place: USA: Wyoming | collected...
ATCGATCAGATCCGATTCGGGCAGAGCCTGCATGCTCTCGAGCAGCGAGGCCTGGGCCTTCTCCGACGCGGCGATGATCTCGCCCCAGGAGAGCGAGTGGTACTTCTCGAAGATCTCGGCGTTGGCCTGGTCGATGTCGTCATAGGTGGCTGGGGTTCCGCCGGTAGCCGCGGCGGTGAGCCGCGCCGCCATCCGCGCCTTCCACTCGGCCAGATGGGCGAGGGCGTCTTTGGCGGCCCAGCAGTCAGGTCTCCCCTCTGCCGAGCGCTCGATCTCAGTCAGCCGGGCGACGAACGCCTGCTCCTCGGCGTGAACGTGTTGGAGCAGCCCAACAAGCTTCGCCTTGAGATCCATCGTGTCCTCCCTCGATCTCGGTGTCGCTCGCCTCATGCGGCTTTCCCGGCAGACGTCCACCGGAGGGCGGCCCGGGTTAGGGCCAGCGCACGGGCTTCAAGGGGCGGCGGCGCGCCGATCCCTCGGCACCACGATAGCACATCTTGGAAACGCCTCCATCATCACGATGTTGGGACCCGACAGCACAAAAGGAGCGTACCGCGGATTCCTCTCCCCAGCCTCCGTGGGAGGCGGCCTACCACAAATGAGGGATGAAGGTCTCGGCCCGGGAGATGGCAACGGGATCCGGGGTCTGGAAGCCGGCGAGAGGCGCTTGCAGGTTGCTGAGAAAGTGCCATCCAGATCGAATCCACGGACCCTCATGCGGTGTTGATAGGTGTAGATGCAAGAGCGGCCTGGAGGGTTTGGGCAATGCGCGGAGACGACGAGAAGCAGCCTGCGATCTGGAGCTACGTTCTGTTGGAAGATCGGATTCCCGACGACCACCCCCTGCGGCGGATCCGTCGGATGGTAGACGAAATCCTGGAGCGGCTGTCGCCGCGCTTTTCGGAGATGTACTCTCAAGCGGGGCGACCGTCGATTCCGCCGGAGCAGTTGCTGCGGGCCTTGTTGCTGCAAGTGCTGTACACCATCCGCAGCGAGCGCCAGCTGATGGAACAGTTGGGCTACAACCTGTTGTTCCGCTGGTTTGTCGGTCTGAGGATGGATGATCCGGTGTGGGTGCCCACCGTGTTCACCAAGAACCGGCGACGGCTGCTGGAAGGTGAGGTGGCTCGAGCTTCCTTTGAGGAAGTCCTGGGCATAGCCCGACGGCAGGACCTGCTGAGCGATGAGCACTTCACCGTGGACGGGACCTTGATTGAAGCCTGGGCGGGACAGAAGAGCTTCCGGAAGAAGGACGTACCTGCTGGGGGAGAGGATGACAAAGGAAACCCGACGGTAGACTTCCACGGGGAGAAGCGTACGAACGAGACCCACCGATCCACCACCGATCCCGAGGCGCGACTGTACCGCAAGGGGCCCGGCAAAGAAGCCAAGCTGTGCTATCTGGGGCATGTCTTGACGGACAATCGCTTTGGCTTGGTGGTCGACACCTGTGTGACGATGGCCACGGGCAGGGCGGAGGTGCAGGCAGCCCAAGCGATGTTGGATCGGCGACGGAGCAGGAAGGCGGGTCGGATCACGCTGGGTGCCGACAAGGGCTATGACACTCGAGGCTTTGTGCAGGGGATGCGCGATTCGAGCATCACACCCCATGTGGCGCAGAGCAGCTTGGGGCGGCGGAGCGCCGTCGACGGTCGCACCACGGGCCGGGAGGGGTATGCGGTCAGCCAGAAGAAGCGGAAGTTGGTGGAGCAGGTCTTCGGCTGGTTGAAGACGATTGGTCCGCTTCGCAAGACGAAGTTGCGCGGTGTGGCCCGGGTGGGATGGATGTTCGCTTTCTCGGCGGCCGTGTACAACCTGCTCCGTATCAGCAACATGGCGGCCGGGGTCTCCTGACCGCCAGGACGGGCGGCGAGGAGGAACCAGAGGAAAGGGAGCTGGCCCACCCGCAATCGACAGGTTGTCCCAAAGCATCATCCGCAACTCCGGCACAGAAGGCGCTGAGCAGTCCGACATACACATACCTTCACTCAACCGAGCATTCTTCAGCAACCTGCTAGAAGAGATGTCAGACAGCCTTGTGGATCCGTGCAAAGGAGGGCGAGAGCTGCCCGCCATGATGTCCATGATCCACTCGGAGGCATTGCTGGCTGGCTGTACCACACGACACCCGACAGGACTGTCTACCACGATCAGGGGGGAGCCTGGCAAGTTGGGAGGGCTGGCCCCCAGGCAGGCAGAAAGACCGTTCATCATCCTGCCAACCCCTTGCCAGGACATCCCTCGGGCACCTCCGCGGAGCCCCTCACTCGTACATGCCCATCTCCACGTAGTACCATAGCCCATCGCGCAAGCCATGGAACCACACCATATGGGCGTTGCCCCCGACGTTGAAGGCTGCCGGCTCACAGCATCGATCATGGACTACTTCGTCATAGGTATGAGGCAGAACCTGCCCGCTGTACGACACACCGATCCCATCCTCATCCTCAAAGAAGTAGAGTGGCCTTCCCGCCAAGAGCCTCCAGCCAAAGACGCTCTCGTAGCCTGACTGCTGGCTGAGGCTTGTGCCATCAATGAAGACCTGGCCATCAATCTCAAGCACCCAGCGTCCCTCCCACGACCACAACCCTTTGACCGGGTTATCCGGCCGCGGTCCTGACATCTGGAAGGAGAACAGAACCGCGTCGCCTCGTCGCAGCCTGCACTCTCTGTGTTGGTCGTCGCGCTCCAAGAAGATCAGGTCATCGCCCGCGAAGACGGGCGGCGTGTCGCAGTGACGCGCCGTGTCCCATGGCTGCAAAGACCGACGACGGACAAGCTGTGCTGGGCGATTGAGCCCCTGCACCAGGAACGCAAAGTCCTGTCCCGAACTGGCCACACTCACCGGCCAGATGGCTTCAATGTCCTGAGCCACCACCTCGCCGCCTCGGTAGAGATCGTAGAAAGGAGAGGACCACCCAGGTGTCTCCCTGGGAACCAACAAGTAGTCGAAGGGCGCCAGGGCAGCATTGTAGGCCCTCGCTACTTCCTCCGCAGGAGGCTCACGCCAGGCGCGCCGGCGGTCTAGGATGCTCGGTTCAATGCGTTGCAGGTACTCCAGGTGATTCGGCGTGTCTTCTTCTTCACTCACTATGGCGTATTCCTCCACAACGAGATCGGTGACGCCATCGACCGCGGCAACCCTCCAACCTTCGGCGCCGACGTTGAGGGTCAATGTCCGGTGCTCCACCGCGTCACCGACCACCAAGATTACCTCCGCCCGCGCCAGCGACTCGCCTTCCCGGGACACCCCGAGTACGCGAGCCGAGGAGGGCCGAGCCTGCAGGCCGAGCAGCAGCTCCAGTGGCGTCTCCGCGGAAGCGAGGTTCGTCCGCAACTCGGGATCGAGAAATGCCACGGCTTCCTCGTCAGCCCCCCGGAGCAGGGCATCTACAAAGCAGACGACCGTCGAGTCTGGATCCTGCTCGGGGTGGGCTTGGCTGCGGCATGCCGACCCCAGGCGACTCGGATCGAGGACGGTCAGGGGCGTCGCTTGTTGCTCAATCCGGGTCGGGCCCGGCGTCGTGGATGGCGATTGGGCGACCATGTCTGGCGTCCGTTCCACACCCAGCTCCAGGACACCGTTGCAGGCGCCGAGGGCAAGTGCTCCAAGTAAGGCAAACATGGTGCGTCTCACGATGGACCTCCATTCGAGTTAGGCGTGTTCAGAAGGACTCACTGCCACCAGGTACACCCAGCCCCTGATCCACCATCAGGCACACCTGGCCTCAAGCAAGGAGCGATCACCTCCCTTTGGCATTTGACAGGCAGTGGCAGAATGCGTGCTCAATCTCTGGTCCGTGCATTAAGCCCTCCAATGCACGTAAGCCGGGCATCGACTCTCCGACTTCAAGGTGGGACACAGGACACGGCTCATACAGCCTCCCCGGGGAGGGTCGAGGGGGCGTCGTCGGGCCTTCAGACTCACCTCTGGGGGGCCGGGCGCTGTGGGTACCTTCGCATCTGGGACGCAATGAGAGGCCCGGGGCGTCGCGTGCCCGGCTCTGCACAAGGCCAGGACGATCGTGCAGCCCGAGAGGGACGCCGATAGCCCCTTCGGTGATGGACGAACCGAGGATCCCACCCCGAGGACAGCCTCCAAGAAGGCTACCGCCCCCAGCCAAGCAGTCCCACCGGCGCTGTTGGTAACGGTGTCGGCGCGCGCCGGTGGAGGCGAGTTTCCCGGGCCTTGCCACCAGTCGAAGAGCTCCCCCCAATCAATCAGGCCATGGTATCCCTGGTAGCCTTCTGAAGGCCCAAGGCCTTCCGCCGCCGAGAACAGCTCCTCACCATCGCGGCCGACCAACCAGAGGCTAGTCTCCTGACCGCGGATGCGCGCGAAGAGGAGGTGCTCACCGTCGGCAGACCAGAGCGGGTGCTCGTCGCGATAGGTCGCGTCGTTGGTCAGCGGACGGCGATCCTCTCCACTGGCCGACACGATCCAGATCCGCCGCCGGTTCAGCGCCTCGTTCCCGATCTGTCCACCGACGGCGGGCGCGTCGGTGTCTGCCGGTTCAGGCATCGCCGCGTAGGCAAGGTACCGACCATCAGGCGACCAGGCAGGGCTGGAGACTGCCTGGCCGGAGGCAGAGAGGGTCACGCGGATAGCAGCCGCAGCATCCAGGAGCACGAGCTCCTTCTCTAGCCAGGCGATCCTCCCACTGCCTGCCACGACCGCCACATCGGGCGACCCGGGCCGCGGGGAAAAGAAGTCATCCCTGATCAGTGTCGTTACCGGGTGGATTTGGGATGAGCCGCCGTCCCTACTTATGCTCATCAGCGTCAAACCGTCGGCTTGAACTGAGGGGGATGCCGGCCCCTGCCAGAAGTAGATCCGAGATCCGTCACCCGACCAGCCAGCCAGGAACAGCACCGGGGCCTCGGGAATCGTCTCAGTCTGAAGAAGCCGGGAAGTCAAGTTGCCATCCCGACGCATCAGGTTCAAGAAGCTGCGCACTGGCGCTTCGGCAATCCCGGCTTGCGCCCACTCGACCAAGGTGTACGCTAGCCAGTTCCCATCTGGGCTCCAGGCAAGGTCGGTGACGCAACAAGCGGGAGGGACCAACATGGCGGGTCGGCCATCCTCGAACTCCACCAGAACGATGGCACTGCGCGAGTCAATGTATGCCAGACAGTCCTCGACCGGCGACCAGGCGACCTGTTCGGCACCAAGCGAGGCGAAAAGGGGCCGAGCGTCCCACCTATCCGCTGTCATAATCCACAAGGCTCCCTCCTTATAGAAGAGGAGCAAGTTGCCGGACGTCGACCAGAGAGGCCGCGCATTGCATCCGTCGCTTGTCAGCCGGCGAGGTTCTCCGTGCGGCAGCTCCCGGATCCAGATGTCCCCCCCTCTCACATAGGCGAGGAGACCCAAGCCGGGTTCAGATCCAGCCGTCGGTGTGCCCTCCGACTCTGGCTCAACCGTCGGGGGCCTCACATGTCCTGGCGATAGGGTCGAGTCTGGTCGGACCTCTGACGGGCGACTGCAGCCGGCCAGCGACAGAATGAGCATACTGGCCGATAGGCAGAGCATCGCCTTGGTCATCATGTGCCTCCGATGTACCTCCGGGTGTTCATCCGCGGATGTTCCCAAAATGGGATGTCCCTGTGGCACGTGCCTCGCTTGGGGGACAACTTGGCCACAGCGCGTGTAGTCTCTGGCACTTGGCGGGCAGATTGCAGCTGCAGGTTCGCCTCCCTCCAGACGCCGCGGACCGTCCTAACCCCACCACGGTGATGAACGGCCTCCCACACAAGTGACAACCGGAGCCTGCAACTACCTACGCCTCCGGACTTGCCGGCTCAAGACGGCTCATCGGCCAGGCAGGGCAGGTCAGCCTCGGAGATACCCGACCCCGAGGACGCAACCACCTAGACGACAGCGCCTTCATCCTCTTCGGCCATCAACTCGACCTTGTCCCCGCGGCGGGGAAATCTGATCGCGTTGTCAAGCAGATTGAAGAGGCCAACGGAAAGCACATCCCAGTCCCCGTCCAGACAGGCAGGCTGCCAGATCCGGTCACAACCGAAGCTTGAAAGTGCCTCCCGTTCATGTACACCTTCGTCGCTCCAAGCAGAGCCTCTGCCATATGCCGGCCGAGAGCATTCAGCACTTGGGGCCAAACCCACGCCATCACGGGAGAGGCGCTGGGGCACTTCATGTTTCCTCTTGTCGGTTCCTCAAACCCCCTCGGGAAAGGTTCGTCCTCCACCCTCAATCGGAAAGCCGCCAAGCGAAGACTCGTTCCTGCTTGAGCTTTCTCTGCAGGCGTTGATCCTTCTCGCTTGTGTTTCTCCGCAGGTCCTCCTCAAGACGATTGCTCGACTCTGAATTCCAGGACGCGCTGCGACGCTGATGCCGTCAGCTAGCACACGCTTCGGCTGGGGTAGGCGAGCGAGAAGGATCTCGCGCGCACTCACCACCGACATCACCGATGGACCTCATGAAGGGGACGGCCAGCTCTTGAGTCCCGAGGCGCCCAGCAGTGCCGTTTCCAGGGGAGCTGAAGAACCGTTTGAGGTATCTGGATTGCGGAACCTCCCTCCAAGGAGAGCTCCAACGTCCATGGACGAACGGCTGATGGAGCGCACTTGATCTGCCCCCCACCATTGGGACAACACAGGCCTTGAAGAGCGCGAGACGAGAAGCGGCGATCCCAAGGCGCTGCAGGAGAGAAAGGTGATGGGTGGCGAACCCTCTCGGTCGTCATGGCCGATTCGCGGGAGAGCACCTGAAACCCTCACGCACTGCTCGCGCAGCTTCGGTTGTGCTGAATCCACGCCAGATACTGCTTGTCGCTCTCCTGTACGTGCTCCAGGATCTCGAGAATCGACCGCTCGCCCTCCCGGGGCGGCCGCGAGGCGGCTTCATCGCCCAGGCCGATTAGCGAACCCTCCAGGCGACCCCGGGCTGCCAGGAACTGCGCCAGGGCAAGTTGGGCGACAGTCGGCGCGGTTCCTAAAGTCCAGCGCGCGGCCACGATCTGATTGATGTGTTCCTCTTCGTGCGCCGCAAAACGGTATAGGATGTGCTGCACGCGCCAGGGCGCCTCATCCGTCTGAGCACGCATCTCTTCTTCGGTCAATCCCGAGAGTCCCTTCACGATCTCTCCAGACACCTCACGCATTTCGCCGAGCAACTCTGCGACCTGACTCATGGCTCCGCTCCTTCGAATGTCAATTCCTGGTGTTCCTTGCCCTCTACGTGGCTGGGTGAGCCGGGTCCCCCGACCCATGAAGGCCGGCAAACAGTGGCTTGCACGCCTCCTGCACGCAGGATCCCCGGGTGGATTGGTCATGTGGTGGAGACATCCCCAGGTCATTCATGCAAAGACCGGTCCTCGGATCTTCTGCACGTACACCCTCCCAGGGCGCCCGACGTTCCTGCCCTGCTCCGCCACGAAGATCGGACACCCTGGTAGGCCGTAACGCACAAGGTAGGCCCCCATTGCACCGCTGGCCGAGCCTGTCACCGGGTCTTCGTTCACTCCGGCCGCCGGCGCGAAATGGCGGGCGCACGCCCGGCGCTCCTCCACCTCCTTCTGGTTCAGGCTGAATACGTGTACGCTAAAGAAGTCCCCTTGCTCTGTCAGACGGGTTAGAGCGCGAAAGTCGGGCTGCACCCTCTCCAACACAGCCGGGTCCCGCAGCCGTACCATGAGGTGTGGTGTCCCGGTGCTCACCGTTTGAACCGGTTCGGCGATCTCATTGGGGAGGATTCCAAGGGCGTTAGCGACGCATTCCAGGGGATATGTGTCGAGGAACTCTGGTGGCTGCAGTGTCATCACCACCAGAGAGGCCATGGCGGGCCGAGTCCGGACCTCAACACGCAGGACGCCCACCTGAACCTGGAGGGTGACCTTCGTCCGCCATCCCGCCAGCGGCAGGCGCCCTTCCTCGATCAACGCGTGGACCGCGGCCACCGTGGGGTGGCTGGCCAGAGGGATCTCCTTGAGCGGCGTAAAGAAGCGCAGTTGGAAGTCCGCCACGGCGGACGGCATGACGAAAGCGATCTCCGAGAGATTCATCTCCCGGGCGATGGTCTGCATCTGCCATTCATTCAGGTCTTGCGCATCCAGGAGAATCGCCGCCGGATTGCCCAAGAACGGCGTCGTGGTAAAGGCGTCAACCTGCAGAAAAGGGAGAAGGGGCATGTCCTATTTCTCCTACACCCGGTCAGATTGTCCGATGCTCGTTCGGAGGAGCCTCGCGACCTTCCGATCGGTTCGGTACGCCGATCCGAGATCTAGGCGTTGACCTTTGCCTGCGGCCGAAGTGGAGGTTTGCTCGGACTTCCCACCACGCCCGGAAGCACAACGCTTTTCAAACAGACGAGGGAGTCCCACCATCGCCGAAAGGCGCGACAAGGCCTCGCTCCCGCCTGACAAATGCCCACCGCACTGGGTCACGGCGACATCCCCTGCCTCACAAGGGCTCGCCTCAGGCTCTCTTCACCATCCACCCACCAGCGCCCGCCCAGGATTGTCCTGACGAAAGCACGCCTCTGCGCCTGGTCCCTCTTCGCAGGGACCTCGCCCGCCGACCAATTGCCGATAGCGGAGATGGCCGCCTCGATTTCGGCCGGCTGCGTGTCCCGGTAACTGTCGACGTGGTGCAGGTAAGCCAGGGGGATTCGGGGCCGGATCGCGGGATCCTCCGCTGGATAGCCGACGATCAAGCCGATGACGGGCAGGACCTCAGAGGGCAGATCCAGCAATTCACTGACCTCCAGCGCGTTGTGTCCCACAGTTCCTATGAAGACTGTCCCAAGGCCGAGGGACTCTGCGGCCAGGGAGAGGTTCTGGGCGGCCAGGGCCGCATCCACGGTGGCGAAAATCAAGCCGGTGAAGCCATCTATCATTCGCTCCACGCCAAGGTGGACGGCCCAGAGGCTGGAGCGGCGAAGGTCCAGGCTGAAAATGAACATCGTGCCTTGAAGCAGGGTTTCCTGTCCGCCACAGATTCGGTAGAGCCTGCTCCGGAGAGACCGGTCAACCACTTCGATGATGGAGTAGAAATGCCCCATGGCGGTGGTGGGGGCGCGAATTGCACATTCGAGCAGGGTCAGCTTCACTTCCGCGGGCAACTCCCTGCGCGCGAAACGCCGGATGGAGCGGTGCTTACGGATGGTCTGGATTGTCTCTTCCACTGACGTGACGCAGCTCATGTCGGATCAGCCTGTGCGCCGTGGCGCTACTGGACAAGTGGGAGGCCTCTTCCCGGGATTGCCCAGCTGATGGCCCAAATGCCTGCGGCGCACCTTCAGGTCCAGGGCCGAGATCGCAGCAAGGATCTCCAGGCGATGATCCGGGGACAAGGCCGGACCGTGGCGACCGGCTTCATCATCCCCCCATCCCCTTCTTCAGTTCCCCTGAGTTTCACACCCGAGGGAGTCCAACGCCAGTCGTCGTGCCACACACTCAGCAACCTCGCGGCTGAAGAGTCTTTCAAGCAGGGCCAGCCCCAGGTCGAGCGAACACGAAATGCCGCCGGCGGTGATCACGTTTCCGTCTTCAACCACGCGTTCATGGGAGACCTCACAGTAGAGGCGCAGTTCCTCGCGGGCTTCATGATGGGTGGTCGCCCTTTTCCCCTCCAGCAACCCAGCTTTCGCCAACACCATGGCGCCAGTGCAGACAGAACAGACCAGATGTTGTCTCGCGAAATCCCAGATATCAGCCATGAGAGCGCCGTCCTTCACGACCTCGGCGACGCCGTTGCCCCCGGGTACGATCAAAATGTCGTAGCCAGCGAAGCCGCGACTGCGGCGGTGAGGCCTTATCACCAACCCGTTGCGACAGACGACCTCCTCGGTCAAACCGAGGACGTCCACCTGCAAAGGCTCGTCAATGTCCAAGCCACCGTCCTCCTTCATCCGCCGGGTCTTGGCCAGCACCTCGTAGACGCCTACCAGATCTAATTCCTCCACATCATCGAACGCAAGGACTGCAATCCGTTTGCTCATGGTCGTGCTCCTTTCCGACGCCAATGAGGACATCTGGGGCTGCTCACTCCCGGCAACGATATGCCTCCCCTCTCGTTGACCCATGTACTCGCCCTATCACTGATCGAGGTGGATCCATTGAGCAGAGATCTATGGCGCGATGTCGTCTTTCGATCGGGACGCCTTGTCATACCGTGGCTGAGTCGTCCCCTTCTGCCAGTTCTAGACAAGCAGGGTCAACAATCGATTCAAGCGGACCATGACGAAGCCGAGAGTTAGGTTGATGCGTTGAGACAGGTGCATCGTTAGCAGCTTTCCAACGCCGGTTGGCTGACTCCAGCCGGGCCTCCCCACCCACTTACGCCGACACCCGTGGCGGTCCTTACATGGGCCTTGCGGTCTGAGGACCGGTCGCGCAGGACAACCCGAGCGTCACTTCCCGGTCATGTATCTGCCACCCCCTTGTCGGCAGCTTTCCGGCCATCCAGGTCGTCAAGCACTTTGAAAACAAACCTTGCAGGCCATTGGACCACGCCACCGCCAAGTGCCAGAGCCACGGCGGTCGCTTCGAGGATCTCCTTCCGGCTGGCACCAAGATCGGATGCCCTGCTGACCGATTGCAGCCCGCCGCAAGCCACGCGGCTTTAGCCGCTGTGGACAAGGCGGGTTTCTCGGCGGCTTCAGCCCGCCGAAGGCGAACAGATGTGCTATAATAGCAGTACGGTGGGCCACTGGGCTGCACCGTCGTCCTTTGGGACAGCACCTTAACATAGGATGTGTTGCCGGTTCTCATTCCAGAATCCCGAATGAGGTAAAACATGTCGGGTGTTGCTGGCACGGTGCAACTCCTTTTCGGGTGGGACGCACCCATTGGGGCGTAACGTGGGCCGATAGGTCGAGCGTGCCCCGAGAAGCCACGTGGATCTATCCACTGTGGAGCGTCACAAATGCTGATCCCCAGCGCGATCAGCTCCTTGCTCCTCTGATCAAGGGCGCCATCCCGAAAGGCGTCGACTTCGAGCTCTTCGAGGTCACGGAAGGTGCTCACCCCGCTGCGGAACATTCGCAGGTTGAATGTCCTCCGGGCTTCCCTTATCCCTTCGATACTCCCGAACATTTCAGCCTCCGTGTTCTGGTTGAGGTGAGTTCGGTCAGATGGCCGCGAGGACGCACGTAGCCCCTCCACGACCACACCCCCAGGGTGTTCCCGGGCCATCGTTGTGAACGACGCTCTGGTGTGAGGCGCAGGCTGACGCCCCCAGCGACGGTCCGCCGCAACCCGGATCTCCACACTCAGATTGGACCTTGTCGGCCCTGCGCTCCTGCAGCAGGCTGGGCCCAGTCCTGAGGCTGCCCTCGCCGTAGGCTGCCTGACGCTTCTTCGCCCTGCTCGGGCACCAAATGCAGGGCCCAAGGATTCCAGCGGCTTTCCCTCGACCTCACGCTGACAGACTTCCGGACTGCGCAAGTGCATCTATGACCCGAACAGCTGCCACATGGTACGGCTCCCAGGTATCGGGTCATGCGCCGGCGATCCTGAAGAGCCAGTAGGTAGCTATACCGACAACGATAACAAGGAGTGTGTTGTGGGTCCTCCAGGCAACAAACAGCCCCGCGAGTCCGGCGCATAGACCGGGGCCAATACCTGCCTCCTGCCCGGTCAGAAGAAGCCCCGGGACTACCAGGGCCGCGAAGATGGCAACAGGAACGTAGTGCAACCACCGGCTTACCAACGGGGGCAAGTCGCGGCTCAACAGCAGCACAGGACCAAACCGAATCGCAAATGTGACCAGAGCCATCGCAAGAATGGTCAGGAGTGCTTCCATCGCACCTCACACGCAACCCCGACCAGACTGGCGGCTAACCCGCTGAGCACGACGTACCACTTGCCCGGCAGCAGGACGGATCCGGCAAGGGCCAGCCCACCTGCGACGACGGCGACCAATAACGATATCCGGTTGCGAACCAGAGGAACCAGAAGCCCCAGCAACGCCAGCGGGAAGATCAGATCCAGCCGGTAGGGGCCGAGGTCCGGCAGAGCTCTTCCCAGCAACGCCCCGGCGAGGCTGGCCATACCCCACTGGAAATACAGGCCCAGATTGGCACCCAGCAGGTAGGCAGAGCTGCCCGAGCCAGCAGCATAGCGAGCTGTGGCCAGCGCGTACGATTCGTCCGAGAGCGTGAAGGCCGCCAGCATCCTACGCCCCCGCGAGAGTCCTCGCAGGTACGGTGCGATGGAGGCGCTCATCAGGAGGTAGCGCAGGTTGACAACCAGGGTCACCAGGACGACCATCCCTCCACCGGAGGTGGACCAGACCTGCAAGGCGCTGAACTGGGCCGCGCCGGCAAAGACGGCGAGCGACATCAGCCAGGTCTGCCCCGACGAGAGACCGACCTGCCGTGCAGCAAAACCATAAACCAGGGCGAAGGCGATCACTCCTGGGGCCAGCGCGAGCGTCGACACAAGACCGGCTCGGAACGAGGCTGGCGAGCCCTCGGACCGCCCCTCAACACCCTCCCCACGCCCCGACAGGTTGCTCTCCGACGCCAAGGTTTGCCTCCCAGCGATGAACAGAGACCCTCAATTGGTTTGCAGGTACTACCCAGCCCGGAACTCCCGGGGCATCGACATCCAAGGAAGGCGACTCACGGACCTCCGCGCGTGGCGAATCGCGGGGACCGCTTTTCCACGAAGGCGGATAGCCCTTCCAGGAAGTCCTCCGTTCCTGCTTGTTCGATGATGCGTTGCCTCTCGCGCTCAAGCTGCGATTCCATGACCGGGAAGAGTGATGCGTTCAGGAGCGCCTTGGCTCCGGCGAAAGCTGTTGCAGGTCCTGCGGCCAGCCGCGCTGCAACCTCCCGCGCCCGTTCGCACAGCTCGTCCTCCGGAAGCACCTCGTGGACCAGCCCAAGGGCAAACGCCTCTTGAGCATCCAGCACAGGATCGAGAAGCAGAAGCTCGCTTGCCTTGGTCGATCCGATGATCGCAGGGATCATGGCCGTCCAGCCTCCGTCCGGGACCAGCCCCATCGAGGTGTATGCTTGCTTGAACTTGGCGCTGTCCGCAACCAGGCGCAGGTCGCAGGCGGCTGCGAGGCTCAGACCCGCCCCGCCGACCGCTCCGTTGATGGCGGCCACGACCGGCCGCTCCAGCAAGCGTAAGTCCGTGATGGCCCGGTGTAGCGGAATGGTGAGGTCGCGGAAGAAGTGCCGAGGGTCTCCCCCTGCCCGGATGTGCATCCAGGCGGCCTTCATATCCCCACCGGCGCAGAAGCCCCGCCCAACGCCGGTGAGAATCACGGCACGGATGCGCCTGTCCTCCATGCACGTCTGGATGGCCCGTACCAGCGCCTCTGCCATCGGCAGATCCAGGGCATTCAGCACCTGCGGCCGGTTCAAGGTGACTGTGGCGATGTCATCTGCGATATCAAGCAATACGCTCGGCTCGGTCATTCTCTCACTCCTCTTTCGTAGAGTCCTTCGCTAACATGTCGCTGCACTGCCTACCTTACACGGCTGCGATGCCCATTTCACGTCCTCGGGTACCCAATCGCGACCACACCAGCAAAGGGTTAACAACCACCGATCCAGCGGCTGTCGCTGCGCCGGGAAAGTAGCCACGCAAGCAAATGGCCGCCCCGCGATGGCGGAGACCCTCCCGGATCTCCACGTTGGCCACCGCCTAGTAGAACCTGCAAACCCGGGCCCGGTCTACGAGGACAGATGGGCCTGCCAGCAGGAGACCGCTCACCAGGGCAACGTTCAGAATGGCGAAGCTTTGCCGCGCCATCCGAATGACGGGCAAAGCCTCGATAACCCGGTGGATAGCTCCACTCACGACAGAAAACAATTCATAGAGCCGAGTCAGGTATTCCTCGACACTCTGGGCGGCTTGGGCACCAACCAGCAGGAAGAACAGGACGGAGATGCATCCCGCCGTTGCGCCGCTGGCTGGCAAGGAAGGCCCGATCGTCTCATCAGCCATGAGGCTTGCTCTTCGCCCCTGTTGCACTCTTGCGCTCAAGGGGCCACCCCCTGCCGACGGTTGTGGCTGATCCAGGCCAGGTACTGCCTGTCACTCTGTAGGATGTGCTGCAGGATCTCGAGAACCGACCACTCGCCCTCCCGGGGCGGCCGCGAGGCGGTTTCATCGTCCAGGCCGATTAATGAACCTTCCAGGCGACCCCGGGCTGCCAGGAACTGCGCCAGGGCAAGTTGGGCAGCAGTCGGTGCGGTTCCCAAAGCCCAGCGCGCGCCCACGATCTGATTGATGTGTTCCTCTTCGTGCGCCGCAAAACGGTAAAGGATGTGCTGCACGCGCCAGGGCGCCTCATCCGTCTGAGCACGCATCTCTTCTTCGGTCAATCCCGAGAGTCCCTTCACGATCTCTCCAGACACCTCACGCATTTCGCCGAGCAACTCTGCGACCTGACTCATGGCTCCGCTCCTTCGACTGTCTATTCCTGGTGTTCCTTGCCCTCTAAGTGGCTGGGTGAGCCGGGTCCCCCGACCTATGAAGGCCGGCAATCAGTCGCTTGCATGCCTCCTGCACGCAGAATCCCCGGGTGGATTGGTCATGTGGTGGAGACATCCCCAGGTCATTCATGCAAAGACCGATCCTCGGATCTTCCTTGACCCTGTCCCGTCCGCTCCCGCGGCAACGTCTTCTCGGCCTGAGGCGCATAGGCGCTTTCGCACTCGGCCCTCCGAGCTAGCGGTCCGCGGCCTGGCAGCAAGGCTCCGCCTGGGCGACTCGTGGAACCCGGTTTCTTCGGGATAGGGCTGCCCGGATCATGCCGGAGGCACATCCGACGCCGCTGTCAACCTGAACGGCGCCCGTGGGGCAGTTGCGCTGGCATGCCCCACACTCAATGCAGCTCTCACGGCGAACAAGGAAGGCCACCCGACCATTCTGGTCGAACACCCCGTGAGGGCAGACCTGACTGCAGAGGCCGCAGCCGATGCACAGCGAGGCATCGTACCGAAGCGTGTTCTCCAGGTAGGCGTGTAACATCACGCTCCTCCAAGCCATCGCATTGCAGTGAGCAGGAGCGTGAGGCCAAGGCCCGTTGCCCCCATCCAGGCCATGACCGGGACGTAGGTGAATATCTCTCGTCGTACGCCGGTCCTGGAGGTGAACGTGGTTGCTCCAGTGAAGTTCAGCCCCAGATAGGCGACCCCTGGAGGGATGACCAGCAAGTAGACCAGGGCCGAGCCGACTTGAAGCCACGAAATCGAGCCCCCGTGGCGAAGCAGTGGGGCGAGGGCGAAGGGCAGGGCCACCAGCCCTCCCAGAACGAAGCCCTTGGTGCTGAAGTTGTGTGTAGGGAGCCAGGGAAGCAGGATTGGAAAGAGAACCGTCCCCGCAAGGATCACGGACAGGGCGCCAGCCGATGCCAGGGTGCCTCCGAAAAAGAAGAGCAGCACGACCAACGGTGACATCCTTGGCAGGATATGCACCAGTTCAATGGGGATTAACACCAGCCGGTCCGACAGGGAAAACCGGACGCGCCGCATTTCCTTGCCAGCCTGACGGAGGCGGAGGTACTCTGGCAGATCGCCAGCGCGCACCGGCCCGTACTCGACTCGGAAGCTTGTGCGCTTCTTGACATCGTGAGCGGCAACCCCGGGTGCACCGAGCTGGGGCAGGATCAGCACACGATGGCTGACGACCTCGCGCAGCCTCGTGGCTTCGACTCGGCGGACCAGCTCCTCCGTCCCGAAAGTCCCCTTGCCGGCGGCGCACCACACATTGATGCCATGCGTGTCCAGGACCAGGAGGTAGGCATCCATCCCGGCCAGGGCCGAGCGGAGTGCATCGAAGCTGAGGGTGTAATTGGCGGTCACGAAGACTGGCGAGGCCGGTGTGGGACTGCCCAGCACGTGCAATCCGGGTGCCACTTTGTGCCCCATTCGGTTGACGCCCCACCGGGCCAGGAAGTGGTCCCAGCGGTCCGCCAGGGTGATGATGCTGGTGGCCCGCATGGTCGTTGGGGTTCCGGCCGTGGGGCTTTCTCTCTTCGGCGGATCATCCCGAGAAGCCGGATCGCGGGGACCGCAGCCCGCGATGGCATCGTCTTGCCGAAGGTTGCACTGACACTCCGATCCCTTCCTCATCCCTTTCACTCCTTCGGACGCAGTCGATGCCAGCAGGCGCCCGCTGTCTTCCGACCCCGCCTTGTGAACGAAACGGTCTCTGTGCCGAGCGATCTGATGCGCTGCTCGGCCGCCCTGTCCGTCAGGTCTCCGACCTCTTGGACTCTCGACCCACTATGGCATCACGATTCACCTGGCCTCATCGCCGACGCAGCCCGCCCTGTCGCCGGCCAAGTGTCCCCATCACCCCGAAGATCCAGCGTCACGGCCTCCTCCGGGCAAGTCGTCACGCACAGACCGCACCCGTAGCAGCGCTCGGACGCGAAGAGCACCTTCCCATCGACCATTTGCCGAGCCCGAAAAACGCAACGTGTCACGCAGACCGCGCAATCGGTGCACCGGGCAGCGTCCGTGTGCGCGATGAAGTCGGAGCGTACCACCAGATCTTCTCGTCCGAACTGCCTGAGCATTTGTAGTCTGTAGCAGCAGCATGAACAGCAGCTGCAGACCGCCCAGATGTCATCCTTGGGCCTGTAGGCGGCCTGGTGGACCAAGCCACGAAGGTTCGCGATGCGCAGTGTTAGCTCTGCCTCTTTCAGGTGAATCGGCGTTGCCCAGCCGGCATCGATAAATGCTTGTGCAACATCATTCATCAGCAGGCAGGTCCTCAGCGGCTGATCGCAGCGTCCATAATGCGATCGACAGACACAGTCGCCGACCGCCAAAGTGCGCGCAGTTCGCAGGATCTCCACCGCCTGCTGGGTGGGCAGGACCCAATCAGGAGAAGGAAAGGCCTCCGGGACTGGAAGCACCCGGCCCGCGTAGGGGATTAATCCTTCCTTCATCCACCCGTCGTACTTTCGAAGGATCTCCAGGAGGTGCTCATCCGTGTGCATGCCATTCCTCACTGCTACTATTGTCAATCACCGTCCGATGACCCGGACGGCAGTGCGGGAATGCATCGCGCGCCCGATCCTATACATGTGCCCTGCCACGCCACACGCGCTCACGGACCCTCACCGCGCCGCCTCGCGGGCTTCCGCCGCTGCAAGGCGTTCTTCGGCCAGACGGCAAGCGGTTTCGTAGGTGGAGATGCCCTCCACTTGGGCCATCGTGAGAACTCTGCGAAGAGTCTCGCCGATCGCTTCCGTTCTCTGCAAAGCCAGGCCCTTGGGGGTTTTCTCTATTTCGCTATAGACATTGATCAAGCCCCCTGCGTTGATCACGAAGTCCGGAGCGTACAGGATGCCGCGGGAGGACAGGGCCTGGCTGTGCCGAAGCTCGTCCTGCAACTGGTTGTTGGCCGCCCCAGCAATGATCCGAGCCCGGATCCGAGGGATGGCCTCGTCGTTGAGAATCCCACCCAGGGCGCAGGGCGAGAGTACGTCAACCGGCAGCGCGAAGAAGTCCTGCTCCTTGACCTCATGCCCATGGAAGGCCATCGCTGCTGCGGCTGCTCTCTCCGAGACAACATCGCAAAGAAAGGGTTCCACGCCCTGGCGGTGAAGAAGTTCCGCCAGCCGGTACCCGACTTTCCCGACACCCTGGATCGCCACCCTGCATCCCTTCAGGTCGGGAGACCCGAAGACAACGTCCACGCAGGTCTTGATCCCCGCAAGCACGCCTAGCGCAGTTACCGGGCTGGGATCGCCCGATCCGCCTGCTTCCTCGGATGTCCCCACGACATGACTGGTCTCCAGCCGGATCTGCGCCATGTCCTGCACTTCGGTGCCGACGTCCTCCGCGGTGATGTATCGCCCGCCGAGCGACTCCACGGCTCTTCCGAAGGAGCGGAAGAGCGTTTCCGACTTGTCCCTCGTTGGATTCCCGATGATGACCGCCTTCCCTCCGCCCAGGTTCAGGCCGGTCACAGCCGCCTTGTAGGTCATGCCGCGGGAGAGCCGAAGGGCATCGAGCAGCGCGGCTTCTTCCGTCTCATAGGGCCGCATTCGGACCCCGCCCAGGGCAGGCCCCAGTCTTGTGCTGTGAATGGCGATAATCGCCTTCAAGTTGGCTGCTCCATCGGAGAAGAAAGCGACAGACTCATGGTCCTGCGCCATAAGAAGGGGGAAGACTCCCATGGTTTCTTTTTCCCTCATCCTCTGGATACGACCTGTTTCACTCCATCGTGCTGGCTCGCCCTGGTGTCTCAAAGGGTCCCATCCAAGCTACGAAGCTGTTGCTCGGAGGCCCTCGTCCATTGCCTCCATCGCATGATCCACAAGACCGGGGGTCAGGACATAGGGTGGGAAGAACCGGAACGTCGCATCGGACTCGCGGTAGTCAACGATCACGCCTCTTCGTTGTAGGTGAGCCTGTATCCGAGCGCCTCGATCCGCAGCACTCCCCGCTGAAAGCTCGAGCGCGGCCATCAACCCGGTCCCCCGGACTTCACCGACCCCTGGATGCTCCATCTGCAGCCGTTGCAGGGCGCCCAGCAGGTAGAGTCCCGTGCTCTTCACTTGTTCGATCAGGTCTTCCTTCTGGATGATCTCCACCACCGCGCAGGCCGCGGCTCCGGAGAGGGGATCGTTCTGGTGAGACTGAACGTGCCAGAGGCGGCCCCCGAGAGACCGCGCAACCTCTCCGGTCGTCACCACGGCCGCCACCGGCAGGCCGTTACCCAAGGCCTTTCCTAGAACCAGGATGTCCGGAACACAGCTGTCTCTTGTGGATGCGAGCCACCGCCCGGTTCGGCCCAGGCCAGTCGTGACCTCGTCGGCAATCAGCAGGGCTCCATAGGTTGCGGCCAACTCACTCAATTTCTTGGAATAGCCAGGAGGCGGGACCAGCACGATGCCCGCCATCACCGGCTCGGCGATGATCGCTGCGATCCCGTGTCCGAGGGCATCCCGGTTCTCCTCACGCCAGGCTTTCAGGCAGCCGAAGTCGCAGTCGGGGAAGGTCTCCCCCAAGGGACAGGAGGTACAGGTTGGGGCCGGCAACGGGGGTGTCGTCCCCCCTTGAGGGAGGTAGACCTGACTACGTCCAGCCTCGGAGATCGCCAGGGCCTGGTTCGTCGCACCATAGAACCCCTGCCTCGTTCCGACCACCTCCAGCCTGCCTGTGGCGACACGTGCGATCTTGATAGCGAGTTCGACGGCCTCACTCCCGGTGCTGAGGAACGTCATGTGGTTCAACTCCCCGGGCAGGATCGCTGCAAGGCGCTCGCATGCCTGGCGGATCTCTCCAGCGATCAGCCCCGGCCTGACATGGACCAATCGCTTGAGTTGGGCCGCCACTCGGGCGCTAAACTCGGGATGTGAATGGCCCAGAACACAGGACCACGTCCCGGCCAGCAGGTCCAGGTAGCGATGACCCTCGCTGTCCCAGAGCCAGCAACCCTCCCCTCGTTCGATCCGAAGGTTGGTGAATGGTCCCGTCTTCATGATCTCCATGTCACAAGGTCTCCTTCGCCCGCAGGCTGGGTGCGAGGAGGCGGTCTTCCAGGACGCGCGCCACCCTACCCCGCACACTCACGTGTCCGACTTCTCCATTCACCAAGAGCAGCCTGGCCTCGATCCGGCTCGGCCAACTCATCTCCACACCCTGAGCTACATGGACAAACCTCCCCGGACGATTCGGCCAGGAGAGCACCATGGCGAATCAGGTAGCTGGCCAGTGCGCCGGACGTTGTCCCGCTGGCACGTTCTTCATTGGCGCCCATGCGGGGGCAGAAGTCACGAAGCCGGACATGGACGGCCGTTTCAGGCGAGACGGCAAGGGCGCACACTGTCTCCACCCTCAGGGCTCGGCTGATCCCTGCCACCTCCGTGTAATCAGGGCTGAGATGTGGAAGGTCGTCGACACGCGCATAAGGCACAACCAGATGACGCAGGCCGGTGGAGGCAATCTCCCACGGCAGGCGGGGGTCCAGCGGCAGGTCCCCCAGAGCTCTTCTGAAACCATTGGTCTCGAGCGAGGGCCTTTCAATGGAAGGCAGCCGCTGCTGCATCTCAACGATCACGCCATTTTCTTCGGCGGACCAGAGATCAAGCAGAAGCTCTCCCGCCCGCGTTCGCTGCAACACCCTGGTGCTCTCATCCTGTGACTTGCACCGGCCCTCCTCCACGAGCGCTGTGAAGGTGGCCACCGCCACGTGGCCGCACAGGCCGATCTGCTGGCGCGGCGTGAAGTAACAGATCGCAAACACCGGAGTGTGCCCGTCCTGGTGGTCGACCATGAAGCCAGCGGCGGGTCCGTTGAGCTCGGAGGCAATGCGCTGCATTTTCGCAGAGCTCATGCCGGACGAGTCCAGCACGACGCCGGCAACGTTCCCGCCGAAGGCACCATCCGGGAAGGCGTCACAAAGGAAGACGCGGACCATCGCCTATCTCTCTGCTCGAATGAGCGGCATACCGTTCGGCTGTCGCCCAACGCGGGCTGATTGGAATCCAGCTTCGGAGAGCAAGGCGTACAGCTCAGGCGCTTTCGGCGCCGAGCAGTCCGGGTTGTCCAGGGAGGCACAGAAGGCGTGAGCCAGCAAGAGAAGCGAAGGATCCACGCCAAGCCGGTCAAACTCATCGACGACCACGAGGCCTCCACCCGGGTCCGGTGCTTGGCGGACCCGGGAAAGCATTTTTATGTCGCAACAAGTCCGTGGATCGCACTCCATGGCCGTGTGAAGCCCGGCCGCGAGTTCGTCCCCGCCAAGGTCAAGGCGACGGTAGGCGATCCGCGTCGGCAGTGAGTCGTCCTCCACGATCTCTTCACCCGCTTGCTCAGACGCTGCGCAACCTCCTCGACGGTTCGCGGTTGATCGGTCAGCATCCAGAAAAGGTCAAGTTCCACTGCCGCACCAAGGGCAGTCGAAGCCAGGTAACCCCTCAGCAGGAGACACACCTCATTTGCTGTCGCTAACTCCACCTCGTCGCCTCCGGTGTTGGCGCGTCACCCTTCCTGCTTTGCGAGTGAAGGGCACATCGTTGGATCTACTCCTCGATGGCCCCTCCGATCTTCCCCAAATGCCTACGGAACGTATAGCCGCGATCGACGGCCCGGCGCGCCAGGTACTCGTCAAACTGCAACTGTTCGCGAAGCTTCCTTCCGGCCTGCACGGTGTCTGCCTGCTGGCGCTCCGTTTGCCAGATCCCGAGCGCGATGGAGATGACTTCCTCGGCGCGAGGCAGAGGCACAAACAGGAGGCCATCCGCGTCCCCGAACACCACATCCTGCCTGGTCACGAGGGCGGTGCCGAACCGGGCCGAGACAAGAGCTTCAGCCTCCGGTGGGTCCAGCCTGCGCGGGCCGGCGGGATAGCGACCAAAGCTGAAGACCGGAAAGCCGATCTGCTCCAGTTCTGCCGTGTCCCGGTGAACGCCCCAAACGACGATCGCGGACAGGCCCGAGGCCCGGGCCTCAAGCACGGTCAGATCCCCGATGCAGCCTTCGGCGACTCTGCCGCCGTTGTCGATCACCAGGACATCGCCCGGCTCTGCCAGTCCCATGACCTCGAGGAAGATGTCCACGCTCCCGTAGTGCCGCACCGGCAGCGCCCTCCCGACGACGCGCTGGCCCGGCGATAGAGGATGGATGCCTGGCGGCGCGATCCGCAGCTCAACGTTCAGGCGCAGGCATGCATCAGCTACCAGAGGTGTCGAGAGACCGGCAAAGGCTTCGACCAGACGTTGGTTCTCCATGGTTCCATCCTGCTACATGAGGAATGACGCTTCGCCTTTCTCGCAGATCGAGAGGCTCGGCAGCAGCGCAACTATCCATCGGGGTCACGCGATCCCCGGCGCTGCCAGCCTGCCTCGCTCACGGGAAAATGCCGACGCCACCACAACATCGCAAGAACCCCGACCGTGATCACGGTGCCCGCAAGCGGTGCCAACGGCCATGTTGCCAGGGTGGGCATGGACGCCAGGAACAGGATGTATGCTGCAGCCAGGAGGGGAGCTCCCTGGCCTTCGGTGTTCGGTTCTCGGCGAATTGCAGAGAGCTGCTTCACAGCCCATTTCTCGTCGTTGTGCGAGGCTGGTGCAGCGGGACAGCTGCGGCGGCATTGCGCGAGCGGATCGCCATGGCGACCAGCATGAAGCCGAGCGCTGCGGCCCACGGCGGTCGACCAGCCACCCCAGGAACAACTGCGCCGCTGCCTCACCAAGGAGACGGACAGAAAACGCTGCAGAGGTCGCCGCGCGGCTCCATCCGAGCTCCTGGGACCACCATACAGACCGAAAAAGTGACTTACGTTCATATCTCCTTGATAGGCTCTTTGGGTATGATCCTGGCTTTCATCCAGCGTCCACAACTTGGACAACGCAGATACTTCCATCCCCCTTCTTTGTCCACGCCATGTGGGCTGACCAAATCCTTCCAGACGGGGATTTCGAACACATGGCGGCACCCAACGCAACGATATGCAAAGGTGCGTGCATGCCAGCTGACCAGTAGAAACAAACCGCCTAGAACAACAATCCCATACACGATCAAGCTGAACACGCTTCGGTTAGCGGATAAGATCACCGCTCCTAAGATGACGACAGCTACGAAAGCTGTTATACGGAGAATATTCTTTCCCCAGTAGTTGCCAGTTGGTTTCATTTGCCACTCCTTAGCAAGCTCATCTGATGCGAGGCGGTGCACCCCGTTTTCTTGACAGTGTTGGCCGTTCGGAATTGTGGTACTACGACCATGGCTGCAGAGTCGCGACGTAGCTCGCGGGTGCTCGGTAGCCGATGGATGAATGCCTTCGCACGCGGTTGTAGTAGGCCATCCTTTCTGCCACGACGCTGCGCAGACCCGCCAGCGTGTGTGCCTCGAGAAGCAGGAAGCGGTTTTCCGTCTCCCTGGCACCGCCCAGGCGGTCGATGAACGTCACCACCACCAGTGACCAGAACGCCCGCGGGTACTCGCGGTAGATCGCTCCTAGCCTATGACCGACGCCGCTTGCCATCCTCACTCCCTCAGCGCCATCCGCCGCCGGTTGTGACAGGCCCCTCGCTGGTGGTCCCGCCCGCTTGCCTCTTGCAGACATACCGTCCGTAGGATCTCCCCGCGTTCAAGGCGATTCTGCGGTGCAGTCAGCACAAGCCGATGGACACACGACCGGATTGCGCCGCCGACGCGACACCCGGGCCTACCAGCGAGGGCATCGGCCGGTAATGGCTATGCGCGAGGCCATCCACACGGGCAAACGTGCCAGAATGCCTCCGCGGTGATCGTACGAACCGATGGCATGGATGCAGGCAACCCGCTGCCCCTCGAATTCCCTGAAAACCCACTGTAGCCTGGCCCTCCCCTCCAGGGACGTCTCCACCTGCGCGGTGAATTGCAGCAGGGTTCTCGCGGGAGGCCAGAGGAGTCCGGAAATGACGCACCCTCTTGGGGGACCGCGTTCGAGTGCTGTGGGACAAGTCATGGGGCGTCGAGGTTCCAGTGCCCAAGGAAGGCATGGCCGGGCCTGCGCGGCGCGCACTAAAGAGGCGGGTTGGCGGGAGCGATCCGGTCAGAAGCGACCTCAGGTGGACCATGGCGATTCCTCCGATACGGCGGGGATCAAGCTTGGAGATCCATCGGCGGACACACGGGGCCTCGCCGACCATTTCCTTGGCGCAGCCCAACAGAGAGCTGCAACCCAAAGTGCGGCTGCGGCGATGGCAGCAAGGAAGGCCGGTCTATAGCTTTTCAGAGTGTCAAAGGCCCTTCCGCCGAACCAGGCGATGAACGCGCCGCCCACGGAATACCCCGCCGAGATGATGCCGGCGATCGAGGCGAAGTTCGGACCTGCAAACACATCAGCCCAGGCAGCTGTCCGGGTTGCGAGGTTGGCGCCCAGCCCCAGGCCGTACAGGGCCACCGTCACAAGCAGGGCGATGGGCTGCGGGCTTCTGAGCAAGAGAAGCCAAGCCAGGCTGGCGACCGTGATAGCCGATGCGCCGGCCACGACCGCCTCCCGCCCGAGGCGATCTGAGAGCGCACCCCCGATAGCCTGCCCCACGACATACGAGACCGACGCTACACCAAGAGCCAGGCTGGCCAGCACCGGCAAGAAGCCCAGACCCATGGCAAAGGGCACCAGATGCTGATAGACTGCTTCATCGAAGACCCCGACAAATGCGTTGCCGATGAAGAGAAGCCAGAAGGCTGGCAGCGTGAGCGCTTGCATGCGGCTGCCCCGCTCGACAAGGGGCTCCTGGGTTCTCCCGTCGGGTGACCCACGAGGGAAGGTGGCCGCGATCATCGGTGCCAGACCGATGACTGCCAACCCGAGGAGCAAGAAGACAGGGCGCCAGCCCATTTGGGTCGTCAGCCATTGCGACAAGGGAAGCAGGACAAACATGCCGGCTCCTCCTCCGGCCCATGTCAGCCCGATGGCTCCCCCTCTGCCAGTGTCAAAGGCCAGAGTCAGCGTTGTGAGGACCGACAGCTCCACCAGAGCGGCACCCACTGCGACCAGCCCCCCGAAGAGAACGTGAACTTGCCAGAGTTCCCTCACCGTTCCCGTGAGGCCGAGGCCCAGGCCGGCGACCACCGCGCAGAGTGCCCCGACGCGCTTCGGCCCATGGCGGTCGACCAGCCACCCCAGGAACAGCTGCACCGCTGCCCCCACAAGGAAACGGACAGAAAATGCCGCAGAGGTGGCCGAGCGGCTCCATCCGAGCTCCTGGGACATGGGAACGGCAAGTAGCGGATAGGCGTACTGCGCGCCCAGCAACACTCCCATGGCGACGGCCATTGCTGCAACCAGCACCCCTCGCTGGAGCCGCGTTCCTGCCCCTTCGTCCATTTTCCAGAGTTGCGCCCTCACCCGTGTCGCCCGGCCTCCTCACAACACGCCCGCGCCGAAGGATCGTCATGCTGCAGCCCGAGGCCCAATCGGTCCATCAATGCGCCGATCCAGGCGGCGACCCGTCTCCCCCTTCGCGAATGACGGGGGGCGGCCGCCCTGGCCTCCCGGACAAGCCGGTTCTGCTCCGCTTCGCAGATCATCTCCCTGACACGGTGGCGGGACACCCGGATTAAGTATTCTAAGTATTCATAGTGTCCTGGAAGCATACTGGCCTTCCTCCCTCTCACTGCGCCCTCCATCCCGCTTCCAGCCAGGCCGCCCGTATCCAGGAGATACCTATGGCGGGCGACGGGAGGAGGTGGTAGAATCCTGATGGGTAGAACGCAGAACGGCGCAAGGCTCACCGGGCTCTCCCCAGAGGGATGGCTCGGGAAGGCGGGGCCGTCCGATCGCGCTGCTGTCACAGAGCGATCGGGTAGCGTTTCACCCACTCCGGGGCCGGGCATTGCCCGGCCCCACCATGTTCTTCCGGCCTAGACTGCCTGAGGCTCCTCCGTCAACACCGATTTCAAGAAGCTGACGGCCCCTTCATCCAGCACGGTGAACCCAAGTTCGATGAACTCCTGATCGGGCCGAACCAGTGGGCGTACCTCGTCGGCGACGAAGTCGGATGCGATCACCACCGATTGGCCCGCCAGCCTCTCGGAAAGTTTCTCATGATCGTCGACGCCGCAGGGGGAGGTTTCCAGGCCAGTGATGCCCGCGTGTTCCAGAGACCGCTGCATGTCCAGAGCACACGTCTCGCTCATGCACACCAGAGCCGTCTTTGTACCGGGAGGTATCTCAGACAGCTTGATCAGCTTGTCCAAGTGAGGTTTGACGACCAGGGCAACAACCTCCCTACCTTTTCTGGGAAGCAGCCGTCGCACCTCCTGAATGTGGAAGAAGGTGGTAGTCACCATATCCGCCTCGCGGAGTTGGGCCTCGATCCTGGCTGTCGGTCGCCTCAAGTCCGCCAGCACAACCGGTGTCACCTTCACTCCCAGTCTGTCCTGCATGGCCCTGGCCACGGCGGCGGCGATGACTGTTTCACACTCTACGAACACGAGCCTGGGCTTCGCAGCGCGCCGGAATCGTTGTCTAGCCCGAGCGTAGGCGAAGGCAGCGAAAGTGTCCGCGTCAACGCCTAGTGCGCGCGCTTGTTCCACGGCGGTGTCGACAACGGCAACGAGCTTGGCGGAAACAGATCCCGCAAGCGCCCCGGGCACTTCAACGACCACGCAACCCTTGCCCCGCCTGCACTCGATGAGGCCCTCCCTTTCCAGTTCCTGAAACGCCCGCAGGACCGTATTCCGGTTGATGCGCAGGAAACCGGCCAGTTGACGGGCGGTAGGCAGTCGGCCCCCTGGCTTGAGTTCCCCTTGCAGGATCAGGAACTTGATCTGCGCGCCGAGCTGTGCGTAGACGGGGAGGTGGCTGGACCTGTCCAGACGAAAGTCACTTAGCATAGTTACCTAGGCCAATAGACTTTGTATCACGTTTCTGCAGGGCTGTCAACATCGACCGTCCCACAAGACCGCCAAGTCTGACTCAGACGATGGGCCGAGGCGACTCCCGCTCCGGCCCTTGCCGCTCCTGCTTGCGTTTCATCATAGCCGTAAGTGCCTCTGCTAGCCGCCGCATACCTTCTCGTATCCCTGCCGTCGTCTGGTAGGTGTAGTTCAGACGGAACGCGCTCTGCCCTCCTCCGTCGGCGTGGAACGCCTCCCCGATCACGAAGGCCACCCGGTGTTTCGCGGCCAGCTCCAGGAGATCCCGGGACCGCAGTCCCTCCTCGAGATGGCACCAGAGATAGAATCCCCCCAGGGGCTCGTTCCAGCGTAGCCCGCGAGGCGTGAGCTCTCGCAGGGCATTCAGCATCGCTTCGCGCCTGATCGGATACTCGCGCCGGAGCGTGAGGACATGCTCGCTCAGCCAACCCTGCCGGATAAACTCGGTCAGGGCCCACTGGGCCAGCGTGTTGGTGTGTAGGTCGGCGAACTGCTTGATCGAAGCCAGACGGTCCACCACCGGTCTTGCTGCCGCAATCCAACCCACACGGATTCCGGGGAAAAGAAGCTTGGAGAAGGTGGACAGGTAAATGACGTGCCCTTGTCTGTCCAGCGACTTCACCGGAGGGGGTGGCGGCTCGGCGAAGTACAGTTCCCCGTAGGGATCGTCTTCAAGGATTGCAGTTTGGTACTGCTGGGCCAGAGACAGCAACGCCTGACGCCGTTCCAGGCTCATGACCCGGCCGGAAGGGTTCTGGAACGTCGGCAATGTGTAGATCAGCCGCGGCCAGTAGCGGGGCAAGAGCCCTTCCAGCACATCCGTGCGCATGCCTTGCTCATCCATCGGCACCGCCAGGAGGCGGGCACCCGCGGCACGGAAGGCACTAAGAGCACCCAGGTAAGAGGGCGCCTCCACGACCACGTAGTCGCCGGGCTCAATCAGGGCACGAGCGATGAGGTCCAGACCCTGCTGCGAACCGGACAGCACCAGGATGTTTTCCGAAGAAGCCACAACACCTCGCTCGCCCATCAGGGTCACAAGCACCTCGCGCAGACCGGAATGGCCCTCCGTGGGGGAGTGCTGAAGAAGCACCCGACCGTCCCGGCCGAGGACATGATCGATGGCCGCGGCGAAATGGTCCAGGGGATAGAGATCCGGAGCCGGCAGGCCGCCTGCCAGGGAGATCACGTCTTTCTGGGCGCACAACGCGACAAGCTGCCGGATCAAGGGGTCCCGTGCCTGTTCATGGAGAGCAACGAAATACTCGTTCCACGGCAGCGGCTCCGGCAGGATGTCTTCCCGGCGCGACACCCCAAGGCTGGGCCTCGGCTGCACGACTGTTCCCCGACCGGGCCGGCCTTCCACCAGGCCGTCTGCGAACAGTTCGTGATAGGCGCTTGATACCGTTGTACGGTTGACGCCTAGAGAGGCCGCCAGCTCCCGCTCTGCCGGGAGGCGCGCTCCCGCCGGGAGATCCCCTGAGAGGATCAGGTCTCGCACCTGATTGCGGATCTGCATGTAGAGCGGAACGCCGATCCGCCGGTCCACGGCTGTCAACATGTCTGTGCACCCGGCCTAATGGATGGGGCCAATCAACATCCTATCCGAATTCAGGCGGGCTGTCGACAGCCATTTGGCAGGAGTTCTGGCCAGCCAATCCACAGCCAAGGGACGAACGCAAGCCTCGCGTTTGATGCCCCCTCAGGTGATCAGGCTCTGTCCGGCAGCTCGTGACCAGCGATGCCCTGGCCGGCAGGGCAGGTACAACTCATCGCTTCCAGGTCGATGGTGAAGGCCTCTTTGGGGAACTGATGCCGGTTGCCATGACGGGCCACTTTGGTGACCAACTTACGCCCGGCGTCTTCTTACTGCTCACGGGTAGCCCCGTCGCCATAGGCGCAGCCTGCGATGGTCTCTTCGACCTCCATCCCGGTGTTGCGTTCGCTCTGCTCAACCAAGGCCACGGCCACTCCCGATCCGGGGAGTACCCGAGCAAGACCTCCACGGCGGCGACCAGCTGGCTCTCGGGCTCCATGGCCAGCGCCGGCTTGTGGCCATGCCTCATCTCCGGGTCACGCACCGAGGCGATGTGGTCTTCGGCCACGCCTCGTTTCAAGCGCGGCTGTGGAGTTGCCCCGTTTTGGTGGACAGGCAAGGGCTTGGCCTGCCTCCTCGAAGGCTTGGGCCACATAGTACTCGAAGGTTGGCTTGAGGCTGCTACAGCACCACATCTGCAAGGGCGAGTTCGAGTGACCCTTGATTTGGGAGGACATATCGGAACCAGAAGCGAAGGAAGGCATCGGCGAACTGGTAGTTGCGTTTCTTGGTCTTCTCTGGCTTGTCCTCGGTGACGGGAACCTTGCGTGTCACCATCGCATCTGCTGAAGAATGTCCGGATAGCGAGCCGTCGTCGGCGCATTGCCCACCCCGGCTGCCTGGGCAATCTCGTTCAGGCGCGTTCTCGCGTGGGCGATGGCCCGGAGGATCGAGAAGTAGTTGCCGGGCTCGCGAAGCTCCTCCATGAACACCAGTCGCGGCTCGTTGTAGAAGGCTCCCCAGACATCCAGTACGTGCTGGCGGATGTTGGCAAACACACTGGGCGAGTCATCGAATGTATGCAAGTGGTAGGGCATCCCTCCCAACACTGCCCAGGTCTCAATCTGTCGCACGGGCACGTGCCTCGGAAAGAAAGAGGCCGCCGAAGGAAAGTTCAGTGGCTGGAAAAGCAAGCCTCCCGTCCGTCCGCCGTCTGGCTGCCGAGCCCGGAAGCACGCCACGCGCGCTTGACACAGGAAGACAGCAGTGGTGACCAATGTATTCCTATGTGGCCGATGGTTCGTGGTGGCTTCGTGTCACTGAGGACGTGGTTGGTGATACTAGCCGCAAGAATGGCGACGTCCCATCCACTTCTAACCAGCGCATATCCGATAGGGGGTTTCCATTTCACTGAGAGTGTGGTCACCTACAAGATAGAATAGGTAGGTCACACATAATGAGAGTCATCCCACCAAACACTGCACTACCGAAAGACACCAAGAATGTCGGCCGAGTGTTCTGCCTTGAGGTGCTGACCCCCGAATCTTGGACAATCCCGTGATGTGGAGTTGACGTCTTCGGAAGCTGATGTAGGCTACGGCCAGGGCTGCTCAGGAAGGAGCCATTGGCCATGAGCAAGAAGCAATACTCGCCGAAGTTGAAGTTCCAGGTGGTGCTCCCGTTAGGACGTCGGGAAGATGTGGAGGTGCTTAGCGGGGAGAAGACGCCAGGGCAGATCGCCAAGCAGTACGGCCTCCACCCGAACTCCGTCGGGCTGTGGAAGAAGGAGGCCCTGGAGCGCGGCGCGGAGGTGTTCTCCCAGGACGGCACACTCCAGCAGTACGAGCGACGCCTGGCCGAGCTCGAGCAGCTGCTAGGCAAGAAGGAAGTCGAGATTGCCCTGCTAAAGAACTTCTTCCCGGAAGGACACCGGGACGGTGTGGGCCGGAACGGATGAGCACCGATCAGAAGGTGGCGCTGGTGCGGAAGCGGAGCCAGTCGTATGGCCTTGCCGCCGTTCTGGCCGCCCTTGATCTGCCTCGCTCCACCTGGCACTACCACCAACGGCAGAAAGTTAGCTACACTGAGATGCATCGGGACCTGCGGGAGCCCCTGGAGACCATCGCCCGCAAGCATGCTGAGTATGGCTATCGCCGGACGGCAGTGGAGCTGCGGGAAGCCTACGGTCGCCGTGTCAACCACAAGGTGGTACAGCGGCTGCATCAAGCCTGGGATCTGCCCTTGATTCGGGGCACGAAACCGCCCAAACTGAGCGGGATCCGCCGGGCGGTCACGGCGGCCGGGGACCGCATCAACTTGGTGGCTGGCAGGGAGACGATCCGCCCGTTCGAGGTTGCCTACACCGACTTCACCGAGCTGGTGTACGCCAACGGCCGGCCGCAAAGCGTACCTGATGCCTCTCGTCGACCACGCCACTAAGCTGGTCCTGGGCTGGGCTGTGGGGGAACATGCCGACAAAGGTCTGGCGCTGCAGGCCTGGGAGCGAGCCAGGCAGTCTCTCCTGAGACATGGCGTGCGCCTGCAGGGTTTGATCGTCCACCATGATCAAGACCCCGTCTTCACCGGCTACGGCTGGACGGCCCGGCTCTTGCTCAAAGACGACGTCCGGGTGTCGTATGCGCTCCGCGGGGCCCGCGACAACACTGAGATGGAGTCGTTCAACAGCCGCTTCAAGAGCGAGAACCAATCGTTGTTCCTCGACGCGAGCACGCTCAGCGCGCTCTGGGGCGTCGTCAGCAGGAGGATGGACTACTATAACCACGAGCGAAGGCATTCGACCATCGGGTACCAAGCGCCGTCGACATTCATCGCGACTCTGCGGCCATGGTCGTAGCCCCACAATTCCGAACGCCCAAGTCTGTACAAGAATCGGGGTGCGCTCCCGCGGCAAGAACAAGAGAGAATATGAAGGAGCGCGAATTAATATGGCAAGACTGAGAATCGGTTTACTGAACAAGAAACGGGGGAACTTTGCAATTCAAGAAAAGTTCATTGGCGCTGATAATGTCGTTGACGAGACGGACGCCGAGGCAGAACATCACGAACGAGCGCTGACGGAAGCTGGTTATCGCATCCGCCAGATTCGCTGGGGCCCTAATTTCATCAACGATCTACAGGCTTCCCAAGTTGATCTTGTCTTCAACGTTTCCAGCCTGGTAGAAGCCGCGATCCTTGAAGAATTGGAGATACCCTACGTGGGATCCGATACGTTCACTATAGCCATCGCCACCGACAAATCGCTAGCGAAAAGGCTCTGGCAGCAGGCGGGCCTACCGACATCGCCTTTCTGTGTGGCGAGATCAGAGAAGGAATGTGAGGTGTTTCGGGGCATCCCGCCATTTGAGTATCCGCTCTTCATCAAGCCGGTAGCCGGCCGGGGCAGCGCAGGGATCAACGACACATCCCTCGTTCACAGCTACGACCAACTGGTCAGCGGAGTTGTGGAAAGGCTTGAGACTATCGGTCAGCCAGTCCTCATAGAGAAGTTCCTGCGAGGGAGAGAAATCACTCTGGGTGTCCTGGGAAATGAGGACGCAAGAGCCCTTCCTCCATTGGAGATTGGGTATAGTGAAGGGGCTAACACACTGACTTTCGAGAAAAAGGAGTTAGATAACGATACCTTCCTTTGTCCTGCTCCGCTGACTACTGAACAGACCTACATGATGCAGCAATTGGCGCTCCGGGCCTACCACGTGTTGGGTTTTAAGGACTTTAGCCGAATTGACACGATATTGACCGAGGAAGGGCCGTTCTTGTTGGAAGGGAACACTTTCGCGGGGTTGATGTGCACACCCAAGGAGAAACCTCATAGCTATATTGGCTTCATGGCTCGCGCGGAGGG
>Ga0315294_10000933_pt1 | contig 31714 bp, 25 predicted proteins | sample YL17G13_40_MG_FD_203626 | JGI IMG/M metagenome (GOLD analysis project Ga0315294, IMG submission 203626) | Sediment microbial communities from Yellowstone Lake, YNP, Wyoming, USA - YL17G13_40 | ecosystem: Environmental > Aquatic > Freshwater > Lake > Sediment | place: USA: Wyoming | collected...
AATAGCCATTAATGCCAGGAGGATCAGCAAGGCAATGCAGGCGGGAAGCCAACAGCCGGCTCTCCGGCGCGGCCGAGGCGGTTGTGAGGGGGGCTGTGAAGCGACATCCATCCGCCCCGTGATCGGCTTATCCGTTGGTTCTTTGATATCTACCTCTTCCTTGCGCGGAGGCGGCTCGATGACGATCGTGTTATCCAGGTGCTGGGGCTTCGTAATGGAAGAAAGCAGCGCCTGCTTGAACTCTTCAGCCGTCTGGTAGCGGCCCTCAGCCCGAACAGCCATCGCTTTTTCGATCACGGTTGTCATCCGCCGCGAAATCTTTGGATTGTACTTACGGATGGGGGTCAGCTCGGTGTTGTCCATCACCCGCGCCAGCCCATCTTCCGGCAGGTTGGCGGTCAACGCGGCGTACAGCGTCGCACCGAGAGAGTAGATGTCGGTGCGGGGGTCGGTGTGCGCCGAGCCGTACTGCTCAGGTGGAGAATAACCAGGCGACATGGCGCGCGCGCCGGTCGTTGTCGCCTGGCCGCACATGACCACTTTTGCCAGGCCAAAATCCACCAGATAGATCTGGCCTTCGGGGGTAATCCTGACGTTGCCCGGCTTGACATCCCGGTGGATGACAGGCGGTTTGCGCGTGTGCAGATAGGTCAGGGCGTCGCACATGGCCGCGCCGATCAGGAGCGCTTCTTCCTCCGAGATCGTCCCCAGGCGTTCCATGCGCTGACGTAAGTCTTCACCAGCGATATAATCCATCACCAGGTATTGGCCCTGCTCACCGATGATGAAATGATCGGTGACGCGCGGCAGGTTGGGATGGCGCAGGTTCGCCAGGATGACCGCTTCCAGCCGGAACTGGCGCGCATATTCATCCGTCGAAAAGAAGTTTTCCTTTACGGCTACTTCTACACCCAGGTTTTCGTCTACAGCGCGGTAAACCGAGCCCATCCCCCCCAGGCTGATAAGGTCAACAATGCGATAACGTTTATACAGGAGTGCGTCGCGTTCGAGTGTCATCCGCCAGTTCTGCCTGTAGGGTGGTCTACTACTTTGCCTTGCCAGCCAGCTTCAACCAGACGAATACGAGCGGCGCGCCGCCTGTCATCCACGCCCCGATCAGGGTATAACGCAGGTAGCGCAGTGCAAAAGCCAACAGGGAAGCGCCTTCAGGGAAGATGGCTTTCAGGCCATACCTGATGACGAGAACGCCGGCCACTCCCAGCAGGTAACGTAAGACAAGTTGCCACCACGCACCGGAGGTCTTGAACCCCCCCTTGCGATCCAGCCAGACCAAACCAAGCGCCAGGCCGAAGAATGACCCGGCGGTGGTCATGGTGCCTTCCATGGTGACCGCGCCGGCAGCGTACTCAGCCCAGGCCTGCGGCGGCTGCCAGTTCACGGCGCCCAGCCAGAAGAAGGGGATCAGCGGCAGGACAATCAAGACCAGCGACGCCAGGAACGCCAGGAGGATTTGCTGGCCGGGCGAGCACTTCTTCAGCCAGGCAGCCATCGGGTTCCAGAAGCGCACCATCAGCCATAACAACAAGCCGCCGATGAGCCAGCCGAGCAGCACGTCATGCGGAAAATGGACGCCCAGGTACAGGCGCGAGAAGCCGATGAAGAAAATAATGAGCGCGGCCACCAGCCAGGCCCACCATTTACGGATGCCCGCAGCCATGATGCCCCACACGCTGATGGCATTTTGGGCATGGCCTGAAGGGACGCCAAACGAGGTCTCCGTAGCCAGCCCCTTGACCTGGGAACTGTACCAGTATGGACGCGGGCCGTGGAAAGCCATTTTGAAGGCTTCGTTCACACCTCCGCTGACCATCAGGATGAACGCCACCTGGATGCCCAGGCTGGAGTTTATGCACCAGTAGAGCGCTGGCAGGACCAGCATATAGAACTCCTCCGTCCCCAAGAAGGAGAAGAACTTCATCGGCAGAGTCAGCCAGCCTCCCAGGCCCTGCAAGGAGACGATCCAGTTGATCCCGACGTTTAGAATGGTTTCCATAAAACACCTCCTCGAGAATTGACGAATAAGTGATTCGTATGTATCATCTCAATAAACTAGGGTGCGGAGGGTGTTCGGGTGGCTCTGCCACCCGAACACCCTCCACCTTCCTATGCTTGTTGATAAGACACATTCATATTTTACACTCAAAGCATGAAAAACAAACCTGTGCGTTGGTGGGATTTTCCGTCCGCCGCGATCTTATTCATCGCCCTGCTCACCTCGGCCGAGCGCCTGGTGGCGGCTGGCTGGACGCCCGGGCTGGAATCCACCGCATTCCTGGCCGCCCTCGGCACCCTGCTGGGCCTGGCGCTTGGAAAAAGCCGCTTCAGGAGTGGGACAGCAAGCCTGCTGGCGATTGGCTATAGCCTGTTCTTCGTCCCGTGGACCGTCGGCGCGCGACTGTACAACACTGTCGAGTGGGGCGAACGCCTGGTCAGCCTGGGAGGACGGCTGGCCGATGCGTTCCTCTTATTTCTGGACCGCCAGCCTGTCAAAGATCCCATTCTTTTCATCGCCTTTTCATGCGTCGCTTTCTGGACCCTTAGCCTGTTCTCCGGCTATTCGTTGACGCGCCATGCCCGCTATCTGGCAGCCACCCTGCCGGCCGGGATCATCTTGTTCCTCATCCAGTTATTCGACCCGTTCGTCCAGGAGCGCGTAGGCTTCCTGGCGTTCTATCTCTTCCTTTGCCTGGTCCTCTTTGGACGGCTGAACTATCTTCGCAGGCGCAGCTTTTGGAAAGAACAGCACATCAAGCTTTCCTCCGAGTCGGTCACCGACTTGAACGGTACGATGCTGATTGCAGCCGCCGCTTTGATCTTCCTGGCATGGGTGGTGCCCTCGCCAGCGCACCCAATCGAGGCAGTGGGCAGACTTTTTGGACGGGTCACCAAATTCTGGCAACCCGTTCTCGACGATCTAGGCAACGCAGTCGCTGGGTTGGAGGGCAGAACAATCGGGGTCAGCAACGATTTTTATGGCGACACATTGGAATTAGGGAAGAGCGCGGTCACAGGTGATACGGTCATCTTTACCGTGCTGGCGGCCTCACCGAAAGAAGTCCCTCGCTACTACTGGCGCGTGCGGATATACGACCAATACGAGAAGGATAAGTGGATTGGTTCTTCTCCAAACAGCCGGGATTATTCTCCGGATCAGTCGCCGCTGACTCTCCCGGACGTGGGTGGGGTGAACGTGGCTGAATACACCTTCAAAAGTAACCAGCCGTTGATCTTCACCCTGTTCACACCGCCCAATCCGGTCTGGGTCAGCCGGCCGGGCAAATTGCTCTTCGTGCGCGCCTCGGATACCAGTTTGGACCCTCTCCTGTTCCGCGCCAACCCGGTCATCCGCGCCGGCGAGACATATCAGGTAAAATCCCTCGACTACAATCCCACCGAAAAGCAATTACGGGAAGCTGGGGTGGACTACCCCGCCTGGGCCGCTGAACGCTATCTGCAGCTCCCGGGCAATCTCTCAGGGCGCGTCATCGAACTGGCGCAGGATTTGACCGGGAACGAGGCCACGCCTTACGATAAGGCCAAAGCAGTCACGAATTACCTGCGGAATGAAATCCGTTATACAACAACCATGCCCGAACCGCCGTTCGGTCGCAACACGTTAGAATGGTTCCTGCTCGACTACAAACAGGGTTACTGCAGCTATTACGCCACGGCTGAGGTGATCCTGCTGCGGGCAGTTGGCATCCCGGCGCGCCTGGCGGTTGGGTTCGCCCAAGGGGAGTGGGATGACGCCCAGCCGGACCTGTGGACTGTCCGCATCAAGGACGCGCACGCCTGGCCGGAAGTCTATTTTCCGGGCGCCGGCTGGGTGCAATTCGAGCCGACCGCCTCCCAACCGCTGCTCTACCGTCCGAGCGGTGTGGAGGCTGCCACAAATGCCACCACCCCCCAGACGCCGATGCTCGAAGAGGCGGGGGATGAGTTACCCGCTGGAGCCGGAGCGAATGTCCAAGGTCAGTCAACCGGCCCCGGGGCCATAAAGAGCTGGCTGCTCGTCTGGGGGCAGGCTGGGCTGGTGGGACTGGCGGTCGCGGTCGTCCTCCTGTTGGTCATCCTGGCCTGCCGAGTAGGTGCTGCGCAGAAACGCTACAGCCGCCGCGTCCACATCGTTCCGCTGCCGATCCGCCTGAAGGCCACATTGGAGAGGTTCGCGCTCACCCCGCCGCGCTGGCTGGAACGCTGGGCTTACCTGGCCGCGCTGACGCCAATCGAACGCACCTTCGGGGTGGTCTACCGCTGCCTGCGGCGGCTGGGCGGCCTTTCCTCCCCCAGCCGGACACCCGCTGAAGCTGCCGCCGCATTGGCCGGGTTGCTGCCGGAGGCGGCGGCAGCCATCCAGACACTCCTCCGGGAGTATGAACATTCGCTTTACAGCCTCAGGTTGGGTCACCTCCACCCTGCCCGCCGCGCGGCTGCGACCATCCGCAAAGAAGCGAACCGCGCCATGTTGCGAGACCTCCTGTCATCTGTAAAGATGGCAGTGGTCAGTAAGCAGTGAACACTGAACACTGTTCACTGAATACTGCTCACTAGCTTTACCAACTGCTCCATCCCCTTTTTCAGCGGTTCCACATTGATGTACTCATGCACCGTGTGCGCGCCCGAGCCGGTCGTCAGACCGATGGTGATTGCCGGGATGCCTCGGCTGAGCGGCACGTTGGTGTCCGTCGAGCCGACGTTCAGGTTCGGCGTGATGCCCTGGGCGCGCAGGCATTCCTGCGCCAGGCGGACCAAAGGATGATCGGCCGCTATCCATCCCACGGGACGCTCGCCTATTACTGTAACCTCGACCGCCACCCCCGCACGTTCCACGCCGCGCGCCAGACCCTCGACCTGCCGCGCCACGTCGAGGAGCGTATCCGAACCCTCCGAACGCAGATCCAGTTCCAGCTCGGCCTCGGGCGCGATGGTGTTCACCGAGATGCCCCCGCTGATCTTCCCCACGTTCAACGTGGTGCGCGGCGTGGCCGGGAGCTTGAGCGCGGCAAGCTCTGACGCCAGGCGGGTCAACTCGTGGACGGCCGAGGGACGGCCATAATCCACCCAGGAATGACCGCCAGCCGTCTTGACCACGATCTGGTAACGGCGCACTCCCAAGGCGCGGTGGTAGACCTGTCCCAGCGCCATGCCTTCCAGTACAATATACGCCAGGGGAGTATCCCCAAACCGTTCAACAACAGCCTTCATACCGCGCAAGTCGCCCAGCCCCTCCTCGCACACGTCCGCTGCCAGCCAAAGATCGCCCGTAAGGCAGATACTCCTCTCGCGCAAAGCCCAGACCAGTCCCAGCAGCCCTGCCAGGCTAATGGCATTATCCCCGATGCCCGGCCCGGCGACGCGCTGCAGCTCACGATGGACGGTCAGGTCAACAGAGTAAGGAAACACTGTGTCCAGGTGGGCGCTGACAACCAAGGGGTGAGTGGCGGCTGACGTGTGGCTGCGGCTGGCTTTCATGCAAGCATACACATTTCCCACTGCGTCCAACTCCACGTCTGACAAGCCTTCTTCGAGGAAACGGTAGCGCACAAATTCCGCCCGTTTTTTTTCATGAAAGGTCGGCGCGGGGATTTGTTGAATGGCGATTGCCAGGTCGAGCAGGCGGGAGATGTTATCAGACATGGTTTTCATTTACTGCTAAGAAGCGCCCCCACCCCCCAGGGTGCTTCGCGAAGAACGGGGGCGAGAGGGCGCAAAGTTTTTCTTCGTGTCTGCGAAGAGTCTTCGCGTGCTTCGCGCCTTCGCGGTGAATCACTCACACCTTCCGCACGATCTCGGCCAGCGAATCCAGCCGCGCCCGCGCCAGGCCGGGGAGAGCTTCCAAGGCGTGGAATGCGCCGCTACCTTCGATGGTCAGCGAGGCCGAAACGTTGCCGTATAGGACAGCGCGCAAGGGATCGTAGGTCTGCCGGTAACCAGCTAGGAAGCCGCCGCAGAACGAATCGCCCGCGCCGGTCGGATTGCTAATGTCGGTCGGATAAGCCGGGATCTCCCAGCGCTTACGCGCCGGGGCGTCGTAGAGCATCTGGCCGTGTCCGCCGCGCTTGACGATAATCAATTCGCAACCCGGCTCGGCTAGCGTTTCGGCCATATCCCACAGATCGTTGCTCTGCCCCCAAAACAGGGCGCGCAACTCTTCTTCGGAGGGGAGAAAAGCCGTCAGCCCTTGCAGCAGGCTGCGGAGGTCAGCCCAGGCGGCCGGGTTCATGTAAGCCGCGGACGGGTCGAGGGTCAACGTGGTGGTGCGTCCCTGCCGGAAGGCCGAGATCAGGCGGTTGTGGGTAGAAAAGTCCAGCGGGCAGAGATGCACGGCGCTGGCATCCAGGTAATCTTCGGGGATGTCCACCGGGCGCGGCGAGGTCGGTTGGACTGTCTTCCTGTCATCCTGGACCTCGGCGGGTGGCTGGTAGCCCAGCAGCGCCTGCGGGTAAGTTAAGCCCAGGCGGGCGAAATGGGCAACCGGATTATTGCGCTGCGGAGTCAGGGGGTCAAGGTAAGCCTGGAAGAAGCGCAAATCCAGGTGCTCCGGCAGGATGCGGACGCCGCGTGTATCCAGGCCGCGCTGCTCGAAGGCTCGCAGCCACTCGTGGGGATAGTCCTCGCCGACGCGCGCCAGCAGACCGGCGTTCCTTTCCCAGACAGCCAACCCGGCTGCGGCGTACAACAAATCGCCTCCCGGAACATCCAGCAGGGGGCGTCCCACAAGAGGCAAGAGATAATCGCGCCGCAGGTGACCGGCTATGACGAAAGTCGGGTACATGGGCTGATGACGGTCAGGTGATGAAGACCTTGTTCGCGGCCTCAGCCTGGGCTGGGACGTGTGGAAGGATAAAATTGAAGGTGCTGCCCTTGCCTTCCACGCTCTCGACCCAGATGCGTCCGCCGTGCAACTCGACCATCAGCTTGGCGACCGAAAGGCCCAGGCCGATCCCGCCGTGCCTGCGCGTCAGGTGCGATTCAGCCTGGTAGAAGCGTTCGAAGATGTGCGGCAGGTCTTTGGCCGCGATGCCAATCCCCTGATCAATGACTGAAACTTTGACGTAGCTCGGGATCTGTTCGACGGTGATCTGGACATGACCGCCCGACTCGGTGAAGGCGACCGCATTCTTGACCAGGTTGCTCAATACAATGGTGATCTTGGAGGCGTCACATTCCACGACCAGGTTGTCAGGGCTGATATCCGCCGACATGGAAACGCCTTTTTTATGCGCTTCTTCGACGAAGGAATCCAAGACCTCCTCGACGATGCGGCGCATGGAAGCCGGACGGCGGCGGAATCTGTTTATGCCGCGCCGGATATTGTCCAGGTTGGCGATATTGTCTATGATCTCCTTCAGGCTCATCGCATTGCGCACGATGATATCAACATCCGGGCGTTGTTCTTCGGCAACGGCTTCGCGGAGAGAAGCCGCGTGTCCCAGGATGAGGCCGAGCGGCGTACGCAGTTCATGCGAGGCGATGGCGATAAAATCACTCTTCATCTGGTCGAGATGGCCCATCTCATCGAAGGATTCCTTGACCTTGCTCATCTGGCGCGTGTTCTGGATGGCAATCGCGGCCAGCGCAGCCAGGTTCTCCAGGAGTGAGACATCTTCTTCGGTATAATGTTTCTGCCCAGCCTTGTTGGCTGCTTCAAGAACGCCCAGGGTTTCACCCTTGTAGACGATTGGCACGGCCAGGAGCGAGCGGGTTTCGAACCCATCCGCCTCATCCACCCCCTTGTAGTGACGCGGCTCGGCGGTAACGTCCGCAACGATGATGGGTTTAACATTTTGGAAAACCCAACCCGCCAGGCTGGCGTCAATCGGGACTTGGACCGAGCGGAGCAAGTCGCGATGGAACCAGGGCGTTGCCAGGAAGTGAAGCTGTGCAGACTCTTCATCCGGCTCCAGGATGGAGGCAACTTCACTACCTGTCATTTCGCAGGCGGCAGAAATGACCAATTGGAAGAAGGCCTCCACTTCCATGGACTCGCTCAAGTTGCGGACAAGCCCCACCAGGTATTCAAGGTGTCGAATTCGCTCGTTTTGGTCCATAGTTGGCTGATTGGGTATCTTCTCAATAAATAAGGGAGGATGGGGGACGTGCGGGCGCTCGCGAAGCATATCCGAAGGGTGCGAAGCCGCCTGCACATCCCCTGCCCCCCAATTTAATGAGATGATACTTGATTGGATTATACTGGATGTTTCACAAAATCGTGAGCGTGTGGAGACAATGTTGAGGTAACATTGCCCAGTTTTGGTTTTATCATTTTTTCATCGAAAAAGGAGATTTTCATCCATGAGCAAGAAAAAAGTACGTGTGGCGATCATCGGCGTGGGGAACTGCGCCTCCTCGCTTGTCCAGGGTGTGCATTACTACAAAGATACGCCCGATGACGTCAGCGTTCCAGGCCTGATGCACGTCAACCTGGGAGGCTACCACATCCATGACATCGAATTCACCCTCGGCATTGACATAAACGTGACCAAGGTCGGCAAGGATCTGGCCGAGTCCATCTGCGCCGAACCGAATAACACTTTCAAGTTCACCGACGTGCCCAGGTTGAACGTCCCTGTGGTACGAGGCATGACCCACGACGGCCTGGGCAAGTATCTCTCGCAGGTCATCGAGAAAGCCCCGGGGCCTACCGCCGACATCGTCAAGCTGCTCAAAGAGACCAAGACCGACGTGGTCGTTTCCTACCTGCCGGTCGGCTCGGAAATGGCGACCAAGTGGTACGTTGAACAGGTGCTCGAGGCTGGCTGCGCATTCGTCAACTGCATTCCGGTCTTCATCGCCTCCTCCGAGTACTGGGCCGAACGCTTCCGCCAGAAGAAACTGCCCATCCTCGGCGACGACATCAAGTCCCAGGTCGGCGCGACCATTCTGCACCGTGTCCTGACCAGCCTGTTCGTGGACCGCGGCGTGCGCCTGGATCGCACCTACCAGCTCAACTTCGGTGGCAACACCGACTTCCTCAACATGCTCGAACGCGAGCGCCTGGAATCCAAGAAAATCTCCAAGACCGGCGCGGTGACTGCCATGCTGCCCTACAAACTCCCGGCGGACGACGTGCACGTTGGACCGAGCGACTACGTCCCCTGGCTGACCGACCGCAAGTGGTGCTACATTCGCATGGAAGGCACCACCTTCGGCGACGTGCCGCTCAACGTGGAAGTCAAGCTGGAGGTGTGGGATTCGCCCAACTCGGCCGGCGTAGTGATTGACGCCGTCCGCTGCGCCAAGCTGGCCCTCGAGCGCGGCCTTTCCGGTCCGATCATCGGCCCATCCTCCTATTTCTTCAAGACTCCGCCAAAGCAATTCCGCGACAGTATCTGCCGCGAGATGACGGAGGCGTTCATCCGGGGAGAGAGTGGCGAGTAAAATGTAATGAATAAGGAGACGAAGATGGTTTTCCCGCGTCTTCGTCTCCTTTTTCGGTTAAAATCCAGCTCATGTCTCTGACTTTCAGACTCTTTCTCCGCTTACGTATTACGCATTCTTTCTTGACGCTTAGCATGCTTACCGCTTTTTCGGCCTCCTGCGCCCAGGCATCGACTCCCGCTCCCACCGCCGACATCAACGCTGCCAGCACCCAGGCCATGGCCACCCTCTCCACCGCGATCACGCAGACAGCCCAGGCGCCGACAGCCGTTCCCACCGAAACGCCCACACCCACGCTTGCCCTGAGCACAGTCGAAGGGCCGACCATACCGCGCACGCCGCCAACCCTGCCGGCCGGATTTACCACCTCGCTGCTCAATCCACTCGATACGCCGCATACCTACATCACCGACACCTGCCAGTACCTCAAAGCCAGGTGGGAGGCGAACAACGCCGCGCCTGGCACGGTCGTGATGGTCATCATGTTCCATTCCATCCTCAAACCGGGCGATGAACTGAGCGACTATAGCCAGATCACTTCGGGCGCGTTCGAGATACTGATGCGCGATCTGCACGAGCAGGACTTCCAGGCCATCAATACCAGCCAGTTGGCCGATTTCCTGGAGCGTAACGCCAAGATCCCGCCCCGCTCCGTCCTGCTGCTGGTGGATGACCGCAAGGATCGCTACTACTTCGACACATTGTTCTATCCATACTGGCAGCAGTATGGCTGGCCGGTGGTCAATGCCTGGCTCAGCACCCCTCTCAGCTCCGCAGACCTCTGGCAGCAGCAAGTTGACCTGGAAGCCGAAGGCTGGGTGGATCACCAGGCGCATGGCGTCGTCCACAACATCGGCATTACATCGTCTTCAACTGATGATTTCATCATGAGTGAAATGAAAGGCTCCATCGACGCCTTCCAGACGCATTTCAACAAAAAGCCCATCGCCTACATCTGGCCCCTCGGTTGGTTTACCGCCCACGCCGCACAGATCGGACGCCAGCTTGGCTACCAGCTTGGCTTTACCATCAACCCGCGCGGCCCGCTGATGTTCGACTGGATCCCATTGAGCGACAATCCCGACCCGCAGCGGCCATCGTACATGCCCGAAGGTTCGGTCAACGACCCGCTGATGGTCCTGCCGCGCTTTTGGTCTTATGACGCGGACAGGCACATTGACGACGTGCGCGTCATCGGCCGGGAGGCGGCCGACTACGCCGCGGCAAACAAAGCCACCGAACTGGAATATTACGATATCGTCTGCGCACCTGACTATGGGCCGATCCCGGTCGCAACACCATGATGGTAGCTGCTTCTACAGTACCATAAAGGAGCAGCTACCATGACCCCCTGGGACGAGAAACAAGCGAGATTGCGCGCCTTCCTGACGCGCGGCGCGGTCGGCGATTTGACCGTCGCGCTGTTACGGAGTCTGGCTAAAATGTCACCGTGTATTTTCTGCAAGATCATCCAGAGCGAATCACCCAGCGACATCCTCTACCGGGACGAGCAAGTGACCGCCTTCCGCGACGCCCATCCAGCCGCGCCGGTGCACATCCTGATCGTCTCCAACCGGCACATCCTTTCGGTCAACGAGCTGGAGCCTGGAGATGAGCCGCTGATCGGCCGTCTGTTCAGCGTGGCAAAGCAATTGGCCCAACAAGAGGGGATTCGAGAAAGCGGCTACCGGCTGATCGTCAACACTGGCGCGCATGGCGGACAGACCGTCCCCCATTTGCACCTGCACCTGATCGGCGGCCAGCGGATGCGCCATCCGATGGGATAAGTGGTTGCGTACTTGGCAACCAAAAGAGGGTTATTTCCTCATCCGCCAAGCAAAAACGCCCAGGCCGATCCCCCCCAACAAGAGTAGCGCGCCGACGACGCCCAATATCGGCGACTGCGTCGGCGTCTCGCTTTCAGTCGAGGTCTGGGACTTCACCTGCGCCCCGAAACTGACGTAAGTGATGTCGCCAGGTTTGACTTCCAATGAATAATTCAGAACCGTCGTCGGATTGTAGCCATCCGGGACGGCCGCGCTGACCGAGTACTTCCCATCTGGAACGTCCGTGAAGCAGACCGGATCATATCCTTCAACGGTGTCCAGCGTTCGAGAATACGTGCCGGTCAGACTCGTCAGGCTGATTGCACCCCCCGCGACGATCGGCTCGGTTCCGGTAGGCAGGTAATTCCCCAACGCGTCCGTGTTCGCCTGGCGCAGGCCATCCCCATTGACGTCGTCATACAGAGCCACGCATACCTCCGCCGCGCCTCCGCTGACGGGAGTCGCGGTGGGCAGGGCCGAGGTCGGGGTGGGAGACGGGCCCGCGGCCGGCGAGACGGCTGCGGGCGCGCTGATGCCGATGACCAGTTGTTGCCCGATTTGGATGGTGCAATTCTCATCCAGGTGGTTCGTCTGGCGGAGAAATTCCATTGAGACGCCTGTCAACAGGGAAATCCGCAGGCAGTTATCGCCCTCCTCGACAACATAGATGATGCGTCCATCCGCGCCGGGCGTGGGCGTGGCATACACCTGCCCCTGCGCGGCCGGAGCAGCCAGTGCGGCAAAGGAGAGGCGCAAAAGTAGAAAAGCGGCCAGAAAAACAACGATGACCAGGATGCGCTTATTTCTCATGATCTCACCGAACGGGATTATATCATCGCTGTGGATGGCAAGTCGTGATGAGTGACAGTAGCAGCCTACAGGACCTTCATAAAGTCGAGAAGTGTCCTGCCAGTGTGCCCCATCCCCTTGCCCCTCCCCGAATCGGGGAGGGGCAAGGGGATGGGATTGATAACTCGTACTTTGAGAAAACCCTATGGCAGCCAACCTTAGCGCTTGATATAATGATAGCTTATAAGCTACCATAATGCCTTTAGCTGTCTTTCATTGGCAGATCCCAAAAACTAAGGAGGCACCAATGCGCAAGAAAATCACCCTCATCACTGGCGTCGTCGGCGAGGTCGGACAGGCGCTTGTCAAGAACCTGGTCGAGAGGGGCAATGCAAATCTCGTCACGCTTGACATCCGCCCGGCACCCGTTGAGATCGCGCACCTTTCGACCCACATCCAGGGAAACATCCTCGATAAGTCATTACTTGCCAGATTGGTCAGTGAGTATGAAATCGCGACCATCTACCATCTGGCTGCCTTGCTTTCCACTCGAGGCGAATTCACCCCTGTGGAAGCTCATCAAGTGAATGTAGAAGGAACAATGGGACTTTTGCAAATGGCTGCTGAGCAATCCGAGTGGCGCAAAGAGCCGGTGCTCTTCATTTTTCCCAGTTCGATTGCCGCTTACGGCATGCCCAACCTGAAGGCAAAAGTCGACTTTCCGCGCGTGCGCGAGTGGGAATGGAATTATCCGATCACCATGTATGGCTGTAACAAGCTTTATTGCGAGTTATTGGGAATTTACTTCAGCCAGTATTACCGGCAACTGGCTGCCGAACAACCTATCATGCTCGACTTCCGCTGCGTTCGCTTCCCTGGTTTAATTAGCGCTTTTACGGTGCCTTCCGGCGGTACGAGCGACTACGGCCCGGAAATGCTGCACGCGGCTGCCAAAGGTGAACCATATGCTTGCTTCGTGCGCGAGGACGCCATCATCCCCTTCATGGCCATGCCGGATGCGGTGACAGCTCTTGTCAATCTGGCACAGGCTCCCAAGAGTAAGCTGCGGCGCTGCGTCTACAATGTGACCAGCTTCAGCCTGACTGCAGCCCAGATACGCGACCTGGTCGTGGAAGCCTTCCCCAAGGCGCAAATCACATTCAAGCCCGATGTGAAACGTCAACGCATTGTTGATAGTTGGCCGGCTGACTTGAACGACGACGATGCCCGCCGTGACTGGGATTGGCTACCAGCTTTCGATGTGAAGCGCTCCTTCAAAGAATACCTGACCCCGAATATTGTTCGACGCTACCAGGGATAACCATGAGATTGGGATGGTTACTCTTACTGGCGGGATTGCTCGGGCTGACAGCCTGTGCTGGGTTGTTTCAGCCTGCCCCCACACCAACCCCCTCCCCGCTTCCCACCGCCACCGCAACCGTTACCCCCACCATCGTCTGGTTTCCCCCCACCGAAATAAATACGCCCATCCCAACGCAGATCCTCATCCCCACGCCGGAGGAGCGCCCCGGCCTGGGCGAGGTGCTGTTCAGCGATAATTTCGATCAGCCAGAGTTATGGGACACAGCCGTATCCAACACCGTCAGCGCCATCGTCGAGCGCAACCGGCTGACGCTGGCGGTCAGCAAGCCGGGCATGACCGTCCTCAGCCTGCGTAAGGAACCTCGCCTGGGGGATTTCTACGCCGAGATGACCGCCAGTCTAAGCTTGTGCCGGGTGAAGGATCAGTACGGCCTGCTCGTGCGGGCCTCATCGGCTGGCGATTACTATCGGTACGCAATCAACTGCGCCGGCCAGGTGCGGCTGGAACGCGTCCGCAGCGGCCAGCCCTATCCAGTGCAAGATTGGCTGCCGAGCGGCGACGCCCCTCCCGGCGCGCCCGGGGAAGTCAAGATCGGCGTTTGGGCCGTCGGCTCCGAAATGCGCTTCTTCCTGAACGATCGCTACCAGTTCACCGTGCGTGACCCGCTCTTCTGGCAGGGGATGTTGGGCGTTTTCGTCCAATCCGCAAGCGCGAACCCGGTGACGGTCAGCTTCTCGGAGCTGGTCGTCTACGCCGTCTCCTACGCCAGCCCGACGGTCACGCCCTGAGGATTTACGATTGACGATTTTACGATTACGTTTTACCGAGTAGGCCTTCGGCGCATCACGTTTTACGGCCAATCTGAAATGACTCAAAAAAACCGCCTTAACGATCTCGATCCCAAAACCTGGCTCAAGTTCCAGAAATCCTGGTTCATCCACAACCCGCCGCCGCGCAGGAAGGGCGTGCTGGTGCATCCCGCCAAATTCCCGGAGACGATGGCGCAGGAATTCATCGAATTCTTCACCAAGCGCGGTGAAAGCGTGCTGGACCCGATGGCCGGCACTGGCTCGACGCTAATCGCTGCCCTGCGCGCCGGACGCCACTCCTATGGTATCGAGCTGAATCCGAAATACGCGGAGATTGCGCGGCAAATCATTGCAGAAGAACGCAAGTTGCTGGGATCGACAATCGAAAATCTGAAATCTGAAATCATCAATGGGGATGCCTCTCTGGCTGTCAACTACCCACTCCCTCCCGCCGACTATCTGCTCACCTCGCCTCCCTACTGGGACATGCTCCACGCGCGCGGCGCGGAGACGCAGAAGAAGCGCCGCGCCTCCACCGACCTGGATGTCTTCTACTCCGACGACCCGAAAGACCTGGGCAACCTCCACGATTACGAAGAGTTTCTTGCCAGGCTGGTGGCGATTTACACAGGGCTAAAGCCCTTACTACGCGAGAAGGCTTATCTCACCATCATCGTCAAGAATGTCAAGAAAGGTGGCAAAATCTATCCCCTGGCCTGGGATTTGGGCCGCGAATTGGGCAAGGTTTACACTCTGAAGGATGAAAAAATCTGGGTGCAGGATAACCAACGGCTCGCGCCGTATGGTATGAACAGCGCCTGGGTGAGCAACACCTTCCATCACTACTGCCTGCAATTCAGGAAAGAAAACTGATCACTGTTCACTGATGACTGGTTACTGATCACTCGTCACTATGCAAGCCACAACCGACCTCCTCCACCTCCCCTATACCCTCGACCTGACCGAAGGCGGCATTGCCTACGCCTGCCGCTCGCTGGCCTACACCTATGACCGCATGGGCGGCTCGCCGCTCGACCGGCTGCGGCGCATCGTGGGCAGCGTGGTGGTGGAGCTGGCCTTTCGCCGCTACCTGACCGAGCAGGGCATTCCCTTCGACGTGCTCGGCGCGACGCCCTTCACCGACCCCGACCGCTACGACCTATCGCTCGGCGGCCACCGCTGCGACTTGACGAGCTTCCTCATTTCCCGCCGCAGTCAGATCAGCCGGATACGTCGCGACCCTGGCCTGCTGCTGCAAGCCCCCGCGCTCGTCCCGCTCGACCAATTCGCTGCCGAGGGGCACTCCAGCCAGGATATTTATCTCTTCGCCTTCCTGCTGGCCTTGACCGCGCCCTCCCAGGCAGACTTGCATAAGGCGATCACCGCCGGTCAGCCGGTTTATCTCATCCACCCGCTGCCCGACGACTGGGCGCGGCCGAAGATTTGGATACCGCTCGAAAGACTGGTCTTGAAGAGCGAATGTGAAGCGCCGATCACGGTCGAGATCGGCGGACAGGACGCCGAGCGGAACATCACCACTGCCGCGCTGGAACTCCCGCCCAGGCAGCGCGTGGCGGTGGAACAGGTCTTTTGCAGCCTGGCCTACGTCCACGCGCGCAGCCGGCCTGAGGCCCGCATCGGCATCCACAGCACGCTGCGCGGCGAGCCGTACCTGGTTCAACCGCATGGATGGGGGAACATCTGGGTCTATGGCATGGACATTCTGCTGGCTGGTTACCTGACCCACGAAGAATTCCGCCGCAAGGCGCACGTGCTGCCGGCCGGAAGCCCCACCTTCCAGTATGACCGCACCCATGTCAAGAACCTGGCAGTGCCGATCTCGGAAATGCAGCCGCTGGATGTACTGTTGTCACGTGTGAAGGAGTGGGAAGTGGAAACTGCTCGGCGGCGGTCTTCGCGAAGCACCCCTGCGAAGTACCCGAAGGGTGAAGGGGGCCCGACCCCGCCGTGAGCCTGACCGCAGGTCTCCCTAACTTCGCTGTGAGACCTGCGGTCAAGTCAGGCGACACGGTCGGGAGACCGTGTCGCAGCTAGTCGAAATGGAATTTAGCTCAATACACGATGACCAGGATAAATATATTACCCCACTAATGTAAATATTGGGTTATAATGCAGTTATGATGATCAAAAGACACCTTTTCGATGATTTGAAGGCTCACCTGAGTAAAAAGGAAATCAGCCTGATTGTAGGGCCGCGCCAGGCGGGGAAGACCACACTGATGATGCTCCTCAGCGAGCACGTTCGATCGCAGGGAAAAAGAACGGTTGCGTTCAATCTCGATATCGAGTCAGACCATCAATTTTTCGAATCGCAGGAAAGCCTGCTCCGCAAAATCACTCTGGAACTGGGCGCAGGCGGCGGGTATGTGTTCATTGATGAAGTCCAAAGGAAGGAAAACGCGGGGCTTTTCCTGAAAGGACTTTACGACATGAACCTGCCGTATAAGTTCATCGTGTCAGGTTCGGGCTCGCTGGAACTCAAGGAAAAAATCCACGAGTCGCTGGCAGGGCGAAAACGGATCTTCGAACTCTGCACGCTCGATTTTATCGAATTCACCAACCACAAAACGGATTACCGCTATGAACAAAGCCTGCCCGAATTCTTTGCGCTTGACCCACAAAAAGCGCAAAGCCTGCTGGAAGAGTACTTGAGTTTCGGCGGTTACCCGCGCGTCGTGCTGGAGGAAACGGTCAATGAAAAAAGAAAGATCATCGCTGAACTTTATCAGAGTTATCTGGAGCGGGATATTGCCTATCTGCTGGGCGTGCAAAAAACGGATCGCTTCACCGCCCTCACGCGGCTGATGGCGGCGCAAATCGGGCAGTTAGCCAACATTTCAGAAATTGCCAACACGTTGAACATCAATGCTGCCACCGTGAACAATTATCTTTGGTACCTGGAGAAGACATTCCTGCTTCATAAGGTCACGCCCTATTTCAAGAACATGAGAAAAGAGTTGACGAAGACGCCCGTATTTTATTTCTACGACCTGGGGATGAGAAACTATGCGCTTGGCACCTTTGGGACGCCTGTTTCACCGTCCGAAGGTGGATTCTTGTTCCAGAATTTTATCCACAACCTGCTCAGAAAAAAGGTGGAAAACACCTCCAATCAAATCCACCACTGGAGGACGACCAACAAAGCCGAAGTGGATTTTGTGCTGGATAAGAACACAGAGGTCCTTCCCATCGAGGTTAAATATCGAAAATTACTCACCCCTGGAACCACCCGCTCATTTCAAAACTTTGTCTCCGCCTATCACCCGTACAAGGGATACGTGATCCACTTGGGAGACGCCATGCAGAAGACCATTAACTCAGCGCCAATCCACTTTATGAACTGGTGGCAATTAATGTTCGAGGAGTTGTAAACTACAGATGAAAAACGCGCTTGCATTCCTGCTGGCTTTGGCGGTCGGTCTCTCGGCCTGCAAGTCTCGTTCAGCCTTGCGACCGTCATGAATGCCCTCCCAAACCGTCCCGCAGGTTGGATTGCCTCAACGTGGTCGTGAGGAAACCTGCGGGACGCTCTCCGATTAGTGGCGGCGCCGCTGTTCGAGCGCGTCCGGCACATGCACGGGCCTGGGCGGCGACCTGCGATACGTGTACCCAGCATTGCTGCTGGGACGGCTGCAGACCAATTGATGAAAGCTGCAGCTACTGCGGTGACGGGAGTTGTCATGGCAGCGAAACGTGTTCGAGCTGTCCGGGTGATTGTGGGAGTTGCGGCCCAAGATAAAGATTGTGGAGGGGAAATAGCCCCCCTATAGTCCCCCCATTTCTAAGAACAGAAATGGGGGGACGTGGCGGCATGCAATAATTAATCGGCTTCCCTTTCCATGAGCAATTGCTCCTCCCCCATTTTCCGGCCGCTTGCCCCACGTTCTCGGTGGGGTGAAAATGGGGGAGGCTGGGAGGGGGCAGGAAGAATACGACGCCGAGCGCACAGCTTTCCTCGAATAAAAGGGCTGTCGCCTCCTGCGCTTTTGGAACGGCGATATAATGAATAATATCAACGGCGATTTGACGCCACTCCTCACCTGTGGTATTATCCCGACCACAACTCAATAGCCCCAACCGGCAACTCTTATCCAGAGAGGCGGAGGGACCGGCCCGATGATGCCTCGACAACCTTCCAGTGTTCAGTGACCAGTAATGGTAGCCATATTTCGGGCTACCATAATCAGTCACCAGTGCACAAGGAAAGGTGCCAATTCCGGCAGTAGGGGTAACCCCATGCGGTTACCCGGATTCTGGAAGATGAGAGGGCAGCCGTGCATCCTGCGCAATTGCCCTTTCAAGATGTTCTGAAGGGGCAATTTCTTTTGCAAAGGAGACCCAAATTCTATGAGCACTACCTTCATGACTTCGCCCAAGCTGATGTTCACCTCTGAATCGGTCACGGAGGGCCACCCCGATAAGCTCTGCGACCAGATCGCGGATGCCGTCCTGGACGCCTGCTTCGAGCAGGACCCGATGTCGCGCGTGGCCTGCGAAGTCGTCACCAAGACCGGCTTCGTGATGCTGCTGGGCGAAATCACCACGCACGCCTTCGTCAACTTCGACGAACTGGCCCGCCAGGTGATCCTCGACATCGGCTACGACCGCGCCAAGAAAGGTTTCGACGGCAATACCTGCGGCGTGCTCTCGGCCATCGCCAGCCAAAGCGCGGATATTGACATGGGCGTCAGCCAGTCGCTGGAGGCCAAAGAGGGCGACAAGGAAGACCTGGACCAGATCGGTGCCGGTGACCAGGGTATGATGTTCGGCTTCGCCTGCAACGAGACGCCCCAATTGATGCCCATGCCCATCTACCTGGCCCACAAGCTGACCCGCCGCCTGGCCGAGGTGCGCAAGGCCGGCACGCTCGACTGGCTGCGCCCGGACGGCAAGGCGCAGGTCACGGTGGAATATGCCTACGGCAAACCGAAACGCGTCGACACTGTTCTGGTCAGCACCCAGCATGCCCCGGAAGTCTCCCACGCCGAGATCCGCGAGGGCGTCATCGAGCATATCATCCGGCCGGTCATCCCAACCGAGATGTGGGACGGCGGCCCCAAGATTTACGTCAACCCCACCGGGCGCTTCGTCATCGGCGGCCCGATGGGTGACGCGGGTGTTACCGGGCGCAAGATCATCGCGGATACCTATGGCGGCATGGGCCGGCACGGCGGCGGCTCATTCTCCGGCAAGGATCCGACCAAGGTGGATCGTTCGGCGGCCTACGCAGCCCGCTGGGCTGCCAAGAACGTGGTCGCGGCGGGACTGGCCGACCGCTGCGAGATCCAGGTGGCGTACGCCATCGGTGTGGCCCGCCCGCTCTCGGTCAACATCGAGACTTTCGGCACCGGGAAAATCCCCGACGAAAAGATCGCTGCGCTCATCCTCGAGCACTTCGATCTGCGCCCGGGCGCCATCATCCGTGACCTGGACCTGCGCCGTCCAATCTACCGCCAGACAGCCGCCTACGGTCACTTCGGGCGGGATGACCTTGACCTGTCCTGGGAAAAGACGGACAAGGCCGACATCCTGCGCAAAGCGGGAGGACTGTAAAATCAGACTCCCGGTGTCTTCGAGACGCCGTGTAAAATCAGACTCCCGGCGTCTTCGAGACGCCGGGAGTTTTGTCATGGCTTCTCCAGCCCGTGGGCTTCCAGCAATTTCTCGTCTTTCAAAAGTTTCCCCGTCGGCCCGTCGGCCACGATACGGCCCTCATCCATGATGACCATGCGCGGCAGCAGTTCACGCACCATCGCCAGGTCATGACTGGCGGCCAGCATCGTCATCGGCAGGTCGCGCAGCAGTTTGATGAGCGTGCGCCGGGCGCGCGGATCGAGGCCGGCGGTCGGCTCGTCCAATACCAGCACCTCAGGATTCATCGAGAGCACCGTCGCAATGGCGATGCGTTTCTTCTCGCCGGCGCTCAAGTGGTGGGAGACGCGCCGGGTATAACCCGTCATGCGGACGGCGGCCAGGGCGGAGTCGACGCGCCGCTCGACCTCCGCAGGCTCAAGTCCCTGGTAGAGCGGGCCGAAGGCCACGTCGTCGAAAACGGTCGGCGAGAACAGCTGGTCATCCGGGTTCTGGAACACCAGCCCGACCATCGCCCGCACCCGGCTCAGGTTCTTTTGCTCCACCGTCAGCCCGCAGACCGTCACCCGTCCCTGCCCGCTAAGAATGCCGTTTAGGTGCAGGAGCAGTGTAGACTTGCCTGCCCCGTTCGGCCCAACTAAGGCTACTTTTTCTCCGGGGGCGATGCTCAAGGCAACATCCTTCAAAGCCTCGTGACCGTCGGGATAAGAAAACGAAAGGTTTCGAACTTCAATCGAGTGGTGCATGGGCTAACCCCAGAACAGGATTCCGAACAGGAGCAGCAAGAGCAGCAGGAATAACCCGGCCGCCAGCGCCAGCCAGCCGCGGCTGGTCAGGGGTAGGAGCGGCAGGGAGCGCACTTCGCCGTCGTAGCCGCGCGAGAGCATGGCGACGTAGATGCGGTCGCTGCGCTCGAACGCCCGCAGGAACAGGTTGCCAGCCATCCCGCCCGTCACGCGCGCACGCCACGCCACGCTCCCCCCGCACCTTTTACCTGCCTCCGCGCTTTGACCGGAACGCGCCGCCCGGGCCCGCATCAGCCGCAGCGCTTCATCCACCAGCACGAACAGGTAACGCCACATCAGCCCGAACATCCCCACCAGCAGGCGCGGGATGCCCACCGCCCGCATCGCTTGCAGCAATTCCGGGAAGGGTGTTGACGAGGCCAATACAATCGCCGCCTGGAGCGATATCCAGGATTTCAGCGCCACGCCGATGAAGCGTTCCAGCCCTTCGAGCGAGGCGGTCAATGTCCATGAACCGAGGGGAATGGTGAAGAGAGAGGTGCCTTTCAGCGTAAAGATCACAGGCAGCGCTGCCAGCACGAAAGGCAGGGCCAGCAGGGCGCGTTTCAGCACGTACCCGCTCCCCAACCCGGAAAGGATCTCAACCGAAAGGATCAGGGCCAGGAGCAGGATGTAGACCGGCCAGGCAGCCACCGGCGTCAGCGAGACGGTCAGGATAAACGCCACCGTCAGCACGAACTTGATGCGCGCATCCAGGGCGTGGATGGGGCTGGTGCGCGGCTGGTAGGGATCGAGGAAGTGAATATGCATAAGAATACAACAGGGGCGCAACGTGGTTGGTTCGGCTGTATTGCGCCTCTGTAAGTCTGATTATGCTTTCTTATTCCGCCGCATGTAAGCTACGCCTAGCGCGACCCCAAAGACAAGCAGCATACCGATGATGCCCGCCAGGATGGTTGCCAGGGCCGTGTTCGAGATACCGGGGAAGGTGTAATCCGGGATAAGGTTGTAGAGCGGGGAGCGCGCCGTTTCGAGGAAGCCCTTTTGTGCAGCCACCCATTCCAGGCCATCGGGGTGGGCGGAAGCCAGCGGGGAGAGGACGGCCAGCAAGGCGGCGATGCCCAGGCCAAAAATCCAGACTGCCGCGCCGCCCTTGGGGGCCGCTCCGCCGCTGCGGAGCAGGTCGCCTCGCGCCGCGTACAGGAAAGCCAGCGCGCCGACGGTGATGAGTCCCTCGCCGAGGCCGATCAGCATGTGGATGCCGCCCATGGCCGGGACCGCGATATTGGCCGGGGAGGTGCCGGAGAGTGCCAGTTCCAGGGCCGCAGCCAGCGAGGCGACCACAATCGAGAGCCAGGCTGCCGCGAACCCCCCGGCGAAGACGCCCCACGATTTGCCGCGCGCCAGTTTATGGAGACTGGTATAGACGAAGTACGAGACCGTCACGCCGATGACGGCCATGTTGAACAGGTTGGCGCCCAGGGCCAGCAGCCCGCCATCCTGGAAGATGAGCGCCTGGATGCTGACCACGCTGGTCAATACAATGATCGCCGCCCACGGGCCGAGCAGGATGGTGGCCAGGGCCGCGCCGAGCAGGTGGCCGGAGGTCCCGCCGGTGACGCTGAAATTGAGCATTTGACCGGCGAAGATGGCCGCCGCCAGCACGCCCATTAGCGGCACCTGGCGCTCGCCCAAATCCTTGTCGACGCGCCGCAAGGCGTATGCCACGGAAATGGCAGAAACTACCCACAGGATGACCGCCATCAGGGTGGAAAGGAAACCATCCGGGATGTGCATGGGAGCGGGAGAATACATCATATAATCTCCGAAATAAGAGATGGATTCCGAAGTCTCCCCGGCCGCCAGGGTGGGCAGATTTCGGTTATGAGCCCCCCCGGCGTCAGGAGAGGCCGGAATCCCTTTTGCACTCCGGGCAAAGCCCGAAGAACGTGATGTGGCTGCCAATGGACTGGAAACCGGTGGCTGCCTCCAGATCTGCTAAGAGAGGCTGGAGACGGGTATGCTCGATCTCCACTTCCTGTCCGCAGGCTCGGCAGACCAGATGGTGGTGGTCATGCCCGGCGATTTCATAGACCAGGTGCCCATTCCCGTTGAGGGTCGGGAACACTATATTGTTCTCGGCCAGGAATTCCAATGTGCGATAGACTGTCGCCTCGGTCATGCCAGGGACGCTCTGACGCGCCTTTTCGTAAACCTGGGCAGGGGAGAAGTGTCCGCCAAATTGCTTGAGGATGTGCAGGATGGTATGACGCTGCGGCGTCATGCGAAAGCCGCGCGCCTGCAGTTTATCGGCGAAAGGTTTCGAGCAGGACATAGGCTCCTTATTGCAAGTATTATCAATAAAGATTATATGCAATAACATGCATTTGTCAAGCTCACATCAAAAACAAACCATGGCTTTCTCAAGAAAGAGGGTGTCGTTGCGAGGAGGGCGTTCGTTACCCGACGAAGCAATCTCCAAGCGTAAAGGGGATTGCTTCCCTGGCCTAGCCCGCCAGGGCAGGCGGGCTGGAAAGAACATCCAGCCCTCGCAACGACATACAAAAGCGATTTTGTCAACCATTCTTTAGAAAACCATAAAGAACGAACCCGTTTCCTACCAGGAAACGGGTTCGTTGGTTGCGGGAAAAACAGGCTAAGGCTCCCACTGGCAGTGGATCATGGCATATAGGTAGGGCTGATCCTTCACGTACTCCACCCCCACCAGCCAGAGATTCCAGTCCAGGTCTATGCCGGGTGTGCCAGGCTTGAACACGCTGTAATAATGGATGTTGGCATACTCATTCGGCCACGGCGTCAACGAAAAAGCCGCCGCCGCGCCCGGGTCGTCGCAGCCCAGGGTATAACTTGCGTTGAACACCTCCTGCAAAAGGGGCAGGACGGCTTCGTGGAACGGGCCGATCGTATCCATGCCGCTGCCTGGAGCCGGGCCCCAGTTGACCACGTAGCTGCTTTCGAAAACCCAGCGGGCGTGCTCCTGGTCGTAATTGACCACTGTCTCATAACGCCACAGGCGCAGATCCAGGCCGTGAGCCGGGCTGACCAGCGGGGCGAACAGTTCGCCATTGGAGGAGGTGAGGGCGGCGCCCAGCTTGGTGATCAGGGTGTTGACTTTCCCGTCGGCGCAAAAGGCGTCCGGGGCGACGTACTCGGTCAAGTAATGCGCGTTGACCCAGCCAGTACCTCCGCTCGGGTTCTGTACTTCGACCCACAGGTTCGAGCCGACGTAAGTCGAGGGACCGGTGCGCATGACGTTCGTCGCGGTGGGCGCGAAAGACCCAACGAGGGGATTGCCCGGCCCGGCCGCAGCGCGGATATTCAGAACGTCCGCTGATGCGACCAGGATGACCGCGTACGACCCGGACGTGGAGCCTGTGACTGCGCCTCCGGGCGTGGCGCTCGGCCCCGGGCTGGTCGTCAGTGTGGGAAGAACGACAGTGGGCGAGGGCGTCTCCGGTGTGGCAGTCGGCGAGGCGAGGGGTGTCGGCGAGGCGGAAAGCTGCGTTGGGGAGGGCAACACAGGCAAGGTCGGGAATGGCGTCGGCGTGCCGAACAGGGATAATGAGCAGCCGATCAACGGAAAGAGCAAGACGGCGGCCAGCAAGGCCAATGTATTTTTTTTCATGGTTGTCCTTCAGGAACGGTTTGTCGAGGCAGTAATTGGATGGCTACTTGTTATTGTATCACCGACACACGGGAAATTATTATTCGGCGGACATCTCCCGAAATAAAAACCACTCCCCCATGCGATGACTGGAATCTTTCGGGGCGCGGTCATAGTAGAGATCGAAAACCTGGCCGATGTCCGTCCGCACACGGAAGAAAAACCGGCCCACTCCCCACGAGCCGCGCGTGGAGGCGGCAGCAGCGTGACCGGGCGTCATGTTGCGGGCGTACTTTCCACGACGGGTAAAATCCGACCATTCATCCAGCATCTCGACGATGCGATAACTTTTCCCCTGCCAGGTGAAACCATCCGGGCAGCCGGGCTTCTTCTCCAGCGCTGGAGGCTTGTCGAAGAGAACCTCGATTTTCTCGTCAACGAAACAGATCGGTTTGGTTTCCATGTGCGCTTGCTCCGGTTGAGCGATGCAGTTATCCGCTCAACCGGTAGATAATCAGTTTGGTCAGGAGAAGAGTTAATCTTATGGACTCGATTGTATCCGATATTTCCAACGGTGAATTTACTCGCAGTGACACATTTGGCGGAGGGTGGTGTACAATCGAACCAGGTTACCAACCTCGAATCACCGGAGTGCCGACCGATGCGCGTAGAAGACCTGAACTGGATGGATGTCGAAGAATATCTCAAGCAAGAGGACCGGCTGATTCTGGTACTCGGTGCGACCGAGCAGCACGGCTACTTGAGCCTGCTGGCGGATGTTAAGATCCCGCTCGCCCTGGCGGACGCCGCTTCCAAGCAGACCGGCGTGCTGGTTGCCCCGCCGCTGAATTTTGGCTGCTCGCCGTATTTCCTGGAATATCCCGGCACCTTCAGCCTGCGTGTCAGCACGCTGATCGCCGCAGTCGAAGATATCCTGCGCTCGGCGTATGGACACGGCTTCCGGCGCATCCTGGTGCTGAACGGTCACGGGGGCAACAGCCCGGCGCGCGGGCAACTCCACGAGAGCATCAACAACATGCCCGGACTCAGACTGGCCTGGTACGACTGGTGGCTCGCCAATAGCGTGCTGGCGGTGGCCGAGAAGCACCAGATCAAACCCTCCCACGCCAACTGGCTGGAGGCTTTCCCGTTCACCATTGTCGGCGAGCTGCCGGACGAGGAGAAGGTTCCGCCGCGCGTGCCGGGGATTATGGACGCGGAAGAAGCCCGCAGGGTGTACGGCGACGGTTCGTTCGGCGGCAGATACCAGGTCGAGGGGAACATCATGCAAGAGATATTCGAGGCGGCGCTCCTGGACATCCTGTATTTATTGAAGTTCGAGTAGAAACCTCACCCACCCCCACCCCGAAAGAGGAGCCCGATTTTTCCCTTGACGAAATCCTGACCAAACAGGTATAATTCGGTCCGTTGATTGAAAATCAAAATCTGCGAAATAAGGCGAGCGCTTGAGAAAAAAAGTCTCATGCGCTTGCTTTTGCTTGTCGAGTGCGCGGGAAACAAGTAGGGCGCGTTGGACAGGGCTTGGTGGTCGTTCGCAGTGCTCACCTGTACCTGCGCGAGTGCAGGCATTCGGAAGATGAGGAGATGGTACAGTGGAAACTAAGGGGCTTACTTCGCTTCGTATCAGCCTGGCTTCGCCGGAAACCATGCGCAGTTGGTCGTATGGTGAAGTACTCAAACCAGAAACCATCAACTATCGTCGCCTGCGGCCTGAGAAGGACGGCCTTTTCTGTGAGGCCATCTTCGGCCCGACGCGCGATTGGCAGTGTTACTGCGGCAAATATAAGAACCCCCGTTACAAAGGCATCACCTGCGACAAATGCGGCGTGGAAGTGACCCGCTCGGCCGTGCGGCGTGAGCGCATGGGACACATCCAACTGGCTACACCTATCGCCCACATCTGGTACACGCGGCGCATCCCCTCGTACCTTGGCCTGCTGCTCGATATCTCGCGCCGCAACCTGGACCGGGTGCTGTATTTCGCCCAGTACATCATCTCCTACGTGGATGAGGAAGCCCGCCAGAAGGCCCTCAAGCGTCTGGAGGACGAGATTTCCGTCTCGGATCGCGAACAGGCAGCCGTGATCAACGCCAAGATCGCCGAGATCAAAACCTCGCGTGACCATAAGCTCAGCGAACACTCGCACCGCAAGAACGAGCTGGAGCGGCATTATGACGAGTTGATCGCGACCCGGCTGGAACCCATCATCCAGGAAGGCCAGCGCCTCGAAAGCCTGCTCCAGGAGAGTATGGGCAAGCCCTTGAAGGAAGCCGTCGTCTTCGGCAACTCGGATATGGTCATCGCCGAGGCCGGCAAGGCAGCCGCCGCCTCACACCTCAAGAAGGTGCAGAAAGTCGTCCGGGAACGGCTGGAGGGTCTGGAGAACGAGTTGAAAGACCAGAAGCAGCGTGAGCTTGAATCGGTCAAAATGGAAGCTTCCCAGGTCAAGGCCGAAGCGGAAGAGCAAATGAACGCCCTGCGCAGCCAGTTGGAGGATCAGGCCTCTGCTTCGAAGGACCAGAACGCCCATACGCGTGACGAACTGATGGAATTGCGCCCCTTCACCTTCCTGGGCGAGACCCGTTATCGTGAACTGAAATCCCGTTGGGGGCAGGTCTTCCGCGCCGACATGGGCGCTGAGGCCTTTTATGAGATCCTGCGCCGCCTCGACCTGGATAAGCTTTCTCAGGAATTGTGGCATGAAGTGCGCACCACCAAATCCAAGCAGAAGCGCAAGAAGGCCACCACCCGGCTCAAGGTCGTGGAAGCGTTCCGCCATTCAGGCAACAAGCCTGAGTGGATGATCTTGACCATCCTACCGGTCATCCCGCCCGACCTGCGCCCGATGGTGCAGTTGGACGGCGGCCGTTTTGCCACCTCCGACTTGAACGACCTGTACCGGCGCGTCATCAACCGCAACAACCGCCTGAAGAGGCTACTCGAGCTCGGCGCGCCGGACGTGATCGTGCGCAACGAGAAGCGCATGTTGCAGGAAGCGGTTGACTCGCTGATTGACAACTCGCAGCGCGGCAAGGCGCTCTCACGGCGCGGCCGGCGCGAGCTGCGTTCCTTGAGCGACATGCTCAAGGGCAAGAAGGGCCGCTTCCGCCGCAATCTGCTCGGCAAGCGCGTGGATTATTCCGGGCGCTCGGTCATCGTGGTCGGCCCGCAACTGAAACTATATCAATGCGGCCTGCCCAAGAGCATGGCGCTAGAACTGTTCCGTCCGTTCGTCATTTCCCGGCTGGTATCGCACAATTACGCTGCCAACGTCAAGGGCGCGCGGCGCTTCATCGAGCGCAACCGGCCCGAGGTCTGGGAAGTGCTCGAAGAGGTCATCAAGGAGCGGCCGGTGCTCTTGAACCGCGCTCCCACCCTGCACCGCCTGGGCATCCAGGCCTTCGAACCGGTGCTGATCGAGGGTTCGGCCATCCAGCTTCACCCGCTGGTGACCACCGCCTTCAACGCCGACTTCGACGGCGACCAGATGGCCGTCCATGTGCCACTTTCTGAGAAGGCAGTCCAGGAGGCCCGCCGCTTGATGCTGGCTTCCAAGAACCTGCTCAAGCCCGCGGACGGCGAACCCATCATCGGTCCGTCCAAGGATATGGTGCTGGGCGTGTACTACATGACGATGCTGCACTCCAAGCCGCATAAGGGTGACGGGCGCGCCTTCGCCGATATGGATGACGTTGATCTGGCCTACCAGTTGGGTCAAGTGGATGTGCACAGCAAGATCAAAGCGGGTTTAACCACCTGGTACGATGAGAAGAACAATCGCCTGCCCGAGGCGGAAACCCGCCTGATTGACACCACTGTCGGGCGCGTCATCTTCAACCGCGTCCTGCCGGAAAAAGTCCAGTTCATCAACCGGCAGTTGGAAAGAGGCAGCGTGAAAGACCTGATCGCAGAAGTATACGAACTCTGCGGGCAGGAGGTGACTACCAACGTGGCTGACGAGATCAAGCGCATCGGTTTCGAATACGCTATGCGATCCGGCACCACCCTCTCGGTAGCCGACATCACTATCCCGCCCGAAAAACAGGATATCATTGCCACCGCCCTGCAAGAAGTGGAGCTGGTGCAACGCGACTTCCGCCGCGGCCTACTGACCGAGCAGGAGCAGAACGAGCGCGTGATCCAGATCTGGCAGCAAACGACCACTGACGTTGCCAAAGCCGTCAGGAACCATCTGGACCCGGACGGCAACCTGGCAACCATGGCCAACTCCGGCGCGACCAAAGGCGGCTTCGGCCCCATCTCACAACTGGCCGGTATGCGCGGCCTGATGGCTGACCCTTCCGGGCGCATCATCCCGTTCCCCATCCGCTCGAATTTCCGCGAGGGTCTGACCGCGCTCGAGTACTTCATGTCAACGCACGGCGCACGCAAGGGTTTGGCCGATACCGCCCTGCGCACCGCCGACGCCGGTTACCTGACCCGCCGCCTGGTGGACATTGCCCAGGACGTCATCATCAACGAGTACGATTGCGCCACGAAAGAGGGCATCTGGATCCGCAAGAAGGATGACATCGCCGGTCAATCCATGTTCGACCGTTTGTACGGACGCCTGGCAGCCGAACGCCTGCTCGACCCGAAGACCGGCGAGGTGCTGGCCGAACCCGATGATGCGATTGACCACGAACTGGCTCGCAAGATCACCAGTCTGGGCATCAAGGAAGTCAAAGTCCGCTCGCCGTTGACCTGTGAATTGACCCACGGCATCTGCGCCAAGTGCTACGGCATTGACCTGGGGCGCGGTTCGATGGTCGAGCTTGGCTCAGCCGTCGGCATCGTGGCCGCCCAGTCCATCGGTGAGCCTGGCACGCAACTGACCCTGCGCACGTTCCACACCGGCGGCGTGGCGGCCGGCGGAGACATCACCACCGGTCTGCCCCGTGTGGAGGAACTCTTCGAGGCCCGCAAGCAGCCGAAGGGCGAGGCAATCGTCTCCGAGATCAAGGGCGTGGTGCGCCTGGTCCAGTCGGATAAATACATCGACCTGCGCCTCATCCGGGTGGAACAAAGCGAGATGATCCACGACGAGTACGATGCTCCCGAAGAATGGACGATCACCGCCAAGGATGAGGATGAAGTCAAGGCCGGTGATGAACTGGCGACCCTCGGCGAGGCGACTGTGACCGCCGCGCACAACGGGCGCGTCCGCATCGAGGCGCGCAAGATTATCGTCTCGTACGAGCAGCGCGAGGAAACCGAATACGAGATCCCGACCACATCCCGCCTTTTAGTAAAGGAAGGCGATCACGTCGAGGCCGGCCAGCCGCTGACGGAAGGCTCGCTCAACCCGCACCGCATCCTGCGCATCCAGGGACGTGAGGCCTGCCAGATGTACCTGCTGGGCGAGATCCAAAAGGTGTACCGCAGCCAGGGCCAGAACATCCACGACAAACACTTCGAGGTCATCATCCGCAAGATGATGGCGAAAGTGCAAGTGACCCGCCCCGGCGAGACAAAATACCTGCCCGGCGACCCCGTGGACCGCCTGGAGATCAAGAAAGTCAACGAGCAGATGCTCGGCGAGAGCAAAACGCCAGCGCGCTTCGGGGAGATCCTGCTGGGCGTGACCAAAGCCTCGCTCAGTACCGATTCGTTCCTCTCAGCCTCTTCGTTCCAGCACACCATCAAGGTGCTGGCGGGGGCAGCCATCGGCTCGAGCACCGATCCGCTCTTTGGCTTGAAGGAGAACGTCATCATCGGCAAACTGATCCCAGCCGGGACAGGCTTCGTCCACGGGCGATTCATCACCCCGGAGAAAGCCACCGAAGCCGGGGCTTCCCAATGGACGGACATCCCGGACGGATCGGCAGCGGATTAGGCTTCCGAAGGGGCTGTTCAAAAAGCCGATAAGAAAATTCACAAAGGCCACCAGATTTGGTGGTCTTTGTTGTTTGTAGTATGCTAGAGGTTAATAGGACAGCTTTTCTTCTCTGAATAGAGTAGAGCTTTCTCAAAGTACGAGTTTTCAACCCCACCCCCGGCGCCTCCCCGAAGCGGGGAGGGGAGAACTGTGCAAAAAAGGGGTGCGGTGGGCGCGAAGCGCCCCCGCACCCCTTTTTTCGCTTCTTTTCCCCCTTCTCTGGTGAGGGGGGCAGGGGGATGGGGCACACTGGCAGGCTACATCTCGACTTTGAGAAAGCCCTGCTGAATAGATAAACAGGGATTGCTTTAGATCTGAAGACATTGTATTATTATGGTATCTAAACGTTCCGCGTCTTATGAGGAGGACCCCTATGTCAGCAAGAAGATTTCGCGCCATTTGTGTTTTTACCCTGATCGCAATTGTGCAGGCCGCCTGCTTCTTACCCAGCACGATCACATCTCAACCCCCTCCCCCCTTAGATGGCACGGCAGCGATGCAGACCGCCGTCGCTGGCGTAGCGGCCACCCTCACCCAGGCTGCACAGGGAGGACCGGGGCCGATCCAGCCGTCTCCTCTGCCCGAAGCGACAATGACCTCCACCCCACTGCCAACACTTACCTCTACAGTGACGCTGACTCCCACAGTGACGCTGACTCCCACAGTGACGCTGACTCCCACAGTGACGCTGACTCTCACACCTGAAGGCGCCTTCATCAGCGTATCCACAGAGACGAAGTGCCGCCTCGGGCCGGGCAAGGCTTACGATCAGGTCGGCGGGTTGGTGGCTGACAACAGTGTCCAGGTTTTCGGGCGTGATCCCAGCGGCCAGTATTACTACATCCGCAACCCCAACGATCCGACTTCCTTCTGCTGGGTGTGGGCATTCTATGCCACACCGGTTGGGAACTTTGCGGCTGTGCCCGTTTTCACGCCGCCTGCCACCCCCACGCCTGCCCCTGGATTCACCGTTTCCTACATTGGACTCACGACCTGCGCTCCGCAGTTTGCCTTCCGTTTCTTGATCACCAACACTGGAGGCGTCACCTGGGAATCCATCCGGATCGTAGTAACAGACAATGCGACAGCTACATCCACAACGCACATCCTGGATGCCTTCCGGGCCCACAATGGTTGTGTAATCGAAATAACACAGAGCGACCTGATGCCAGGCGAAAGCGGCAATGTAGCCAACATTAACCCCGGACAGTTCAATTACGACCCCACCGGTCACAGCATCACGGCCACTTTCACCTTGTGTACGGGAAATGGCCTTGGCGGAACATGTGTATCCCAAACCCTTAACTTCACGCCGTGATAGAAAATGCGGGGCGGTGCAAGCCGCCCCGTTTTTGTTTCCTTGACGCTTTCCCCTTTTCCCCGTAAGATAAGCAAAATAGAACATAATTGCGAACCTCACCTACCCCCACCCCGTCCCTCCCCCTTCCTCTCCCAACGGGAGAGGAAGGGGGAGGGTGGCCGCCTGCACCCCGAAGGGGCGAAGGCCGGGAGGGGCGGGTGAAGTCGGGAGCAACCTATGGAACTCGGCCTCGTCCGCAAAATTGACATTGACCGCGAGATGCAGCAATCCTACCTCGATTACGCCATGAGTGTCATCGTGGCGCGCGCCCTGCCGGATGCGCGCGACGGTCTCAAGCCCGTCCAGCGTCGCATCCTGTA
>Ga0315294_10000934_pt1 | contig 31700 bp, 42 predicted proteins | sample YL17G13_40_MG_FD_203626 | JGI IMG/M metagenome (GOLD analysis project Ga0315294, IMG submission 203626) | Sediment microbial communities from Yellowstone Lake, YNP, Wyoming, USA - YL17G13_40 | ecosystem: Environmental > Aquatic > Freshwater > Lake > Sediment | place: USA: Wyoming | collected...
GGAACAAATAGCCGGCAAGATTATTATTTAAAAAATAAAGATTTGATTTTTTATATTTTGTGCTATTGACAACAAAAGGCATTATCGTTATATTACCGAAACTCAGCCGCAGCGAGCATTGCCAAGGACGGCTTTGCGTAGACATAGTTGGGCTGTAACATATCGTAAGTATAGAGTCAAGGATGGTTTAGGAAAAATTGTTTTATTGAGTACAGGGGTATACCAGACCGATAAAATAGCAGTTAAGCGGTTAGGAACATTGTAACCCCAGGTTTTTAAGGAAGGCAGACTGGTGGTAGTTGGAGATTGTTTTTTTAAGCCGATAACAGACAACTAACAGTCAAAAAAGCCTTTCCTGCCCAAAAATCAAGTAAGGTAATTCGGCATAAAAAAACTGTATTCTAAAGCAATTTTTTACTTGGTATTCTGCCTGTAACTTGATATATTCTAAGTTTTTACAAGTTTTAAAGAACGAAGCGAAAAGGCGTTTAGCCTGACAAGAAGTTTCGATAGCAGGAAAGATTATGGCAGGTGAAACTGAAAGGATAAGAATCAGGATGGAGGCCTACGACCACAGAGCGCTGGATGCATCTGCCAAGGAGATAGTGGAACATGCCCGAAGGACCAATGCCCGTGTAAGTGGGCCTGTGCCGCTGCCAACGCGTATTGAACGATATACAGTTTTAAGAAGCCCGCATGTCGACAAGAAATCTCGCGAACAGTTTGAGTTAAGAACGCATAAAAGGCTGATTGATATTTATGAGGCCAATGCGCGAACTGTCGAAGTGCTGAATCGGCTGGTAGTGCCGGCCGGCGTTTTTGTAAAAATCAAGGCTTAAACCAATGCAGATGCTGTTAGGAAAAAAAATTGGAATGACGCAGGTGTATAACGAGCAAGGGAGCCTGCTGCCCGTTACGGTTATACAGGCCGGCCCCTGTATTGTTATGCAGGTCAAGACCGTCAAGACCGATGGTTATAACGCCGTTCAGTTAGGCTACGATGAGACAAAGGCGTCTCGCCGAAAAAAACCTGAAGTCGGCCATTCCAAAAAAGCCGGGACAACAGCAAAAAAATGCGTCAAAGAAATGCGCCTGCCTGACGGCGAAGAGCCGGCATACAAGGTCGGGGACTCTATTACAGTTTCAGCATTTACGGACATCAAGACTGTTGACGTAACAGGCGTAAGCAAAGGCAAAGGTTTTGCCGGTGTTATGAAACGATACAGGTTCGGCGGTATGCCGGGTTCGCACGGAACGGAACGCAAGCACAGGTCAGCCGGTTCTCAATCAGGTCACGGGACAGACAGGGGACACGGCGGAAACATCAAGAAAGGCAAAAAGATGTCGGGCCATATGGGCAACGTCCAGGTTACAACGAAGAACCACAAAGTGGTTTTGATAGACCAGGAAAGAAATTTGCTGGTTGTTAAAGGTCCCGTGAGCGGCGCTGCAGGCGGTTATGTTACGGTGCGCAGTGCAAAAGGCTAAATGATGATAAAGCTGGCGGTTTACAACAAGACAGGTAAAGAAATTGACGCCCTAAAAGTCAATGAAGCTACTTTAGGCGGCAGGGTAAGGTATGCGCTGCTTAAACAGGCGATTGTAAGACACCAGGCCAATAAACGGGTTGGAACGGCTGCGACCAAAAACAGAAGTCTTGTGGAAGGCTCCACGAGAAAGCTGTTCAGGCAAAAGGGAACAGGAAATGCGCGTGTCGGCAACGTCAGGACCGCCAAGCGTGTCGGCGGCGGCGTTACATTCGCTAAAATCGCAAGAGATTTCACTCAGCGTATGCCGAAAAAGCAAAGGAAATTAGCCAGAAACTCAGCGGTGCTGGCGAAACTGCTGAATAATAGCGTCGTTCTGATTGACGAACTTAATTTCGAGAAGCCCCGGACAAAAGATTTTGTGGAAATACTGGAGAACCTGAAGATTGAGCGAAGCTGCTTAGTTACAACAAGCAATCTTGACGCCAATCTATATAAGTCAGCCAGGAACATTCCGAGAATAACTGTTATGCCTGTGGCGGAGCTTAATGCCGGTGACATCTGCAACCACAGTAAAATGCTTTTTACCAAAGAAGCCTTTTTGTCTCTTTTGGATGAAGGCAAAACCATCGAGAACTAACGGATATTAACGTGGATAACTACAATATAATAATTCGGCCTTTAGTTACAGAGCAGGGAACACACCTGGCAAATACCAAAGGTGCGTATTCTTTCGAAGTGCACAAAAATGCCAATAAGATCCAGATAAAAGATGCTGTGGAAAAAATATATAACGTTAAGGTGCGAAAAGTCAGGACAGCCAACCATAAAGGCAAGGTTCGTCGCAAGGGGCGAAACTTCGGTGTGACATCAAGCTGGAAAAAGGCGGTTGTATTCCTGAAACCAGATTTTCATATAGACTTGTTCTAAAGACGAAATGCGAAGGCAGTAAATATGGGTATTCGTTATTATAAACCAACGAGTCCGGGACGCAGGGCCGGCTCTGTAAATGATTATGCGGAGCTGACCGCAACTATGCCGGAAGAATCCCTTTGCACGCGGATAAAAAAGTCCGGCGGAAGAAACCACGGGGGTTTCATAACCACAAGGTTCAAGGGCGGCGGCGCAAGAAAGATTTACCGAATTATAGATTTCAAAAGAGATAAAGACGGTGTTCCCGCAAAGGTCGCATCTATTGAATATGACCCCAACAGAAACTGTTATATCTCTCTGCTTAATTATGTTGACGGAGAAAAAAGATACATCCTGGCGCCGATGGGCATAAAAGTTGGTGATGCTGTGGAAAGCGGGACATCCTGTGAGCCGAAGCCGGGCAATGCAATGCCTCTTGAGTCGATTCCGGCGGGTCTGGAGATTCATAATATTGAAATGACCGCAGGCCAGGGCGGCAAACTCGTCAGGTGTGCCGGTGATGCAGCGAGAATTGTGGCAAAAGAAGGCAACTGGGTTACTATCCTGCTGCCAAGCGGCGAAATGCGTATGGTTCGCAAGGAATGCCGGGCGACGATCGGTCAGTTGAGCAACTCTGATTACCAGAACATTAGCATCGGCAAAGCAGGACGAAAACGTCATATGGGCATCAGGCCTCATATAAGAGGCAAGGCACAGAACCCGGTTTCTCATCCGCTCGGCGGCGGCGAAGGCCGGTCAAACGGCGGCAGACACCCCTGCTCCCCTACCGGAGTCCTGGCAAAGGGCGGCAAAACAAGAAGTCCGCGAAAACCGAGCAGCAAAAGAATTATTCGAAGGCGGAAAAATATAAGACAAGGACAATTGGTATTGTAAACAGTTATTGAACTATGGGAAGATCACTTAAAAAAGGGCCGTTTATTGATGAAAAGCTGTTTCTGAAGGTGAAGAAACAGATAGATTCCGGCTCCAGGGAACCAATCAAGACCTGGGCCAGAAGATGCACGATAATCCCCGAGTTTGTGGGCTATACCTTTATGGTGCATAACGGCAAGATATTCCACAAGGTCTTTGTTACTGAGGATATGGTAGGACATAAGCTCGGCGAATTCTCGGCAACAAGAATATTCAGAGGACACTCAACTAAAAGAGTGGAAGTGGTTTAGTATGTTAAACGTTAACAGACTTAATGAGTTCTGCAAACAGCAGAAAGCCGGCATTGAACAACTGGCCGGTCAGCTTGTCAGAGGCAGCTTCGATAAAAAACAGGCTGTGTCGGCTGTAAGGAACTGGAAAAAGGGACTTTTTAAGCCGGCACCGCAAAAAGAAGACATTCAACGGCTCGCAAACGCCCTGTCTGTTGACGTAAACGACCTGGCTGAATGGCGTTCATCCTATCGTTATGCACCAGGTTCGGCCAGCAAGGCAAAGCTGGTTACACAGTTGATAGTCGGTCGACCGGTGCAGGATGCGATGGACATCCTGAAGTTTACGAGGAAACGTGCGGCACCAATGATAGACAAGGTTTTAAAAAGCGCCGTGGCAGATGCCGATGAGCAGCAGGCTGACGTTGATAATCTTTACGTCCGACAGGCGTGGGTCGATGATGCCGGTGTTCGAATCGGCACAAAAAGATTTAGAGCAAAGGACAGAGGCAGAGCACATGCTATTCGTAAAAAAGCCTGCCATATATATGTAACAGTGGCACAGATTTAACCGGAATTTTCAGAACGACGAGGTAAAAAATAAACAGTTATGGGTCAGAAAACATCGCCAATAGGATTCAGGACAGGAATAACGCTCGGATGGCAAAGCACCTGGTTCGCTTCAAAGGCTGATTACGGCAATTTCCTCATTGAAGACCAGAAGATTCGTAAGTACGTCGACAAAAAATACAATCGCCAAATAACCAAGGCCGGCGTAGCGAAGACCGAAGTAGTGCGGACACGTAATGAAGTCAAAATAACCCTGCACAGTGCCCGGCCGGGAATGATTATTGGTCCTCGCGGCGGTGAAATTGATATTCTGCGGGAAGAACTTGAAAAGATGACAGGCCGAAAGATAAGTGTCAATGTCATTGAGATAAAAGAACCCGACCTGAATGCTTTTCTGATAGCCGAAGCACTTGCCGAACAACTGGGTAAACGGGCTTCATTCAGGCGCACAATGAAACAATATTGTGAAGCAGCGATGGCCGCCGGCGCCAAGGGAGTCAAGATTATGTGCGGAGGCCGGCTGGCAGGAGCGGAAATCGCCCGCAGTGAAACGCAAAAACTGGGAAGTATCCCGCTGCATACCCTTGACGCCAATGTGGATTACGCTACGGCAACTGCCAGAACAACATACGGAGCTATCGGTATCAAGGTTTGGGTTTACAAAGGCAAATACGGAGAAGAAATCGAGGCAAGGGGCCCGCAATACCGCCCATCGAGACGAGGTGGAGGCCCATCGTCAGACAACAGACCTGATGATGTGAACAGGTCAAGGCCAAGACGAGAGCGAAGGCCTGCCCCCAGAGGCCCGAGAAAACCTCCCGAAAAGAGTGTAGAAAAGCCAGCAGGCGAAATTGGATAACTGAAGAGTAAGGGTTTGATAAATGGCGATGATGCCGAGAAGAGTCAAGTACCGCAAGAGCCAGCGAGGCAAAATGAAAGGCAATGCTTCGAGAGGCAACTTCGTGGCATTCGGCGAATACGGTTTGCAGTCGCTGGAGACAAGCTGGGTGAGCGCTCAGAGCATCGAGGCCGGCAGAGTCGCAGCAACGCATTATTTGCACCGCGAAGGCAAGGTCTATATGCGGATATTCCCGCATAAGCCGATAAGCGCCAAGCCGCTTGAAACACGAATGGGCAAAGGCAAAGGTGAGACCGCATTTTGGGCCGCCAGAGTCAGACCTGGTATGATAATGTATGAGGTAGGCGGAGTGGCTGAAGAGGTGGCGAAACAGGCTCTGTCCAGAGTGGCACACAAGCTGCCGGTAAAATGCAGGTTTGTCAAAAGAAGACACTCTTTGTAATCAGGAAAATCGTGAAATGAAAGCACAGCAATATCGCGAAATGAGCCTTGATGAGCTTGAAGATAAGCTAAATGAGCTTAAGAAGCATCTGTTCGAGCTGCGTGCACAGGCTGTTACGGAGAATCTGGAGAATTCCAAGGCTGTGATTAATGTAAGGCGAGATATTGCCAGACTCAATACGGTAATTCGTGAAAGAAAGTAAGGTTTTTGCTATAGACGATTGGGAAAAAATGCAGGAACAGGATTTGAAAACTTTAACAGGCCGGGTAACAAGCAAGAGCGGCAGCAAGAGCATCAAGGTCGCCTTTGACCGATTAGTGAAACATCCTAAATACGGCAAATATATAAAGAAGAAAACGATATTAGGTGTTCACGATGAGCTTAATCAGGCAGGAGTCGGCGATGTTGTCGAGATTTGTGAGTGCAGACCTTACAGCAAGACCAAAAGCTGGCGATTAGTAAAGCTTGTTAAAAAGACAACAAAAGAATAGATAAAAGGACAAACAGAAGTGATTCAGCAGGAAACAATGTTGGATATAGCCGACAATTCAGGCGTAAAGTCGGCGCAGTGCATCAGGGTACTTGGAAAGAGCGGAGCCCGAGGTAAATTCACCCGTTCTGTTGCCAGTATAGGTGATATTATCTGTGTTGCGATAAAAAAATCGCTGCCGACCTGTCAGTTAGATGACAAGAAGGTGCACAAATGCGTTGTCGTAAGGACCAAACATCCTGTCAAACGGGACGATGGAAGCTATGTGAGATTTGACAGCAATGCCGCCGTGATGATTGATAATGAGGGCAACCCGATAGGGACAAGAATTTTCGGTGCAGTTGCCCGTGAGCTTCGTGAAAAGAATTATATGAAGATTATTTCGCTGGCAAGTGAAGTGGTATAAAGAAAATGGCTTTACACATAAAAAAAGGCGATACAGTTGAGATTATGACCGGCGACCATAAAGGCGCCGTCGGAAAAGTTTTGCGGGTGATACCGAAGGAGCAAAAGGTCATAATCCAGGGACATAATACGGCTAAAAAGCATGTTCGGCCATCCCGCAAAAGCCCGCAGGGAGGCCGGCTAAATATCGAACAGCCGGTACATATAAGCAATGTGCTGCCGGTAAACCCCAAGACCTCAAAGGGAAGCCGGGTCCACTATGAAATAAAAGAAAACGGCAGCAAAAAACGTATTGCTGCGGACGGCACTGAAATAAACACCGTCAGGCAGGCTGCTAAAACTTAAACGAGATAAAAATGGCGCGTTTGAAAGACTTATATAAATCGAAAATAATTCCTGAGCTAACAAAGGAATTCAGCTACAAGAATCCGATGGCTGTGCCGCGAATGGAGAAAATCGTTATTTCGATGGGTGTCGGAAAGGCGACCCAGGACAAGAAATTTCTCGAACTGGCCAGGGGCGACCTGATGATGATTACGGGACAATCGCCGATTATCTGCAAGGCCAAAAAGAGCGTTTCCAATTTTAAGGTTCGTGCAGGCGACAAGACCGGCCTGAAGGTCACTCTTCGCGGCGTGCGGATGTATGAATTTATGGACAGACTGATAAGTCTTGCCATACCGCGTGTAAGAGATTTCAGAGGTCTTAACCCGAAAAGCTTTGACGGCAGAGGAAACTATTCGATGGGTCTGACCGAACAGACGGTTTTTCCTGAAATAGACGCCGGCAAGGTGGAATTTCAGCAGGGTATGAACATAACTTTTGCAACGACGGCAAATACCGATGAAGAGGCAAAGAAAATGCTGGAACTGCTCGGTATGCCGTTCCGGAAAACGGAAGCAGAGAATTAAAAGGTAATAATTATTCAGAGTGTGTGAATGTCAACGAAAGCGCTTGTAAACAAGTCAAAAAGAAAACAGAAATTTCACGTTAGAGAGTACACTCGCTGCGAGCTTTGCGGAAGGTCAAAAGCTGTTTATCGCAAGTTCAAACTTTGCCGGATTTGCTTTAGAACATTGGCAAACGAAGGGAAAATACCCGGAGTAAGAAAGGCCAGTTGGTAGATTATTTAACGTCGCAATCCTGATTTAACAGGATTGAGGTGGAGTTTTATTTATGAGTTTAAGCGACCCAATAGCTGATATGCTGACAAGGATTCGCAACGCCGTTCGAATCAGGCAAAAACAGGTTATTATCAAGGCGTCGAAGATATGCGAAGGCGTAGCTGCGGTGCTGAAGCAGGAAGGCTACATCACTGATTTTGAGCGTATAGACGACGGCAACCAGGGGATATTGAGAATTACCTTAAAATATGACCCTGCCGGCGAGCCTGTTATCAGCGAAATAAAAAGGGTAAGCAAGCCCGGCAGAAGGCTTTATTCGCCGGTTGACAAACTGCCGCGAGTTTTAGGCGGTATGGGTATAGCAATCGTTTCAACAAGTAAGGGAATAATGAGTGACAGAAACTGCCGCCAGGCCAAAATCGGCGGCGAAATATTTTGTACGGTAAGCTGATGAGTCGTATCGGAAAAAAACCAGTTATAATCCCAAAGGGAATAAAGGTTGAGCAGGAAGGCTCACGGATAAAGGTCTCAGGGCCGCTGGGTAATATGCATATTGACTGCAAAGAGGGGATAAAGGTCAAAATTGACAATTCCGCCGGCGAGGTAGTCGTTGAAAATGAAAATCCGGAGAGCCGACAGCACAAGGAACTGCACGGCACAACACGAGCCTTGATTGCCAATATGGTAGAGGGCGTCGGTAAAGGTTATAAGAAGTCTCTGGAAATATACGGCACAGGTTACAACGTTAAAGAACAGGGCGGCAAATTAATCCTTCAGCTTGGTTTCGCTCACACAGTAGATTTTCCGGTACCAAAGGGCATAAAAGTGACCATTGAAACGCCGGCAACAAAAGGCGATGAAACACCGGCCAAGTTCACGATTTCGGGAATCGACAAATGTACTCTGGGTCAGTTTGCCGCCGAGGTACGAAAATCAAAACCGCCTGAACCATATAAAGGCAAAGGCGTTCGTTATGCCGGCGAATATGTAAAACGCAAGGTCGGCAAGGCATTTACTTCAGGAACGGCAGGTGCGTAAAAATTAACAACTGATAAAGGTATTAGAATTCAGCATTATGCGACTTGACAGATTAAAAAGAGCGGTACTTAGACGCAAATATCACGTGCGAAAGAAGGTTTTCGGAACGCCCGACAGACCCCGGCTGTCGGTATTTCGCTCGAACAAGCATATTTATGCCCAGATTATAGATGACATTGCGGGAGCAACGCTGGTTTCAGCAGGCACAAAGACAAAAAGTCTGCGTAATCTTTTGAGCGGCGGTGGAAACAAAAAAGCCGCTCAAATCGTAGGCGAAGCAATTGCCAAACAGGCGATTGGCGTCGGCATTAAGTGTGTTTGCTTCGACAGAGGGCCATATAAGTTTCACGGCAGAGTAAAAACCCTCGCCGAAGCAGCAAGAAAAACAGGTTTGATTTTCTAAATAGTATTAAGTTGTCAGAACGTGGAGAAAAATTTGGAAGCTAAAACAGCAAATTTAGCGTTTCAGGAGGAACAGCCCTTCCAGGACACCGTTGTAAAGGTGTATCGTTGCGCCAAAGTCGTCAAAGGAGGCCGGCGATTCAGCTTTGGGGCGCTGGTTGTTGTGGGCGACCGTACAGGAACAGTCGGCATAGGCTACGGCAAGGCCAACGAGGTCCCTATGGCGGTTGAAAAAGGCGTAAAAGACGCCAAAAAAACCCTGTATAAAATAACTCTGGTTGGCCGAACTATCCCGCACCAGGTCATCGGCAAATTCGGCGCAACGAAAATAATCCTCGTTCCCGCCAGCCCCGGCACAGGAGTTATTGCAGGCTCAAGCGCCAGAGCGGTGCTGGAATATGCGGGCGTGCAGGACGTTCTGACAAAAGTTTACGGCAGCACATCCGCCAAGAATGTTCTCAAGGCGACCCTGAACGGCCTGTTAAAACTAAGAAATAAAGAGACTATCGCCGCTCTTCGCGGCGTGAGTTTGTAAGTCAAGGTGATAAAAAGGTGGTGACAATAGCCAATGATGAATCATGAAATAACCTGTATCGCAGGCAGCCACAAGGCCCGTAAACGCATCGGGCGGGGCAGCGGCTCCGGTCACGGCAAAACCTCCGGTCGAGGCAATAAAGGCTGTCTAAGCAGGTCGGGCGTAGCATTGAGAATACTTGCTGAAGGCGGGCAAATGCCGCTGTTCAGGAGATTGCCCAAAAGAGGCTTTAGCAATTATAAATTCGCCTCTCGATATGAAACCGTAAATATATCGCAATTAGAAAGATTCGACGACAACACCGAAGTCGGGATAGAGCGGTTGTCTGATGCCGGCTTGATTAACGGCCTTAAAAGCAGGGTAAAAATTCTCGGCAACGGCGAACTGACAAAAAAACTACAGGTAACGGCTCACAAGTTCAGCAGAAACGCCGAACATAAAATCACGGCCTCCGGCGGAACGACAAAAATTATATCCAATTAACACGATGCAAATAAAAAAATATTGAGAAACACAAAATGTTCGGAACGATAACAAACATATTTAAGATTGCTGATTTACGCAACAAGCTCCTGTTTACGATAGCCCTGCTGATGATATACAGGATTGGTTATCATATTCCCGTTCCCGGTTTTGACCAGTCAAAAATACTTGAGATGACCAAGTCGCGTGACACCGACAGTCCGCTGGGCAGGGCCGCCGAATATATGCAGATATTTACCGGCGGAACACTGCGGCAGAGCAGCCTTTTTGGTATGGGAATTATGCCGTATATTACCGCCTCGATTATTCTTATGTTGCTCGGAGAAGTTATCCCCGCCTTGAAAAAGCTGCGTATGGAGGGCCAAACCGGTTACAAAAAAATCAATGAATACACACGCTATCTTACGGTGCCGATATGCGTTATTCAGGCGTTGATGTATATGAAGATGCTGGGAGGCAGCGGCCTGACCTACGCCGGTATGTACCAACAGGCCATGATAATGGGCGTTGTAAGTATGACGGCCGGCACCATATTCCTTATGTGGCTCGGCGAACAAATAGATGAATACGGCATAGGCAACGGCATCAGCTTAATAATTATGGCCGGCATCGTGGCCAGGGGGCCGTGGGCAATGCGAATGCTGCTGCAGAACCTTGACCTGAGAGTTGGCGCACCATCAGGCGGCATCGGGCCGGCTAAACTGCTGTTCCTTGTGGGAGCATTTTTATTTGTAACCGCCGGCACAATCCTGATAACCCAGGGCCAAAGACGAATACCCATTCAGCAGGCCAAACAGATGCGCGGTCACAGGATGTACGGCGGAGCGAGACATTACCTGCCGCTGCGGGTCAATCACGGCGGCGTAATGCCTATAATCTTTGCTTCAAGCTTTATGATATTCCCGCCGGTGATAGTCAGCCAAATGGCGAGAATAAAGTTCTTCGCCGAGTCGGCTTTGTTCAACACCATAGAACGTGCGATGAGTCCCAGTTCTTATACTTACAATGTAATGTATATGTTATTGATATTCTTATTTACCTATTTCTGGGTAACGGTGCAATTTCAGCCGAAGGAAATGGCAAAACATCTGCGGGATTCAGGCAGTTTCGTTCCGGGACTTCGGCCCGGACGCAGAACTGCTGACTATCTTGAGACGGTAATGACCAGGGTGACTTATTTCGGCGCCGCATTTCTGGCAATAATCGCTATTATTCCAACAGTTATCTCTTCAGCTCTCGGAATCAGCTGGCAGTTGACAACGTTTTTGGGCGGCACCGGATTGCTGATAGTGGTAAGTGTTTCGCTGGATCTTGTGCAGAAGATTGAGGCGAATCTGCTGATGCACAGCTATGAGGGCTTCAGTGAAAGCGGCAGGATAAAAGGAGCTTACGCATAATGAGAATAGTTCTACTGGGCGCTCCGGGAGCAGGAAAAGGAACGCAGTGTAAGCGTATCGCCGCCAAATACGGCTTGGTGCATTTGTCCAGTGGAGATATTTTACGACAGGAAAGAGCTGCCGGCTCTAATTTAGGCAAAAAAGCCCAAAGTTATATGGACGCCGGCGAGCTTGTGCCTGACAAGATAATAGTAGAAATGATGGCTGGAGCAATAAAAAAGGCCGCAGACAGCGGTTTTGTGCTGGACGGCTTTCCGAGAACGGTCAATCAGGCAGTGGAACTTGATAAAGCATTAACTTCGGCCGGCCAAAAAATAAATGCCGTCCTGAACCTTGAGGTAAACGACCAGTTAATCGTTCGGCGGATGGCAGGCAGAAGAAGCTGCCCCAAGTGTGGCGCCGTTTATCATATTGAAAACCTAAAGCCGAAAGCTGAAGGAATATGTGATAACGATGGCGATAAACTTGTGCAGCGGCCGGATGATAACGCAGAAGTGGTGGCCAACAGGCTTAAAACCTACCACCAGCAGACTGAGCCGGTGGTGGCTTATTATAAAAACAACAACACTGTTTACGACATCGATGCAAACAGGACCGCTGACGAGGTAACTGCTGCGATATTTGAAAACCTGAATGCGATGGTTTCGGTTTAAGCGGAATACCTGGAATCGGCAAACAAATGGCTATCACGCTCAAAAGCCGAAGAGAAATCGAATTGATGCGTAAAGCAGGCGTGGTTGTAGCAGATGTTCTTTCAAAATTACAAGAGGTCGCAGAGCCGGGCGTAACTACCGCACGGCTGGACAGCATAGCTCTGGAGATAACTGCGGATGGCGGAGCCGAAGCATTGTTTAAGGGCGTAGTCAACCCTTATGCAAAGAGGCCGTTTCCGGGAGCAATTTGTATCTCGATAAATGAGCAGGTGGTTCACGGGATACCTTCCGAAAACGTCAAGCTCAGAGAAGGCGACATTGTGAGCATTGATTTCGGCGCCAGGCTCAATGGCTATTGTGCGGATGCTGCCGTTACGTTCGGGCTGGGTAAACCGGCGGAAATCAGCCGCAGGCTGATGGATGTAACAAAGCACGCTCTCGAAATAGCGATAAGAAAAATTGCCCCGGCCGTTAAATGGAGTCAGATAGCCGGAGAGATGCAGCAATTTGCCGAAGCAGCGGGTTTCTCGGTCGTAAGAGAGTTTGTCGGGCACGGCATCGGCAGAAAAATGCACGAAGAGCCGAAGCTGCCCAATTTTGTAAGCGAGGAACTGCTTGCGAACGACATTGTCCTGGCTAAAGGAATGGTTCTGGCGGTCGAGCCGATGATAAATATGGGCAGCAGCGATGTGCGAACGTTAAAAGACGGTTGGACTGTAGTGACAAGAGACGGAAAATGCTCCGCCCATTTTGAACATACTATCGCAGTAGCGGAAAATGGTTGTGAGATTTTGACGGTAAAACAGTAAAAAGCTTTTAGGACACTTATGCCAAGAAAAGACACGATACGCGTGCAGGCCAAGGTGACTGAGGCTTTGCCGAATGCGATGTTCAGAGTGGAACTGGAAAACGGTCACAAAATTTTGGCACACGTCTCCGGCAAGATGCGGATGCATTTTATTCGGATTCTGCCGGGCGATACCGTCACGGTTGAGATGTCGCCATACGACCTTAATAAAGGCCGGATAGTTCTCAGAAATTGATTTGATAAAAAAAGGTTTTTATAAAGTGAAAGTCAGAAGTTCAGTAAAACGTATTTGTGAAAACTGCAAGATTGTTCGTCGCAGAGGCGTTGTGCGGATAATTTGCACAAATCCTCGGCACAAGCAAAGACAGGGTTAGCAGTTTTAAATAGTTAGTAAAAAAAGGAGCTGATATGCCCCGTATAGTTGGTGTCGATATTCCCGCTGAAAAATCGATATGGATTGCGCTGACCTATGTTTACGGCATAGGCAAATATACCTCAGAGCAGATTTTAAAAGAGGGCAAAATAGAAAAGAGCAAGAAGGCCAGCAAGCTTACCGAAGACGAGCTTAGCCGGATAACTCAGATTATCGAGCGCAACTACACCGTAGGCGGTCAGCTCCGCAGGCAGACTTCGCAAAATATTGCCCGGCTGGTGGACATAAGCTGTTATAGGGGAACTCGCCACAAAAAAGGATTGCCTGTCCGCGGCCAGCGCACGCGAACCAATGCGAGAACCAGAAAAGGCCCCCGAAAGACAGTGGCAGGCAAAAAGAGCGTAAAGGAAGCACGAGGTTAGTCATTTATGGCAGTAAAAAGAAAAATAAAGAAAAACGTTGTAAAGGCCGTCGTTCACATAAAAGCAACATTTAACAACACGTTAATTACAATCACCGATACGAACGGCGATACTATCTGTTCAAGCTCAACAGGCTGTGTCGGCTTTAAGGGGTCTCGCAAAAGCACACCTTTTGCCGCCCAGCAGGCCGCATTACGTTGCGCTGAAAATGCTGTTCGAAACGGCGTGCGAGAGGTCGAAATCAGGGTAAAGGGGCCGGGCTCAGGCCGGGAATCTGCTATCTCCGCTCTGCAGCAGACAGGACTGCGCATTGTCTCGATAGAGGACGTTACGCCAATTCCGCATAACGGCTGTCGGCCGCCAAAAAGAAGACGAGTATAAATTTGGAGATATAAAAAAGAAATGGGACATTTTTTAGGTTCATCCTGTAAGTTATGTCGTCGTGAAGGAATCAAGCTGATGCTTAAGGGTATACGGTGCGAAACAGCCAAGTGCCCTATAGAAAAAAAGCAGCGTAATCTGGCGCCTGGTATGCACGGCTGGCGAAAAGGCAGGGCCGGCGAATATGCGGTCCGGCTCCGCGAAAAACAAAAGGTAAAAAGATTTTATGGACTGTTTAACCGTCAGTTTATGAGATACTTTCATAAGGCTGAACGGACAAAAGGAAATACCGGCGAGGTACTGCTGCAATTGCTCGAAAGGCGCCTGGATAACGTGATATACAAGCTGAATTTCTCGCCGTCACGCAAGGCGGCAAAACAGCTAATCGCTCACGGCCATATTTACGTGAACGGCCGCAAGGTTAATATCAGCGACTATACTACAAAAATCGGCGACAAAATAACATTGAAAGGCTCGGAAAAAAGCGTCAAGAAAATAAAACAGCAGCTGGAAAGCAACCCGAATTTCACCACACAAAGCTGGCTGCAGCTGGACCGTGAGAAACCCGAAGCCTCAATCGTTGCGATGCCTACGAGAGATGATGTGCAGATACCGGTTGAAGAGCAGTTAATCGTAGAATTTTGCTCAAGGTAATTCCCTTGAGTTGCTTTTTTGCGTATTCTGCCCGAAATGGCGGATAATTGTAAGCTATTGTTATCAGGAGGTTTATATGCGAGTTACCTGGCGTGGTTTTGAACTGCCTACTCGTGTCGAAAGGGACACTATCGTATCGAGCGACAGATATGGCCGATTTTATATCGAACCCTTTGAACGCGGCTTCGGCACCACCATCGGCAACAGTCTCAGACGCGTGCTGTTGTCCTCGCTGGAAAGCAGTGCCGTCACATCCATCAAGATAGCAGGAGTCACCCATGAATTTACTTCGATAAAGGGTGTGATGGAAGACGTAACCGAAATAGTCTTAAACATCAAAAATCTGGTCGTTCGCCTTCACGGTGAAGGGCCGAAAACTATGAAAGTTGCGGCGAAAAAAATCGGCGTAATAACAGCAGCCGACATAATTGCAGACCCGGCCATAGAAGTAGTCAACAAGGATGCTGTGCTGGTCACCCTGACTGATGATGTAAATTTTGAAATGGAAATGCAGGTGGAAAATGGTCGAGGCTATGTGCCTGCCTCCGAAAAAATCGCCGCCGCAAGCAAATACGACCAGGAAATAGGAAGAATAATGCTCGATGCGGTATACTCCCCTGTCACGCGGGTCCGCTATTCCACCGAAGACACCCGTGTGGGTCAGCGCACCAACTATGACAGATTAATTCTGGAAGTCTGGACCAACGGCACTATCACCCCTGAGATGGCTTTGGTGGAGGCCTCAAAGATATTACGCAAGCACATCAATCCGTTTGTGCAGTACTTTGAGATAGGCAGCCAGACCGTTATCGACCAGGTTGCGGAGAAAACACCGGAAAAGGCCCCGGATGACGGTTTGACCAAAAAATTAAATACTCCAATTCAGGAGCTGGAATTGTCGGTAAGAGCCAGCAATTGTCTCGAATCAGCAAAAATAGAAACGGTCGGCCAACTGGTGAAAATGACGGAGTCCGAACTGCTGAAGATTCGAAGTTTCGGTAAAACAAGCTTGCGGGAAATCAAAAGAAAGCTCGCAGACATAGGTCTGACTCTCGAAATGCAGATACAATAAACAAGAGGTAGTTTATGCGTCATAGAATCGCAGGACGTCAGCTTAGTCGAACAAGCGCACACCGGATTGCACTGCGCCGCAATCTGGCCGCTTCGCTTTTCGAACACGAAACAATCTCCACAACCATCGAAAAAGCCAAGGAAGTGAAGGCCTTCGCTGAAAAATTGATTACATTAGCCAAGAAAGGCACGTTATCAGCTCGGCGCAGGGCAATATCGATGCTCGGCAATCGCCGTATCGTGAGCTACGAAGACAACAAAGCCGTCGGAAAAGGCACTGTAATCGGAAAATTGTTCAGCGAAATCGGCCCCCGATACCTCGACAGAGCGGGAGGTTATACGCGGATTATTCGGCTTGCATTAAGAAGATTGGGAGACAACGGGGAACTCGCCTTGTTGCAGCTTGTCGGCAAAGAACATGTGCCGGAGGAAAAGAAAACCAAAAAGAAAGGCGCCGCCAAAAAAAGCTCACGCAAAAAAGCCAAAGCCGAACCAGCCGCAAAAGCCATTGCCGGTTCAGACGAAACCGCTTCACAGCAGTAATTTGCCCTCTTTGGAGAACGACCATAAATGAGCAGGGAAAACTGTATCTTCTGCAAAATGGCGGCAGGCCAGATTCCGGTAACAAAAATTTACGAAGACGATATTGTTCTCGCCTTTCTGGATATAGGCCCGATTAGCGACGGCCACACCCTGGTAATTCCCAAACAACATTTTGAAAGATTGCACGACTGCCCTGCCGAAATCCTGGGTCAGGTCTGTTCCCGGCTGGGCAAAATCGCCGAAGCCGTAACTGCCGGAATAAAATCTGATGGCTATAATCTGCTCTGCAATAACGGCAGTGCCGCCGGCCAGGTCGTTGAGCATCTGCATTTTCATATAATCCCTCGCAACGCCGGCGATGGCGTTTTTGACAAATGGCCGGCATATAAATACAAAACCGGAATGGCTGAAACGATTGCCGAAAAGATTCGAGAAAATTTATAACTGCGCTCTTATTGCTATTGATACTAATTGCTTTTTATGGTATTTTAATTGTAATGACCGCGGGGTAGAGCAGTCTGGTAGCTCGTCGGGCCCATAACCCGGAGGTCGCAGGTTCGAATCCTGCCCCCGCTATTTCTTAATGTGTGAAAAATATGGTACGTCATCGGCGGGAATACACAACCCTGCCGTCAACTATCGTCAATTCCACCTGCACTTTATAGCCACCCTGCGAACCGGAGGTCAGGGGCAGCGGCTAAAACCTAATGTGTAGTAAATTCCCTTACATAAGCCAAAGTAATTTCCCTGATAGTAAAATCAGTTTATAATCCTATTTACAGAAGTCTGATTTTCTATTATTAAGAATATAGTTACAGGGGCGGGTTTCTGCTTCGAAGTTGAATCTTTGTAGATACGCAGCCAATAAAAAACTTAACGACAAGTTTCGTCTCATCTATGACAAGGATAATACGTGTTTCTGTTAGTTCGCTGGTTCCGAATAGAACAGACGAGATATGTAAGCACGATTGAGGACAATGGTATCGCAGTAAAGAAACTGCTGGAATAATTACGGAAGGAGAACAGCGATGGTAAGGAAAAACTCAAGTGAAAAAACTATGACTATGGAACGACCCGGCGGTAAAAAAGGCGAACGGGTTACCTCCTCAAAATCTGTCAGCCACGAGGAGATTGCCAAGCGGGCCAAAGAAATCTGGCAGGCAAAAGGATGTCTTCCAGGCTGCGACCAGCAAAACTGGTGCGAAGCCGAGGCTCAACTCAAAAAGGAGCATGGTATCTGCTGATTCGCCGGATTACTTCGGGGGTCGCCGGCATAACGGCCCGGATTTGTCTTGGGAAAATCTTTTACGGAATAGTGTGAAAGGAAGAGAACCGCTTTGACCTGGCACAAGGAGGTAGCCGGCTGCTCTTTGAAATATCTGCCTACAAAGGGCAGCTTGTCCGAATAGCTCAGAAGGCAGGTTTAATGATGCGTGTCCTGATGCAGGGATGGGAGTTTCTGCCGATTATCCGCAGTGGTTTGGGCAAGGCATGCTATGGTTTGATACGAGTAATGGTTCGTCTTGGAGTAGAAATCATATTTGTGCTCCCTCGAGCAGCAGATAATGAGAGGTGTGGGGACATGCACTATGCGAAGACTCGACCGTTGAAACAAAACCGACGTTCGTGGCCTTTATTGAGCCCCGTCTCCTCTTCGGGTTTGTATAGCCCCTATCAGTCAACTACATCACGGCAAAATAACCCTCCGGCAGAAAGAACCAAATCGTTGCGAGCAATTATGCAGAATATATTAACCTTTTGACAATGGAAATAAGGGGGATTTACTGTGCGCATCGCTATACTGTCCTGGGAGTCGCAGCATTCAATGGCCGTGGGGGGAATCGCCTCCCATGTGACCGAACTTGCTGCCGCCTTGAAAAGAAAAGGCCACATGGTACATATCTTCACTCGACGGGCGCCTAAACAATCCGCTCACGATTTGATAGATGGCGTCCATTATCATCGCTGTTTATATCAGCCACATCACGATTTTGTAGATGACGTAAACAATATGTGCCGGGCATTCGTTGACCGCGTCTTTGAGGTCGAGGATTTTGTCGGCCATTTCGATTTGATTCACGCCCATGACTGGCTTTCAGCAAACGCAATGATATGGATTAAACAGGGTCGCGGCCATAAATGCATCCTGACTATCCACGCCACCGAATATGCCCGCTGCGGAAACGCATTTCCCGCCGGCAGGTCAACTCGAATCCGAGAACAAGAACGAGCAGGAACCTACTGGGCTGACCGGGTAATCGCTGTCTCTCATGCAACCAAAAACGAAATTAAATGGATGTATGAGGTACCCGAAAACAAAATCTCCGTAGTTTACAACGGCGTAAGTCCTTCGCGTTTCGACATTGCTACCGACCCCGGCGAGGACAAAAAAAAACATAACATTGCTCCGTTGGACCCGACTGTTCTGTTTTGTGGCCGGCTTGCATGGCAAAAAGGCCCCGACCTTTTAATCGAGGCCATTCCTTCCATCCTGAGATTTTACAACCACGCCAAGTTTATCTTTCTCGGCGATGGCGAAATGAGATTTGATTTGGAAAACCGCGCACGCCGTCTGGGAATCGCTCACGCAGTGCGATTCATAGGCCAGCGTAATGGTAACGAACTTATTCATCTGTTTAAACTGGCGGATACGATTTGCCTGCCAAGCCGAAACGAACCGTTCGGGATTGTGGTGCTCGAGGCCTGGAGCGCATCCAAACCCGTTGTCGTAACACAAAACGGCGGCCCGAGCGAATTCGTCTGTAACGATGTAAATGGCCTCAAGATTGAACCGAAACCAGATTCGATTACCTGGGGTGTATGCTCATTATTCTCCGATTTTGAACGGGCTCGCTGGATGGGCCGAAACGGCAGAAAAACCGCTGTCGAACGGTTCACCTGGGACATAATCGTAGAACAGACCCTCGATGTATATAAACAGGTCTGCCCGGGGGTCACGAGTTCGGTAATGCCGGCAGATAAAAATATCCCTATCGAGTTGCAGGATGACGCTGAACTGGCAGAGACAATCGATGAACGGTGCCAGGTCAGGGAACTCCTTGCAAGGTTAAAACTAAAAACCAACTCTTTCCGACGTGATACCCCCCAGGCTTTGGCTTCATACAAGCAGAGCCTCGCACAACTGGGTATACAGCCTCGAAAGTTTAACGGCAGTCTGATTCTTGAGGGTGAATGGGAAACCGTATTGGCTGCTGTGAAGCGATGTCACCAGATGATGCACCAGAACGGTATAGGACAGGTCGCCTGCAAATTCGAACTCCAAACTTCACTTTTATCGTCAGCCAACGACAGATTGCGAAAAGCAAACAGAACTGTCGGAAACTAAGGCTCTACTAACTTAAAACAGTATATTGTGACATTATATGAAAATTGAAAAGCGACAGACAATCGGCAGTTTTTGTTTCGTTTTGCATGGACATATACCCTATGTATTACGTCACGGAATATGGCCGCACGGAGTGGACTGGCTGTATGAAGCAGCGGCGGAAACTTATTTGCCCCTGCTGGCAGTCATTGACGAATGCCGACATCTCCGCTGTAATCCCCAGCTTACTATCGGCTTGACCCCCATTCTTTTGGAGCAACTCGCACACGAAGATTTCAAACAGGGTTTCAGGCAATATCTCGCAGACAGGCTAAACCGCGCCAAAGCAGACAAAGCTGATTTTAACCGTCTTGGCCAGTTGCACCTTGCCTACCTTGCCGGACAGTGGGAACTGTTTTTCGAAAAACTCGCCAGGCAATTCGAACAAATTAAATGCGATATCCCGAAGGCGTTTGCAAAACGAATGAACCGTGGTCTGATTCAGATTCTCACTTCCAGCGCCACACACGCATATTTGCCTCTTTTGCTGGAAGATTCCTGTGTTCGCGCGCAAGTGCGGGCGGGAATAAACAGTTCACAGCGTATTCTCGGCTTCAAACCCAGGGGGATATGGATTCCTGAAGGGGCATACCGCCCTGGCGGCTTCTGGAAATCGCCCATCCCCTGGAGCACAAAAGACAACCGCATCAGCATCAGCCAGGCTGTTGCCGATGAAAACCTTACTCATTTTTTCGTGGAGCAACACCTGATACGCAATGCCCAAAGCAGGCCCAGAAAAACCGCCTCCGGAGACTGCCGGTATTTCGCCCACCGTAACGGGGACAGTTTCTGTGAGCCGGTGGTGGTTGACGTAACCGGCAATGACGCCTGGCCGCCGGCCGCTTTTGGCCGCGACGCTGAAATCTGCAAACAGGTATGGTGCGGATTTGTCGGCTACCCTGCCGATGGCGTATATCTTGAGTTTCACAAAAAACAGGGAGAACGTCGCGGACTGAGATACTGGAAAGTTACGGATGCACGACTCGGCCTCGATGACAAGAAACTATATTATCCTGATGATGTCCCCGGCAAAATCTACGAGCACGCCCAGCATTTTTGCCGTCAGGTCAAAAATCGGCTGGCCGATTATCACCAGCGAACAGGCCGGCAGGGTATCGTGGTGGCCTGTTTCGATGCCGAACTCTTCGGACACTGGTGGTTCGAAGGTCCCCGCTTCCTTCGCGATGCTCTGCTTACTCTCAATGCCGACCCTGAGGTCCAACTGTGCACCACAGAAGCATACCTCGATAAGCACCCCCCCGACGAGCTGGTCTCGCTGTCGGAAGGCTCCTGGGGCGAAGGTGGTGACCACCGTGTCTGGACCAATGACAAAATTCACTGGATGTGGCAAATCGAATATCGCTGCGAAACTCTTTTTGGCAGGCTGACATATAATCTTCCCTGGCGCAAAAATATCGCTCTGCGCCAGACTCTGGAGAAAGCCGCCCGCGAACTGTTATTGCTCCAGGCCAGCGACTGGCCGTTTGCTATCACACGCGGCCGGGCCGCAGATTATGCCATCAGTAGATTTATGGCGCATGTCACAAGATTCGAATGTCTCACTGATACCGCCGAGGCATTAGCCGGTGACACAGAGTACCTTAACAAACTCAATGAGGTGCAAAAATTCGAACTAAAAGATGCTGAAATACACGATGTAGTTTTTCCTAATATCGACCTGAACTGGTGGAATATGTAAGGAGGGGCTTACTATGAAAATCGCCTTCTTCGCGTGGGAAAGTTTACATTCCCTTGTTGTCGGCGGTGTGGCGGTCCACGTAACCGAGTTGGCCGCAGCTCTCCAGCGTCGCGGCCACGAAGTGCATGTCTTCGCACGCCTCGGAGCCGGACAGTCAACCTACCAGCTAATCGACGGTGTTCATTACCATCGTTGTCCTATCAACCTTCACCTCGATTTTGTGACGGAAATGAACAATATGTGCAACAGCTTCATTTACTTTATGGGGCAGACCGAAGCCTATCAGAACGCTCGCTTCGATGTTGTCCACGGACACGATTGGCTCTGTGCAAAGGCGATTGTCCAGGCCAAGAACGACCGCCGCAGCAGAACGGTGATGACCTTTCATTCTACTGAGTATGGCAGATGCGGAAATAATCATTGCGACGGCCAGGCGGGACGAATCCGCTCCGTCGAGGCCGAAGGCGCTTACTACGCCGACCGTGTCGTCACCGTCTCATCATCATTAGCTCAGGAGATTAAGCAGCAGTACGGAGTGCCGGATTGGAAATTGCGGACCGTCTACAACGGTATAAATTGTCATCGCTTTGACGGTTATATCGACTCGGCTTCCTGCCGGCGCAGATATGGAATCGGCCCGCTTGACCCAATGGTGCTGTTCGTTGGCAGAATCACCCTGCAAAAAGGGCCCGACCTCCTGCTCGAGACAATACCATCTATCCTGCATCATCGTTGCGATGCAAAGTTCGTATTTGTAGGCGATGGTTATATGAAATCACAGCTCGAACACCGCTCTCACGCTCTCGGAGTTGCCTATGCGGTCCGTTTTCTTGGCAATATGAACCCCAACGGAGACCTTGTTAATCTTTTCAAAAGCAGCGATGTCGTCTGTGTCCCAAGTCGAAATGAACCGTTCGGGATTGTCATCCTTGAAGCCTGGTCTGCCGGAAAACCGGTTGTGGCTACCCGAAACGGCGGCCCCATCGAGCTGGTGTCCCATGGTTATAATGGGTACCTCGTCTACGATAGCCCGCCTTCAATCTGCTGGGGTATCAGTCAAATCTTCGGCAATTTCGACCATGCCCGCTGGATGGGCAGCAATGGCCGTGTAAAAGCAGCTTACGACTTCAGCTGGGACAACGTCGCTGCTCGCACAGAATCTGTCTACCGCGAATTAGTCACGTAAACTATAAAAGGAAATATGATGAATATAGTCGATATTATAGGCGGACTTCGAAATTTGGCGGACAACCTTTATTGGGGCTGGCACCCGGAGGTAATAAGGGTCTTCCGAGACCTTGACCCCGAATTGTGGCGCACAGTAGGCCATAATCCTGCCGAGTTTCTTTCGCGGCTGGCCGCAGAGGTCCTGAAAGAAAAAGCCAGACGACCCGTTTCCGAAACAAGGCTCAGTCACGCCCTCGAACAACTCAAACGTTATCTGGAAACAGAAGATGCCTGGGGAACCTGGTATGCCGGACCGCTTCGTATTAACCCTGTCGTTTATTTCTGCGCCGAATTTGGTCTTCACGAATCGCTGCCGATTTACTCAGGCGGGCTCGGTGTGCTCGCCGGCGACCTCCTCAAGGCCGCTTCGGATTTGGCAATACCTATCGTCGGAGTCGGCCTCTTTTATACCAAAGGGTTCTTTGAGCAGACCATCGACACCTCCGGCTGGCAAAAAGAACACTACATCGACTGCGACACCAGGGCCCTGCCCCTGAAACCCACTACCGACGAATATGGCCGACCGATTCGCGTTATGGTAAAAACCGATACAAGTGACATCTGGGTCGGCGGATGGACGGTCCGGGTCGGTCGAAACCTCGTCGTTTTGCTCGACACAAACGTCGACGGAAACTCAGAACAGGATAAGGCCCTCACAAAGTCGCTTTACAGCGGAGACAATCAGCGACGGATAAAACAACAAATAGTTCTGGGCCTGGGCGGATTGCGTATGCTGGCGGCTATGGGTATCCACCCGGCCGTGATGCATCTCAACGAGGGACACACGGCTTTTGCCGTTCTCGAACTGACGCGCAGCCTGATGGAACGTGACGGTCAGACATTTGAAAATATGCGGGAGCTGGCCGCCGGTATGACCGTCTTCACAGTACACTCACCCATAGACGCTGTCGTTGACCGGTTCGACCCCACACTCGTTGAGACCGCTCTCGACCCAATCCGGGAAAAACTCAAAATCTCAAAAAAAGAACTCCTCGCTTTAGGCAGGGTCGACCCGACAAACAATCGCGAGCCGTTTTGCCCCGCCGTGATGGGTCTGAAAATGTCAAGGTGGCGAAACGGTGTCTCTTCTCTCCACGCCAGGGTAAGTCGTGCTATGTGGCACAAAGTCTGGCCCGGACTGCCGGAGGAAAGTGTCCCTATAGGTTTCATCACAAACGGCGTCCACGCCGACACCTGGCTCGCAGAACCTCTTTGCAAGTTATATTCTCGTTGCCTTGGCGAAGATTGGAGAGAAAAAATGGATGACCCGCATCTCTGGGAGGCCGCCACTAAAATTGACGATGCAGAACTGTGGGAAGTAAAACAGTACCTTCGAACTCATTTGATTGAATACGTCCGCCGAACCGCCTATGCTCAGGCAAAAGCCAGGGGTGATTCCGATGAGATTTGCGACGCAGCCGCCAACTGCCTGAACCCTTCTGTCTTCACTATCGGCTGTGCACGCAGAATGGCTCCTTATAAAAGACTCGACTTGCTCGGACGGGATATAAACTGGCTCAATTACATAGTCAATCATCCATCTCGACCGGTCCAATTCGTTTTTTCCGGAAAAGCGCATCCTCAAGATGCGCAAGGCAAACAAATCCTCCAGCAGATATTTCACATAACACGCGACAAACGCTTTCTTGGAAAGGTTGTTTTCCTCGAAAACTATGATATTAACGTAACAAGACATCTCGTACAGGGAGTCGATTTGTGGCTGAATGTGCCTCGCAGACCTCTTGAGGCCTGCGGAACCAGCGGCCAGAAAGTGGTAATAAATGCAGGTATAAACCTGTCCGTCCTCGACGGGTGGTGGGCCGAGGCCTATGACGGACATAACGGCTTTGCCATCGGCAAAGGCAGCGAACATTCAAATTGGCAGCATCAGGACCTGCTGGACATCCAATTTATGCATAACATCCTGGAGAAAGAGGTTATTCCTCTATTTTACGAGCGAGACAGCCAGGGCATTCCACGCCGCTGGCTCGCCATCGCCAAGCACGCCCTGCGAACTCTTGCCTGGAGATTTAATGCCCGGCGTATGTTAATGGACTACACTCTTGGCTTTTACCTGCCCGCTGCAAACGGACTTCAGTCATCTCTGCACCAGTTGGTGCAGGACCATCTATGAAATTAAGTAAAAAAATTCCTCCAAAATAAATCGGGAGTTGACAAACCAAAACCTTTCGAGTTAAAATGCCGACCAATTATTAACTCGCAATTAGCATAACTCGCAGATAAGGAACAAAGGGTGATTTTATGACGGCTCTTTCAATTCCAGCCTATATCGGCAACATCCCGAATATTTGCGGCTCAGAAAACCTTGTCGCAGAAGCGCTTTCTCGCAACGCTCCTGCCTATCTGCCGCACAGCGGAATCAACTTCGATAGCATCCAAAGTGCTTTTGCGGTCGCTCTTCATATGCACCAGCCGATGATACCCGCCGACGGACAGGATTTGAAAACCGCCGAGGTTATCAGCAACCTCAAGTATATGATGGACAATCCCAATATCGGCGACAACCACAATGCACCCGTCTTCTATCGGTGCTATAAAAGAATTCGCAGCCTGCTGCTCCAGCTTATTCAAAAAGGCAAACAACCGCGAGTAATGCTGGACTATTCCGGCTGTCTGCTTCACGGCCTGCACCAGATTGGACACGATGCTATCGATGAACTCAAAATCCTTACCACCGACCCTCTTTATCGTCCTTGCGTGGAGTGGCTTGGCTCACCCTGGGGGCATCCAGTGGCGCCTTCCACACCCTCTCAGGATTACCGCCTCCACGTCCGGGCCTGGCAGCACTTATTTGCCGCCATCTTTGGCCTTGATGCTCTCAGCCGTGTCCGCGGATTTTCTCCAAGTGAAATGGCGCTCCCTAACCATCCGGATGTGTTTTACGAGTTTGTCAAAACACTCAAGGAATGCGGCTATCGCTGGGTCCTTGTGCAGGAGCATACGGTCGAGAGGATAGAAGATGGAGGTCCCATTAGACAACCTCACCTGCCCCATCAATTGGTGGCGAAAAACTCTCTCGGCCAAACCCTTGCCATCACCGCCATCATTAAAACTCAGGGTAGCGATGCCAAATTGGTCAGTCAAATGCAGCCCTGTTACGAGGCTATGAATCTTTCTCGTATGAAACTTGCCGGCAGGCTTATTCCTCCCGTAGTGACCCAAATCTCTGACGGCGAAAACGGCGGAGTTATGATGAACGAGTTTCCCCCAAAGTACCTGGACGTTATGGCCGAAGCATCAGGCTCTCTCACGCCTCCCGTGAATATCTCCGAATATCTGGAATATCTTGAGAGTCTCGGCATCAGGCAGGATGATTTCCCCGCTGTTCAGCCGATTATGCAGAAAAAGCTTTGGGACCGGTTCCCCAATGGGGCCGGCCCGGAAACGCTCGCAAAAATTATTAAAGAGCTGGAAAATCACGATAATCGCTTCCATATGGAAGGCGGCAGTTGGACAAACAACATTTCCTGGGTCCGTGGTTACCAGTCTGTCCTCGGTTCAATGGAGGCTGTGAGCGCCTTGTTTGCAGAAAAGGTCCTGGCATGCAGTATTCCCACATCAGACCCGCGGTATCGTAATGCCCTTTATCACCTCCTGATGACTCAGACCAGTTGCTTTCGCTATTGGGGTCAGGGCATTTGGATGGATTATGGCCGTGAACTGTGCCGCCGAACCACAGACATCCTGAAACACGATTTCTGACCTCTATATCGCCGTTAATATTCAGCCCGCAACTTGTCCTGAACTTGTCGAAGGATTTATTATCGCGATGTTTTAAAAAAAATTCACAACCGCTTGACAAATCTTTTTATTTTACTAATATAAAAAACATACAGGGGCAGTTTGTTATTCATAGCGGCCCTGATTGGGGGCGGTCAGCGTTCGCCCGTTTCCAAACAGGAAACGGCTGTGATAGCTAAGGGGTTAAAATATGGCGCTCAAAAAACAGCGAACAGCGACCAAACAAAACAAAAGTAAGGTTTTTATCGTTGATGACCATCCCATAGTAAGAGAGGGTCTGGTCGCACTTATCGACCAGGAAAACAATCTCAAGGTATGCGGCCAGGCTGATGACGCTTATGATGCTCTGAAATCCATCGACAAATTAAAACCCGATGTTGTTATAGTGGATATATCGCTCAAAGGTTCCAACGGCATCGAACTAACCAAGAGTATCAGGGCCCAATACCCGGCATTGCCCGTGATTGTGTTTTCTTTTCACGATGAGTCCCTATACGCAGAGCGGGCTCTTCGAGCAGGCGCAAGCGCCTATCTCACTAAGAAAGCAGAATCAGAAAAAATCTTAAAAGCCATCCGCACGGTCTTAAACGGCGAGTTGTATGTAAGCGATGAATTATCGAAAAAACTGCTGCATAAAATTATCGGCGACAAAACCGGCAAAACCATCACGCCGATAGACAATTTTAGCGACCGCGAATTTGAAGTTTTTCGCCTGATTGGCCAGGGCTACAGGGCGGCAGAAGCAGCTAAACAGTTGCATCTAAGCTCAAAAACGATTGAAACTTACCGCGAACGCATCAAGCGAAAACTTGGCCTCGGCGACTCCTCAGAACTGCTCCGATACGCCATAAAATGGTCCAGAAACCACGAAACAGAATAATCTGTCTCGTCACTCAAAAAGAAGATTCTTTGAGTCAGGTTCGTCACCGGCTTCCTGCAAAGGATAGATAACTCCGCCGTCAGCAGTAACAACCGCTCCGGCACTAAGGCTGTGAGACTGTAACCTGCCCGACTCCATAATATGCTTCACCTCAACCCCTTGCGCAACAAGATAATCGCTCAAAAGCCTGCGATGACATCTCCAGAAAAGCTTCTCCGCACACATAACGGCTGTTCGTGACGTCCCTGCCCTCGACATAAGCTCCTGAACCGATGCCCTAAACTCGTTTGTCCCCATATAGTCCGCATAGTTACGAAATGCCGCACTTCTAAGAGCGGTATTTGGAGACTTAACGTTTTTCTCTGTATGTCTCCTGCCACCCAGACCTTCAAACCACACATACTCAATGCCTTCTGCTTCTAAAAGTCCCCGCATAATCTCCTGATTGAAATGCGGAAACTTCCGCGACTCCGGATACCGCCTTATGTCCGCAACCACTCGGACTTCAAATTCCTTCAGCAGCAACAAAAACTCATCGAATGAATGCGTAGAATGTCCTATGGTAAAAATCTGCACCGTCCCCTCACAATCCGATTATCTCCTCGATTGCTCGTGCCACAATGTAGTCCGGCAGCTTCCCCAAACCAGGCCCCGCCTCATAAGCGGATATAATACTCTTGTCCGGAAACGCCCCCGCCTCTCTGATTAGCTCATCCGCCAGCCCCTTCAATCGCTGTTCCGTCATCTCCGCCTCAGCCTTCTGCCGAACCATTTCCATTAATGCCTTAAATTCCGCCCGGCCATCGTACCAGTTAAGCTGCAACTCCAGCTCAATCGCATCTTTTGCCCTGATACGGTCAAAGGTATATTGTACCCCGATCGGATTATAAGTCTCCAGCCGCTCCTCCACAAATGCTGCACACACCTCCAGATATGCTGCGTATTTCTCCTCGTCAAAATTCCCAAACCCCCGCCTGGCAATCTCTTCCCGCAGCAATTCCCCCATTCTCGCCGCCAAAAGGCCTTTCTTTGCCAACAGCAATTCATACAGCCCCTCATAATAAGCCTTCAGCAGCAAAACCGTTTCACTCATATTCGACTGGGCCGGGTTGGAGTCGAACCAACGTAGGCTTACGCCAATGGGTTTACAGCCCATCCCCTTTGGCCACTCGGGCACCGACCCTTATATATACCTTATACCTTTTTCTGCATTACTTTAAAATATATCGCCGCCTCCTGCAAGAAAAATTTGTCTTTAGTTTAGCTTCTTTACAAACCGCCCCGCAGTTATTACCATAGTCTTTTTACCGCCGATGTAGCTCAATGGTAGAGCACGGCTTTCGTAAAGCCGGGGTTGCGGGTTCAAGTCCCACCATCGGCTGTTATTAATTAGGCAGATTGATTATCTATGGTTGCTGAATGGTTTGAAAAACGGTTTTTCAGATGTATCTTCTGGGGGGTTGTTCTGAATTTTGGCGGAGGGATGCTTTCGGCTTGTCGGCTATATCCTTTTCTGGTAATCCTCGGCGGGGTTATGGTGGCGGCGGGTATAGGTTTATTGACGATAGGGCTTGCCTTTTACGCTCGTTCCAAAGGCAGGCATCCGGCATGGTGCCTTCTTGGAATATTATCTGTGCTGGGATTATTGATAATTGTATTACTTCCCACCAAACACGAAAGGCGATATGAGTAAAACCGATACGACAGATGAGGCAAGACAGGTAATGTATGACCTTTATCGCCGGATGTCGCCGGCTAAAAAAATCGAACTGGTCTTCGACGCCTACCGAACAGGCCAATTGCTGGCAATGGCTGGTATCCGCATGCAGAATCCAAACTTAACTGAAAAAGAAATTTGGCACATCTGGGCTAAAAGACATCTTGGTGAAAAACTTTACAATGAAGTGTACGGCAATTCCAGAAATCGAAACTTACTAAATTTATCGTACCTTACACCAGCCAAAAAGTAACCATCAAAATGGAAAACAATAAAAAATACGAATTACTAAAGCAAATACTGCATAAACTGAACAAGGTAATTGTCGCCTACTCCGGCGGGGTTGACAGCACCTTCCTCTTGAAAGTCGCAGTCGACACCCTCGGCCCGGCAAATGTTCTGCCCTGCATCGCAAAAGGCCCCTCCCTGCCCGCCGCTCAGTACCGCAAGGCTCTCAGCATCGCCAAAAAAATCGGGGTAGCAGTTCAGGCCATCGAACAAACCGAATTTGACGACCAGCGGTATCTGACAAATAAAGCCGACCGCTGTTTTTACTGCAAATCTCATCTCTTCGAAATTCTCACCCGTATCGCCAAAGAGAAAAAATTTAATTATGTCATCTGCGGCCATAATTTCGACGACCTCAAAGACTACCGCCCCGGCAATAAGGCCGCTACAAAATATGGCATCCGCTCTCCCTTAATGGAAGCAAAACTGACCAAGAACGATATACGCCAATTGAGCCGACAACTCGGCCTGCCTACCGCCGACATCCCCGCTTCACCCTGCCTTGCCTCCCGAATTATCTATGGCCTGCAAATCACGCAGCAGCGATTAAACCAGATTGAAAAGGCTGAAGATTTTCTGAAGAAATTCGGATTGGTCGAATTTCGCGTCCGTCATCACGAGCAAATCGCACGTATCGAAGTCCACCCGCAGGATTTTGAAAAAATCACAGCCGAACCTGCCCGCTCAAAAATAATCAAAAAACTCAAATCTCTCGGCTTCAAATACGTCACGATTGATTTGCAGGGCTTCCGCTCCGGCTCGCTAAACGAATCCCTCAAAAAAATCGCAAAACGCAAGGCAAAAAATTAAACTACGTCTTTTTTGTTTGTTTCGCCAAAGCAGCCGCTCCGATTATCCCCGCATCCTCCCCCAGTGTGGCAAAACATATTTCCACCGTCTCTTTTTTAAGAAACCATATCTGCTCGTTGAAGTAATCTTTTATCCTGTCTAAGAGTACATCCCCCGCCGCAATCATACCCCCCGCAAAAACTATCCGTCGCGGCTCCGTTGTGTGCAGCATATTGACGCACAATATCGCAAGCGCCTTGGCCGTCTCATCAGTTATCCCTTTCGCAAGCCTATCGCCCGTCTTAAGATGCTCATAAACGTCCCTGCTGGTTATTTCCCCCTTTTTTTCAAGCACTTCTTTAAGACTGGATTCCGCCCCCGCCTCAATTGCTTCAGCAGCCCTCTTTGCCGTATTGCTGGCCGATGCGTATGCCTCGACACAACCCCTTTGTCCGCAGTTGCATCTTCTGCCGTCCGGGTAGACTATTATATGTCCTAGTTCCGCCGCATTGTCCCCACAGCCGGTCAACAGTTTGCCGTTATGGATGATTCCGCCGCCTATACCTGTCCCCAGCGTAAAAAATACCATATCTTTAACGCCCTTACCCGCTCCAAGCACATATTCGCCCCAGCACGCAGCATTCGCATCATTCTCAAAAACAACCGGCTTACCCAATTTGTCCTCAAGCATCTGCCGTATCGGCGTATTCTTGAATTTCGGCAGATTCGTCGCCGACTCTATTATTCCTTCACGGTATCTTGCCGGCCCCGGACAACCCAGCCCCACCGCCGCCACATCCTTAATTGAAAACCCGCCCTCCCGCAGCAGTTTCCCGATTGTCTCGGCTATTCTTTCAATAACAACCTTCGGCCCCATCTCAGCTTCTGTTGGCACCGATGTCTTGCAGATTAGCTTAATCTCGGAATCAAAACATCCTGTCTTGATGTTTGTCCCCCCAAGGTCGATACCGACAAATATTTTCTTCACCGCTTAACCCTTATAACCGTCGGGATGACTATTATGCCACTCCCACGCTGTCGCAACTATCTGCTCCAGTTCAGGAAATTTCGTCTCCCACCCAAGTTCCCTTTTTGCCCTCGCAGCATCCGCCGTCAATACCGGCGGGTCCCCTGGTCGCCGAGGCGCTTCTACAACCTTAAAGTGCTTACCCGAAACTTTTTTGACCGTTTCAATTACTTCTCTGACAGAATACCCCTTGCCGTTTCCGAGGTTATAGACCAGTTCGCTGTTTCTCTCTAATTTTTTCAATGCCAGCAGATGCGCCCTGCAGAGGTCCTCGATGTGTATATAATCTCTTATACAGGTTCCGTCCGCTGTGGGGTAATCAATCCCATAGATTTTCACATCGTCTCTCTTTCCCATCGCCGCCGCAATGACCAGTGGTATCAGGTGCGATTCAGGCCGATGGTCTTCCCCCAGCGTGCAGTTGTTTCCGGCTCCAGCCGCATTGAAATATCTTAGTGCCGCATAACGAAGTTTCCCCGTCCGTGCCTGATAATGACACATCCGCTCAATGGCCCATTTCGTCTCCCCATAAGGATTTATCGGCGATTTAGGTGTATCTTCGGTAATGGGGACTTGCTCAGGCATCCCATACACCGCCGCACTGCTGCTGAAAACAAACTTCCCCACCCCCGCCGCCTCCATTGCCGAAAGCAGGTTCTGCGTATTGGACACATTATTCCGATAGTATCTGAGCGGCTGCTCCACAGACTCGCC
>Ga0315294_10000935_pt1 | contig 31648 bp, 21 predicted proteins | sample YL17G13_40_MG_FD_203626 | JGI IMG/M metagenome (GOLD analysis project Ga0315294, IMG submission 203626) | Sediment microbial communities from Yellowstone Lake, YNP, Wyoming, USA - YL17G13_40 | ecosystem: Environmental > Aquatic > Freshwater > Lake > Sediment | place: USA: Wyoming | collected...
CGTCCGCCACGGCCTTGGCGCCGCCGACGGCGGCGTCGCCGACCTTTTTGCCGGCGCCCACGGCCGCGTTGCCGACCGTCTTGCCGGCGTCCAGCAGGGTGGTGCCCACGTTCTTGACTGAGAGGGCGAGAGGGAGGGGAAGAGGGCGTCGGCGGCCGAGGCGGTCGCAGCGGTTGGCGGCGCTTTTTATCCGGCCGCCGCCACCTCCGGCCGCCCCCGGCCGCGGCCCCACTCCGCGCCGGAGGGCGCGCGCGGCTAGCGCGCGCCGCGCCCGGGAAGGCGGCAGCCGGCCGACGCCGCTCGGCCGCCGGCGGCGGCATGCGCCGCACTGCGGGCCGGCGGCGCGCGCACAGGCGGCGCGCCCGGGCCTTGCCGGGCCCCGCCCTCCCCCCAGGTCGAGCCGGGCACTTTGTGCGAGCGTGTCGGGGCGCCAATTGGGGGGGGACCCGCCCGCCGCGCGCCGCGGCCGCCCCCGCGCCCGGACCGGGTGCCCCGATCCCGCCCGCCGCCCCGGCCGCAGCCCTCCACCCCGCGGCGCCCGACTCACTCGCGTCAGCCATGGTGATGGGGTGGTGGGCGGGTGGAAAGGGGGGGCGGCGGGCGGGACTGGGAGGTGTGTGCGCGGCGCGCTGCCGGCGCTGGCCACTCTGCCGGCCCCGGGGAGCGCGCCCGCCGCCGCCCGCGCGCGAGCGGACCGTCAGCAGCCCGCCACAGGGGCGCACGCTCCGGGCCCGAGCCGCGGCCGCCGACGCCGAATCCGGTATGTCATTTTTCCAGCGCGTGCTCAACCACCTGGTCAACCAGGTCCTCGTCGAAGGCCTGGCCAACAAGTGAGCGGGAGGGGGTGGAGGGCGGGGGGCGCGGCGCCGCGGCTCGCCCGCGCGCGGCCGACGCCCCCACCCCTCCCTCGTCTCTCTCTCCAGCCGCCCAGACGCAGGCCGACCTGACCAAGTCGGCCACGTCCTTCGCCACCACGTTCAAGGAGGAGGTCAAGAAAGGGTTGGACGAGGCGGCCAAGGCCGCGGCGCCGCCGCCGGGAGGGCCGCGAGCGCCGTGAGAGGGGGGGGGGGAGGGGCGATTTTTTTTCGGGGGCGGTGGTTCTGTAGCGTCGCGCGGTGAGCCGGGCGGGGGCAACGGGGCGCGCCGCGCGGTCGCCGGGCGCCCGCCGCAAGTCCCGTGCTTCGGGCGCGTGCCGCCTCGGCACACTCTCGCCCCGCTCCCCCACCCGCACCCCCCCTCCACGGGCCGCCGACGCCCCCCGGCGTCGACCGCGGCGCCGCCACCGCGCCCCGCGGCCCGCGCCGCCCACACCCTGGCCCCCGCGCCGGCGCCCATCAGCGCCACCGCGTCCGCCCCGCCAGCGCCCGCGCACGCCTCTCGAGAGGCGAGCGCGACTCGAGCGACCCCGCGGCGCACGCGCCGCGCCCGCCCGCGCCCCCGAACCCCCCACCTGGCGCGCCCGCGTTTGACCGATGGATGCGCGCGCGCGCGCCGCCGCGGGGCCGCCGCCGGCCTGGACCCAGAAGAAGATTCCGCCGGGTGAGCGGCCTGCGAGGCGGGGGCGGCGGGCGGGCGGAAGGGGGGCGGGGGGCGCCGTGCCGCGCGCGCGCCCCGACTCGACGCCGGTCCTCCCTCCTTCAGGCGCCCTGTCCTCCTACGCCGCCGCCCGGCGCGCGTGCTCCTCGCTCGGCATCTCCCTGGGCGCCGACCCCGGCGACCGGGGCGCCCCCGCCCGCCCCCCGACGGCCGGGCGCCGCCCGCCGCCGCGGCCGCTCGCGGGCGCCGGCCCGCGCGCGCTCGCGTCCCTGTTTGACGCGCGCAAGCGCCCGCCCGGCATCCCGCCGAGGCAGAGGCTGGCAGCAGCGGCCGCGAGGCGCGCCGCCGCCGCCGCCGCCGCCGCGCGCACGCCGCGGCGCGAGCGCCCGCCCGGCGCCCCCGCGTCGATCCTCGACCTGCCGCAGGACGTCCTCCTCCTCGTCGTCACCCGCCTGCAGGAGCGGGAGGCGGCCGTGGCGGCCTGCGCGGCGTCCGCCTTCCGGGACGCGGCCACGCTGGCGACGCGGCATTTCTTCGCGTTTGTGACGCCCGCGCGCGGCCCGCGCGGCGGCGCGCTGCCGCGCGGCCCCCCGTCGGCCGCGCCGCCCGCCGCGCGGCCGCCGCGGGCGAAGCGGGCGGCGCCCGCGGGGCGGCGGGCGGCGTCGCCGCGGCGGGCGCGGGCGCGGGTGGCGGCGCCCGCGCCCGCGCCGGCCGCGTCGGGCACGCCGGCCGCCGCGCTGGCCACGCCCTCGGGCGCGCGCCCCGCCTCCTCGTGCTCCACCGCCGCGCCCTCGTGCGCCGCGCCGCGCGCGCTGCGGTTTCAAGACTTGAGCATCGCGTCGTGAGGGAGGAAGAGAGAGAGAGAGAGAGGAGAGTGGTCGAGGCGGGGGGGGCTTGGCCGAGCGCCCGCCCCTCGCCCGCCGCCCGCGTTTGTGCTTGCCCCCGCGTGTCACCCCATTCCGATTGTCGTCCCACGCGTGCGGCTCGACGAGAGCGACAGACACCGCGCGCGAGAGGGAGAGCGACAGACACCGCGCGCGAGGGAGAGCGACAGACACCGCGCGCGAGAGGGAGAGCGACAGGGCGGCCCCCGCCCCCCACCCCCCGCATCGATCGCGGCGCCGCGCGCGTTTGGTTTGCAGGGCAGTGCGGAGGCGGGCGCAGGGTGGTTGTGGGGTGGTCCCGGGGCGGGCAACAAAAAACACGCCTCCCCTCCCCTAGAGCCGCCCGAGGTCTGGCAGCGGCGCCGGCGCCGGCAGCGCGGCCACGCAGTGGTAGGCCGGCACCGCGTACTTGTCCCGCACGGCGGGCAGGGTGGAGGTCGGGGCCCGCGCGAGGGCGCCGTGCAAGAGCGCCGCCGCCGCCGCGACGTCGCGCGCCGCGCAGCGCGCCGCGCGCGCGAGCGCGGGCGGCCACGGCGACGCGCCCAGCGCCACGCGGGCGACCAACACGGCGCCCGCCGCCAGTTGGGAGGGCAGAAAGTGGAGGGACGCGTACTCGAGGAGGCCGAGCTCGCACACGTACGCGGCGAGCGGCGCGAGGCGCTCGCCGCCGCCGCCGTCGGCGGCGCCGGCCTTGACAAACCGCCGCAGGAACGTCTTGGCGGTCGGGGCCGACAGGTCGAACGCGAGCGCGTCGAGGGCGTCGGTCTCGGCGGCCAGCACGGCCGCGCGCGTGTATGTGTTGTCGGTGATGAAGACAAACTCGTCGACCGACGGCGCATAAATTTCCTCGTACTTGGCCGCGATCAGGGTGCACGCCACGCCCACCAGCTGCAGGTGGAGCCGGGGCACGGGGCGCACGGAGAGGACGCGGTCGACGCACGCGACGGCCGCGTGGAGCGTGTCGGACACGAGCCGAAACTCGGACGCGACCTCCACGAGCCAGTCCACCAGGATGCCGCGCATCGTGGCGTTCACCTCGGTCTGGGTCGACTCGACGTACGCGGCGCAGGGGCGGGTGCGGCGTTCGGACTCGAAGAGGGAGTCCAGGATGTCGGGGAGGTAGTCGACGCAGGCGAGGGCGTCGCCCACGTCGCCCGCGTCGATGGGGTCGACGAGGGGGGTGGCGGGGTCGGTCGGAGGGGTCGCGGGGCCGGGCTGCGGGGGTGGAGTGGCGGCGTCGGCGGCCGCGTTTTCGAGCGGCGCGCTCCCGCCTCTTTTCCCTCCCCCTCACCTTGGCCGACGGCGGGCGCGCCGACGGCGCGGGCTCGTTGTTGGTGATGTCCGCAAAGGCGGCCCGGTTTTTTTTGCCGGCAGCCTGGGGACGAGAGAGGAAGAAAGAGGAAAGGGGGTCGGCGCGCGCTCGAACCGCGCGCCGCGCGACGGTCGGGCGCCGCCGCGCCGGGTACGGTCTCTCTCCATCCGGGCTGCCAGCAGGCCATCTCTTGCGCCCGCTCGGGGGCGGGCGGCGGTCGCGGCGGGCGCCCCTCCCCGTGCGGGCACCCCTGGCGCGCGCAAGATTGGCGCGCCAGCTGCGCGCCCCCGCCGCCAAGGCTGACCTCGGATTCGGCGCTGCCGCTCCGCCGCTTGCCGCCCGCCTCGCCGCAGGCGGACGCCGACGCGGAGCGGGTGACGGGGCCGGGCGGCGGCGCGAGCGCCGGCGCGCGCGGCGCCATGGTCGCCGAGGGGCGCGGCCGGGGGCCGGCGCCGCGGGGGGGAGGGCGGCTCCCGGGCGCGGGGCGCGCGGTTGGGTGGGAGGGAGGCGGGCGGGGCGGTGTGGCGGGAGGAGCTGCGCGCGCGCGCTCCGGCGTCGTGCGGAGTTCGCGCCGCGCCGAACCCGTTCTTCCTCACCCGCTCTCCTTCGTCCTCACACGCCGGTCGTCACCGTCGCCGCCGTCCGTCCCCCCTCGAGCGCCCCCGGCACGACCGCGCCCGCCGCGGCGAGCGCGGCCGCCGCGCCGGCGTCGCCCTCGCCCGCGGCAACCCAGGTGGTGACCGCCAGCACGTCGGGCGGGCGAGGATAGGAGTGCACCATCGCGCGCGCAATCTGGTGAGGCTCCAGGGCGGCTGTGAACAACTCGTGCGACGCCGCCAACCGCACGAGCACCTCCTCCTTCATCGCGCGCCGCACGTCGGCCACCGCTTCGGCGGCGGCCAGCGTCTGCGCCGCGTGCTCGAATCCGGACGCGCGCACGTGCAGCGTCGACGACAGGACGGCGACCGCGCGCGCGCGGCGCGCGCGCAGCGGGGCGACCTCGGCGGCGAGCGAGCGAAACAATTCCACCATAGCCCGGCGCTGGCCGGGGGCGAGGTGCATCTTGGCGGCGACGACGGGCCACAGAGGGTCGGCCTCCGAGACGGGCGCGGGTTGGACGCCCGCGGCGGCCGCCGCGCCCGCGCCCGCGCGCCCCAGCGCAACGATCGACCCCGGCGCGGCCAGGAGAATCCGGAAAAAGAGCGCAATCGACTCGCGCGCCAGGCGGTCGATGCGCTCGCGCGCGGCGCCGCGCGCGGTCGGCGCCGCGCGCGCGTCGTCAGCTTCGGCCAGCAGCGCGCTCAACTGGCTCACGTGGGACGAGTGGAAGGCGACGACGTCGTCCGTGGTGAGCGACCGAATGTCGGCGGGGGTCAGGGCGGAGCCGGGGGCGTCGAGCGAGAGCGCGGCGAGCGCGGCTGCGGCGGGTCGCGCGAGGGGAGGAGGGGGCGCGGCCGCCGGCGCCAGCGCGGATGTTACGCCCAGGGGGTCGTCCGCAGGCCCCCTCACGTCCAGAGCCACCTCGAGCTCCGCAATACGAGCCCGCGCAGCCGCCAGCGCGGCCCTCAACCCCGCCTCGCGCGCCGCCGCGTCGGCAGCGGCCCGCTCCAACCCCGCCACCCGGTCCCGCTGCCGCTCCCGGAAGCGGCGCTGGGCTTCTCGGTTGCGCTCGAGCGTGTTTTGGCGGGCGGTGCGGCCGCGGGTGGCACCGGTCGCGGAGCGGGCGCGGGGGGGGGGGCGCAGCGGCTCGGGTGCGGGGGACGGCTCGGGCGCCGGGTCGGACACTTCGGGGAGTGGCGTGTCGGAGCTCTCTTCGTCGTCGAGCATCGACAGAAACTCGTCGAGGGCGGCTGAGGAGAAAGAATGGAGGTCGGCATCGCGCCGCAGCGTCGGCCGCCCGCCACCCTCCGCCCGCATTCCACCCTGCATTCGCTCTGCACGAACACACCGTCCACGGTGGCGTCGACGGCGTCGCCGCCATAGTCGTCGGCCGGCGCGAGTGGCGCGGCCATCGCGCGGGGCCGCGGCGCCGGGGCGGCCTGGGGACGCGGGCGGCCGCGCGGGCGGCGGCGGCCGTGGGCCGCGGCGGAGTGACTCGCGCGCGTCGCCGCGCGGCTGCCGCTGGCCGTTGCCCCGCCGCCGCCGCCGCCGCCGGTGAGAGAGAGAGCGCGCGTGCAGACGCCACAGGAACGCGCGCACACATGCCTATTCGCTCACGGCGCCGCGCCACTCCCTTCAGCCAACGCGGCAAAGGACACGACCGCGCGGCGCTCGCGCTCGAGCAGCGTCTGCGCCTCGCCCCGCGACAGGGCGGCGACCGCGTCGGCCGCCGCGTCGATGATGGCGGCGCCGGCCGAGGGAGGGGCGCCCAGGGCGGCGGCGGCCTCGCGCGCGGCCGCCGCGCGGAGGAGGAGCCGCGGGACCAACACCGCCGCCACCAGCGCCCCGGCCGCCGGCCCCGACGCGCGCAGCGTGACCAGGGTGGCGGGCTCGGGCGGGCCGCCGGGGAGGGCGCCCTTGAGGAGGGCGGCCGCGGCGGCGGCCGCGGCGCGGACGCGCGCGGCGCGGTCGCCGCCGGCGGGCGAGACAACGACCCGAATCAGCCCGGCATCCGCCCCACCCGCCGCCTCGACCGTCGCCGTCGCCGGCGCCCCCGGCGGCAGCGCGGCGGCCAGCCCGCGGGCGAGCGCGGCGACGCCGCGCGCAAGCGCGCCCGCGTCGCCGCGCGCGTAAGACTCGCCCCCTCCCGCCGGCCCGCCGTCGCGCGCGGCCGAGGGCGACCCGGCCGGCGGCTGCACGACGAGGTGCAGGGCGCCGGGAGCGGGGTCGGCGGGGAGGAGGGGAGGGGGGGTGCCGTCGCCCGCGGCAACGGCGTCGAGGCCGCCGCCCGCCACCAGGTCGGCCAGAGCGTCCGCCACGGCGACCGCGCCATTTCTCAGGGCAGTGACGGCGGCGGGCGACGGCGTCGCGGGGCGGGCGGCTTCCGCGGCGCGATAATCAGAGAGCCACGCGCGCCACGCCGCGTCGGCCTCGCCAAACCGCGCCCACGCCCCCATCTCGACGACGCACGCCGCGGTCGCTTCGTCCAGGCCGGCGGCGGCGAGTTCCTCTGGGCTGGCGGCCAAGGCAGCCGCCGGTTCGGCGGGGAGGGCGGACAGGAGCGCCGCGGCCGCGCGCGCCGCGCCGCCAGTGCCGGAAAGGGCCAGCTCGCGCAACACGCGGCAGCTGTGCGCGGCCGCAGGGGCGAGCGTGTTGGGAGAGAGCCACAGCCAGCGCGCCGCCGCGGCGCGCGCGGCGGGCCCGCCCGACGACCCGGCGCGCCCTGCTTCGGCCGCCGCCGCCGCCGCGACGCCCGCCTCGCCGCTCTCCCCGTCGCCGCGCCCCGTCGCCGCCCACCCGTCCAACCACGCGGCCAACGCGTCGTAAGCAGCCGCCGCGTCGTCCGCGGGCGCGTCGCGCAGGGAGCGCAGGCGCAGGCCGACGACGGCTGCGCGCGCGGTCGCGCCCGCGCGCGCCGCGAGCGGCGGCAGCAGCGCGCCGCCGCCGGCGTCGACGAGGGAGACACAGTGAAAAGCCAAGATCGCGTTGGTCGCGTCCTGGAGCGGGCGGGAGGAGGCGGGGAGGTCGGCAGAGGACGCGGGGTCGGGGATGGCGCCGACGTCAGCAAGCGCGAGGACGAAGTGCGCAGCAAACCGCCCCCCCCCCGGCGGCACGCCCGCCGCGTCGGGCGCAGCCCACCGGCGCAGGTCGCCCGCGACAAAGGACGCGAGCGCGGGCCCGCCGGCGAGGAGAGCTTCCTGCGCCGCGCGGTGGCCGGCGGCGGCCGCGGCGGCCGCGGCGCGCCCGCGCCCGCCCGCGGGGGGGCGGGACGCCGCGGCCGCGGACGCAGAGGCCAGCAGGTCTTCCATGGACGGCTCGGGGAGCGGGCCGCCGGCGAGCGCGGCGTCGAGCGATGCTTCGAGCGCCGACCGCGCGGCGACCCACAGGCACTGGTGCCACCCCGCCGCCCCTTCCAGCCCCGCGTCCACGTCGCCGCCCAGCACGCCGTAGAGCGCGGCCTCGGCCGGATTGCGGGCGGGGCCCGGGGACCGCGCGGCGGCGGCAACCGCCGCCGCGGCCGTCCGCCAGAGCGCGCGGAGCGCGCCGGGGCCGCCCGCGTCGGCCTCGGCCGCCAACGCGTCGTCCCCGCACACCGGCTCGACCGCCGCGTCCCCCACGGGCAACAGTCCCGGCCCCGCGGCCGACCCCAGGGTCGCGGCGCGCCAGGGCGCGCCCGCGCGCGCGCAGAGCGCGCGCGCGGCGCCAACCCTGCCTGCCCGCACGAGCGCGAGCGCGCGCGCGCACAGCCGCGCGTCCGCGTCCGCGTCGGCGGGCGCCCAGGGCAGGGCGGAGCGCGTGGCGGCGTCGGGGTCGAGCGCATCGAGGGTGTCGGGGGGCGGGGCGCCGGCGCGGGCGGCCGCGAGCGCGGCGCCGCGCTCGGCGCGCGCGCGCGAGCCGCGCGGCGCGGCCTCGCCGTCGGCGAACAAGTCGCCCGCGCCCGCGGCGGCGGCGGCTGCATCCGCCGCGTCCAAATCGCGCGCCGCCAGCGACTCGAGCCAGGCGACGGCGCGCGCGAGGCGGCCGAGCGACGGCGCCGCGGCGACCGCGGCGGCCGCGACCGCGCCGCCGCACCGCGCGCCGCCCGCGCGCGCGACCACAGGGCCCGGCCCAGCCGGCGCCCCGGGATCCGGGTCGCCGTGCAAGGCCGCCAGCAGGCGCCAGGTGGCGGCCTCGGCGTCGAGCGCGACCGCGCGGTCGGCCGCGCGCAGCGCGTCGCCTGCGCGGTGCCGCGACGCCGCGGCCTCGTCCCGTGCCGACGCGGCCGCGGTTTCACAGGCGGCAGTGTAGGATAAGAGGGTCACGGCGGGGGGGAGGGCGCCCTGCATGGCGTCGGCGAGGGCGTCGGCGAAGCGCGCGGCGTCGGACAGGGCCGCCTCGGCGGCGGGCAGGATGGATTGGGGGGCACCGCTCTGGGCCGCGGGACACGTGGGCTCTCCTTCGTCCATCGCCGACGGCGGCGGCGGCGAGTAGGGGGCTGCAAGAGGGGGGGAGGGGGTCGGCGCGCGAGCGCGCGCGCGAGCGCGGCCGCCCCGCACCCCGTCCCGATCCCCACCTGCGTCGCCGCCGGCGCCCAGAGCCGGGGAGGCAAAGCCGTCATCGCCTGAGGGTCGGAATCGGGGGTCGGCGCGCCGCGATGGCGCGCGCCCCCGCCGCCGCCGCCCCTCCTCCTCCGCCCGCACCGTCGGCCAGCACGTCGTCGTTGGCCAGCGCCAGCCAGCCGGGCAGGGCGTCGGTCGCCATCGCGACGGGCGGCGGCGGCCCCGCCGGAGAGAGTGCCGCGCACCGCGGGCGCCACTCCACACAGCGGCCCCCTCCATGGCCGCCCACCCCCCCGTCCGCGTCGGCGTGGGCGCCCTGCTCGTCGCCCCCGGCGGCCGCGTCCTGGTGGGCGTGCGCAAAGGCGTGGGGGCGGGGACGACCGCGCTGCCGGGCGGGCACCTGGAGCCCGGCGAGGCGCTGGCGCACTGCGCCGCGCGCGAGACGGCGGAAGAGACGGGGATTGATGCACAGGGATGGAGGCCGGTGGCGGTGGAGAATGTCGTCGTGGGCGCCGACGGCGGGGCGAGCGCCGGGGCGGCGCCCGCGGCCGGCGCGGGCTCCGCCCTCCCCCTGCGCTCCCACTACATCACCGTCTTCATGCGGTGCGATCTCGACACCGAGCCCGCCGCCCGCACCCTCGAACCGGGCGCGTGCGAGGGGTGGGCGTGGGTCCCGTGGGCAGACCTCGGGGCGCGCGCGCACGCCCCCTTGTTCGCCCCGCTCGCCGCCCTCGTCGCGCGCGGCGGCGGGCTGGCCGACCTGGAGCGGCGGGTGTAGGGCTGGGCGCGGGGCGCGACTCGTTGCACGGCGCGCGGGCGGGGGGTGGCGCCGCCCTCTCGCCCGCCTCCTGCCTCCCTCCCATCACTCGTCCGGCAGCTCGCACATCTCCACCGCGCCCGACGCCGGCGCGTACGCGGCAAAGGAGCCGCCCGCGGCGAAGCCGCCGGGGTCGACGCACGCGCACCCCTCGAAAGAGAAAGAGGCGGGCCCTCCCCCCCCCGCCAGCACGAGCGCGTGGGGGAGGGGGTAGAGCGCCATCCCGGCGTCCGCGGCCCAGTGCACGGGGGCGTCGTGGAGGGGGAGGGGGGCGAGGTGGGCCTGTTGAAGGAGGGTGACCGCGGCGTGCTCGAACCCCGCCGCCGACCCCCCGCCCTCCCCGCCCGCGGGCGGCAGCAGCGCGCGAGCGCGCAGGGTGGACGCCATGGGGGAGCGAAAGACGACGACGTCGCGCCCCGCGACGCGGACGCGCGCCGGGTTGGACGGGAAATGGGCGCGCGGCAGGGCGGCCGCCAGCGGGGCCGCGTCCGCGGCGCGCAGGGGCGCGAGGGGCAGCGCGCCGGGCGCGAGCGCGTCGGCGGCGCCGGGCACGAAGATCCAGTCCGACCCGTCGCGCAGGCGGGGGCACGCGGCGGCGGCCGCCGCGAGCCGCGCGAACGCGGCCGCCCGCCCCACGGCGTCGGACGGCGGCCCCACGTAAAAGTCGCCGGTCAGGACAAAGGTGGGCGGGGGGCCGGCGGCCGACTCGAAGCCGCGGAAGACGGCGGCGAGGCGGTCGACCGCGGCGGGCGCGTCGAGGCGCACGTCGGCGAGCACGACCAGCCGCCGCCCCGGGTCGGCGGCCTGCGCCGCGAGCGCCTCTTCGTCTTTGTCCACCCGCGCCCGGCCGCCGGCAAACCAGTCCGCGCCGGCCGCCGGCCCCGCGAGCGTCGCGGCGCGCGCCTCGGCGGGCGGCATGCCCAGCGCGCGCGCGCGCAACACGCGGGCCGGGGTCAGCTCGCCTTCCACGACCGCGACGACGCCCTCGCAGAAAAAGCCTGCCGACGTGGCGGCGGCCGACAGGTCGAGCGCGACGCGCCCCGTCGGGTCCTCCAAGAAAAACCTGCCGTCCTCCAGTTGCGCGATCGTGCCCAGCACGTACGCGGTCACGCCGGGCGGCGCGCCGGACAGGGTGCGGACGTCGGCGAGGGGGCACGCGCCGCGCGCGGCGCGCGCGCGCGCGCCCGCGCCGGCGAGCGCGGGGCGCGCAAACAGGGGGTGGCGCTCGACGCGTTGCGCCACGCGGTAGAAGCGGTCCAGGTAGAGGGACGCGCGGTCGGGCGCGGCGCCGAGGCGCGGAGCGCCCGAGGGGGGGGGCGGCGTGCACGCAAACGCGCGGCGCGACGGGTCGTACGTCACCCGCGGCGCGTCAAACGCGGAGACGACCGTCACGATGGGCGCCGCGTCCGCGCCGGACGCGGCATTCAGCAGTTTGCGGGCGGCGGCGGCGTCCAGGACGGCCGAGGCGCCTGAGAGAGAGAGGGGGTGGGCGTTTGGTTCGCGCGATGGGGGCCGCGCCGCGCCCGGGAGCCACGGTCCCGCCCCAACCGCCACCCACACCCCCCCTCTCTTCTCACCCGGCTCGTACGCGTCCAGCAGCGCGGCGAGAGCGCCCTTGCCGCCGTCGCCGCCGCCCGCGTCGGCGACCGCGTCGGCCAGCAGGGTCGCCGCCGACGCTTCCAGCCGCAGCCCGCGCTCTCCAAACGCGGCGACGACCGCGCGGCGCGCGGGGACGGCCATTTGGGGGGGGGGGGGGGGGGCGGTTGGGGGGAGATGGGGCGGCAGCCGCGGGGCGTCTCGGGAGGCGTCCGGCGATGGCCCGTCGATCGCGCGATGGCTCCCTGGTATTGAGGGAGGCGGCGGCAGTCGCAGCCAGCCCCGGTGTGTGCGCGCGCGCCGGCGCGCCGATGGCGGCAAACCACTCCCCGCTTCCCCCGCCGCCCCGCCCGCCCCGGCGGCCGCACGCGCCGGTCCACACACTCGCGACCGACACCCCGGCGCGGCCTCGCCCCCTCTCCTCCTCCCCGATGGCCGACGCCGGCGCGATGGCGGCGCCGCCCGCCGACGACGCGGCGGTCGGCGCGCCCGTGCGCGCCAAGTTCCTGGCCTTTCTCCAAAAGTTTGTGCTGGACGACGCCGCCGGCGGCGGCACGACCGCGACGTCGGACGCGTCCGTCGCGCGCGCGGGCCGGGGCTCGCGCCGCTCGGGGGGCGCGTCCGCCGCGCCGTCGCCCCACTACGCCGCCGTCCTGGCCGCCATGGTCGACGCCCAGGAGACGACCATCCCCGTCGAGTGGGCCCACCTGGAGGCGCACGACGGGGCCCTGGCGGACGCCGTCCGCGACGACCACCTCCGCCTCGACCCCTTTCTGCGCGCCGCGGCGGCGGACTTTGTGGGCGCGCACGCGCCCGAGTACGCGGTCAATGAGGTGCGGGGGCGGGGAGGGGTGGGAGGGGTGGGAGAGGGGCGCATCGGCCTCTCGCCGCATCGCGGTCGCTTGCCGCCGCGCTCCGCGCGCCGCCCACCACCCCCTCCCGACCCCCCCCCCCCCCAGGACGACAAGCCGCGCGAGTTCTGGGTCGCCTTCCACGCCCTGCCCGCCGTCCTCCCCCTGCGCGCGCTGCGCGCCGACCGCGTGGGGCGCCTGTCGGCGTTTGCGGGCACGGTCACGCGCGCGTCCGAGGTGCGCCCCGAGATGGCGCTCGGCGCGTTCAAGTGCGGCGAGTGCGGGACCGAGATCGTGGGCGTGGAGCAGCACTACAAGTGAGGGGCGGGGGAAGGCAGGGGGCGGGGGAGGGGCAGAGGGAGGGACGGGCGCGGCCGCACACCGCGACCAAACGCGCCGCAACCCACCCCGCCACCCCCCGCCCTCCTCTCCAGGTTCACCCACCCCCTCGTGTGCACCGCCCCCACGTGCGGCAACCGCACGCACTGGGCCACGCTGCAGGACGCGTGCGAGTTTGTCGACTGGCAACGGTTGCGCGTGCAGGAGGCGCCGGACGAGGTGCCGCCGGGGTCGCTGCCGCGCACGATCGAGGTGGGAGGGTGGCAGGGGGGGGTGGAGGGGGGGGGGAGGCTCGCGCCCGCGCCCGGGCTGCGCCCAACCCCCCTGATTCAACCCGCACCCGACCCCCACCCCCCCGTCCCCTCTCTCCCCAGGTCATCCTGCGCGGCGACGCCGTCGACGCCGCCCGCCCCGGCGACCGCGCCCTCTTCGCGGGCGACCTGGTCGCCGTCCCCGACGTTGCCGCCATCTCCGCCCCTGGCGAGCGGTCGGAAATGCGGCGTGGCGGCGGCAGGGGTGGCGACGCGGGCGCGGGGGATGGTGGCGTGACGGGGCCCCGGTTCTTGGGCGTGCGCGAACTGACCTACCGCCTCGCGTTCATCGCCTGCTCCGTCGAAGACGCCACCGCCCGCTCCGGCGGCGCGGGCGGCGGCGAGCCCGGCGAGACGCCGGACGACGTGCTGGCGGCGCTGCCGCCGTGCGCCGCGGCGGACCTCGCGGCGATGGCGCGCAACCCGCGCCTGTACGCGGACGCGGCCGCGTCCATCGCGCCCGGCGTCGCCGGCCACGCCGACGTCAAGCGGTCGGTCTTGCTGCAGCTCTTGGGCGGCGTGCAGAAGACGGCGGGGCCGGAAGGGATGGCGTTGCGGGGGGACATCAACGTCGCGATCGTCGGCGACCCGTCGACCGCCAAGTCCCAATTCCTCAAGTACGTCGCCTCCTTCCTCCCCCGCGCCGTCTACACCTCCGGCCGGTCGTCGTCGGCCGCCGGCCTGACGGCCTCCGTCGTGCGCGAGGCCGACTCCGGCGAACTGTGCATTGAGGCCGGCGCGCTGATGCTCGCCAACGGGGCGGTGTGCTGCATCGACGAGTTTGACAAGATGGACGTCAAGGACCAGGTCGCGATTCACGAGGTGGGGCGGGAGAGAGGAGAGGGGGTTTCGGAGGGTTCGGGCCTCGCGCGCGCACGACCGCCAACCCTCCCCCACTCCTCCCTATCTCTTTAGGCCATGGAGCAGCAGACCATCTCCATCACCAAGGCCGGCATTCAGGCCACCCTCGCCGCCCGCACGTCCATCCTGGCGGCGGCCAACCCGGCGGGCGGGCGCTACGACCGCTCCAAACCCCTCCACTACAACGTCGCCCTCCCCCCCGCCATCCTGTCCCGGTTCGACCTGCTCCACGTCATGGTGGACGAACCCGACCCCGCGGCCGACGCCGCGGTGGCGCGCCACATCGTGGCGACGCACCAGGCGCGCGCGGCGGCCGACGCGGGCGGCGGCGGCGTCGCGGGCGGGCCGGACGGGGCGGCCACGCCGTACACGACCGCTCAACTGCAGCGGTTCGTGCGGTACGCGCGCGCGCACCGGCCGCGGCTGTCGCGCGGCGCGGCGGCCGCGATCGTCAAGGGTTTTGTCCGCCTGCGCGCGGGCGACGCCGCGCCCGGCTCCCGCACCGCCTACCGCATCACGGTGCGCCAGCTGGAGGCGCTGGTGCGCCTGTCGGAGGCGCTGGCGCGCGCGCGGCTGAGCGGCGAGGTGTCGCCGGCAGATGTCCGCGAAGCGCTGCGCCTCGTGCGCGACTCGGTCTCCGACGTCGAGGACGCGGCCGAAACGCTGCTCCCGGAAGACGGCGACGCGGAGGACGAGGCCGCGGCGGACGACGTGTTCGCCCCCGCCGCCGACGCCGCGCCCGCCGTCGCCGCGCTCGCCGCGGCCGCCGCCGCCCTCGAGCCCGCCCGCGCCCCCCAACCCGCCGGCACCCGCGTCCCGCGCGCCGTCGTGGAGCGGGTGCGCGACATGCTCGTCATGCGCCTGCGCACGCTCGAGTCGCAAGGCCGCGCCGACGCGACGCTCGGCGGCGCGCCCGTCGCGGCCGCGTCCCAGGCCGACCTGCTCGCCTGGTACTTCACCACGCGGGCCGCGGCGGGCGCGGGCACGGCCGAGCTGGACGCCGAGGCCGCGCTCGTGCCGCGCGTCGTCCAACACCTCGTCCGCTCGCACCAAGCGCTCGTCGTGGTGGAGCAACCCGTGCGCGGCCCGGGCGAGGGCGACGCCGAGTACGCGGCCCGGGTGCGGGCGGAGCGGCTGCTGGGCGTCAACCCCAACTTTGGTGGCGAGTGACGGGGGGCGGGGGAGGGGGGGGGGTCCAAAAAAAGGGGGGAGCGGGGGGCGTGACGCATGGCTGAGGCGCGTCCGGCGCGCGTCTGCGCCGGCGCGAGGTGTGCGGGGTGGGGGACCGGGTGCGCGACGCGTGTGCAACGACCGCGGCGGTCGGGGTGAAAAAAAAAAGGGAAGGAGAGGGGCTGCGACCGCGGCCCCTCCTTCCGCCCAGCCGAACCCCTCCATCCCCCTCCTTCCTCGGGCGACGCCGTCGCACGTTACACAGACGTCCCCCCACGAATGGTGGGCGGCCGCTTGTCGCAGCGCGCCGTGCGCGCGCGCGCGCGCCCCGCCTCCACCCCGCCCCCCCGACCCCCCCCCCCCTTAGTAACGCCGGAAGCCGAGAGTTGGTATTTGGTGAGTACCTATGATGTTGGCGGTGTCGGTTGTGCCCAGGCGGGGGCACGGGGCGGGGCAGCGGGCGCGCGCCAGCCGGCGCGCGCCGCGCCCCGGCCCGACCCCCACCCCCGCGCCGGGCGTGCGCGCGCAGGCGCCCATCAAATGTGCGCGCCCACGCGCCCCAGGGCAGAGTCCGGGGCGCGCGGAGAGCGGTGGTGTGCGGTGCGAGAAGGGAAGAAGGGAAGAAGAAAAGCCGCATCGAAAGCGGAAGCATCCACCCCTCGTTCTTCACATGGTGAACGTGCGCTTGGCCAGGGGCGCCCCTGCCTTGGGCTTGGGCTTCATCGGCTTGTCCTTGCCCAGGCGCTGGCCGAGCACGCCGCCCGAGTCGATGGCGTTGAGGCCAAACGCGAGGAAGGCCAGCCCCTGGAACGTCAGGAAGACGGCGAGCGACCATTTGTCGGCCGAGAAGATCGCGTAGAGGGCCGCGGTGAGCACAAACGCGGCCATCGCGGCCTCCTGCGGCCACACGCGGCACGTGCGCGCGGGCGCCGCGGCCTGGGTGCCGGGCCGCTTGTCGGACGACCCGAGCTTGGTCGTGACGACCCACTCGTTGGCGTGCTTGAGGTCGAGCAGGCCGGCAGTGACCGCGCCCATCTTGACAATCCCCATCCCGTTCTCGAACAGCACGTACAGGATCGAGTGGAGCCACCCCTTGGGCGTGAAGCAGGAGGTTGTCACCGTGACGACGACGGGGAGGTGGACGAGGGCCCAGAGCGGGATGTTGACTTCAGGGACGAACACGGACAGCGGCACGAGCGTGCAGAAAAAGCCGAGCGAGACCCAGTGCGTCGCGAATTTGCGGATCCCAAAGTAGATGACGATGAGGTTGAGCTTGGACGAGAGCGGGAGGGACGAGGCCCAAATGTCTTTCGTGGCTTTGAGCCAGAGCTGGATCGGGCCGCACGTCCAGCGGTGCTGCTGCTTGCGGTAGGCCGCGAATTGGGCGGGCAATTCGTTCACGCAGGTCACGTCCGTGAGGTAAATCGCGCGCCAGCCGTTGACGTAGGTGCGGAGGGACAGGTCCATGTCTTCGACCGTCGTGCGCGACTGCCACCCGCCGACGGTGACAATCGTCTTGCGGCGCCACACGCCCGCGGTGCCGTTGAAGTTGAAGAAGGAGCCGTCGGCAAAGTTGACGAATTGTTCGCTGGGAGATAGGAGGGAGGATGGGGTGAGAAAGGAAAGACGCGCCGCCGGTCGCGCGCGCGCCCCTTTGGCTCCTTTCCCTCTCTCCCTCTCTCCCTCCTCTCGCCTCCCTCTCGCCCAAGGGGAGAGAGGGTCGGCGCACGCGCCCCCTTGCCTCGCCGCCGCGCGCGCGCGCGCGCGCCCCGCCGCCAACCCCTTTCCCTCCTCCCACTCTCGCCCCCGCCTCGCGTCTCACCATTTGACGTGGTAGTTGAGCGAAATTTCCTGCGCCTTGGTCAGGTACGACTCGTTGGGGTTGGCAAACGTCCAGCGGGCCTGGGAGGGAGACGGAGGAGGAGACGGATGGCGTCGGCGCGGGCAGAAAGAGAAAGAAAGCAACCGACCCCCACCCCTCCTCCCTCCTCTCCCCCCATTTACCTGCACGTAGCCCACTTCCGGGTTGTCGATCAGGTAGGGCACGGTGGCGGTGAGGAAGTCGGGTTCCGGCTTGAAGTCGGCGTCGAAAATGGCGACGAAGTCGTAATCCGCCAACTCCTCGATCCCTTCCTTCATCGCCCCCGCCTTGTACCCCGACCGGTTGGTGCGCCGCAGCGCGTACACGTTGACGCCGCGCTCGCGCCACTCGGCCACCTTGTCGTCCACCAGGTCGCGCGTCGCGGCGTCGGTCGAGTCGTCGAGGACCTGGACGCAAAAGCGCTCCCGCGGCCAGGCGAGCTCGCAGCACGAGTCGATGATGGATTGGCAGACGGCGCGCTCGTTGAACATGGGGAGTTGGATGGCGACCTGGGGAGGCGGGGAGGGGAGGGGAGAGGGGTGTGGGGTGTCGACGCGGCACGAGAGGCGCTGCCCGGCCCAATTGGTGGCCGCGAGGCCGCCCTTGCCTCTCTCCCGCCACCGTCGATGGTGATCGGCTCGCGATCGATCGGCCGGGGCGCACCGGCGGCAAGCGGCGCCGCGGCCAGCGGCAGCAACGGCACGCGCGCGCGCCCGCAAAGCTGGCCGCGCGGCGGCGCGGCCGCCCCGCCGCCTTCCGCCCCCCAGATGCGACCCTCGCCCGTGCCGACGCCGATTGGCGGAAAGGCGGGGGTCTTTGGCGCCCGCTTGAGCCCCCCATCTCGCCTCGCTCCCTCTCTTCTCCCCTTTTCTTGCCTTGGGATACGCCACCGACATGGTAGGGTCCGGCAGGGGCCGTGCGGAAAACTGGTCGAGCGGCGTTCTCCCGAAAACACGTTCGATAGCGCGAAACTTGACAAATTTCAGCGTCTTGACAATTTTGTCGAGCGAGACCGCGATCGAGAGAGCAATCGCGACGGCGATGGCGCCGCGGAGGATGACCACGTAGGCGGCATAACCCGCGGAGAGGGCGGCGAGGGGCATCTAAGGGTGGGGGAGGGCGGATGGGCGTCGGCCCCTCAGGCTTGGTGCGGCGCGCCGCCCGCGGTCGCCAGGACCCTCCGGACCCCGCAGCGTGGCGCTCCGTGCTCGTCCGTGGCCTTTTTGTGCGGTGGGGTGGGGGGCGGCCGCCGAAACGGCCGGCGGGAGCGCCGCAACGCACGGCCTTGCAGGCTGGCAGCCCGCGCCCCCCTCCCGGGCCCGCCCCCATTGCGCGCGTACCTCGCTAGTGGGACGGCGGCCGGCGCTCGAGACGCGGGAGCCGGGACCGGTGGCGGCCGACGCGGGGGAGGAGTGGCGGCCAGCGCCACTCCCGCGGCAGGCGGCGCGCGCAGCGGCGTTGCGGGCGCGCCTTTCTGCCGAGTGCCGGGCGGAGAGTGACCACCACCCCTGCCCCCCCGCCCGGCAATGAGAGACTGGTTGCGGCGTGTTTTGGTGAGCGTTGCAAGGGGCGGCGGCGGCAGCGAGGGAGCGGCGGCCCGCGCCGCCGCCACCAAAATCCGCGCCCGCCCCGCCGTGGGAGCGCTGCAGCAGCCCGACATCAGAAATTAATGCCTCTGGCGCGCGCGCGCCCGCCGCCGGGACCCGGGAATCGAGCAGGCAGGCAAAGGGGGGAGGGGGTCAAACAACGGGGTGTCGACAGTGCGGCAGAGGCCCGCAACGGGCGAGTGTGTGTGGTCGGAGAAATGGAATGGGTCGTAGGGAGGGGGAACCGGGGCGGAGCAGGCGGCGCGCCGGCGCGCGGCGCGTGACGCGGCCAAGGGCGCGGCGGTGACTGCCCAGCGGCGGACGTGGGAGGCCTCCTCTCTCACGCGTTCCACGCGCGCGCCGGGTAAAACACGGCGGGCGCGCCCAGCCCCGCGTACGCCGCCGCGGCGCCGTACGCAGGGTAGTATCCGTACGCGTACGAAGGGTAGGCGTGGGCGGCGGCGTGGTGGTGGTGGCCGGGGTGGGCGGCAGGGGCGGCCGCGCCGCCGTTCCCGCCGCCGCCGCCGCGCGTGCCGCGCCGGCGCGCGCGCCCCGCCGCGCCACCTTCGGACGCGCGCCGGGGCGCGGGCGGAGCCGGCTCGGCTGCCGCGGCCGCGGCCGCGGCCAGCCGTTCGGCCTGCGCCGCGTGCGCCTCCCCCGCCAAGTGCGCCGCCGCCGCCGCTGCGCAGTCGGTGCGCACGCCGCAGTCGGCGCATTCGTGGAAGATGGTTTCGGTGGGGGTGGCGGCGTCGTCGGCGGCCCCGCCCTCGTCTTCTTCTTGATCCAGCGCCCGCCCCACCGCCAGCCGCCGCGCGTGCGCCTTGCCGGCCAGGTGCATGGCCAAGTGCTCCGCACTCGTCGTCGTCACGTCGCATGCCGGACAGTGGTGCGGCGGCGGGCGGCGCGCGCCGGGTGCGGGCGCGCGCGCGTCGGCGCGGCGGCGGTGCTTGCGGCCAGCCAGGTGGGCGTCCAGGTGGGGGCCAGAGGTGGTGGAGACGCCGCACACCAGGCACTCGTGCAGGCCGCCGCCGCCGGGGGCGTCGGCGGCCGCGGTCAAAGTCGTGGTCTCGCCGCCGCCGTCGTCCGACGCGGCGCCACCCGCCCCCCCCCCCGCGGCCGACGCGCGGGCCGACCCCACCTCTTGCACCGCGTCCAAGTATTCGCGCAAGTCCATGGAGGACGGGAGCGCGATGGAGCCGAGGCGGACGCAGGGGAACGAGTCGGCGGGGTAGAGAGCGCCGCCGTCGGCCGACCCCCCACCAACGACCCCGCCCGACGCCGTGCGCGCCAGCTCATTTACCGCCTCCTCCCGCGGCATGCCGCGCAGCCAGGCGAGGCGGCGCGCGTGGCGCCGCCCGCGCTGGTGGTCGGCCAGGTTGGCGGGGGAGGTGGCCACCACTCCGCACACGGGGCAGAAGTGGGCGGATGCCAGGGAGATGGAGCCGCCGGCGGGGGCCAGGGGGCGGGGAGGGAGGGAGGGAGGAGGCGTCGCGGCGTCTTCCCCTCGGTCGAAGCGCACGCTGCGCGCCGCCGCGCGCGCCGCTTGTGCCAGCAGCCCCCGCCCGGCCGACAGCGCGGACTTGAGCGGCAGCCTCAGGGGCGCGTCGTCGTCGTCGCCGGGCGGCGGCTTGGTGGCGGCCGCGTCGCGAAAGGGCGACCGCGGCGAGGCGACGCCGCCGTCGAGCGACGCGAGCACCGCCTCGGCGGCCGCCGCCGCCGCGCTGGCAGCGGCGGATCCATCGGTTGTCTCTCTGGGAGGGAGGAGGACGGAGCTGGAGGAGGAGGGGGAGGGGAAATGAGGGGCGCGGCGCCGCATCTGGCCCCGCGGGCGGCCGCGGAAACGGCCCCCCTGGTAGCCGCCTCCCCACCCTCCCCGCCGCGTGCGCGCTCAGATCGACTGATGCAACCACAGGCTGGCACCCCACGCCGTCTCCTCACCTGGGCGACCCGGCATCGACCGTTTTGGCGTGCTGGTCCGGCGTCGCGGGCGAGCCAGGGGTCGAGCGATGCATTCTTTGCCCGCCAGGCAACGGCCGAGAGTCGATACACACTTCCACGGCGGGCGTTGGCGAGGAGGCCGCCTTGCGGCCGGGGCCGAGGCGGGACGGGTCGCGCGGCGTGCCCGTGGCCGATCCCATCGGCTGGAGCGGTGGTGGGGGGCGCAGGGGACGGTGCGCCGTGTGCTGGGTCCGGGCGGCGGCGGTTGGCGGCCGCGCAAGGTGGGGTGTGGCGAAGGTAAGAGCGCGAGAGAGCGCGCGCGGCCGACACCACTCCGCTCGCCGCGCCCGCGGCGGCGCGGCCGCGACATCTCACGCCAGCTTCAGCGACTCCCAGCCCACGCCTGGCCGCCCCTGATGGACCCGCCCACTCCGGCGGTCGACCGCGGGACCGACTTTTGGGGGGCCGTGTCCACCGCAGCCGCCGCGCTGGGTCGCGACGAGGTGTGCGCGGATTGATGGGCGTGGCGGGCGGGTAGTTGGGGGGCGGGGCGGCGCGCCGGGGCGCGCCCATGCGCGCTCCCACTTTCCCACGCGACGCCCCCCTCTATCTCTCCAGTCGTACGTCGCGCGCGCCCGGGCCACCCGCCTCGTGCGGTCGGCGTCGGCGTCGGACGATTTCTCGGCCGCGGCGGCGGCCGCCGACGCCGCGGTCGCGGCGCTTGCCGACTACGTGCGCGCGCACCGCGCCGACTACAGCACGCCCGGTGAGGGAGGGAGGAGGGGGTGGGCAGGGAGGAAGAGAGGGAAAGGGCGCCCGCGCGCGCGCGCCCGACCCTCTTCTCTTCTCCGTTCTCCCAGGCCGGTGCTCCGAGGCCGAACGCGACCGCATCGAGGCCGCCGTCGGCGCGGGCGTGCGGTCGGCGTCGGCCCTGGTGGGCGCGTTGAGGGACGCGGCCGCGGCGGCGGCGACGCCGTCGCTCACCGCGCACCGCGCGGGCGTCGCGCTCGCCCTCGCCGACCGCCTGGCAGCGACGTCGTCCGTGTTTGACAAGGCGCGCGGCGGCCGGTACGCGACGGCGGCCGCGGCGCGCGCGGCCAAGGCGTCGCCGGCGCGGAGGCGACCCGGCGCCGGGGCGGGGGCGCTGCCGCCCTCGCCGCCCGGCGCGCCGCCGCCGCCCGCCGCCGTCTCCACTCTGACCCAGGAGCAAGCCCGCACACACGCCCACGCCGCCCTGCTGGCCGAGGTGACCGGCGACGCGGCCGCCGCGCGCGCCGCCGAGGCGACCGCGCGCGAGCTCGCCGCCATCAACGCCGTCTTCTCCTCCCACCTCGCGGCTCAATCCGACCAGATCGAGTCCCTGTACGACATGGCGCTGGAAGCCGCGTCCCACGTGGGCGCGGGCAACGTGCAGCTGCGGAAAGCAAACGCGGCGGCCGCGCCCGCGCGCGCGTGGGTGCTCTACGCGCTGCTGGCCGCGGCGGCGGCCCTGCTGGTGGCCGACTGGTTGTCCAGTTGAGAGCGAGGGGAGGGGGGCGCAGTGCAATTGTCCGTTGAAACCGAGGGAAGGCCGAGAAACCCCAAAACAACCCTTGCCCACCTCTCTCACGCCCCGGCGAGCAAGTCGTAGTCGTCCAGCGCGTCGTTGTACTTGGCCACCTTGCGCTTCAGCTTGGAGGCCGACACCCAGGTGACGAAATCTTCGGCCGCGCGCGACACGTGAAACGCGGGGTCGACCACCGTCGCCGGCCCCACCCGCACGTGCCCCTGCTCGATGAAGGTGGCCGCCTCTTTCACTGTCTCGGCCATGCGCAGGCGCACCATGACGACCGCGAGGCGGCGGCGGGCGAACGAGGCGGAGGAAAGGGACGCGACCGATGACAGCGATTTTTTGACCGGGATGACGCCCGCGTCGTGCAGCCGCGTCAGCAGTTCATCCGTGAGGTCCAGGCGGGTCGCGTCCGTGGGGGGGAGTTTGGCCAGGAGCGCGGAGAGCTTGGTGGCCAGGCCGGCCGTCGAGTTGTACGCCGCGTAGTCGTCCCGCCCCTGGATGTGGTACCGGCGCATGACCTGTGAGGAAAGAGGGGGGAATGGGGGCGTGGGCAGGCGGGATTGGGCGTCGGCGCTGGCCGCGGCGGCCGGCGGCGGCGGCGCAGCGCGTGGCCGGCGCCTCGCGCGCTCGCCGCGCCATGGATGCCCGTACGCTTGTACAGCGTGCGCCCCGCGCGAGGCGCGCGCCAAAACGGCGCCCCCACGCCGCGCTCTTCGGCCGCCGCCCCCCATTTCTCTCACCTGGAGCTCGCGCAAGTTGTCGCCCTGCTTCCACTGCAGGAAGTCGACCTTCTTGAGCAGCTTGCGCTCGTGGAACTTGAGCTGGCGCATGGTGGTGGTGGAGGGGCGGAGCGGAAAAGGGCAGCGTCCGGTCGGGACTCGCGCCGCGCGCGCCGGCGGCGCGGGGCGGGGGTAACAGGCGCGGCGCGGCCTCGCAGGCGGCGGCGGGCGCGGGGGTGTGGTCGTCGTCGCGGCGCAGTCTCTGCACGCCCACCCCCCAAAAAAATCAACCCCCACACAACACTCCCCCCCGTCAATCGCACCCCGGCCGCGCGAGCAGGTACCGCACCTGCACCTCTTTCGTCAGGGGCAGCACCCACTCCCGGTACACCGCCGCGACGGCGTCCGGGTCGACCTTGCGGCCGGGGCCGTCGCCGCTGCCGCCGACATCGGCGCCAAACGCGGCCGCCTTGGCGCGCACGCGCGCGACGACGGCATCCTCCACGGCCGCGTCGGTGAGGCGCGCCAGGATGGCCGCCGCGTCGCGCGCCGCCGCGTCGGCCCGGTACGCCCCCGCGTCCGCCCTGTACTTGGCCTCCGCCACAAACTTGCCGTAGTGCACCCGCTTGGACAGGGCCTGCAGGCAGGCGACGTCCGCGACGGCGGCGGAGCCGAGGTTGCCGTCGTCGCCGGCCGCCGCGATGCGCGGCACGATGTCGCTCACGTAGGCGTCCAAAATCTCGCGGTTCAGGTCAACAGCATCTCCGCACGCCGCCAGCGGCGAGGTCGCGTAGTCGAGCGGCGGGAGGACGGCGTCCGGCAACGACGCCGGGAAGAACGCGGCCTCGTCGGGCGACGTGTACCGCCGCACCGCGCCGTGCACCGCCTCGGTGCCGCGCAGGAGCCACTCGAGCAGGGACGGGGGCGGGGACCCGGGCGGCGGGGGGGGGAGCGGGACCGCACCGGGGGTGTAGACGCCAACGTTGCGCGCCCACTGCGCGCGCTCGATCAGCGCAAACACGATCGTGTCCTCTTGGCGGATCAAGGAGGCGCGCACGTTGGCGAGGGAGAGGGAGGAGGAGGTGTCGGTCGCCTGGGGGGGGGGGCGGGTGGGGGGGTCGGCCGCGGGCGGGCGGCCGCCGCGCCGTGGGCCGCCCCGCGCGAGCGCATTGGCGGTCCGCGGCCGCCAACACTACTCTCTCTCATTTGCCCCCACCTTGGCCCCGCTCATGGCGGCGGTCGCCCGGGGCGCGCCCGGCGGCGGCGGCGCACGCCGCCGCGCTGCGGGCAGCCGCGACGGTCGGGGCGGCGCCGCGGTGCGTGCGGCGGTCGGCGGCGACGCGCGGCGCATACAGGAGCGCGGGGCGGGCGCCGGCCGGCGAGTGGTGGGGAGCGGCGGCGACGCGCCGACCCCGCTCTCACTTGCTCCCTCCCGCCCCAAGGGAACGCCGGGACCGGCCATCACCCCCTCACACACACCACATTTGCCCTCCCACCCCTTCCACCACGCCCTTTCACTCGCGCGCGCAGAACGCCGCCGCGTTTTGAAAGAGCCGCAGCCACGGCCCCGCCCCCCGCTTGTCCACCGCGCCCACCGGCGCCCACGGCGCCTGCCACCCCAGGAAGCAGCGCTCCGGGTGGGGCATGAGGGCCAGGTGGCGGCCGCAGGGGGAGCAGAGCGCGGCGACGCCGGCGGGCGACCCGTTGGGGTTGGCGGGGTAGGCCTCCGTGATGGCGCCGCCGGCGTCGACGTAGCGGATGGGGGCCAAGCCGCCCGCGTCGACCGCGGCGCGCACGGCGCCGTCGGGGAACGTCGCGCGCCCTTCCCCGTGCGCGACCCACACCCCCATCGTCGCCCCGTCCATTCCCTCGAGCAGCACGGCGGGTGAGGGGAGCACGGTGACGTGCGACCACCGGGACTCGAAGCGGCCGGAGGCGTTGTGCGTGAACCGGGGTTGCGCCGCGTCGGCGCGCGCGGGCGCGCCGCCGGCCGCGCCGGGCACCCATCCCAGCAGCGCCATGAGCTGGCACCCGTTGCACACGCCCAGGGAGAACGTGTCGCCCCGCGCGCGGAAGGCGGCGAATTGGGAGGCCAGGGCGGGGTTGCCGCGGATCGCGCCCGCCCAGCCCTTGGCCGAGTCGAGGACGTCGGCGTACGAGAAGCCGCCGACGAAGATGAGCCCCCGGAACGCGTCGAGCGACACCCGCCCGGCCAGCAGGTCGGACATGGTGACGTCCCAGGGTTCGAGGCCGCCCGCGGCCAGGGCGGCCGCCATCTCGCGGTCGCCGTTCGACCCTTCCTCCCGCAGGACCGCGACCTTGGCCCGGCCCGTCGCCGGCACGTCCGTGAACGCGGGCGCGTGCGGCATGCGCCAGACGGGCGCCGTGCGGGCCGCGAGGCCGGCCTGTTCGGCGTCGACGCACGCGGGCGCCGCTTGCAGGCGCTCGATGTCGAAGGAGACCGCCTCCCACGCGTCCCGCAGCGCCGGCACGTCCCCGGTGATGGCGGGGGCGCCGGCGACGGCGATGGAGACGGCGGCGTCGGCGCGGCCGGCGCCGACGATCGAGGCAGGAACGCCCGCGGCGGCAAACCGCGCGGCGACCGCGCCCGCGGCGCCGGCCGCGACCTCCAGCAGGAGCCCGGGCTCCTCGGCAAACAGGGCGGCCATGGCGCCGCCAGAAGGCGGGGCCGGCAGGTCGACGTCCAGGCCGGTGCAGCCGGCAAACGCCATTTCGAGGAGCGCGACGGCCAGGCCGCCGTCGGACACGTCGTGCCCCGCGGCCACCACCCCCTCGCGCACCAGCGCCTGCGTCACGTCGAACGCGGCCGCCAGCGCCGCGGTGTCGACGTCGGGCGACGCGTCGCCGAGTTGGCCATAGGCGTGCGCGAGCGCCGACCCGCCGAGCCGCCGAGCGCCGGGCGTCGACGCAAGGTCGACGTGGATCAACGCCCCGCCCGCACCGAGCTTCAAATCCGGGGTCGCGACCGCGGTCACGTCGGTGCAGACGGCGTAGGCCGACACGACGAGGTTGCCGGGGGCCATGACGGTTTCGCCCCCCGCCGACGCGGCCATCGAGAGCGAGTCCTTCCCGCCGTCGCACGCCATCCCCACGCCCAGCATCGCCTCACGCAACGCCACCGCGGCGTCGTACATGTCGGCGCCTTCGGCCGCCATCTTGGCGGCGAACATCCAGTTGACCGACGCTTTGACGTCGGTGCGCGCCGTGATCGGCGCCCACACGAGGTTGGTCAGCGCTTCGGCGACCGCGAGGCGCGCGGCCGCCGCGGGGTTGACCAGCCCTTTCAGGGGCGCCTCGCCGATGGACGTGGCCGCGCCCTCGACCCCCAAAAAGTCGCGCGCGGTCACCGCGACGTCGGCGAGCGGGAGTTGGAGCGGCCCGACGCACTGCTGCCGCGCGACGAGGCCCGTCACGGACCGGTCCACTTTCGTCGTCAGGAACCGCTTGGAGCAGACGGCGGGCAGGCGCAGCACGCGGGCGAGGGCGGCGGCAGGGGTTTCGCCCGCGGGGAGGGACACCGGCGCGAGCGCGGCGCCCCGTTTCGCGCCAGCCCGGTCGAACGCAAACGTCTTGGCCGGCATGTCGCCCAGCACGAGCTCCAGGTCGAGGTCGACCGGGGGAGGGGTGTTGGGAGGGGCGGCCGAGTCGACGACCGTGATGCGGCCCGACCCGTCGACCGACCCGAGCACCTGCATCAGGCACCGCTCGCGCGCGCACACCGCCCGCAGCACGCCCTCGTCCTCGGGCTTGATGAGGATGCAGTCGTTCTCCTGGTATTCCGCGCCCCAAATCTCGAGGACCGACATGGTGGCGTCGCCAAGCGCGACGCGGCGCACGTCGACCTTTCCGCCGAGGGGGTACACGATCTCCTTGACCACGTTGCAGTTGCCGCCCGCCCCTTGGTCGTGAATCTGTTGGATGGGGTTGGCGTCCCCCATCTCCACGCACGCGCGCACGACGCGCCACAGTTTTTGCGCCATCTCCGCGTCGCCGCGCTGCACGGCGTCAAAATCGAGGTCGCCCCGGTCGCTGCCGCCGCTCGGCACCGACGACGCCGCGCCGCCGCCGACGCCGATGCGGTAGGCGGGGCCCCCGATCTTGACGATGAGCATGCCGACGGCGGGCGGCAGTTTTTCCAAATGCGCGTGGTCGATCGAGCCGAGACCCGCCGAAAACATAATCGGCTTGATCCACTCGCGCCGCTCGCCGCCCGGCGTGCGCAGGCCGAAGGTGCGCGTGAAGCCGGCGACGAGGGGCTCGCCGAACTTGTTGCCATAGTCGCTGGCGCCGTTGGACGCTTCGACCAGGATGCGGAGGGGCGGCGCGAGGTTTGGGGGGTACTCGAAATTCGCGTCCTCCCACGGTTCCGGGGCCGCGGGGTCGAGCCCCAAGTTCCCGACGCAGTAGCCTGCAGTCGCGGCGCCCATGAGCGACCCAATCCCCGTCGCGTGCGTGTCGCGCATCCGGCCGCCCGCCCCCGTCTCGGCCCCAGGGTAGGGCGCGACCGCGCACGGAAAGTTGTGCGTCTCCGCGGTGAGGAGGACGTCCCGGTCGCGGGTGGTGGTGGCGAGGGGGCCGGGCGCGCCGGGGGTCGAGGGCGTCAGTACGCGCGCGGGGCCGCCCCGGATGGCCGACGAGTTGTCTTTGAAGCCGATGACCGAGTTGCCCGGGTTGGCGGCGAGCGTCGATTTGACGATCTGCATCAGGGTCTCCGGAGCGGGCTGGCCGTCGAGCACCAGGGTCGCGCCGAAAAACCAGTGCCGCGAGTGCTCGGAGTTGGACTGCGCCATGTCGAACAGCTCCACGTCGGTCGGGTCGCGTTTCAGGCGGTTGACAAAGAGGTCTGGAAGAGGTGGAGGGGAGGGAAAAAAAAGGAAAAGGTCAGCGTCGGGCCGGGTAGGCCGCGTTGCTCCCTCCCTCTTCCCCTCAACCCCTCTCCTCACCCAAGTAGAACTCGACGTCCTGCTCGTCGAACGCGAGGCCGAGCTCTTTGTCGACGGCCGCCAGGGCGTCCCGCCCGCGCGCGAGCAGCGGCACCGTGCGCGGCGCGGGCGGCGGCCCGCCCGAGCCCCGGAACGAGGGCAGGGGCTCGGGGTAGACCTGCTCCGTCATGCGGTCGTGCACGAGGGCGGCAAAGGCGGTCGCTTCGCCGGGGGTGAGCGCGCGGCCAGAGACAGTGGAAACCGCAAACCGGCGCGAGGGCTCGAGGCGGGTCACGGCGCCCAGGCCGCACGAGGCGCACACGGAGACGGCGTTGGTCGACCACGCGGATTGAAAGGAGAGGCGGGGGCCGACCTCGACGACGGTGGCGCCGGGGGCCGAGGGGGGCGGGAGCGCAGACGCGGCAGTCAGCAGCTTGGGCTCAAACGTCTCCCGCAGGAGCCAGGCGAGGGTGGCCGCGTGGTCGGGGGTCAGCGGGGAGGCCAGCTCGATGTTGTAGCACGTCTCAATAGACACAGCCGCCACGTCGGCCGCGACCGCGGCGCGCGCGCCCGCGGCGAGCGCGGCCGCGGCCGCGGGCGGCGCGGCCGCCGTGCGGTAGAGTTGGACGACGCCGGAGGCGGCCGCGAGCAGGGCCTCGGGGGAGGAAGGAGGGGCCTGGGACGGGAGGTGGTCGGCGCGCGCTCGACGCCCCTCTTGTCTCTCCTCCCTCCTCACCCTCCTCCTCCGACTCTCACAGCTTGTTGGGCGGCGGTGGCGGACGCCGGCGGCGCGCCGCGCGGGGCGGGGGCTGGTGGAGGGGGGAGGAGGCGTCGTGCACGCCCCGGCCGCCGGCGGGCCGCCGCCGCCCCCCCATTCCCCGCCCCCTCCGCCCTGCCCTCTTCTCACCGTCGCTCCCGCGGCCGGTCCGGCGGCCATCCAGCGCGAGCGGGGCGACGCGGGCGCGCCTGGGGGGGAATGGGGGAGGGCAATCGGCGCGCGCGCGCTTCGCGCTCACGAGCGCGGCGGCCGCCGCCGCGCGCCGCGCCCGCCACAGGATGCCATCCGCGCGATCACCGGCCGCCGGTCGACGCGCCAACCGCCGGCCGCGTCCCCCCGATTGCCCGCACGCACCACGCGCGCAGCGGCGCCGTCGCCGGCGTGCGCGGCTGCACGCGCCGCAGCGCGTGCGCCATGGTCCGAGCGTGCGCGGGGGGGAGGAGGGAGGGAAAGGCGCGCGCGAGGGCGCGGAAGTGCGAAGCGGTGCGGCGCGCGCGCGCCGAACCGAGAACGCCGCCCGCCCAGCTACAGGCGCCCGCCCGCGCCCCACACCCCACACCCCCTCCCATTCACCACGCGGGCTTGCCCTCGACAAACCCGCGCCGCGCCGCGTGCTCCGCCACCTTCTCCGCGACCACCGCGCGCCACCGGTCGGCGGTGAGCCGCGCGTCGGGCGCCGCGTAGGCCGCCGCCTGCGCGGACGCCACCAGCTTGGCCAGCTCGCGCCCGGAGAAGCCGGCGGTGGCGGCCGCGGCTTCGGCCACGAGGGCGGGGCCGACGCCGTCGAGCGTGACCGCGTCGGCGGGCCGCGCGCGGCCGCGCAGCGCGGCCGCGATCCGCACGCTCAGCGGGCGGGACGGGGCGTTGGCCGCCTCGGCAGCCGCGGCGGGCCCGGTGCGGGAGATGTACGACTGGAGGTAAAGGGAGAGGATCGATTCCCGCTCCTCCTGCCCCGGCAGCGGAAAGAGCAGCGCTTCGTCCATGCGGTCGAGCACGGCCGGGTCCAGGTCCTCCGGCCGGTTGGTGGCGAGGACGAGGCAAAAATCGGGCGACTGGTCGCCTGTGCGGAAGAGCGCGGCGTTCAAAGCGCCGCGCGTCGCTTCCCCCATTTGAGGGCCCCGCCGCCCCAGGAACGCGTCCGCCTCGTCGATAAACAGCAAGAGGCCCTTGGGGGAGCGTTCCGCCCAGTCGAAGAGGGCGTGGAGGGCGGGCGCGGCGGCCGCGCCGAGGGGGGCGACGTCGCCGCCAGACAGGATGGCGTAATCCAAACCCGCCGTGCGGGCCAGGCGCTTGGCGGCCATGGACTTGCCGGTGCCTAAGGGAGAAAAAGGAGGTGGTGTGGGGGGTGTGGGATGGTTTCGGGGCGGCGCGGCCGCCCCCTCGCGTCCCCCACCCCGCGCCCCCTCCCGCACCCGGCGGCCCGTAGAACAGCATGTGCCTGAACGGCGCCCCGTGCGCCCGCGTCATGGTCGTTGCCGCCGCCAGGCCGCGCACGGTGTCGCCGAGGGGCGCGGGGAGGATGATGTCGGCGAAATCGCGCCGCGCGCCGTCGGCCGCCGAGGCCGGCGTCTTGACGTGCCTGCTCCCGCGCCGCCACCACGCCGCCAGGGACGTCTCCCGCACCAGCTTGGGCGTGCCCAGCCACCGGTCGGCCGCGCGCGCCGCGACGCGGGCGCCCTCGCGGGAGGCATAGACTCCGAGGGCCAAAGCGGTCGCGGCTGCGACGCCCGCAGACAGCCGCGCCTTGTCGGCCAGCAGCGCCGACCCCGCCTCGCCCAGGTTGGCAAACACGGCGTTGATGGATTCCAAGGCTTTCTTGCGGGATTCGTCCAGCTGGAGCGCGAGCGCGCGGCGGTTGACGTCTTCATTCGATCGCGCCTCAGCCGCGCGCGCCTCCCCCTCGGCCAGCGCCCGCACGCGCACGACCCCTTTCTCCAGCTCGGCCGCGTACTGCGCCGTCGCCCGCCGCTCCGCTTCCACCGCGGCCGCCGCGCGCACGCGTTCCGCCTCTTGGCGGCGCACGCCGTCTTCCTGCAGCGCGACCAGCTCCGCGTTGCGCGCCCGCGCCGCCTCATGCTCCCCCGCCGCCCGCTTGCGCGCCAGTTCGTCCTGGTACTGCGCCAGCTGGGCCTTGGCCTGCGCGTCGGCCTGCATCGTCTTGCGCTGCTCGTCCCAGCGCACGCGCTCTTGCTCCACCGCCGCCTGCCGCCCCGCCGCTTCGGCCGCCGCTTGCTTGGCTTTGGAGTCGGCTTGTTTCGTGAGCTCCTGCTGCTTGGCCAGGTCGATGACCTGTGGAGAGACGGGGGGGCATGTCGGGGGCGAGCCGTCGCGCCCTCCACGCCGGCCGCCAAGCCCTCGATGCGCCCCCCTTGCTCGCCGCATGGCAGCCAGTTTGTGCTGGCACCGGCGGCGCCGCCCTGCCTCGCCCCGCGCCCCCCTGGCACCGCGCGGCGGCGCCGACGGCAGATGCGCCCGCCTCCACCCTCTCACCAGCTTCGCATTGGGCGACTTGTTGATCTCGCGCAGCGCTTTGGCCCCCCGCTCCAACGCTTCCGGGTCGAAGCCGGGCGCGGGCGCCTCGCAGAGCGCGGCGCCGCCGCCGCTGGCCGCCGCCGCGGCGGCGGCGACGCGCCACCGGGACGCGGCCGTGCGCAGCATCAGAAGTGTAGGATGCAACGAGTGGGGAGGAGGGAGGGCGGGCGCCGAGGCGCACTCGGCGCGTGTGTGTGAAGGGGGCGAGCGCGGCGCGGCGCTCTCTCGCTCCTGCAGTCTCCCCTCGGCCCCAAAAAGCACAGCCAACGACAGCGCCGAGGCGCCTGCTCCCTCGTCACCCGAGCCGGCGCGCGCGCCTGCCTGCGAGCTCCCCGTCGACGACCGCCTGCCACCGCGCGCGCGCCGCGTCGACCGCGGCCATCGGCAGCGACCCCAGCCCGCGGAACGCGACGCCGAGCAACGCGTCGGCGTCGTGCTCGGCCGCGGCGGCGGCGCGGGCGGCGTGCATGACTCCCCCGGCGTTTGGCGCCGCGAGTAGAGAGCGCTGGCCCCGTTTCAAGACCGCGAGCGCGACGCGGAACAGGACTTTGGGTCCCTCCACAAACAGGACGTCCCACACGCGGGCAGCGGTCTGAGAGAAAAAGGGGGTCGGGGCCGGGAGCGAGATCGCCGCGCCTTCCCCCGCCCTCCACCCCCACCCCTTCTCCCCACTCCCCACCTCGGCCGGCAGGCTCGTGCAAAACAGGCACAGAAACCAGTCGGTGGCCAGCAGCGACATCTCGGTGCCGGTCGCGGCCAGGTGGCGGCCGACGCGCGGAAGTTTGGAGGAGACGAGGGCGCCGAGGGAGCGCAGCTCCACGTGGCAGCCGGCCAGGTCGGAGCCGTACATGCCGTGGTACAGGATGCCTGCAGGAGGGAGGGGGGGGGAGGGGGGGGTGGGACGCGCCCCGCCACCCGCCACCA
>Ga0315294_10000936_pt1 | contig 31639 bp, 50 predicted proteins | sample YL17G13_40_MG_FD_203626 | JGI IMG/M metagenome (GOLD analysis project Ga0315294, IMG submission 203626) | Sediment microbial communities from Yellowstone Lake, YNP, Wyoming, USA - YL17G13_40 | ecosystem: Environmental > Aquatic > Freshwater > Lake > Sediment | place: USA: Wyoming | collected...
AGGAAACTGCTCTACAGGCAGTTGCGACCAACCGTATTCGCCTTATCACCTTGATTATTATAGTATAACACAATAAACATATTTTGTCAAGCAATTATTTTACGATCACAAATTTCTCTCATTGAACAAATTTCAGAACAGAAATACTTATTTTTCTTATCAGTATTAGCAAACCACATAGTTTCTTTCTTGATATCTCCAATTGTATTTTCAAACCATTCGACAACTTCTTGGACTTCAAATGGATTAACAATAATTGTATGTTCAATTTTATTTCGTAAAAACCAAATTTTAATTTCATCAATTTCTATATTTTTAGATTGCCATATAAAATAAGCATATAATAAAAGTTGCTTTTTATATCCTTCGATTTTTTCTTTATCGAATTTGCTTTTACCATCTTTGAGTTTACTAGTTTTATAATCTACTAAAATATATTTAGAATCTAACTTTTTCCTAAGAACAAGATCAGGAATAATAACCAAAAAAATATCTCTATATTTATATTCTATCTTATCTTCAATAGAAACAATCTCGTAGTTATTTTTGTCAAATTCAAAATTTTGGAAAAATTCTAATCCATCATTATAATATTTGTCTGCCATTCCCATTGGATATGGAGGAGGTGGTATTGCTACCTTTTCTATATAATTCTCTTCATAATATTGTACCAGTTCAAATATATCAAGTTCATCTTTGAAGTATTTTTCTAAAATATCGTGACAAAAACTTCCAAATTCTCCAAAAAAATTTCCAATTCTACTTTTAGATTCTATGTATGATAAATAAAACCCATAAGCACAACTATCATATCCGGAAACACTGGAATATGAATATCGCATATTATCTAATATAAAATCATATTCAGACATTTTCTATCTCTTCCCTTGCCCATGCAGGAGCAAACTCACCAGTTGGAATATTTTCAAATTTTACTTTAGATGTAATAAACTTTATTGATGCAACTCCTGTGCTACCGTTCCTATGTTTTAATACATATAAATCAGAGCTTATGATTATACCTCTATCTTTCTTATGACGAATTGTTATTACTTTATCTGTTGCTTTTTCTCCTGCTTGTTCTAGATCTGATAATTGAGGATCACGCTGATCTTTGCTAGATTCAATTCCCCTATTCATTTGATGAGCAATTACAACTGGAATTTCAAATTCTCCACTAATTTCTTTTAAGCGATATGATAACCAGTTTATTTTTTCAAATTCTTTCGCGTAGGGTAAATTGGCACTCAATAAATTTAATTGATCTACAAATACAATATCTACTCCACCGTCTTCATTCATTTTTCTAATTTTAGTTCTGAGCTGAGGTATGCTCAATGATGGAGTGTCATCAATCAGCATTGGAGAATTTGATATTGCCTTCATAGAATCTTCATATGCATCTCTTTCTTCATCTCTAAGCCTTCCTGTTCTCAACCTATTAATAGGAATACCCGTATGTTGACACACGAGTCTAAAAACAATATCTTCTGTTGACATTTCCATTGAGAATATTCCCACCTTCTTTGGAAATTTCGACTGTATTGCTATGTTATTTGCCATTGTTAGCAACAATGCTGTTTTACCATCTCCTGTTCTTGCGCTAACGATAATTAATTCTCTGGGAAATAATCCCCCAAGAAGATTATCTAAATCCCTAAGTCCAGTTTTTATCTCTATGCTATTGCCAGTTCTTGCGTTTTCATGTAATCGTCTTGCTTTTTCTACTGCTTCAGGTGCTTTCATGATTGATACTGATTTAGCACCAGAATATACTGCAACCTTTCCTAATTCATGTTCAAGGTTTGATATTATTTCAATGGCTCTACTTCCATCATTTATCCATTTTAATCCTTTGTTCATTGTTTCTTGGACTTTTCTGCATGTAGAGCTATCATTGACGCTTCTAGCGTAAGTTTCTGCATGATTTTGATCTACGTCAAGTTCTTTAAGTTTATTTAATGCTTCTCTACCTCTAATTCCTCCAAATGCACTAACATAATCATCTAAAGAACCTGCTCTTTCTAATTCTTCGCTTGCTGTTATAATATCTATACTTGATCCGGCTTCATGTAAATTTAAAAAAGAAGTCCATAACCACTTGTGAGGTGACCAATAAAAATCTTGAGCATTAACCAAATCAACAAGAATTGGAAATAAAGCATTATCTTTGAACACAGAAGATAATAACGCTTCTTCCATATCTGAATTATAAACTGGCATATATTAAATCTCCGCTTCTCTTGCCCAAAAAAATAGTGATCCCAAACTTATTTCTTCATCTGGTTTAAAAGTTTCCCATTTTTCTTCACAAATTCCTAGTTGATACTTGTTTGAAATTTTAGACCAGTTATCCCATAGCATAAGGCCATCAAAACCTAAACTATGTAAAGACATTCCTATTTCTATCCAATTTTGATAATTCTCAGAAAAATATTTAGGCAGTCTTTCTAATGCAACCCTTGCTTTTAAAACAGTTTCTTCGCTTGATTCTTCTAATCCTCCAATTTTAGTAGAATAACCTTTCCTATGTTTTGCTACGTTTATTCTTTTTAATAATTCTTCTGATATTTCTGGAGGCTCTCTATCCCAATCATCAGTCGCAATATACCTACGCCCATCTTCTAATCTGCTTGGAGGGACAATAAAATATCCACCTATACCCCTGGTATCAATTCCCTGTAAGACATTGGTTGTGCTACGACCTATTAAACTTTTAAATACAATGTGCATACCTCCGCTTGGAGTGATACTATGCAATGCATCATCTGTATCGATCCCCAATTTGTGATAGTTATTCATTCCATCTTTACCATTTTTAGTATCAACATCAATTACAAACAATCCGGAATGTCCACAAGATACCCCTATCAATGCTTTTGGATACTGTGTCCACCAAGAAATTACCCTCTGTTCATCCAAAGTGCTTTCTTTAAAGCCCCCCGCTATATATGGGGACTTTTCTTTTAATATTTTTTCCTTGCCATTTTTATCTGTATATGATCCTCCCCCTTTTTCTCTACACGGAAAAACATACCAACCCTTTTTAATGTATAATATCGCATTTTCTAACATATCCATAAATATTAATCCCTTTCATTAAAAAGAGTACGATATCCTTTTACCGTACTCTTTTTAATTTATGCAATATTGGCAATAATTAGAAGGGCATTACCTCTTCCTTACGGTCTTCTAAATCTTCGCTTTTATTTGAACTATTGGAAACAACTTCCTCATAATCAAATATCACAATTGCAGGATTCTTAGGCCATAACTTTTCCCCTTCTTTCATATATGGTTCTCGTGAAATACCTCCAAGTATAACCTTAATACGAGTATACCCTTCCTTATCTATTAAACTTGCTGATTTTTCATGAGCCTTTCCTACAAAACGAACAAAACTCCAAGAAGAATTGGCATATTCGCCAGTTGTCTTTTCCTTACGAGACGTAGATACTTGCCCCAGGGAGTAATTGCCTTTGTCCTCCATTTTCCAGATTGTAGCATAATTATCTTTAATAAACCACATTAGTTTTCTCCTTTTATTTCTACAGTAGATTTTTGAAATTCGTTAATATCTTCTAATAGTTTTTGCATTGTTGTTAAATCTTTTATTTTATTTGGATTACCAGCCGACTCGTATTTCTTTACAATGGTCATCAATCCATCATTTTTGGAACCTCCAAGATCTTTGCATAGATTAATGACTTCTGTACTAATTTCTTTTAAATTGTCATTGGGTGTTTTTGAGTTTCGCACAGGGGGGGTATACCCTTCCCCACTATTTGCCCATTGAATTAATTTTTTACCTTGATTTTCTGAAAGTTTGACATCCCCTTCATTTTCAAATAAATGGGTATTATCCTTTTCACAAGTTGCCATATTAGATTTTTGGTCAATCAAAAAAGTGCTGGTAAATTCATATTCAAAGCCTGGCCTCTGTTGTGCTCCAACGCCTAATTTTTTGACATTGGTTTTACCGCTGTCTCCCTTTTCAATTTCATATTGATCTTTACCTCGCATAGTAGCAATTAAATGAACAGGACTATCTGCTATGGATTGAATAAATTTATCGTGTCTTGGCGTTACTTTTGCCCAACTTTGAAAAGTTCCTCCTGCCTGTTGATGAAGGTCAAGACATCCATTTTTCCCCTCCCATTCATGTGTTGTCGAGTCTAAAATAAGAATAGGATAATTTTGTTCTACTGCATATTCTATAAATTCGACATACATTTCTGGGTTGTGAGGAGATGTAATGTCAACAATATCATATTGAAACTCATTAGCATAATATCTGCCTCTTGATGCTTCTGTATTGCCCATAAGAATCTTACCATTCTTGGCATCACCAGATTTTTGCAACTCTTCTAACATCCCAGTCGCCAATCGTAAAGAACTATAAGTTTTGCCCCCTCCGCTTGGTGCCATTAATGCTAATTTTACCCAAATTTTTTCTCGTGCGGCTTTTTTAATTTCAAACTGTGCCATTGCTTATTTTCTCCTATATGTTGTGAGATTTAAATAAATTTTGTTGAGTTTTTTATACTGTAATTTCCTTTTTTAATAACTCCTCCAATAATTTTCTTATTTCATCATCATAATTATTATTATAATTTAAAATATAATGATAATTTGTATCTTTTATATCTTCATCTACAATTTTTATTCCCCTGCAATTGTCTTTATATACATTATATAGCTTATCTCGCAAGGGTTTTGAACAATTATGGATTACCAACATATCCACGCGATTATTTCTTTCAAATTTTTCAAGCATAGTCTTGATATAGTTTTCTTCAAAATTGAAATAGCGATTACTCAATTCTGAGAATTCCGTTAAGAAATCATAAAATTTTCTGTTCCGATTGCTATCCCAATATAATTTATGAGATATCGCAGTTAACACATTGGTACTGCTAATTGACCAAACCCATATTCCAGAATCTTTTGCAAAATTTAAAAACTGAGTCTTGCCTTTTGACATGCCATCCAAAATAACAATTATTTTTTTCTTATTTACATCCTCCTCTATTCTTAACTCGCTTTTTTCTTGTTCCAATCCATAATCTTGCATTTTATATTTTCTCCTTTATTTGTAAAATTTTAGTATATTTATTTATTGACCTAATTATTATATCAGCAATTAACCTTATTGTCAAGACCTGGATATTTCTGCGTCAAAGTTTACTTCAAACATTTTCCTGGAACAAACATAGTCAACAAAATGTATTAGTTTTTGTGCACTTGTTTTTGGTTTAGACATTACTTCTATCCCATTTCGTACATTCCAAGCCCCCATATGCGAAGCAATTCCATTTAAAATAAAATCAAAATATTCATCCGAAATAATGTTTTTTAAATTATCTTGGTCGCGCAAATATGCTGTCATAAGTATTGGATGATTAAATTGGGTATGTTCTTTTTTAGGTATACCTGATTTAGCTCCATCATGCAACAATAAAGCAACAAGAATTAAATCCTTTTGATCGTCTGTAAATAAGGATGAATACCATTCTAGTCTAAAACATTCTACTGCAAATCTAACACAAGCTCGCACATGATTGACTAGCCCTCCCTCCCCCAATCCATATGCGGGATGGTATTTGCCACTGGAGCTACTAGGAATAATCCAAAAATAATCAGGCAATAATCTAATGGCATCTTCGGCAAATTGTTTGATATAAGGATTTTTGATATATTCCAATTCTTGTGTAAACTCTTGTATTTTATCTAGCATATTGCTCCTTTGCAAAACAATTCAATACAATATAATCAATATTATTTTCAGATGAATTTTGTAACATCAATAAAATATAAGTTAAAAAATAATTATCAAGATTTTCAAATTTCTCATCAATATCTATTGTTGTTTCAATCCCTAAAATTCTTTCAGCCTCTATTTTTGCATCTCTATCTATAGGTTCAAATTGAATAAATAATCCACAATCATGACTGAACCCATAATCAATATTATATTTTCCTTCTCCCGGAAATTTATCTGATATAGATAATTTACAATTTGATATAACTTTATTTTGCATTTCTTTTGTTATTTGTATATTGTTTAAAAAATATCTCGACATTATTATTCAACTTTTTCCTTTTTCAGAACTTCCATTTTATCAAGAAAATGTTTTTCATTCAAATTATCTAAATTATCATATCTTTTCATTGTTATTAGTTGATGATTTCTTAATGCAATTAAATATCCTGAAATATAAGAATAGGATTGTAAAATCGCTATTGCGTTATTATCTTTATTTTTGTACATATTATTAATTGTATTTTCATTCATATATTTTTCCTTATGTGTTTTTTAAATTATCAACCCCTACGCACATTTCGCCATCTTCTTTCATAAGTTTATTAAACATATCATAAGACAACCATATAGATGGATATTCCCATCCCCATGTGCTAGTAAGATATAATGATTGTCTAACGTCTGATGCTCCACGAACAATAATAGCATGACCACCACACAATTTTCCCAATTGATTCTTCCCTATCCAATAATCAGAACCATTTTTTTCTGGCTGCATAAAACTTTCATACCAGTTGATTCCAATTACAAATGGTCTATCAATAGAAATTGCCCTTCTACCATCATCTGCTGTTTTCCCCCAATAATATGACAAAAGACCATCATTAATATCCGGTTTGGTTTCATTAAGTTTTTTGTGTCCCAAATGTCTCAATACCCAAAACGCAGCCCAAACAAAAGTGCCAGTATCTTTTGCTGGATCCGTCAAAGGATTGTTGTCGTTTGCTTGCGCTTGTTTATATAACCAACGAGCATCATATTTTTGCAATGGGTTATTGTTATAGTAACTTGTTTGCCAACTCGCAGAATATCCAACGCAAGCTCCTTCGTCACCTTGATTATAATATGATTGTAATGCAGGCAATCGTAAAATACGTTCTACGGATAATGGTTGTACTTTTTGTTCTGGGTGTAAGTCCACTATTAAAGATTTAAATGGATAGGTATCCTCATAGTCTCTATTTTTTTCTATTAGCCTACCAAATTTTATATCTGCTATATTAATTTTGCTCACTTGTTCCTCCTGAAATTATATATTAAATTTATCTTTATAAAACATGCTAGTCAAAACATTTCTTTTCCCAAAATATTCTTGATAGGTGTCTAATATGCTTAAGTCTACGACATATCTCCACCAATTTAAAGGCAAATGCTCTAACCACCAAGTATGATGTGCAGTAATATCCCCCTTTCCCCAAATCTCACTATTGACCATTGTCTTTTTATTAGTATAATTTGGAAAATCATACCAAGCTAAGTGATTTGATAAAATCTCTGTTTTATTTCCCCAATCATAATCAATTTTGGTATTGGGAGGACAATGTACGCTGCCACAATCTCTTATAAATTGTTTCCATAAAAATTTTTCTGTAAAATTCATAATAGATTCTACTTTATGACAAAAATCCTCCAACATTTCCCCCACCCCTCTTTCATAACTAAACCCCATAATAATTTGCTTTTTGCCAGATGTTATAAGAGGAGGTGCATTACAGAAAATAGAATTTTTCCCTATCATCCTGGATTCATAAAACCCAAAATAAGGAGCGCCAAACATCCATATTTCATCGAGATTTTGATAATTGCCAAATTGAGATAGCATATTTTTATAGTTTGCTATTTCACCCGCACTCTTAGCTTGATGAGTAAACAACATTCCCCATTCACTAAAAGTTAATTTTTTCCCATTTTCAAATTGGGGTAAATCCTTAATTATTATTTGAGATACAAGATCATAGCTAACTAGATTTTTGGATGCATCTCTTATTGTTTCAGCATACTCAGCGGCAAGTTTCAATGGATCATTAAATCCATATATTTTACGAGTCTCTGGGCACCAATCTATAATCAAAACTGTTGGTGTTATTGGTTTGATCTCTGGAAATTGCATATTTGAAACAAAGTTGACAAAATTTGTTTTATCTCCAAAGAAAGAATAAAGGAATTTAGATATAGTCATTTTATATATCTCCTAAGACAGAAGGTTGATTTAACAAAGCCTGATCAAGAGCAGAACTCTTAAGATGGGCATAAATTTCAGTAGTCTTAAGATTTTGATGCCCCAATGCTCCTTGAACAGATCTAATGTCTGCTCCAGAACAAGCTAGATTTGTTGCAAAAGTATGTCGTAATACATGAGGAGTAATTTTTTGTAATCTTTCTTCTGAAATACCCGCTTTACGACCAATGGATTGAATTTTATAACGAATTGCTTCTCCCGTGAATGGTTTTCCCAATTGTGACAAAAACATCTCTTGATATTTTTCAATCCCCCATTTTGTTTTACGTTCTTCTATATATTTTACAAGTAATTCAAGAACTTGGGGTTGTAAAATAATGCTTCTTTCTTTATCTCCTTTACCCCTAATAATAATATGACATCCATTCAGATCAGACAATTTCAAAGTAACTAGCTCATTTCTGCGTAAGCCAGTAGAAAGCATCAATACAAAAATAAGTCTATCAGATTCTCGCTTGCAAGCAAAACGCATTTTTTCAATTTCATCATCGCTAAGAAAATTGGGTAATTTTTGAGATGGTTTTAATGATTTAATTTTTAAAGGTGATTTTTTAATATATTCGTTATCTATTAAAAAACTCATAAAAGCATTAACAGGTCTGAAATAAGTATTTATCGAACTTTTATTCAATCCCCTTTCAAGCAAATAGGATTGATATTCCCTACATTTATTTGTTGACATGTTGTCAATATCCACAACATTTTTAATCTTAAAATATTCTAAAAACATCTCAATGCTATAGGTATAACTGTTGATTGTTTTTTGCGATTTATCCATTGATAGCATTTTCAAGTATTCTTGGTATTCTTTGAAATCTATTGTTGTAAACATATTTGTTTTCTCCTTAGTATATTTATTTCTAATTACGAGAGAATAGTGCCTCTATTTTAAGGCTAATGATTATTTGGCAATTTCAAGATAATCCCGGAAATACTATTCTCCCGTATAATATGGGATAAAGGATTTGAACCTTTGCCCTCTCGCTTCCAAAGCGATTATTCTACCTGACTGAACTAATCCCATATTTTACGGGATAGTAAATTAAAATTATTGAACCAGAATTCACTCTAGTATGTAAATATGCCCGTTTTATTGCGCTTATCATTAAAATGTTCATATTTAAAAAATTCAATTTGCTATCCCGTATCTTTTATAATAACACATTTCCTAAATCTTGTCAAGTAAAATTAAGAATTTTTCCACCAATCAATTCCTTTATCTGAAAAAATTTTCATTATTGTTTCTATTTTCCATGTGCCATCAAGCCAGTTTTCAATGCGTCTTTTCATAACTACAGTTGTTTTATCTATAAAATAACCATAGTCATAGTTCTTAGGTTTATGCCAACCCAAAAATTTAAATCCAATCCACAATTTAATTTTATAAAGCAAATCCATAATTATTACTCCTTAAACAATTTCTGCATCAATAACTTCATATCTACTATCATCATTAAAAATAAAATTATCAACACCCTCTTCCAATATAATACTGTTTACTAAATCCATTAAATGTCCTAAGTCTTCAAAATTATCAAGTTTATCTATAAGTGACGTATTTATATCAATATCACACATTGTAAATTGAATAGTTACTTCAATATCCTTTGTCATAATATCCCTCCTAGCTTGTTACAAACTTAATTAAAAATAAAACACCATTTATTTTTACAAATTCATCAAATTGGAAATCTCTAGCAGCCGTCTCTTCATCAATTTCTCGTTTTGGGCTAAGGATAATAGATTCCAATGTTCTTGTACCATTATAAGTTAAACCAGTCTCTAAATCATCATATACCATAATATTCTCCTTTTAATCAATTTGATTTTGATCACAATTTATTAATGAATCCAAAACCATTCTGTAGCATCGCATATTGGGAACATAATGAGTTTTAAAAAATTTATCGTCATTCCCAGTAAAAAATTTTGATATGGCACCAGCTATTCCTGCAGAACGAGAAATGCCTGCTTCGCATTGAACAATAAGACATTCTGTATTATTCCAGTGTTTGAATGCAAATTTAGCTATTTTATTAGAATCCTTACTACTCAATACTCTAGTATAATTAACAATTGGTTCTTCAAGATCATAAAACTGAATTTTCAATATATCGTCATACAATTTATTATTGATGGCTATGACTTCTGATCCAGGGTCAGTAATAGAAATAATAGCTATTGTTTTTTCATTGTTTTCTTTTATTTTTTCTGCTTCTCTCCTGGACATTACGAAAATTTTAGTCATTTTTTGATTTCTTGATGATAAGATTCTTTGATCATTTTTAGAAACTTATTTCTACTTGGGAATAACTTCTTAACTAACGCCATTGCAAATCCAAACTCATCTACAAATTTTTCATTAGTGGCTTTAACTGTTGTACGAGTCCTGTCATTCCAATAAACAATAGTAGTAGAAGAATTGAAAATGATCTTTCTTGGATCAATCCCCAATTTTTGTCGAAAAAGTTGGATATCATCGGGGTTGACATTTTGAGGATCTTTACATTTCATATCACTAAAAATAAGACTAAAGGGATAAATATTGCTTAGCTCTTCCATTATTCAATCTCCTTTCATTTATATTATATTAGCATACTTTGAACTAGTTGTCAAGATAAAATAGTAAATTTATTTGTCAATCATTTTCTTCAATCATATATGTTTTATCACTACAAACTATACTTATTCTATATTGATTAAATTTTTCTTTTTGGGGTTTATCAATTGATTGCATACAATCTAAACATGTCCAGACAGTTACATCATCACCATTAAACATATTGAATTCACCATAATGTTTATGTTTACAGATTTTTTTCAATACCACTCCTCTTTTATAATAAAATCAATGTTTTATTTACCAACTTCTTCAAAACTAGATTTTGCCAATTGTTCTTTATACCATTCCGGTAATCCTCTGGTAACTCCCCGTTTTATTAAAGAAATAAAATGCAGATATAATTTTTCTTTGATTTCATCTTCGCATTCTTTTACTATATCGTTTGCAACTTCTTTAATAAGCATTCCTATGTCACGAGGGGAATTTTCTAAAAGTCCATTGTCTCTTAAATGTTGAATAGCCTTTTGCCATCTTGCTTCTGTTTTATATGTCTCAATAAGAAGTATAATGAAATCACTTTTGCTTGGATTCGCAGCCTTCCAATTCTCATCGTGAACTTCTTTATATGCTTCTGATACATATTTCCCCATAAGAACTTTTTTGTCTTTTCCAAAACGAGAATAATTTTTAACTACCACCCCTTCAATTTTTTGACCCCCAAGAATAGATTCTTTTTGTAAAAATTCTTGAAGCATAGCAAAATCTTTTACAATTCCTCGATATATTTTAGGGACAATTTCTAATCCTAGCCGTTCAGCCTCTATTTTCTTATTTTCATAAGACATATAAGATTCGAGACCAGTATCAATATCCAATAAGATAAGATTCTTAATCGGTACTCTATTATATGCTAAGGTATTATGCTTTGGTTTCAACAAATATTCGCAACGATATATCCAATTTGGATGCAGATCTAAGGTCTTTACAGATTCTATTGCTAATTGGAACATATCATCTGGCGCATCTACAAATTGGATTTTACCACTACTCTTACAAACTAATTCTCCATCGATATTGCCTGCTGAGAATTGGCTGCCATCGATTTTTTCTTCGATCAACACTTCGTCATTAAATATTCCTTCAATTGCTTTATGCCCTAGACTATAAACATTCGGATAACCATGTATCATATTTATTATTCCTTATAATAAAAGTATAATTTTATTTATATCACTGTACATCTAGCCTTTCCAATAATGACAAACGTAACCACGAGAATCAATATATTCATTTTCTTGTAAATATTTTTGATACGCCAATTTTTCCTCAAGCCCTCCATTTTGACCAGGATTAACTCCTCTTCTTGCATTACATACAGGACATCTATATTCAATAAGTTTTTTTCCGTTGTCGTCCCAACTTGTAACTTTATGTATCCAAACTCTTTTTCCACATATCGAACATACTTCATGCGGATCTATATTTATTGTCATTTATTTCTCCAATAAAAGTATATTTTATTAATTTTGTGCAAGACGGATTCCAATACCTATAAATTTATTGTTATCTGTAACTATTTTTATAAGTTCTAACTTTATAATTTTTATTAAAATAGGATTGATCATTCTTCTAAAATTATCATACCTTTCTTCAACCATTCTATTTCTCCAATAAAGTTATGTTTTATTTGATTTTTAATTTCCCATTCTTATAAACAAATAATTTTTCGGTTGGTGTATCCTTCTTTTGTTTAGGGAACATTTTTGACAATTGTTTTTCCCATATTATTTCAAAATCTTTAGGAGCAGTATATTCTGAAATTATAACATAATTATTTACAGATAGTTTTTTGCACCATTGCCAAAATTTTTCATGATCAAAGTCTTTATCCTTATATACTTTTTTATTTTGAGCATATGGTGGATCACAATATATAAAACAATTAATCATATTTTCTGTTTTTAAATCCTGATAATTTCTAACAGCTAATTTTACATCTTTAATCTTTGCTAATTGTTTTTTTGCACTCCTGACTGCTTGTTGATAATATTCTTCTCTTTTCCCATTACTTGTTCTTATTCCAAACGCACCGTAACTGCTAAACCAATTTCCATTATAACTAGCGCAAACTCCCGTCAAACCTACAAATTCTTTTGGAAAGTCCAATGGATTTTCTTTTACATTGTGATAAGTTTCCTTATCTATAAAATCAGGAGGATTATAACCAGAAAGTAATGCTATCCATAAGGCAATTAAATATTCATTATTATCAAATCCATATTTATTTTCACAAATAATATTTTCAATTACATTTGCACCACCAACAAAAGGCTCAATGTAATTAATAACATTATTATCTTTGATAATTTTATTAAAGATAGTTGTGATTTCTTTAGATATCCTTGCCTTATTTCCAATATATTTCATAAATCATCCAATAAAAGTTATGTTTTATTTAATCCTAGGAATGATATTTATTATTCCTTGTTGAAAACGATATTCACTTTCTGGAATAAATTCTACCTGATGAATAAATTTTCCACTTAAACTTTCTGTATCTTTTTCCTCTAAACAAATAATAGCAATTCCATTATTATCTGTATCTATTTCTTTATTTATCACTATAGTATTAGGATGTTCATAAAAAATCATTTTCCAAATGATTCTTGTATTTATAACAAGAATATTATCTGGAGACAAAACTCTAAAATTTAATGTTTGTAAAGTTCCAGCAATGAACGAAAATTCTTCAAATCCACTTTGATTCAATAATTTTTCATTTTTTTGTATATTATAAACAACTATATGTTCTATAGGCGCACCACATTTTACACAACACCTATCATTATCAAAAATTCTTGATCTACAATATAAACAATTCATTTTTCCTCCAATAAAAGAAGTCTTTTATTGACTCCGCAACATTAACTTTATGGTACGGAGTAAATAAACATAATCGTTATTCAATGATCAATGGATTAAAATTAGTGTTGATATCATAAAAATCTTCGTTCTCATGCTTTTTCAAAAATGTTACAACGGCATATGTTATAGGAGTAAATAAGGTTTCAATGCCTACCTTAAAAATATAATTTGAAAGCACAATAGAAACAACCAGTCCTGTAGGCAATTCTCCATAAAATGCAATCAATACAAATAACAGCGTATCAACAAATTCTCCTATCAATGTACTACCAATAGTTCTTGTCCACAAAAACTTGCCCTTTGTAAGGACTTTCATTTTGGCTAGAACAAAAGAATTGCTAAATTCTCCTGCAAAAAAGGCTATCATACTTGCTATAACTATTCTTGGAACTTGACCCAAAATGCTATGAAAGCTTTCAGATAAAGTATATCCAACAGCGGGGGGCAAATAATCAACAATTCCAAAAATAATGGATGCGAGAAATATCCACAAAAATCCTGTCCAAATAACTTTTCTTGATTTTGCGTATCCATATACTTCTGTTAATACATCTCCAAAAATATATGCCAACGGAAAAAGAATTGTTCCTCCGTCAAAAGTAAAAGAAAATACATTAACAATCTTAGTAGATGCAATATTGGATATCAACAATACTGCTACAAAAGATCCTAAAATTATATCAAAAAATTTATACTGTTTCATAAAACTCCTTTCTCAGTCATATTTTAATTTATTTTTCCATGCATACATTATATTTTTGCAGGAAATTTCAAAAGCTTTCAAACTTCTTTCAGTTGGAGAAATAAAATTGTCATCGTAATGCATAGACATTTTAGTTTCTCCATTTATTTTACCTGTCCAATATATACCAAACTTATTTGCCAACATCGAATGATAATTGCAATCAACAGAAACAATATCAAATTTATCTAAATATGAAAGTTGCTTATGAGGAGAACCTCCTAAAAGATGTACCTTTCTTTTTTCAAATAATTTTGGACTAAGTGTTGTTGCTCCATATTTAGTTGGCACAGAAAATCCTAAAATCACCTCCTTTTTATTTATTTTATAAGGAATATTTTCTATTATTCCCAAACACTTTGGTATTAAAATAACTTGATCAACGACATTACTAATTGACATAGCCCATTCAATAGCTTCGTCTAATTGTTCAACTTGTTCTATGTCTATTACAGTTGCAAGCTTTGGTTTATATAAATTAATATATTCAATATATTTTTCCTTATTGGGATTTTTCCAATCCTGATCAGCAAAATATAAATCTACGTCAAGACGTTTTTTAATAGGCAGTCTTAATCCATATTTAAATCCATTATTTATCGCTATTATATCCAAGGGAATATTTCCTACTCCGCAATATATCAATGTAACATTAGAAATACTTTGATTCAAAGTTATATCCCTTGTTGTTGCAATACTTTATAATGGCTGGAATTTTTGTTTTAATTCCAAAATATTGAGCCCAAATATCTAACTTTCTCAGTTTTTTAAGGTTATCCAAAAAAGATATTTCAGATTTTGGGGTAACTTCCGTTAATGCTCCTATTGACCCATCTATTTTTATAAATCTATGACCTCTTGAAAATTTTTGTAAATTTAAGGACGCATGATCTTTAAAATGCTTGAATCGAAGAGGTTCAAAATCACACGAAAAGGGTTGTTTACCATGAATTCTACACAAGCCCGTTTCTTTAATGACATGTTTACAAAAATGACCTTTGTTTTCTTTTTGCATATCTGAATAAACTACAATATTATTGTTATTAAAAAATATACTACGTTGTTTAAATTCGGTCATATTTACAAACATTGTTATTTCAGAAGGAACATAATCCAATGAAAAAATTGGACAACATCCAGAACACATTTTAGAACAAATAAACCCTCTGGAAAACCCCTCGCTAAGCATCAACAGCATTTCTTTATAAATATTATTTTTATAAAAAAAGAAGATGTTGTTATCGCCGAGAAATATATTTCTATGATTTTTTCTATAGAATCTTTGATCATATTTTTATGTCTCCAAATAAAACGAATATTTTATTAATCAATCCTCAATCTTGTATACACATATTTCAAAACTAAAATACAGTTTTGCCCCACATTTTTTGCAAATCATAGGAGTATTCTCTTCTATTCCCAATACAAAATCCCATGCATCATATTCATTTCCACAAATACATTTTGTCAAAGGTAAGTCCTCACCATCATTGGCTTGATAATCTACTAGATTAGTGACATCTGTTATTTTCATTTAGTACTCCTATTCTTCTCGATATTTTGCAATATTACAATATTCACGGAATAATTGGCTCTGGCAGATCCCACTGGTTAAAAGCAATCAACTGCACCCTGCGCTCATTGGCAATCTTCACTGCGTGCTTTTCGTCCTTAGCCCATACGTAAAAAATCCAGTGGGTAATATTCCCAAAACCCAAAAATCTGACATCTTTATTGTACGCTTCACGGCACAACTTTTCTAAACCAACCTCAGGCGTATTGCCTTTGGTATCCATAAACACGCGGAAAAACTTGTATCCTTGTGTAATCTTGGAGTGCATCATATTCAGTTCCCAGGGTTCTATACGGGCATTATTCAATGCATTCTTGATTAGTTCCGCTAATGCTGGATCATCGAATACTCCGTCTATATGATAATCAGAATAATCTCCAGACGTTACAACATATATAATATTACTCATGTGCTAATCCCTCCCATTCCCTTTAATAAAATCAACCTTTTTTTGCTTATTTCACATGCTTTATCATTGATATCACATCCAATAAACTTTCTGCCCAATTCCAATGCAACTTCGCCAGTTGTCCCCGAACCCATGAAAAAATCTGCTATTATATCATTTTCATTACTGCTTGCAGAAATAATATTGTCCAGTATCTCAATGGGTTTTTGTGTATCATATCCTAATCTTTCTTTTGCCATATTGTTGATGTTAGGAATATCCCATACATCAATCATCTTTTTCATTTGTCCCTTCATTTTATTGCTGGTCGCTTCTTCAAATTGTAAGTTAAAAATATATGCTTGTGTTTTGACATAGAATAAGATGGTATCATGTTTCCTAGCAAATGTTCTTTTACTGCTACCACCTAATCCATATTTCCAAATAATTTCATTAATAAAATTATCATATCCAAAAATATTATCCATTTCAATTTTTATATAATGTGACAATCTATAATCCATTTGAATATAAATACTTCCAGTATCTTTTAGTATTCTTTTCATTTCCAATAATCTAGGTTGATACCATATCCTTGCTTCTTGTGGAGTTCCAAGATTATCGTCATAATCATCAAATTTCCTTCCAGTATTATAAAGAATGTCACAATAAATTAAATCAATATAATTATCTGGTAAAGATTTCATTAAATCTAAATTATCACATTGATATAAAGAACAATCATTTGTTTTATAATATGGTTTCATTGATACTAAGTGTTGATAAATATTTATTTGTTTTCATTGTATTCTTTCCAATCATCACAAACTAATTGTTCATTAATTCTATGATTTGTATACCAAATACCACATTCTTGTCTTCCCTGATTCTCTAAAAAACAAAAATAATTTACAAATGGACAATCAATATCAGTTCTTTTTTCTACGTATTTGCAAGTAGCACAAGATAAACATTTCCTAAGATTATTTTTCATTATATTCTCTCCTCTTAAATTTATGGTCCTCCCAGGTACATTCTTCTGGGCATTCACAAATAAATCTCATTTCATATTCCAAAATACTTCCTTCTACTTTAACTTTTCTTAAATTATGAAAAATACATGAGACACAGTTCAAGATACTTTGGACTGCAGGAATATGATCATAAATAAGCATCGTAGGATTTATTTTATTTCTCACAATTTTCTCCATTTGATAGTTTATTTTTTATTAATCAACAAGTTGATTTTCAATATATTTAGAATGTTCCAACCATTCTTCTAAATGTTTATCGCATTGTCCAGTCTCGTCATTGATATGCCACCATGCAACTACATAAGGACTATCAAAATATTCAAAAGTACCCATGTGATCAACTGGATGGTCTGGTTTACTAATAATTTGTCCATTTGTGTGTTTATATTGATACATGGTTATTGTCCTTTTCTTGATTATGTTTGTATGCATAAAGTAAAGCTGTGACAGTATGTCCTATAGCAGAAGGAATGTCAATAAGATTATTTTCAAATGAAAATATTTTTCCATCATGCCACAATGAATATTTATCCATATTTTCATTAAAAACAATTAAATAAAAATGTTTATTGTCATCATCAGATGTTATTTTAATTCCATCTTTATAATCTAAATCCAATTTTATTTTCATTATATGTTCTCCTTTGTTATTTTTAAATTTAATACAATTATATTATAATTAAAATATTTTGTCAAATTAATTTTAATTCATTTTTATCTAAATCATATAGCTTCACATTTTGCTTCTCTTAATGAAACTACGTTTTATTGTCTTTTGTCCAATGAATAATAATATTTATTATTCCCTGTCGAAGACGATATTTATTTTTTGAGGTAAATTCTATTTGATGAATAAACTTTCCGCTTAAATTTTCAGTTTCTCTTTCTTCCAAACAAATAATAGCAATCCCATTATTATTTGTATTTGCTTTTTTATTTATTATAACATTGGATTGCCCACAATGAATCATTTGCCAAATAATATCCATATTTATAACAGGAATATCATCAGGAGTTAAAATTTTAAAATTCAATGTTTGTAAAGTTCCAGCAATAAATGAAAATTCTTCAAATCCACTTTGATTTAATAATTCTTCATTTTCTTGTATGTTACAAATAACTATATGTTCTATAGGCGCACCACATTTTACACAACACCTATCACTATCGAAGATTCTAGATCCACAATATAAACAATTCATAAGTTTATCCCTAATAAATTATTTTACCTTATTCTCTTAAAGTTTGGGAAGTGAGGTATTCCATATTCACTCAAACCGAAATATGCTATTTTGTCAATATAATCTTTTATCATCCAAATTTATTGGCTCGGAAATTTGCTTCCCTATATCCTCCGATATTCTCTTACTCCGCTAACATAGCTATTAGGGTTTCAGATAGACACCAATAAAACTCTGATTTTATTATCTTATTGATTTGAACTTTGGGAAACGCGGAATATTATATTCGCTCAATCCAAAATATGCAACGGTAGCCATTTTCCCAATATAATTCTTTTGGTTATTCCACATTTCAGTTCTAACTTCTACAGACTGTCCTGAAGATCCTGCGTTGAATACCACTCCATTTTTATCCTTAACAATAAATGCACCCACGAATCCCCCACGCACATCTTCTTGGAATCCAACTAACTCAAACTCGGCATCTTCAAATACTTTTACTTTGAGCAAATTCCATGAGCGTTTATTTTCATAAGGCACATGAAGTTTACGAATAATAAGTCCCTCTTCGCCATCTACTAAAAATTTTTCAAGATATTCTTGAATATTATTATCTGTAGCAATAATTTTATATGAAGGAACAATTACGATATTTTCTGATTCGAAGTTCTTAATAAATTTATTTCGTGTTTCTTGGTTAGCAGCATCCATTACATCATAAAGATGATATTTTATCATTTTGCGTTTTTCAATATCTTCAGGTGTCGTTTTTACTCGTTTAATCAAGCCATTCAAAGTATTAAAAGAAATTTCCTTTGAAAAAAGTTCGCCGTCGAGAATAAATGCTCCGTGCAAATCTGTATTTGCTCTGGACATAACATTCCTGATATCATTAATAATATGATTTAATTGTACAGGCATTAAATCACCTTTCCGGGTAAAAAGTTCTATTCGATTATCTTCAACTCGAATCATACATCTATTGCCGTCTAGCTTGGGCTGGACAATGATTTCTTTTCCAACTAATCCTAATTGTTCTAATGTCTTAGAACTTGATTGAGATCCATCCTTGCAATACTTATGCGCAAGCATTGGAGATAAAATTCCACTACCAAGAATAGAAGAACTTTTAGCGTCTTCTAATTTATAAACATATCCTTTTCGTAATTGGGAATCTATCTTGGAATTCATCTCGGCCAATGCTTGGTAGTAGTGGTCTGTTTCATTCGCTTTACCAATATTTTTACCAGAATCGATCTTGGTAACTGTACTAACAAGATTATCACTGCCCAGACGACCACTTTCAATAATCGTTTCAGAATATTGTCCCATATCCTGTACATCAATATTCCAAACTTTGACATTATTATTTATGTCTAATTGATATAATGTTGTTTTCATTTTTCTCCTTTGTAAAATTTTATAATGTCCCATCTGACCTGACCCCAGATCGTACCCCTATGTATTAGTCGTTAATCTAGAATGCTCACGACAATCTTCGATCAACAGGATAGAGGACATTGTTCTATATTAGTATATCACAAAATCTAATTATTGTCAAATTAATTTAATATAATCACAAATTATACAAGGCGAACCTGTTGCGATAATTCCAGGAAAAAATGAATGTCTATCACATATCCATGTTTCTTTTACTGTGGGTTGATATTCAGATTCTAAAAGTAATTCTAAGTCATAACTCATATCTTCATATGATTTAATCCAATTTATTGCGTTTATAACCCCTGCATTCCAAGCTAATTTTAGAAATGAATTTTCCTTGGATAATAATTTTGGAAAAGTTCTTGAAACCCATTGAGGAAAAGTTTCACAAACTATAGGAACTTTTTTATTTTCATTCATTTTATTATTTCCGAAGACATTTGTCAGTCTCATCAACATTCTTGCGGCACAATCACCAGAAGAATAATGTCCCCATTTTATCATCTTGCCATCATGATGATCCCTCAATGGGTGTCTAAGGCAAGAATACCATTTTCCATATTCTACATAGGTTGGGTCTGGTTGATCCTCTGGTATCGTAAGACCACCATCTATAAATCCCGTCTCATTATTTATTAATATCCATAACCAAGTAGGTTTATTGAGATCAATTTCATCTTGGGACAATTTTCTTATATTTTTCATTTTTTCTCCTTTTTAGTATTCTTAGTCTAATATAAATATATCATAAAATTATATTATTGTCAAGTTATAATAAATTTATCCTATCTCAATTACATCTTCAAGAATATTACAATTATATTTTTCTATAAAAAATTTTCTGCCATCTATTGTCAAATGGAGAACATGCTTATTCATTGCTGGTAATGGATCGCATCTTCCAAAATAAAAATTATAAAATTTTTGTATTGCTTCATCTGTATCATTCGCTACAGTCAAATATTTATATCCATTCAATTTATCTTCTGTAAATATAAATAACATTGTTTATGTCCCTTTGTACTTTTTTAGCCTGATATAATCATATCATAAAATTAGATCATTGTCAAATTAAAACAATAAATACAATTATTATTCGAATCTCAAATCATATCTTTTCATGATCTTGTCAATGTGTTCTTGTATCCATTGTCTTGCATGAGATTCTTCATCAAATTTCTGCTTGAAGTAAATCCATTTCCATGTACAATTAGGATTATCGTCTAGTTCTGTTTTAACAATCATAATGCCAATTGTCCATTCTCTATCTTCTGTTTGCCAATTAGGAGCATAAATAATTCCAAAACATTTTTTATTTATTTTAATATCAACGTTTTGATACGGATGTCCCACTGCATATAAACCAGTGTTTCTTGGATGTTTCTTAAATGTAATATTCATAATATATTTTCAAATATCCCACAGGTGGCATTAGGTTATCAGTTAATCCTATATATGGTACACCAAAACCAAATAAAATCACACTTTTATTTAAATCCAATAACAGAAAACAACTGAACTAATAATTTTGGATCTCCAATATAATGATAAAATCTAAATTCAACGGAATTACAATGAGAACAAAATCCTTGTCCGTGAACTATTTCCCATTTAAAAGTTCCAAGTATTCCAGTCAGATCAGAATTGCAATTTGGACATTTTTCTTTTGCTAACCAAATATGCGTTCCATAATTTATTAGATCTTCATGAGTAATACGAGTTTCATAAATTTTATTTAATTTATCCAAATCAGAATCGTTAAGACACAAATTAGATACAATTACTTTGTCATCAAATTTTTCTTTCGCTAAATTGAAGAATTCTTCTTTATTCAAATTTATATCTTCCTTATTATAGCCAATAGCTGTTATGACTTCTTCAAGTTTTTTCTCTGTAATTTTCATATCAATCACGAATCACATTCTTAATATATTTAGAATGTTCCAACCACTCTTCTAAATGTTTATCACATTGTCCAGTCTCGTCATTAATATGCCACCATGCAATCACATAAGGACTATCAAAATATTCAAATGTACCCATGTGATCAACGGGATGATCTGGCTTACTAATAATTTGACCATTTGTGTGTTTATATTGATACATAATATTATCTTTCATCCCAATAATAAATTGCAAATTGTTTAGGATTAAATCTTATAGTAGTTGGCATAAAGCATTTCTGATAAGACATACTTTGTGTTACAACAATTCCTTTGCAATCCACAACAATACCATTTATTTCTATAAGTTGTCCAAATGGAGTTTCTTGGAAATCAAAAAATTTGGAATTATATGCTATGATTTTATAAGTATTTGAGAATATACCAATACGTTTTTTTTCAATCTTTAATTCAATATTAATTCTTTGATACCCAGGATAATCAATTTCTATACCCTCAAATAATAATCCAATTTTAGCTTTTTTGTATGTCTCTAAATTATTATGAAATAAGTCTAACTCATCTGCATTATTTATGGTCATTTTTTCTCCTTTGTTATTTTTAAATTTAATACAATTATATTATAATTAAAATATTTTGTCAAATTAATTTTAATTCATTTTTATCTAAATCATATAGCTTCACATTTTGCTCTTTACAAAATTCGCATTCGCCTAAAAATCCACGCATCATAGATACGGAATTTCTGAAATCTCCCCAAGTATTATCAAGGGTCATCTCATTATCCCATTCTACAAATTTTAAAATGTTATTATATTGAATTCTAAGATGCTTAACCGTTAAAGATTCTGTTGCCAATTCATATTTTTTATTATATGCATCGTTTATATACTCAACAATATAATTATAATCTTTTATAAAATTTTGTATTCCTATATTTGAAATCATATAATATTCCTTAATAAAATGATAAATTTATTTTTGTACCAAATGCCATTTTCTTTTTGTATAATAGGAAAGAAAATGTCCATATTTTATAAGACATAGAATATTATAATATATTGTTTTAAAAATTTTTATCATTTTTACCAACAATATGAACATCTAACCAAATACTCCTAGAATCTTCTGTTTTAAATTCTCCATAAATCCACAAAGCTTTTGAAAACTTAACTTTTACATATGAATATTTCTGTAATACTAATTTGTTTTTTGACCTTGCCCAACGGATATCCGAAAAACTATGAATATAATATCCCGAAATATATTTTCCGTTCTCATCCCAAGCATTTCTTACGTCTAATTCTTCTTTTGTTATCATGATTCTATTATATCGCCATTTTTAAATATTGTCAAGCTCCAAATAATTCCATAGATAAATTAATTACATCAACAGATAATTTTATTTATTATTCATCTTTATTATAAATACAATCTGGTTCACTACAATGTACTTTTGTTGTTCCATCATACATCCCAAAATATGACAAAACATGAAATCTAGCGCCATCACAATGTACATGTTTTATCCATTTTTCTTCTTCACTGATTTTTTCACGAGGAACAAAAATCATATCTTTAGTAAATTCAATTGTGGGTAGCATTTTAATCTCCTTATGGAATAATTTTATCCGTATGTAAAATCCATTTCTTTTGTTATGGGAACAACAAAATTTCCCACAGTTTCTTTTATACAATTTTCACATAAATCAAATTTCCAAACATCCCCATCATTATCACTGGGGTAACCAAATTCAATTTCTATATCGTGAAATAAGGCGACAACTTCATAATCTTTAATCAATGCTTCTTTCCCACATTTGTTACAAATTACCTTATCTAATATTAAAATTTTAGTTTTTTCTTCTTTATATGTTCTCATTTTATTCCCTCCTTTATGTGACCAGTTCTGCTAAATAATTTTGCACATCATATTTATGTGGTCTTGTAAAATCTGTTATTACATCTAAATTATCATTTCTGATAATGTATTGATATGGATTCAAAAAATCTCTTATGTCTTTTAAAGATCTAATGGATAATTATTCCGCCGATACCGCTTGGGTCACATTCACTGCGCAGTAGCATTCCAAAACAGATGCTTTTCGTTGCACTACTTCTTCGCTCTAATTTTCCATGAAGACTTCTCTTTTATTTTTTATGGGTAGAACCTTCCACAATCGCAATCTCTTCTTCCGTCAACCCATACAACTGATAGACCAACTGGTCAATCTCAGCTTCAAGAACACGAGTATTCGCATCTGGGTTCACCATTTTGTCAGCAATTATGGTGTTAACTAGGTTAATAACAGGCAACTGCAAAGATTTATCTTTAATAGCGATGGTGAGAATCGGGAGAAATTCCAATTGGGACTTCCTAATATAAGGAAATAATTTATCAGTTAAAACGAATGCCTTTTTAAACCAATGTTTCAGAAGTTTTGAATTTATCAATCCAACAAGGAACTTTCCGTCAAATGATTTGTTTCTGGGGACACAGCAATAAACTGTATTTAAAACTACATATTGAGCGTTGTCAAAAGTGGCAATTAAATTATCAGCAACTCGACGAATCAAAATTTTATCACCGCTGTAAATGCTATATGGTTTGAACTTTAATGTATCTTTTGGGTCAAAGTTTATGTACAGATCATTATGTCTTGACGCATACGGACTTACATCTTCACCTCTCAGGAGTGGGTAATTATTTTTTTTTCGTGTAATCGTATTATCATTTTTGCCACACTCAACACCTCTAGCAATATCAACTAAACTTCCAAAAGGAGTGCTATTTAAATTTAGACGTTGGTAGATTTCAATGTCTCTATCTGACAATTCAGTGTTTATTATTCTGAAAGGAAGAATAGAGAATATTCTCTGGTCAATCACGTTCACTTTGTGAAATTCCCCCGCCTCAAAATTCAATATATGTATAGGTTCTTTTTCTTTTGTATGCGTTAAAACAAAAACGCATGACTCGACACCAGCGGATTCAAACACATTAGAACCTATAACAACGCGCGTCAAGCAATTTTCTAAAACCATTTCGCGAATTATTTGGTAATTTTCATTGTTTATGAAGGGCTTAGGTACAATGTATGCCATAATATTTTTTGTAATAGTAAGTCCGTACTCAATAAACAGTGAAAAAATATCAAACTGACCTTGAGCTGATTTAAATTTTGATCTGTAAAGTGAAATTTCGTCAATTCCTCTTTTTGTGTTCAGATACGGCGGATTACCCAGCACGATATCAAATCCATCCGTAATTCCAAACATCCACTCAGGGTCAAACCATGCGGAACTGGCGTTCTGACTGTAGGGGTCAAAGACTGCCACCTGCTTCGCCGTTTCGCTTCCCCAGCCGTCTATAACCAGCAGGGTGGATATTTCTTTGCGCAGGTCTTTGTCTTTTCTCTGGCAGTCAAGTTTACCCTTGCGTGTCTTTTCGCTAAAATATTTATGGCGCAGTTCTTTCAATTCTTTTTCCAGTGCGCCTATTGCCGGATTCTTAATCGGCATTTGTTGAGGTTTCTCCAACCCGATGAGCGTATTGGCGGCTACAAATTTGGTTTCAAGGTTCGGCAGAGAACGAATGCCCAAGTTTTCCTTAGCGCGGTCGACCTTCTGGTCGACGATGAGCGAGATAAAAAAGCGCAGTTTGCTGATCTGAATGGCAATCGGCTGAATGTCCACCCCGTAAATGCAGTTTTCAATCAGATAGAGCTTGCGCCCATAGTCCAGTTCGTTATGTTCAAAGGCGGATTCAATGTCGGCAATAAGCTGTTCACGCAGGTGGCTATCTTCTATGGCGTCTAATTTTTTGATCTGGCATTCTTTCCATTTTTCGTTATTGGGGTCAAGTTTATGCAAAATATGCACCATGCTATGCAGCGCCCCCATGGGGAAGGCGGCGGAGCCACAGGCTGGATCTAATATCTTGCAGTTGTCAATGGCTTTGATCAAAACATCGGTCTGCTTTCCATCAAATAAATGCTCCATTTCGTTGTATTCAAAAAGAAAGCCCAGGGCAACGTCAGCGTCTTGCGCGTCCATACCCGCTTCGGTGATCAGCTTCTGCTTGAGATAGGCTTTTAAGGACTCGGCCACCATGTAGCTGACGATTTCACGCGGGGTATAGAAGGAGCCGGTCTGTTTGCGGGCTGTTGTCTGCGTTTCGGGATTGTAGCTTGCCAGCAGGTTTTCAAACACTTTCCCCAGGAGTTCCGGGTCAAGGGCAACCTCTTCTTCCACCGGCGTGTTTTCGGTGATGGTGAATTTGTATCCAGAAAGGATATTAAACAACCCTTTTACCTGGTAACTTTTATTTCTCGTATCGTAGATCTGGTTAAGATCGTATTCATCCTCATCGCCAAAGAAGAGAAAGTCGGGAACGAGGGCCTGTTTCTGCGGGTTTCTGGAAAATCCATCTACATAAAATACCTTGCCTGCATCGTCTTCTTTATCCAGGCAGTCAAAAAGTCCGCCATTTAAGAAGGGCACATCTTCAAAAAGATTCAGAGCCTCTTTTTCGGCGATTGCAAACAGGTTCAGATATCTGAAAAGTGTTTTTATGCCATATTCAATTTTGTTGTCTTCTAAGCCGCCGTCCTGGGCAAATTTCCGCGCCCCCATTTTCTGGTTGAGGGTGCCAAAGAAAAGGTTTTGCAGGATGGCCAGATAATAATTGTGCGATTTTTTATCTTGGTAAAATCCCCTTAGAATTTTTGAAATCTCCAGGCGGTCAAAGATTTTTTGAGGCACGAGGTTTTTTTCCCGGATAAACCAGATGAAAATAATACGCGTAATCAGGCGGATGAGATTGGTTGCGTTGCGGATGCCTGCGTTTTTTTCCACATCAGCGGGGAAGGATACATGCTCCATGGCCCAAAAATACCAGTGAGAAATTTCTTGTAAAAATTTCTTATTAAGTTCTTTGGTATCCAGCGTCTTCTGCCAAGCGTTGTGCAGTTCCACGAAATTGGTGACTTTATGTTCTTGTTTCAGCTCTTCAAAGGAAAGATCAAATAGGATCTCAATGTGGGCGCGGTGCGGATTCTGTATTGAAATATCTTTGATCAGAGTTACTTTTTCCAGCACATCTTTACGCTCATCCTTTTTATGCAGGCGGCGGTTGATGACTGAGAGGGTCAGGTTTTTCCCATACTTAAACACAATCATCGCCGGCATGGGGAATACTTTGTTGATCTGGCGGGTTATCTGCGCCAGGGCAGTGCTGGTATATTCCGCTTTGGCCAATTCCAGAGCAAAGAAGAGATAGGTTTCTATAACCGTTTCCTTATCTTCTCCCTCCCATTTCACTTTACCGGTACCGAATAAACTTTTTTGGTTAGATAACTCGTCTTTGGACAATTGAAATAACAGGTCAACAGATTTCCATTCCTTGGTTAAAGCTTTCTCTTCATTGAAGCGTGAATCTCCGTCAAGGAATGATTCTTTAAAGAAAGCAAAGGTTTTGTGTGTAAATGGGTTTTGCCGTTGTGTGTTATAACCCAGTGTTCTAAAAAGTGAAATAGCCTGGTCGGTTAGGGTGTCTGTAGCAAATGATTTTATAGCGGATTGTATAGCAGTCAGTTTTTTTTCTTTTTCAGTCATACTATTACCTCACTATCAACCAGGTTATCAGTTCAAACTCTTCCATTTCGTTGATCTGTTTCGTTTTCGGTATCAGGACAGCCCCACATGGGCTTGTAGTCTCCTACAAACCACTCTCTTTAGGGAGTGGCAAGTTGACTTATTTCTCTCCCTTATGCAACCAACTCTGCCAAATAATTTTGTACATCATATTTATGTGATCTTGTAAAATCCGTTATCACATCTAAATTATCATTTCTGATAATATATTGATATAGATTCAAAAAATCTCCTATGTCTTTTAAAGATCTGTTGAATGCATCCTCGTCATTGATTTCAAATTGAATATATTTAACTCTTTTGCTTTGCAAAAGCAATGTTGCACCTTTTAAAACATTTAATTCATCACCCTCAACATCTATTTTAATATAATCAATTTTTTCAGGAAATAAATAAGAAAAAATGTCTAATTTTAGAGTTGGCACTATTCTAGGTATTCCCGGAAGTTTTTCTCTAATATAACTACTACTGCATCCACCTTCTGCTTTATATACAATACTATTGAGTTTAACCTCAGATCCCAAAAGAAAATTATATATAAAAATTTTATCAAACAACAAATCTTTAAACCTATTGCTAGTTGCTTTTACTAGTTCACAAATTGGTTCAAATCCATAAATTATACAATTTGAAAATCTATCAATAAATTCTTGGGAAAATCTTCCTTCTTCCATTCCCACATCTATAAGGACAGGAGCTTCTTGAATTGTTCCCTTTATAAAATCAAGATATCCAAGTTCGTCTGACATCAGTTGATTTGTCATTTTATATAAACTTCAGATATTTGTACAAGAGAATCATAAATTTTTCCATTGGACAATTTCCAAACACGCTTATCTCCAATAGTTACGCGTTCTATCGATAATTCTTTTTCTGACAAAATTTTAAAAAGTTTTGTTTTACTAATGCCTCTCTTGCCTCTTTTCATAAATTACCTCCTTATTCAATAATAATTGGTAATCCCCTTGAATTTAATACCTGGTTACGATTTTTAATCCCCTTATCTCTATCTTTAAAATCCTGATATCGTTTATAAATTTCTGGAATCAAAGATGTAAATTCTTGTTTACTGCTTGACATAGATGTTCCATCTTCTCTCCAAGTAAATTCGCAAGTAGGTACTGGTATATGTAACATAGGATACTTACGTGAAAAACGTATCCACAAATCCCAGTCTTCATACACCGCCAAGCCTATATCAAAATTACCAATTTCTTCAACTAGAACTCTGTCAAATCCTACACATAAAACTGGAGTAAGATTTTGAATTAATATCAGATCTTCATTAAAATCCAAACTATAAGGAACATCTCTCGTTAGCGTAGTATAACTTCCATCTCCATTGTTTCTTTGTACATTTCTGATTGCATCAGTATATACAATTTTAAATGTTGTTCCTTCCAAATATCTAGTCTAAATTTCAAGATGATTGAGCAAAAATATATCATCATCATCTAAAAATGTAATATATTTTCCACTAGAATGAGTCATGCCCACATTCCTACTATACCCTAATCCAGAGTTCTTTGCATTAGTAAAGCAAAAAATTCTAGGATCATTAAATTCTTCAACGGTTTTTGATATATCTTCACCACAATCATTGACAATCAACATTTCGAAATTTTGATAACTTTGTACTAATACAGATCTAATAGTTCGTTGTAGCGCCGCTAATCTATTATATGTTGCTGTCACTATTGATATCTTGGGATTTGTAAATCCTGGTATTGTTGCAACTTTTACCTGTGTATCTACATCTGACATAACCTCTCCTTTTGTTTTGTAATAATATAAATATATCACAAAAATCAAATGTTGTCAAGCAATTTGACAATATGATTTACTGACCTATTCCTAAACCAATATATTTAATTTGTGAATTTAATTTTGATGAATCAATAATACGCCAACAATCAATTATAGTCAATTGTTTATTTGGAACATAGTTTTCTATAGCTTGCCTGAATTCTGATAATGCTAATGTAACAACTACAATATCTGAATAATTTAAGCAACTATCGATAGAATGAACATATTCGATGCTAGAACCCAAAAGAGATTTAGATTGTGGAATTGCTAATGGATCATAGGCGACTATTCTTAAGTTATTGTTTATTAATTTTTGAATCAATTTTATTGCTGGAGATCCAACAATAACAGGAGTATTAGGAGTAAACGCTAATCCTAAAATTCCCACAACGTCACCTTCGTTTATATTTCGTACAACTATATTTTTTAAATAATCATCCTGAAGATCATTCACACAATCTACCGCACGAATTATTTTTGATTGAACATTATATTCATCACATAGTTTTATATATGCACTTATGTCTCTAGGAAAACATGTCCCCCCAAAACTCAATCCTCCCTTAAAATAGTATGGAGATATGCGTCTATCCGCACCAATAGCAGTTGTAATTGTATCTACATTTGCACCTGGAATTTGTTCACATAAATTTGCAATTGAATTAACAAAACTAATTTTGGTAGTGATATATGCATTTAAACACACCTTTGCAATTTCTGCATTAGTAATTGACATACGTTTGATTGTAGGATTATTTTCACACATACATTGATGAATTTCTTCATTCAAATTTCCCCATTCTTGAGACGATTCTCCAATTATTACTAGATCTGGATTTTTAAAATCATAAATCACTTTTCCCAATGCTACAAAGTCTGGATCATAACATACTCCAAAATCCCTATTTAATTTTTTACCCGAATACTTCTCAATAATAGAGATAAAACTTTCATTAATTGAGCCAGGCATAACTGTACTACTTATAATAAATAAGTGCGAACTCTTTTTTTCTTTGAACGCAATTGCTAAAGATTTTAATGCAGATTTGATATAGCGATTAGAAAAACTTCCATCTGGATTACTTGGAGTAGCAACTAAAATAATAGTTATATCAGTAGTTTCAATTGCTTCTTTATGGTTGTTCGTTGCGCGAAATTGTTTACGTCCATATCTTATTAATAATTCACTCAATCCTGTTTCATGCAAAGAAGTAATTCCATGATTGATATAATCAACTACTTGTTCTTCTATATCAACTCCTAATACATCATATCCCGCATCGGCATAACAAACAGCTAAACATAATCCTAATTTGCCTAAACCCACAATTGAAATTTTCATAATTCAATATATCCCTTCCAACCTATGTGAGATTTAAATTTTATACAAGAATCTATATCAAAATTATATACAACATCATAAAGGGGATTTGAAATTTTATAGAATGGAATTTTACTCATATCAAATCCCATCATCCAAATAGCAGTCAAATCAACATTTAATAAATTATCCCCAGCTAACAACAACCCAGATGGAACTTCATTAGGGGCAAGAGGGCCGTTCCCATCTCCACCAATAATTCCATCTATTATTGAAAACATTTTTTTATTTTTAAATATTTCCATCAAATCTGCAACCATTCGCAACAGGTATCATTGCCATACCAATTTCCTGCATCAAGCAATCTTTTATTCTCATTCACTTTTATGCCTAATTTTCGCAAGGTATGATTATGCAACCAATAAATAAAACGATGCAAATATTCTAAACAAATATTCCCATTGGCTAATAAATTATCATACATCCATCTTTCAAGATCGATGAGGTTCAATTCCATTGAAGTAAACAGATTGTCTGGGTATTGGTCTCCTCCTTCGTTGGGGCTACCTAAAGTATAATGAGACAAGCAGTTTTTGTTTACTACAGTTCCTACCAAATTTTTGGCATTGAGGCTTACCCCTACTTTCTTATGGGTTTTCATTTTGGGAATAGAAATAATTACATCTGCGTCCATAATAGTTTTAGACATTAAATAACTACTTCCGTATTGAAGACTATGATATGCTATAGTTTCTTTTCGATTATAAGAAGCTCCATATAATTTTTTTATATTTTTTTTATTTACTTTTCCTTTTATTAAACAAATCGCTGCTCCTTTAGGATCTCCATCTAAATATTTTTTCATAGATTTAAAATGCTTTTCCTTAGACCAATATGGACGTAAATCTAATATTTCAGCATTGACATTGTCAAGTTTTTCAATTTGCATCAACTTGTCCCAATCACAATCATATTGAGGTGCATCCGCTATTATAACCCTTCCTTTTCCTTGCAGTGCTTGCCAACAATACTCTACCA
>Ga0315294_10000937_pt1 | contig 31636 bp, 36 predicted proteins | sample YL17G13_40_MG_FD_203626 | JGI IMG/M metagenome (GOLD analysis project Ga0315294, IMG submission 203626) | Sediment microbial communities from Yellowstone Lake, YNP, Wyoming, USA - YL17G13_40 | ecosystem: Environmental > Aquatic > Freshwater > Lake > Sediment | place: USA: Wyoming | collected...
CTGCTGTTGAGACCCTTGGGTGTACCACTGTAATTTGCTCGGATAAAACAGGGACACTCACCAAGGGAGAAATGACAGTGAGGAAGATATTTACTGGTGGTAGGGCGATAGAAGTTACGGGGGCTGGATACGAACCCAAGGGAGAATTTAAGGGGTCAGAGATTGATATTAAGAATAGTAAATCTCTCCAATTGCTTTTTCATGGAGGACTCCTTTGCAGTGACGCTGTCTTAGAAGAAAAAGAAGGCAAGTGGATGATTAAAGGAGATCCAACAGAGGGTGCCCTGGTTGTCGCTGCAGTGAAGGCAGGGTTACATGAGACTGAGATGAGACTTGAAAATCCGAGGATTGAAGAGATACCTTTCAGTTCCGAAAGGAAACGCATGACGACCATCCATCAAATGGAGGATGGCAAAAAAACGGCCTTTATGAAGGGTGCTCCAGAAGTGGTCTTAGGAAGATGTTCTCATATTTTAGAAGGAGATGGGGTAAGGGAACTGAGCGAAACAGCAAAGGTTCAGATATTAAAGCAAAACGAAGAGATGGCACAGGCGGCATTGAGGGTGCTCGGGTTCGCCTATAGGGAATGTACAGAGCCAATTGAATGCACAGAAGAATATCTCGAGCACCATATGGTGTTTGTCGGTCTTGCAGGGATGATGGACCCGCCGAGGGAAGAGGCCATTGAGGCTATTAGTGTATGTAAAAAGGTAGGCATCAAATCTATCATGATTACGGGAGACCATAAACTCACAGCCGTTGCCATTGCAAAGGAGATGGGTATCTATAAAGAAGGCGATATGGTATTGACCGGTGAGGAATTAGAGAGAAAATCTGAAGAGGAACTTGAGAAGATCGTCGATAAGATAACTGTCTATGCCAGGGTATCGCCGATGGATAAGTTGAAGATTGTTAAAGCCTGGAAGGCAAGGGGAGAAGTCGTTGCCATGACAGGTGATGGTGTCAATGATGCCCCAGCGCTTAAGCATGCTGATATTGGAGTGGCCATGGGCATCACAGGGACAGAGGTGACGAAAGAGGCATCGGATATGGTTCTGAGCGATGACAACTTTGCGACCATTGTAAAGGCGATTGAGCGTGGCAGGTGGATTTACGACAATATAAAGAAATATCTCACCTATCTCCTGAGGTGCAACATTACGGAAGTGGTGGTTATTGGAGGGGTGGTATTGATTTCGGGTCCAAAATATTTACCCTTGCTGGCCGGAGCTATTTTGTACATCAATTTGGTAACCGATGGACTTCCTGCACTTGCCTTGGGAATAGCCCCTCCTGATCCGGATATTATGGAGAGACCACCGAGAGATCCAAAAGAAAGTGTCTTTTCATGGGATGTGAGGGCATTCATTCTACTGGCACTGGTTATCGAGATCCCCTTCTTCTTCTTTCTCTTCTATCACGAACTTTATGATATCACCCATGCGAGGACAGAGACATTCTTCCTTTTTATCATCATAGAACTTATCATCGCCCTCAACTTTCGTTCAATGAGATACAGCGTGTTTAAGTCACCTCCCCACATGTGGCTTGTCCTTTCTATTGTATCGCAAATCATATTGACAGCGGTACTAATTCAAATCCCATCTATACGTGATTCCTTTGGGATAATCAAACCCTCGGCCTCTGATATAGGGATTATATTGGCCTTTGGGGTGGTTGTATTTATCTCCATGGAGATTGTAAAGGCTATCTTAAGGAGAAGGATGGCAGTGGGAAGAAAGATGTCTGTGAAGTAAAATGTCAAAAAGAGTATAATGATTATATCAAGCCCTCTCTATTCCTTCTTGAGAGGGCTTTTTATTTTCTTGTGAATTTCTTGGTAATTTTTTAAGATAAAGAAGATCAGCCCTAAAGGGCTGAGTTACGTAACTCAAGGCTTCAGCCTTGATGAAGGAGAGAGGTATGAAAAAACCTTTGGTTGGAATTCTGATGGGAAGTGAGAGTGATCTACCCGTCATGGAAAAGGCGGGAGAGGTCCTGAAAGAGATGGGAGTCCCTTATGAGATGGATATCAGCTCAGCTCATCGACTGCCTGATAAAACAGCCAATTATGCTAAGACAGCAAGGGATCGTGGCATCGAAGTCTTGATCGCTGGAGCTGGGATGGCTGCTCATCTTGCAGGGGTTCTGGCCAGTCACACCACCTTGCCCGTCATCGGAGTTCCAATAAAATCAGCGGCGCTCAATGGCGCGGATGCCCTATATTCGACTGTCCAAATGCCGCCTGGAGTCCCAGTTGCCACAGTCGGGATTGATGGAGCAAAGAATGCTGCTTACTTGGCCTGTGAGATCCTCTCGATCAAATATCCTGAGATCGCAAAAAAACTGGAGGATTTCAGAAAGAGGATGAGGAAGTCCTTGGAGGAAAAATCGAAGGAGATCAAACGAAAGAGATCCTGATCACCTTTCCATTTGTGTTTCTTGTCATTCCTGCCCCGTATCAAGCACGGGGTAAACTCCAGCAGGAATCCAAATTCCTTTAAATTATACCTCCTGGATTCCCGTCTTCACGGGAATGACAGAATTCACAGAGGATAAAAACATTATTTTTTATGCGATGAGAGATAAAGAGGTTATTCTTAAAGCAGCCGAGATCATCCGAAAGGGAGGGATTGTTGCCTTCCCAACGGAGACAGTCTATGGATTGGGCGCGGATGCATTCAATCCCTTTGCGGTGGCTCGAATCTTTGAGGTCAAGGGAAGGCCATATTTTGACCCATTGATCGTCCATGTGGCCAACCATACTGATCTGGATAGGTTGGTCATAGAGATTCCATCGGATGCTAAGAAATTGATGGAGCGATTCTGGCCTGGGCCGCTTACGGTCGTTCTCTTAAAGAAAGAGAATGTCCCTGATATCGTGACCGCCGGCCTTCAAACCGTTGCTATCCGAATGCCGAAGCATTCGATGACATTAAGTTTAATTGAGCTGGCAGGTTCTCCCATTGTAGGACCAAGTGCCAATCCATTTGGCTATTTGAGCCCAACCACGGCTAAGCATGTTCAGGATCAATTGGGTGACAAGATAGACTTTATTCTCGATGGGGGACCGTGTGAAGTGGGGGTGGAATCGACCATCCTCTCTTTTTTTGAAAAGAGACCCCTATTGTTAAGGCCTGGTGGAGTGCCGCTTGAGGAGATCGAATCCATTATCGGAAAGGTGGAGGTCAGGCCAATCGAAGAAGAGAAGCCACTTGCTCCTGGAATGCTACCCAGACACTACGCCCCCCGGACACCGATCGTACTCGATTGGTCAAAGAAAAACCTTGATTCCTATAGAGATAAAAAGATTGGATTACTTGTATTTCAGGAACCCAAGAATTTTTTGAAATTCCATCAGATCGAAGTTCTATCGAAAAAAGGGGATTTCAGAGAAGCGGCAGCAAACCTCTTTTCTGCCATCCGTCGATTGGATGCTCTAAATTTGGACCTGATACTGGCTGAAGCCGTTCCTGAAGTTGGATTGGGGCGGGCCATCATGGACCGCCTCCGCCGGGCCAGTAATGTAATTTCAACCACTAATGATTCTATTTCTACCTTTCGGGGGATGGGGAAAAAAGCATATACCACTGAGGATCTGATTAGAGATAGGAAATGTGAGAGGAATATAGAGGATGAAGAGGACAGGGGATAAAAATCTTCGTAGTGGACAAATAACACTACTTGAAAGAATGTCGTATTCAAGAAAAATTTTTGTTTTATATTTCTTAATTTTCATCTTCTCTGTTTCCCATCCATGGGCCCTCCCGGTCGAGGATGTTCAATTGGTGATCGATGCCCAATGTTTTCAGGTTGCAAGGAAGATGATCCAGGAAGCCAAGTCTTCGATACAGGTGATGATGTTTGAAATGGGGTATTATGATAAATATCCCCAAACTCCTTCTAACCTCCTCATCAAAGAGCTCATTGAAGCGAAGAAACGGGGAGTAAAGGTTGAGGTGATTTTAGAAGTGAAGGAAGGAAAGGATCGTACAACCGAACGAAATCGAAATACCGGCAAGATCTTATCGGAGGGAGGCGTGGAGGTCATCTATGATCCTCTCTTTAAAACCACTCATGCCAAATTGATGGTGGTCGATTGGCAGTTGGTTCTTGTGGGAAGCACAAACTGGACTTACTATGCCCTGACCAACAACAATGAAGTCTCTGTCCTCATTCGATCAAAACAGGTGGCTAAGGCATTAGTGGATTATTTCAATCAAGTAAAAGCAACTGGTAGTAAACAATAGGTTTCTTTGTAACTCAACCCTTTAGGGTTGATCTTAATCATGGCTAAAGCCATGAGTTACAAAATTTGACATTGACTCATTGGTTATGCTCATCGATTCTCATGCCCATTTGGAGATGCCAGAATTCAGAAGGGATCTGGAGCAGGTGATTCAAAGAGCGGAAGAATCAGATGTCGGATATATCTTCACCGTCGGAACAGAAAAGAAAGATTGGAGGAGGACCCTCGAAATTACCAATTCACATCCCTCGATCTATGCCATCTTAGGTGTCCATCCCCACAATGCAAAGGAGATTGATGGCGAGACCTATCCGACTTTGAGAGAACTCTTTCGGCATGAGAAGGTAAAGGCCTATGGTGAGATTGGCCTCGACTTCTTTAGAAATCTCTCTCCACGGGATGTCCAGCTGAGGAGATTTCGAGAACAGATCGGATTGGCCAGGGAACTGCGTTTCCCTATCGTAGTCCATGATCGAGAGGCTCATCAGGAAACGCTGGAGATTTTGAAATCTGAAAAGGCAGAGGAATGCGGCGGGATCATCCACTGTTTTTCCGGGGATTATGAAATGGCCAAGGCATGCCTTGAGATGGGATTCTACATCTCTATTCCCGGAAGCATCACCTTTAAGAATGCGGAGGGTTTTAGGGAGATCGTCAAGAGAATTCCTTTGGAATCGCTTCTCGTGGAGACAGATGCCCCCTTCATCACCCCTGAGCCTTTTCGAGGGAAGAGAAATGAGCCAAGTTATGTTCGATATACGGCACAAAAAGTGGCAGAGATCAAGAAGGTTTCTTTTGAAAAGGTGGCTGAGGTAACGACAGAGAATGCATTACGTGTTTATCGTCTGAAATTATAAGAGGTAATTATCCTCCCTTTTTGTCATTCCTGCCCCGTTCTGCAACGGGGTAAACTCCAGCAGGAATCCAGTTTTTTAGTGCCTACTCCTGGATTCCCGTTTTCACGGGAATGACTGAATGGAACTTCGGGTAAGGGGTATTCATGAAACCGGCAATCATTGTCGTTGACATGTTGAAAGATAATTTGAAAGAAAGCTCTCGTAACCCGTTTCTCCAGGAGGGAAGAGCCATTCTCCCCAATCTTCAGAGACTTTTGAAGGAGAGCCGAAAAAGGGGATTTCCCGTCATCTTTGCCTGCGATAGCTTTTTGGAAGGGGATTTCATCTTTAAAGGTAGGATGAAGGTTCATTCCCTTCGGGGGACGAAAGGTGCGGAGGTCGTAGATGATTTAAAGCCGGAGCCGACAGATATTATTTTACCTAAGAGGCGATTTAGTGCCTTCTTCAAAACCGACCTTGACCAGACGCTTCGTACTCTTGGGACTGACACGATCGTCGTCACAGGCGTTACAGTTGAGGTCTGTGTTTTGATGACGGCGATGGATGGCCTCAGTCATGATTTTTCAGTTATTCTTTTAGAGGACTGCTCAGCCGGCCGAAGCAAGGAATTTCATCAAGGATGTCTCAGTCTCTATCGGGATTTCGCTCTCTATCCTTTGTTAAGAATTATGACCCTTGATGAGTTTCTAAAAGAAGTGTCTTGATCAAATTCACTCTCCCCTTCGGTAATCCCCCCTCTCCCCCCTTTAGCAAAGGGGGGTTGGGGGGATTTGAGAGAATATTTATAAGATGAAATATTGTGAAAAAGATTTTATTGATCAGATACGGAACATCCTCTCTTCAAGGCAGAGGAGGATGATTGAACATCCTTCCTTTGCCCACGCCGCTGTTCTTGTTCCACTCTTTAAGAAAGGAGAGGGTTGCCACATCCTCTTCACCAAGAGAACTGATCAGGTAAAGTATCACAAAGGTGAAATCTCTTTTCCCGGAGGGGTCTTTGACGAAAAGGATTCTGGATTAGAAAGGACCGCTCTCCGGGAGGCCTTTGAAGAGATCGGGCTTAAAGGAAATGATGTTCAGATCGTTGGAGTATTGGACGACATTGTGACCATTACCGAATTTATCGTCACTCCATTCGTTGGCCTCTTCTCTTATCCCTATCCTTTTAAGTTGAGCCTAATAGAGATCGAAGAATTGATCGAAGTCCCTCTCTCCTACTTACTCGATGAGGAATGTTTTGGTGAAAGGATCATCGTCCGAGGGGATCGAAAAGAAATGGTTTATAGCTATCAATATGAGAATCATATCATCTGGGGCGCCACTGCCCGGATACTGAAACAGTTTTTGGACTTAATTTCATCCCCAAGAAGCACTTAAAACTGCCTCCCAATTCATTTTTACCTATTCAATCTAATACGGTGTTATAATTTACGTAGAAAATAACTTTCAAATCCCCCCGTCCCCCTTTACTAAAGGGGGGTTAGAGGGGATTATAAATTTTCATGCTTTGTGCCTGCCTGCGCCTGCCTGCGGTAGGCAGGATAGGCATGGATGATAAAACTATCATGAAAAATTTGTTTAGGAGAGGTCGTATTGAATAGGTTTAAAAAATGGGCAGAGCACGAATATAGTAAGAAACAACGGATGATAGCTGTGGTTTTTGGAGGCTTTATTTTTTGGATAGTCATTCCATTCTTTATCGTTATCGGTTCATCCTACGTTGATCAATGGCTTCACCTTCCAAAATTTCGTTGTGGGTTAATAAACCCTCTCATAGGTTTACTATTCATTTTCGTTGGTTGGCTGTTTGCTAACTGGACGGTAAGAATACAGTTTTCATTGGGAAGAGGAACTCCAATACCCCTGATGGCAACACAAAAACTGGTTATTAAAGGACCTTATACTTACTGTCGAAACCCAATGACTTTAGGAACGGCCATCTTTTATCTCGGAGTCGCCATCTGGCTGGGTTCCTTTTCTGCCGTTGGGTTAGGTCTGGTCTATCCCGTGGGGATTTTAATATACATTAAACTGATAGAAGAGAAGGAGTTAGTGGAACGATTTGGGTCCGGATATTTGGAATATAAGAAGAGCACTCCCTTTTTAATACCACATCTGAGGAAAAAGAATTGAAATAAGGAGGTGGATGAAAAGATGAAAGTTAACGATATCCTAAAAATCGCAGCCAGCATCATCCTCTGTCAATTAGCAGGTTTTTTGGGTTCTCTTTTTACTACCCCAGCTATTCCGACATGGTATGCGACATTAAAAAAACCTTTCTTCACACCTCCCAACTGGATATTTAGTCCTGTCTGGATCAGTCTATTCATACTCATGGGAATATCTCTCTTCTTCGTCTGGCGAAGGCAAGGTCACCCACAGTTCAAGAAGGCTTTGATTTTCTTCTTTGTTCAATTGATTCTGAATGTCCTTTGGTCATTGGCCTTTTTCGGGCTCCGATCACCTCTTCTTGGGCTCATTGACATCATTCTTCTCTGGATTGCGATCCTCGTGACAATCAAAACTTTCTTCAAGGTTTCGAAGACAGCCGGTCTACTTCTTCTCCCTTATATTTTATGGGTCAGTTTTGCTATCCTATTAAACTTTTCTCTGTGGATTCTAAACCTTTAAGAGAAATGATCCAGAAAGAGAGAATCAAGGTTCTTAATAAAAGAGAAATAAAAAAAGGGGCATATGTCCTTTACTGGATGCGGGCCTCTCAGAGGGTTGAATATAACCATGCCCTGGAATACGCCATTTTGAAGGCGAATGAATTAAGGCAGCCCATCATCGTATTCTTCGGAATAACAGACCATTTCCCCGAAGCCAATGAAAGACATTACACCTTTATGTTGGAAGGACTCCAAGAGGTGAGGCAGTCTCTTGAGAAAAGAGGCATCCAGATGGTTATCCTGCATAAATCACCTGAACTGGGGGCTGTTCAGTTAGCCAAAAGAGCTTCTCTGGTCGTGGTGGATCGAGGATACCTACGGATACAAAGAGCGTGGAGAAATCAAGTCGCTCAAAAAATCGATTGTCCATTGATTCAGGTTGAAAGTGATGTGGTCGTACCTATTGAAGAAGCCTCGCCAAAAGAGGAATATGCGGCGGCCACCTTAAGGCCAAAGATTCATAGGAAGCTTAGCCATTTTCTGGTCCTCTTAAAAGAGAAAGACCCAGTTATCGATTCACTTTCTCTCGATTTTGAATCTCTCGATATCACGGATTTAACAAAGACTATTTCTAAGCTTCAGATTGACCGAAGCATTAAAAAAGTTAATTCGTATCAGGGAGGTGCAAGAGAAGCGAAAAAGCATCTCGAAATTTTTTTAGAAGGAAAGTTGAATCGTTTCCCAGAACTAAGAAATGATCCTACCCTCGATTATCTTTCCCATATGAGCCCATACTTACACTTTGGGCAGATTTCACCCCTCTTTATCGCTTTGAAGGTCAAAGAAACCAGGAGCCTTGGAGTGGAAGCTTTTCTTGAAGAACTCATCATTCGTAGGGAATTGAGTATGAATTTTGTTTTTTACAATGAAAAGTATGATTCTTTTGAAGGACTTCCTGAATGGGCAAAAAAGACCTTGAAGTCTCATCAGAAAGATAAAAGACCATATCTCTATACCCTTGAAGAGTTCGAAAATGCTGAAACGCACGATCCATACTGGAATGCCGCTCAGAAGGAGATGGTTGTTACGGGGAAGATGCATGGTTATATGAGAATGTACTGGGGAAAGAAGATCCTTGAATGGGCTAAAACTCCTGAAGAGGCTTTTCGCACAGCCCTTTATCTGAATAATAAATATGAATTAGATGGCAGGGATCCAAATGGATTTACCGGGGTGGCCTGGTGCTTCGGAAAGCATGATCGTCCCTGGGGAGAAAGGCCTATTTTGGGAAATGTGAGATATATGAATGATAAAGGTTTAAAAAGGAAATTTGATGCAGATGGGTATGTGAAGATGATAAGCCAATTCGGCAAACAACAATAGATAGATTCCTTTTGGACCTTAAAATACAGCCTTTTTTCCCTAAAGTTACTGAATTTACCTTATTTATTTTTCAGACAGGTTTTATTAAGTTTTATAAATAGTTCAAAAAATCTTAGGAGGGATCAAGATGAAACTGAGCGAATATTTTGAAAAGACGAAGGGGCAAGGGGTTATTGCCGCATCAGATTCAAAGGGAAAGGTAGGTATTGCCATTTATGCGAGACCCCATTTTATCGATGAGAAGACCGTCGCCTTTATAATGGCTGACCGGCTCATTCATAAAAACCTGGAGTCCAACCTGCATGCTGCATACCTTTTCATGGAATTGGGTGAAAGATATGTTGGGAAAAGGCTTTATTTAACAAAGGTAAAAGAAGAAAAAAATATTGAATTAATTGATCAAATTCGCCGTAGAGAGAGTTGTCCGGTGGACGAGGGCTATAAAAAAGGGACCCGATTCCTCGTCTATTTTAAGATTGATAAGGTCTTACCCCTGATCGGTGATAAAAAATAGAGGCTCTTCTGGCTTTTGTATGGATGCTTCTCCACTCTTAAATGTAACTCCCCTCTATTTACCCCCATAACTCCCCCTTCCCCCTCTTAATTTAAGAGGGGGATCGTGGAGGGGGCGTTAAATAAGGGGGGATGAAGGGGGGTAAGGGAGTTAGGAATTTCCTTTATTCATAGGAGGATAAAATGAAGATCCTGATCACTGGTGGAACGGGCTTTGTTGGCACACAACTCACCTCGCGTTTAACCCAAGATGGGCATCAAGTGACCATTCTGACCCGATCTTTGAAAGGGGTAAAAGGGTCCTCACCAGGAATTTCATACTTAGAAGGGGATCCTACCAAGAAAGGTCCTTGGCAGGAAGCCATTAAAAACCACGACGCCATCATCAATCTTGCAGGCGCCTCAATCTTCAGCAAGTGGACCGACGAACACAAAAAGGCCATCAGGGAGAGTCGGGTCAGCACCACCCAGAATATTGTCGAGGGGATACCGTCTGATCCCTCCAAAAAGATCACCCTCTTTAGTACCTCTGCGGTTGGCTACTATGGCTTTTGTGGGGATGAGGAGCTGTCGGAAGATGCCCCTCCGGGAAATGACTTCCTCGCCCGGATTGCTATGGAGTGGGAAGGAGAGGCTTTGAAAGCCAGAGACAAAGGGGCTCGAGTGGTCATCACCCGGTTCGGCATTGTCATGGGAGAAAAAGGAGGAGCTCTCAGCCAGATGATTCCCCTTTTCAAGAAATATATCGGAGGGCCGATTGGGAGCGGAAAGCAGTGGTTCTCCTGGGTTCACATCAAAGACCTTGCCGAAGCCTTTACATTCCTTTTGAAGCACCCGGAGATTTCAGGCCCTGTTAATCTATGTTCTCCGAATCCGGTAAGGAATAAAGATCTTGCAAAGGCGCTTGGAAAAGCCCTTCACCGGCCTTCGTTCATGCCAGCCCCTGGATTCATGGTGAAGTTGGTCTTGGGAGAATTTGGGTCAGTTATTCTTGAAGGCCAGAGAGTGATTCCCAGAAGGTTGCTGGAGAACGGGTTTGTCTTCCAATATCCTGAAATTGAAAAAGCCTTACAGGGTATTGTGGGTCAATAAACCTTTTCTCGATTAATTCATGCCTCCCACGGCATAGCATCTCCATCCAAACATTATAGTTTTTCGATCCCACTACGTCTTTTATCATTACGAAAACTCTTTTTATGATTGAAGGGGCAAACTTGCTGCTGAGTTGGGAGCCGTCGCGTGGCGCGTTCTCCTCAAGCCACAAGTTAAAGGGTGGATATGTGAATCTTTCTGATCAAAAAGTTTCGAAGATCTTCTTGCTTCTTCAGCTTCATCTCTTCTCGATGTACTGGACCCCCTCAATCCCCTTAAAATCCTCATCTTGAGTCCACAATGTTGCTTTGTATGCCTGGGCCGTCGCCAACATAATGCTATCCGCCATTGGCATTCCTAACTCCACAGAGATTCTCGCTGCACTCAACGCCAGTCTTGTGTCTAATTCAATTACTTTCCCTTGACACATGACCGCAATAGCCTGAAGCGCATCACCCTCACCTTTCTGCTGCAGCACTCGTTTGAAGACCTCATAGATGCTAATTACAGGAACAATCAATTGAGAGATGTCTTCAATTGCTGGGGCGAAGAAGTCCGCGTTTAGACCATTTGCAAAATATTCCAGCCACCCTGACGAATCAACAATATTCATACTCGATCTGGTTCCCTTTCGATTGTTGTGTCAATCCCCTTGAGAAACCCCCGAGACTCTCGAATTGGCTTTATGGGAATTAACTCAATACGGTTCTCATAAGGGATCACCTGAACTTTTTCCCCAGGGTGAATGTCTATAGATTTTCGGACAGCACGTGGGATAACTATTTGAAATTTTGGTGAAACTTTAACTTTTTCCATACATCACCTCGATCGATCAAAATAATGTAATACTTGGTTTATATCTATCATAATTTCGTCATACAGTCAATATCCAGATTTTCACACATGGTTTCTTAGCTGAAGCTCTAAGGGGTGAGGGTTTAGATAGACCTGTTGTTTAAGGTAAGGCTGATTATACTTTCGGGCATAATGGTTAATCAGGGTGATCGGAACGATTAAAGGAATGTACTCCTGCCGGTAATTCTCGATCACTTCCAACAGCTCCTTTTTCTCATCTGAAGAGAGTTCTTCCTTGAAATACCCCATCATATGCATCAGGACATTGGAGTTTTTCTTGGGCGTGGTCTTCAGTTGCAAGGCTTCCATGAGAATCGTCTGGTATTGCTGGTAGAGTTCTTTTATTGAGAGATCCTTTGCTCTGGCCACGAGCTTTCCCATCAACTGGCTATGCTTTGGACTGTGAGAAAGGATCAACAGTTTGTGACAGGTATGAAAGTCAACCACATTCCCACGGCTTTCTTTCCTCATCAGGACTTCTCGCCATCTTTTTAATGTGAAGATACGTTCAATAAAATTTTCCCTAAGCTTTGGATCATGAAGACGTCCTTCGTCTTCCACTGGAAGCAGAGAAAAATGATCCATGAAAATTTTTGCAAACATTCCCACTCCCTTTTTTACCGGCATCCCCTTTTCGTTATAGACTTTGACTCGCTCCATCCCACTGCTGGGTGAATCACTCTTGAAAATAAACCCGCAGAGCTCTTCTTTTTCCAGTTCCACGACACGTTTTTCAGCCCAGTTGACCATGCGTTCCGTCATATCTTGTTTAGTCCGGGAGGTGACTAATCGAGGAGACCCGAGATCTCCCTCCAGATGCATGGACTCTCTTGGAATCGGTAGTCCACATTCAACTTCAGGACAGACAGGGACATACTCCACATACTGTCCTAATGTGTCAGTAAGAAACCGATCAAGCTTGTGTCCGCCATCATAACGGACGTTTTCTCCCAGTAGACAGGTGCTGATCCCAAGTTTAATCTTTTCCATATCCCATTCTCCTTGCCCCAAAATGAGGAATCAGAAAAGGCGTTCTTTGCTTATACTCTAAATATTCAAGACCGAACCGTTCTTCTAATTCTTTTTCTTCGATGAGTTTGATATAGATTAAGATTCCCACAGGATAAACAAAAGCCATTCCGATAGCAGAAAAAGAACCTAACCAGATGGCCACCCCAAGATAGAAAGCGATTGTTCCTAAGGTCATCGGGTTTCGGCAATAGGTGTAAGGCTTTTTGACAACCAGTTTTTGAGTAGCCATCAGGGGGATGGGAGTTCCCTTTCCCAACGAAAATTGAACTTTCACCGTCCAATTGGCAAATAACCAACCAGCGATGATGAGAAAAAGACCAATCAAAGGATTGATTATTCCATAAACGAATTTTGGAAGACCGACCCATTGATCAATGGGGTGCGATAGAATCACAATGAGGAAAGGGGTGATGATCCAAAAGATGAACCCTCCAGAAATCACCGCAATCACTCTTTGATTCTTACTATACTCGCGACTTGCCCATTTCTTGAATTGGTTCATTCATCCCTTCTTTTTAAAACCTCACCGAGGTTTTTCTTCAACCTGTCAACAGCCTGGCTCACCCGGATGGCCGCAGCAAGATTGAAAATGCCTAATCTTGGCCCAATTATTTCTTAGAAGAAGCCATAATTTTTTCGACCATGGCATATCCATTCTAAGATTTGTAAAGAAAGATCGAGGGTTCGGCTTATTCATAGCTATTGTTAACAGGAGCATTTAATAGATGACAATTGCCAAGTCATACCCCTCACCCTAACCCTCTCCCCAGGCCTTGGGGAGAGGGGAGGGTGAGGGGAACTCATGTAACCATTTTAATGCTCAAGGTAATAATTTTAATCTTTTTAACCCAAATTGTCCAAAGGATTGATTGGCTTGAATTAGAACTATTTAATGATTATAAATAACCTTAGAGGTTCAAAATGGCTCTGGACAAAGAATCCCTCATCCATCTTATCTGTAAACATTGTGAGTTCTACAAAGAGTCTGATAAGGACCTGGAGTGTGGCGCCTATAAAATCCTTAAAAGACTCCTTGAGAAAGGAGTCATTACTCCAGAAGAAGTCAAAGATGCCATTCCAGAATAAATTTTTTACCTTAGCCCCTCACTGTTCTCTGAAGAGGCTCGAAGAGCCCTACCTTTATGATATTGAAAGTGACGAACTCTATGAACTGGGCGAAGAGGCTTATCAATTTCTCCTGAAATGCTCTCAGGGTGAAGACGTCTCTGTAAGAAAAGAGGACGAGGAGTTCATTCAATACTGTCTCTCTGAGAATCTTATCGCCCCATCTGAAACTCCAGTCAAGAGAAAAGGAATTCCCCATCCTTCGCCCATCCCCTCTCTCCGGTATCTTGAGTTTCAGATCACCGATCGATGCAATCTCCGCTGCCGCCACTGCTATATTGGAGACGGTCTCCATCAAGATCTTCCTCTTAAGAAGATTTATAAGATATTAAAAGAATTTGAAGAGATTCAAGGTCTGAGGCTTCTTCTATCGGGAGGAGAACCTCTGCTTCATCCTCAGTTCTGGGAAATGAATGAGATCTTGAGAGATTATGCCTTTCGATCCATCCTTCTCTCCAATGGAACATTGATTACCAGAGAAGTAGCCCAGAGACTTCGTGTGCATGAAGTTCAAGTAAGCCTCGATGGGATGAAGGAAGGTCATGAATCCATCCGTGGAGAAGGGACTTTTGAAAAGGTTCTACAAGCGATCGAAAATCTTCAGGAGACTAATATTCGGGTTTCAGTCGCAACGATGATTCATCGAAAAAACTTAGAGGAATTTGATAAGTTAGCATCTTTGATTCAATCCAAAAACATTGGAGAATGGAATGTGGATGTTCCTTGTATCGCAGGGAGAATGGGGGAGAATCGAGACCTCTGGGTTGAGCCATCTGAGGCAGGCCGATTCCTCCAATATGGGTATGGAGGAGGGTTACACACATCAGAAAAAAATGCTTGCTGTGGGGCACATCTTTGCGCTATAATTGCAAATGGCAATGTTTGCAAATGCGGGCTCTTCAGCCAAGAGCCAGTAGGATCCATTGAGGAAGGGCTCAGGGTTTGTTGGGAGCGAATTCCTCGAATTCAATTAAAAGAATTAAGATGCAACTGCTCCGAGATTGAGGAATGCAGAGGCGGGTGCCGTTTTAGAGCAAAATATTTTGGAGATCTATTTCAGCCAGATCTCTTCCAATGTTATGCCCGAGGGGTGTTGAAAGGAGGTGAGTAGAATGACGATTAGAAAGATTGCTAAGAAGTTCTCCACCACATGCAAATGCAAGGCATCCTGTTGAAGTCTATTTTGGGTTCCCTTCTAAGAAGAGAGAGAATCCTTTGAGCCAATAGTGTCTCGTTGGGAAATCACAAGTCTGAAGACTTGGTTGGCCATTTAATCCTCTTTGCCTCTTTAATAAGGAGGCAAAGAGGATTTTTATTTTAATCCAGGGATCATCATTTCTTCGATAGGACCCGTTCCCTTAATGACTGCCTCAGCTGCCCGCTTTCCGCTCTCCATAGCTGTCGGAACTCCCCCCATAAAGAGGGCTGAGAAGGCCTGATATCCAGTCATATAAAGACCTCTGATCGGTGTGAGTATCAGTTCCTTGGGTTGGTCATCTCGGAAGTCTTCGTAATCCCATGACCATCCTGCAACCGCCCCTCCACTCCTACCTCCTTGATCCTCAAACGTGAGAGGGGTGGCTACATCTGTCACCAAAATCGCTTTTTCAAGGTTTGGAATTAGATGATCGACTTCCCGAATCAAGGCATAGGCGAGTCGAGTCTTGTACTCTTGATACTTTGGAGATCTTTGTCTCCACCCCAATCGGTATCTGGAAAAATGGTTGTACTCCGCTTCCGCTCGGATCACAAGGGAGGCTCTCCCTTCCGAAGAGGCCGTTTCGATGTCTTTTCCCCATAGGCTCACTTCCAGTTCTTGTCTGGCGAGTGCTTCTGGTTCAATCTCCTGAACGTTCCAGTCAAGGCTTTCTCTTTCCTTCTCACTCCTCCCACTTCTTCTATAGATTAGCCTGCCTGCCTTTTTGAATGCCGATAAATCTGCCTTGCCTGTATCTACTCCAAGACAGACTTGGAAAACGGACCCAGTTTGTTTAGCCGCGGACACTGCCTCATACCACTCAGGAGGAATCATCTTGGGTTCCATCAATTTGAGGAAAGCCCTTTTATAATCAGCATTCGAAATGACGGAGGAGGAGTCAATCTCAGTGCCATCCCTGAGGGTCACACCCAAGACTTTCCCATTTTCCGCCAGGATTTTAATGACCTCTGTTCTTAATCGAATCTCTCCGACTCCCTTACCTTGTCCGCTGTCTTGAAGATTCATTATCGCCTTTACTGATCTCTCGCAAAAAGATTGCATGCCTTCGATGGGGTACCAGATTCCCTCCTTACACATGAGGTTCCACATCGCAGCAAGAAGGGGAAGGCCACTGTATGGCTCCCTTGTTCCAATGCTTCCAAGAATCCTACGAAGTCTCCAGTCTTTGATCAGACCAGAGAGATATTCTGAGGCCGAAATATCAGGATATTTTTTTATCGAGAGAGAATTGGAAGGATTCATGACCATTGCGTCATTAAAGAATTCTCCCAACCCTATTGCGTCTGAAGGAAAAATTCTTGTTAACTCTTTTACCATCTCATGAAAAGGTAATGAGAGGGGGATATTCAGATCAAAGGCTCTAAGCCTGTAGTGAACTCGAGAGAGATCTAAATTGTTCCCTTCACCCAATGTGTTGAGATTGTCTTGGATCAGCTTTGGATGGCTGAATCCAAGGGGTCCCATGGGAAAGGTAAATCCCTTCCTATGATAGACATAGGCTGTCCCGCCGATATGGGGGTTTCTCTCCAGGACTAAGACGCGGAGACCTGCTTTAACCAAATGGGCTGCAGCCGTAAGTCCACCTATTCCCGCACCAATAATAACGGTATCCCATGCATCAGCCATAGAAAAAACATAGCATACCCTCATAGATGAAACAAGAAGACCCTCTATTTCTCTAAACTCCCCAAGGAATCTTAAAGCCCCAGTTTTTTCCAGAATCCATAACGTCTAAAAAAGAAAAATACATAGTTTATTATTGAAAAATACTAAGTTTTCCCCATTTAAGAATCCTTTCTCCTTAAGATATAATAAGAATAAATTTTTTACAAAATTAATAAGAGAGGAGGTGAATCAATGATGCCTTAGAGGTAGGGAGAATTCGGCGGTGCTTCCAAAAAAATCTATGGTGGCTTAAGCACGGATTCGATGGTCAATAAAAATTTAAACCCAGGTTGCTGGGTACTATCAAAGGAGGAATAAATGAAGATGCTAAGTGTTAGTCGTTTAACGTTGTTATCCTTGGTGCTCGGTTTGGTAGTCCTTGGATTGAACGTGCCCTCTCGGGCCGCAGAGACTAAGGACATTGTTGATACGGCCGTTGGGGCAGGATCCTTCAACACACTGGTTACAGCAGTTAAAGCTGCTGGTTTAGTTGAAACCCTTAAGGGAAAAGGTCCTTTTACGGTTTTTGCACCCACAGACGAAGCCTTTGCGAAGCTTCCAGCCGGAACGCTTGAGAGTCTGTTAAAACCGGAGAATAAGGCCAAATTGGCAGCGATTTTGACCTACCATGTGGTGGCGAAGAAGGTTATGGCGAAAGACGTCGTAAAAATGAAGTCAGCTAAGACTGTAAATGGTCAGTCCCTTACGATCAGCATGAAGGATAAAGACGTTATGGTTGACAACGCCAAGGTTGTAAAGACGGATATTGTCTGCTCAAATGGGGTCATCCATGTGATCGATGCGGTGGTTTTACCCAAGTAGGAAATGACCGATGTAGGCATTTGGGTTTTTGTTCACAGCAAAAAAAGAAAGGAGATTTAAAATGGCAAATATCGTTGAGACTGCAATTGCAGCGGGTTCTTTCAAGACATTGGTAACGGCCGTTAAGGCGGCAGGATTGGTTGAAACACTCTCGGGAAAGGGACCGTTCACCGTCTTTGCGCCCACCGATGATGCTTTTGCCAAGCTGCCGGCGGGCACCGTCGAAGGTCTGCTTAAAGACATTCCGAAACTGAAGTCCGTTCTGACTTACCATGTCGTCGCCGGCAAGGTGACAGCGGCTGACGTAATGAAGTTGACAACAGCAAAGACTGTTCAGGGGCAGAATGTGAGCATAGACACAAAAGCGGGCGTCAAAATTGAAGGAGCGAATGTCGTCAAAGCGGATGTCATGGCAGATAATGGGGTTATCCATGTCATCGACAAGGTTATTTTGCCGAAATAAACAAGAAAAGAGTCGGGGTAGAGTCGCCCCGACTCCTTCCTTGTTTTTCGCCACCATTAAACCCTTTAAAACTATTTTTAGAAAGGAGAGATTAAATATGGAAAGATTTCAGTGCTTATCTGCATTGGATTACGTGAAGGATTGGGATACCTGGAGAAAGACGCTCAAGGAAGGAATCGCAGAGGCTAAGAAGTTTGGGGTGTCGGATGAGACGATCCAGAACCTGGCCGTAAAAATTGGCAGTTTTTTGGCAGAAAAAGTCTGTCCCCAGAGCAAAGAGGAGGAGTTACTCAAGGAGATGTGGGATATCGCCACACTTGACGAAAGGAAAACGATAGCCACTTTGATGTTCAAAATGGTTAAATGAATCTGAACTCTACAAGAGCAACCAAGCCAACTTTTCACGTTGGCCTGGTCGCTTTTTCTTAGGATTAATCATTTCTAAGGCAGTACAATAACCCGTTCTGAAAGGAAAAAGAATGAACCAGAAGGTGATCGATTTATTGAATCAGGCAAGGGAGAGGGAAATAGGAGCTATTTCCCAGTACATGATCCACCATTATGAATTAGAAGATAAGGATTTTGGTAAATTGGCATCCAAGCTGAAGGAGACTGCCATTGCCGAGATGAAGCATGCCGAAAAATTGGCAGATAGGATTCTGTTCTTAAAGGGGGAACCAACAACAAAACCCGCGGGCAAGGCAATGAAGGGCCAAGAGATCCCGGAGATGCTGAAGACCAATATCGGCCTGGAGTCGGAGGCCATCCAGATGTACAATGAAGCAGCGGTCATCTGTGCTGCCGAAAAGGACCAGATTTCCAAAGAACTCTTCGAAGAACTCTTAAAAGACGAAGAAGGTCATCTCGACACCTTCGAAAATATCAGAGATCTCATCGATAAACTCGGGGCTCCCTATCTGGCAACGCTTACAGGCAAATAGCTTTCTGACGTCATGATTTAGCCTCTTGGTCAGTAAAATAGAAAACAGAAGGCAGGTATGAGAAATAAGGACCGGAAGCCAGGCCGGTCCGTTCCTTTATGTATAGTCATGTTTCGATATTATTTCATGTTGATTCTTTTGGTGGGGATGATGGTTGGCTCGGCCTTGGGTAAAGAGCAGGATACGGTTGATTTGACGGCTTATCAGTGGAAGAACCGGCTTCTCATCCTATTCGCGCCCTCTGAAGATGCTCCGATCTATCAGTCCTTCAAGGAACTACTTCAGAGACGGACCCAGGAGATCCGCGACCGTGATCTCCTCGTTTTCCATGTTTTCGAAACCGGGGAGGGTCGATTGGCCCATCTTCCTTTGAATAAGGAACAGGTCCTTTTCTTAAGAAAAAACTTTTCAATCATACCCGGACAACACATTGCGATCTTAATCGGCAAGGACGGAGAAGTAAAACTCCGGGGAGAATTGCCAGTAGAACTTTCGGAGATTTTTTCAGTCATTGATGCGATGCCCATGCGTCAGCGGGAGATGCGAGAACGGGCAAAATAAAATCTTAAAGGGGGAGAAAATGGCAGAACAAATTTGTCGAGGAGACCATTCCGGTCACATCTGTGTTTTGGCGAGCAATCAGAAGTTTGAGGAGGTAAAGACACTGACCCAAAAACCCGAGTTTATCTGTTTTAATTGTGGAAGGGTTGCCGATTGCAAAGAGAATCTATGTAACCCAATGCCTCTCAAGTAGTGATGCAAGCGGAGCAGCATCTGGCGTAGCATCACGGCCAACTCTCTATGTGGTTGAATCAAGGACTTGAGCGATCTGCTAAGAAATATCTTTTGTTTTCTTTATTGAAAGGCAGGGCATAACATGGGTTACTGGAAGATCGTTACAGCAATATTTTTTATGGGTTTTTGCTTAGCCGCGGTGCTCTTGGGAAGAGATGCCCAAGCAATCGAAGAGACAAAGTTTAAAGTCATTGAAAGTGAAGGGGAGTTTGAACTCAGGCAGTACTCTTCACATATTGTGGCTGAAACCTTTGTGGAGGGAGATTTCAGCAAGGCAGGCAACGAGGCATTCCGTCGTCTTGCCAGCTATATCAATGGCCAGAACCGCAGGAAGCAGATGATCCCGATGACCGCCCCTGTTTCACAGGAGGCAGATTCCGTAAAAATTCCGATGACTGCGCCTGTCAACCAGGAAAAAGCAGGTGAAAAATGGCGTTTCACCTTTCTGATGCCGATGGAGTACACCCTGGAAACACTCCCCGAACCTCTGGATTCAAGAGTGGAACTGAGAAGAGTGCCAGAACGTCTCATGGCCGCCCTGAAATATTCAGGCACCTGGAGCAGAAGTCGCTATGAAGAGAAGAAAAAGCAATTGATGGAATGGATTGAAAGACGTGGGCTCAAGCAAATCGCGGAACCGATTTTTGCACGATATAATCCGCCCTTCCTGCCATGGTTTCTGCGCCGAAATGAAGTCTTGATACCCGTAGAGCGTCCCCAGAATTGAGGCCAAAGTTCATCGGTCCCCGACCCTTGGACAGATGGGTCCTTCAATAGACGGTGGACCCGGAACCTACCGAAAAGAACCGAAGGGAAAGCCCGTGCTGATGTTGTTGAAAGAATTTGAAAGAATCCTCATTTCAGATCCGAGCGGATTTCACCCTATCTTTGGAGCCAGTCAATGACTGCTTCCCCAGCCTGGCGACCTGAAACCATGGCCCATTGGATCGATGCTGCGTTTCGATATTCCCCACAGGCAAATAAATTCAGGCGGATTTGAGCAGGTCTTAAAGCCGGGTCAGAGACGGGCGGGACTTGCATGGGCAGGGCATGAGGGATCCGGTAGATGCGTAGATAACGCCATCCCTTCACACTTGGTCCAAACCATTCTTTAAGTTCAGCCCGAACAGCCGATTCAAGTTGTTGATCATCCTGACTTGGGTTTCCTATAATCGTGACGCTGACAAGAGACTTGCCTTTTGGCGCATAGTTCGGAGCCACACTGCTTGGGAAACAGAGGCTGTTGATCAGTCCCTTTCCTTCCCCATTTAAAACCAACAATGGTCCAGAGAAAGGAGGTTCATCTGCGGCAAAATAAACACATGTCACACTACGAGAAGCAGGGCGTTCCTGATCGCCGTGAAGACGCGCCGCCTCGGGACCCTCCGTGGCCACAACAACTGCATGAGCCTTCATTTTTTCTCCAGATTTAAGGATCACGCCATCTTCTTGAATCGATTCAACTCGAGCCTCCGTTCGCACACTCCCCGCAGGCAATCGTGCTGCAGCCTGTTCTGGGATGGCTCCCATGCCTCCGGAGGGCAGCGCGGTATCCCCCATGGAGAACATGCGAAATCCGAATTCAAACATCCTGCTGGAAACGCCAAGAGTAGGGTCAAAAAAGACTCCGCCAATAAAAGGTTTAAAGAAAGAATCGATCATGTTCTCGGAAAAACCGAGGTTTCTCAGGGCTTGAAGGGTTGTGGTTTCCGGACGGTTATAAAGATCACTGAGAGAACCCGTCAGAACATGGCTGCGGAGTTTTCGAACACGAAGTTTATCAGTGAAGCTCCCAACGGGTGTGAAAATGCCCAGGAGCCCATCGATGGGGTGGTGCCATGGATCTGCAAAACGGTAAAAACGTTTCTTATATCGGATCAGAGCACCCGGATAAAAAGGACGAAGGTTAAGAGCATCATAGTCAAGTACCCTTCTGGCCTCAGGATAGGCTGTCAGCAAGACCTGGAAACCACGGTCGAGCAAAAATCCTTCAACCTTGTCCGTTCGAACTCTCCCTCCGACTCCATCCGAGGCTTCCAGGATCTGAGAAGAAATTCCACTTTGGTGGAGCCGAAGAGCACAACAGAGGCCTGCCAGCCCACCCCCGATGATCAGAACGTCTGCATTGGAGCCCATACCCATTCTCCTTTACCCCGTTAGAAAGCCTCAGCTCCTTACTCCTGCCTGCCGGCAGGGAGGGCGGGGTCAAAGCTCTGCCGTTTCTAACGGGGTTTATTTCAAGAGGTAGACTTAATAAGATTGCCAAAATAAACAATACATGTAAAAATGATATCCGAGCCAGTTGCGAAGTGTCAAGGTTTAAAGGTAGCGGTAGAGAATACAGAATGAAGCCAGCCACCCTTCGTTTGGGAAAAGAACGGATGAAAGAGCATCTGGCCATTGCCAATCGCTTTCTTGAAAGATTCTGAGGGCTATTCAGATGGAAAAGACATCACAATTAAAAAAATTTCTGAAGGATCTGTTTTCCTCGCAAAGGCTGGCGGTCTTGGCTACACAGAGTAAAAGACAACCCTATGGTAACCTCGTCGCCTTTATGGCGACGGATGACTTGAAACACCTGCTGTTCGCTACGACCCGTGCCACTCGGAAATATGCCAATATCTCTAAGAATCCGAGGGTGGCGATGGTCATGGACAATCGATCCAACCAGGAGGCCGATTTTCATCAGGCGGCGGCTGTCACTGCAACGGGTGTTGTGAAGGAAGTGGAGGGATCGGAGAAGGAGCCTCTCCTGAGACTCTATCTTTCTAAACATCCTTATTTGAAGGATTTCGTTTCCTCTCCTACCTGCGCATTGCTAAAAATGAATGTAGAGACTTACTATGTGGTCCGCCAGTTCCAAAATGTCATGGAGCTTCATATAAAAAAGTGAGCCTGATCATTCCACTTCATCAAATTAAAGAAGAGGACAGAGAACAGTTTGGGGGAAAGGCCTTTTCCCTTGCGATCTTATCTCGGATAGGAATGAATGTACCGGATGCACTCTGTGTGAAAACCGAAGCCTACAAACAGTTTGTCAACTTTGCAGGGTTGAGAGAACGGATCCTATTGGAGGTCAATCGAAAGAACTTCCAAGAGATGCGTTGGGAGGAGATGTGGGATGCCGCGCTGCGGATCCGAAACATGTTCCTCCAGACCCCCATCCCATCAGAAATCGCAGAGGCGTTACGGTCTCCGATCGAAGAGAGATTCAAAGATAAGGCCGTTGTGGTCCGATCATCAGCGCCTGGCGAGGATTCCTCTCAAGCCTCCTTCGCAGGTCTTCATGAGTCCTATATCAATATCCGGGGGACGGAGGCGATCCTGGAACATGTACGGCTCGTCTGGGCCTCCCTCTGGTCAGATGCCGCGCTGCTTTACCGACAGGAACTGGGGTTAGACATCGAAAAAAGCGCCATGGCAGTTTTAATACAGGAGATTGTCAACGGTGAGAGATCGGGAGTTGCCTTTGGAAAGAATCCCAATGATGGGTCTCAGTCTGTGATCGAGGCCGTTTATGGGCTGAATGCGGGTCTAGTGGACGGGACCGTCGAGCCTGACCGATGGCTCCTCGACCGAGCCACAGGAAAGATTCTTAGGCACATCGTTCCTAACCGGGAGAAATGGATGATTTCATCGGGGGAAGGCACTCACCTTGAAGCATTGCCTGTGGACCAGGCAAGTGTGCCTCCATTGACGGTGGGGGAGGTGGAGAGAATCTTTGGTCTGACCATTAGGGTGGAAAAAGAATTCGGCACGCCACAGGATGTGGAATGGACTCTAAAAGCAGATGCTCTCTATCTGCTTCAGTCCAGGCCCATTACGGCCCTCTCTTCCAAAACCGCCGGGGACAAACGACCATGGTATCTCACCCTTCGCAGAAGTTTCGAAAACTTGAAAGCCCTGCGTAAAAGAATCGAAGGGCAACTCATCCCTGCCATGGTGGACGAAGCTGAGTGTCTCGCCCGTCAGGATTGGACGGCACTTTCTGATATTCAATTGGCCGATGAGATCGCCCGACGGATGGATATCCATGGGCGATGGGTTGCCATTTATTGGAGCGACTTCATCCCATTTGCCCACGGAATGCGGTTGTTCGGGCAGTTTTATAATGATACGGTGAGACCTGAAGACCCTTATGAGTTTATGGATCTTCTGGGGAGCGGCCAATTAAAAAGCCTGGAGCGTAATCAAGGACTTGAAGAGATGGCCTCGATGGTCCGAGAGGATCGTTCCCTTGCTCTAAGCTTAAAGGAGTTCAAGACGGATGAGGATGAGGGCTTCGGACGGATGCTGGATGAATTTATTAGGAAGTTCGGAGACCTCTCCTGCTCCATTGGAGAGGAGATTCAGTGCTCCCAGGGGCGTGAGGGCATCTTCAGACTTCTGCTCGAAATGGCCGCGCACCCGCCTGCAAAACAGAAAATGGAGCCCCGGCGTGTTGAATATCTGACGGCAAGTTTCCTCGACCGATTTGAGGAGGAACAGAGAGGATTTGCCTCCGAGCTTCTTGATCTCGGCAGGGCGAGTTACAGGCTCAGGGACGATGACAATATCTATCTTGGAAGAATTGAAAAGCAGATGGTGGCGGCCATGGACGAAGGAAGGCGACGACTTGAAAAACAGGGCAGGATCAAAGGCGATGTGACAGATCCGAAAGAATTGATCGAGGCTCTGAAAAGCCCCCGTTATCTTCCGAAGACACGTCTATCCATTGAGAAGGTGGAGATAGCTTCTGAGCTAAAGGCAAGGCAGATCGTTGGTCAACCTGCGGGTCCTGGAATTGCAAAAGGAAAGGCACGGGTCATTCTGAGCTCTTCTGACCTTTTGAATTTTAAATCGGGAGAAATCCTCGTCTGTAATGCGGTGGAACCCAACATGACGTTTGTGGTTCCCCTCTCAGCGGGAATCATAGAGCGGAGGGGAGGAATGCTGATCCATGGAGCGATCATTGCCAGAGAGTATGGCATCCCTTGCGTGACAGGAATTCCAGAGGCCACTTCTCAGATTCAGACCGGAAATCAGGTCACAGTGGATGGATATTTAGGGATCGTTACGATTGGATAGCTCTTTCTTTGAAATATCCGAAAATTCCCTATAATGAACGAAAGAAGATCCGAACTTAGGAGGTGATGGATGAGCAGACTGAAAGAATTACATACACCGGTTTTTTGGGCGGAAGGCCATCCGGGCAAGCTCGACCGGGAGGGTTGGGTCATCGAGGTGAGCGGCCTCTGCGCGAACCCGAAAACATTCACCTGGAAGGAACTGATCGCGTTACCGAAATCGATTGCCGATGCACGCCTCACGAGCGTCACCCGATTCTCCGTGCACGGAAAGTGGGGAGGCATAAAGGTTGCTGATTTGCTGAATGCGGTCCAGGCTGGTCCTGAAACCCAGCATGTCCGTTTCTGGTCTTACAGGATGATTTATGACACCTCCATCCCTATTGAGGTGGCCCTCCGTGAAAGAACCCTTCTCGCCTACGAGTTTGACGACGAGTACCTAGAAGAGGATTACGGAGGCCCTGTCAGGGGATTTTGTCCTTACTTGTGGGGTTACAAGTCAGCGAAGAGTGTTGTGAAGATCGAACTGATGGACCGTTATGTCTCCGGCTTTTGGGAACAGCACGGATATCCAGACGATGCCCTCATTACGGCAGGGAAAGTCCGTGACATGAACCAGGGTGGCCGCCTGAGACCTATTCCAAACGGTGAGGTGATACAATTTCTCGATGATTAGATTCCCTTATGGCAAGGTTGCCCTGGTGTGGTGAGTCAAAAGTTCGTTTCCTTAAAAAGTCATTCCTGCGGAAGCAGGAATCCAGTATTTCCCTTCTGGATTCCCACTTTCGTGGGAATGACACCCTATAAATATGTAAACGAATTGATGACTCAGGGTACTAGTCATTCGGACGTTAAGTGAAGACCTTAAATCCAATCCAGCCTAAATTAATATTCGGACAAGTCTTATTGGTACCGAAAAATAATATTGGCAAGAACAATAATTATATTTATAATTTTAGAAATGATGGTTCAGAGGTGGATCACGGACTCTGTAAATCAATCTTAAGCGTCTTGGAGGGAAGACCAATGCTAACATTTTTGAAGAAATTTGAACGGATCATTGTAACTACTCTGATCGTGATGATGGCGGTAACGATTCTTCTTGCCACAGTAGAATTGGGCTGGCTCATCATCAAGGATATCATTACCCCCCCTATCATTTTGCTCGAAATCGATGAACTGCTGGACATTTTTGGTCTCTTCCTGCTTGTCTTACTTGGGATCGAACTTGCCTCCACCCTCAAAACTTATCTCACCGAAAAAGAGATCCATGTAGAGGTTGTCTTTACCGTCGCTTTGATCGCCATCGGCCGCAAGGTGATCATCCTCGATGTCAAAGATATTTCAAGCCTGTCTCTCCTGGGAATTGCAGCCATTATTATTTCTCTATCTGTGGGGTATTTCCTGGTGAAACGAGCCTTTCTTGGAAAGGGTTCGCAAGATTCGGGGAAATAGAGGCACCTTTGGACCGGACTTCTTATAGAGGAAACAAAAAAACCTATGAAGGATCAAAGAAGCGTCGCTTACTTGTTAAGCTCCCCGACCAGAGGCTAGGGCTTCCCGGCAATGTAATATCACTTCATATTGTGCCCCTTGACCCTGCCTACCGGCAGGCAGGCAAGGCGGGACTTCCGGGACACTTTCCGGTCAATGGAAATTGCTCTCGAGAAGGGAATGGCATCAAATTGTTCTCTTTGAATGAATCCATTTAGAGAGCTTCTTAAGATCCGGACTTCTTGTGTACAAGGGATCCTTTCTCTCCTGGTAAACACTCAGTCTTTCTTTAAAGGTGGGCTTGGAATTGAGATAAAATACGCCGAGGGGCAGCTTTTCCACCTCCAACTCAATTCCAGAATTTTTTCAATCTTTTTCCCTTTCGTCACGTTACGGATTTGTTGTCTCCAGCCTTTTGAGTTCATTCCTTACCCAATTAGCTCTTTCTCCTTTGAGCTCCACTTTAAGGTAAGCCTTCCAAGCCAGGATGGCCTCTTGGACATCCTTTTTATTTTGTAACAAGACCAAACCTAATTGAAACCGGCTATTGGCATGTTTTGGATCGCTAAGGGTTGCCTTCCTGAATTCCTCAATGGCTCCATCATCATCGCCCAACCCTCTTAGCATGATACCCATATTTGTCCTGATATCGGGATCATCTGGTTTTAAAGAGAGATAGTTGTGATAAGCTTTAATGGCCTCTCGGTATCTTCCATAGTCAAAATAGATATTACCAAGTCTTAACCAAGCAGCAAGGTTATTAGGCTTTAACCGTACTGCCTCCTTCAAATCTTCGATCTTTTCCATCAGTTCAATGGAGATGGGTTCTTTGGTAACCGGAGACTGAGCCATGTGATGGACCAAAAATTTTTCAACCCCATTTTGCCTTGTAAGAATGACCCCTATAGATCCAGTGAGAAATCCCAGAACAAAAACTAACAAGATAGTAAAAATGGCCTTACCTTTTTTCATGGAAATGGTTCCTTTCCTTAAAATTCTATCCGTCACAACTGGATTTATCAAATCATTTCTCTCTCATGAGACTTGATTTTTCAGTGATTGAAAGATAAAAAGAATGATAGATGATGGTGTTGTTTATCCTATTAAAAAATCTGATTTACAGGAGGTTTTATTATGGGAGCGTTAAATCAGGAGGCTGATCATGCATCAATCATAAGGCCACCAATGAAGGCTGAAGATTTTAAGTTTCGCGGGAAAGGAATATCACAAGACCGTTTGAGGGATATCAAAAAATCCCTGCACACCTTCCATACTTTGGAAACGATGGCGGCGAATATTTACAAGTTCCAGATTACACCGAACCCCTCGGGGCTCAACCTTCAGCTGATCATGGCCATGTGCAATGAGATGACCCATATTCAGGATTTCCAGGTCAAACTTTATGAATACGGTTGGAAGCCCAGCAAATTCAGATGGGCCTTTTGGATGGTTGGTTTCGTCATCGGATTTGGTTCTCGACTGCTCGGACCTCGGGCCATTCTTAAGACAGCAACATGGCTGGAGAAGAAAGCAGTCCACCATTATGGTGAATTGCTCAAAGCTGTTGAATGGGATAATGACCTTCAGAAAATCATAGAGAAGGATGGATTGGATGAGGATGGTCATGTCAATCGTTGGCAAAACCTCCTCGAATCGAGCTGAAAAAGATTTTATCATCTCATTGGATTACCTTGCTCCATGGCTGAAGGTCCTCTCGTTCATCATTACGTTAAGAGACCAAAGAAAGTTCATCACATAATGAGGTTTAGAATTTCTAAGCTCGAAGGAGGAAAAGTTGAAGAACCCATCCAGACTAAAAAAGCTTTTGAAAGATCTTTTCTCTTCTCAACCATTGGCTGTCCTTGCGACTCAGGGAGACGGACAACCCTACGGCAATCTGGTAGCTTTTGCCGCCACTGAAGATCTCAAAGGTTTGTTATTTGCGACGGCTCGGGGTACACGGAAGTTTGCGAATATCACCATAGACCCGAGGGTTGCGATGGTCATGGATACCCGAACGAATAAAAAAGCCGATTTTCAAAGAGCTGTTGCCGTCACGGCAACTGGCATTGTGGAAGAAGTGGAAAGTGCGGAGAGAGATCATCTCCTAAAATTATATCTATTGAAGCATCCCCATTTAAAGAAGTTCGTGAAATCACCCAATAGCGCTTTCCTCAGGGTCAAAGTCGATAATTATTATGTGGTGAAAAGGTTTCAAAACGTTATAGTGCTTTCCATGCAGCAATGAGTTAGAAACAGACCATTTTTCTTCCAGAACCGGCCGATTAGACCTCAAATAAAAAAAATAAGTAAAAAATAAGTTGACATTTAAATTCCAATAGTATATTAATATTCACTAAAATTAATGGTCGCTTAAAAAGTGAGCATACCATGTTTTGTGATTCCTGCGAAACTAGGAATCCAGTTATTTCAAATAGTTCTGGTTTATGGCTTTTGTCGGAGTGACCGTTTTTAACTTTTTACGAATTCATCAAAATTTATTTACCAAAACTTAATAACTGGTCATTAAAATTCCGGATCATTAAAAATGGCTGGCAAAATTTCCTCAGGGATTGGTTATTTAGACCATCTTTTAGGTTTTCTTAAAACAGGTGATAATGTAATCTGGGAGGTTGAGGCCGGGACTTATATTGAAATCTTTCTCCAGCGCTTTATTGAGCACAATTTGAAAAGCGGATACAATGTGGTCTATGTCAGCTTTAATGTCTCCCCCTCCACCCTTACCAAACGCTTAGCCCATCTCTCTCATTTAGAATATCTGACCATCCTGGATTGCTTTACCTCCGGGAAAGGGAACAGTGATCCCCTCTTTGCTAACTTTTATGAGAGAGGGAAGGAGGGATTTAAAGGAAGTGTGATCAAGGTTGAAAACCCCAAGGACATTGCCCAGTTCCGGGTAGCCATGGATCGGATCGAGATTGAGAAGGGAGCAGGTGTCCGTTATATCTTCGACAGCCTGACCGGAATGCAGGATATCTGGGGTGATGAGAATGTTACTTATAAATTCTTTACCTATTCCTGCCCACGCCTCTATGATCTTCAAACCGTGGCCTACTGGGTTTTGGAGAAGGAAGCCCATACGGCCTCCTTTAAAGCCAATCTCAGACATATCACGCAGGTGGCGATCGAACTTGAAAAGCAGGACGGAGATCTCTTTTTTAAGGCGATCAAGATTGAAGGGAGATTTTCGAGGAGTGCCTTTCTCCCGAAACATTATGAGGTATGGGAACAGGAAGTCATCTTTCCATCCATTGGCGGCCGTAGGCCTGGCAACCTGGGCGACAAAATTAAAACACTAAGGAAAAAGATAGGAATGACCCAGAAGGAACTGGCCGAACAGGTGGGCCTGACTCCAAGTTTTATTTCTCAATTGGAAAAAAACTTGATCAGTCCCTCGCTCGATTCCCTTCTGAAATTGAGTGAGAAATTGAGTACTCAACCGATTTATTTTTTAACGGATGGAGAGAGCGGACCGCTCCAGAAGATGGTGATCAAACCAGGTGAAAGGCAGGATATTCAACTCCCGGCCCTGAAGGGTTCGGACATCAAACTTGAGCTTTTGGTTTCGGACGTGCTCAATCGGAGAATGGAACCTTACCTATTAACCATGAAAGAGGGGACAGCGATAGATGGCCATTTTTATGGCCATAAAGGTGATGAATTTGCTTATGTGATGGAGGGGGAGTTGGAGGTTGAAATCCAAGATGAAAAACAGTTGCTAAGACAGGGAGATAGCCTCTATATCGAATCGACATTCCCCTCAAAATGGACCAATACAGGGAAAGGAAATGCCGTTATTTTATGGGTTTTAAGCCCCCCTAGGGCAGGATTGTAAACTTAAGTAAAAATTAAGTATAAAATTTTTTTCCAATAAAAATTAAGTGAAAATGTATTTGCTGCATAAAATTTAATTAAATATTATTTTGGAGGCGAAAATGAACCTAAACCCAGTTGATTTGATCGTTGACAAATACCAGGAGAAGAGAACAGCCCTCATCAGCATCCTTCACGATGTTCAGGACCGGTATAAATACCTCCCCGATGAGGCCCTCAAAATGGTGGCATCCAGGCTCCGGATGGACATCAATGAGATCTACGGCGTTGCCACCTTCTATAAATCCTTCACTTTGACTCCTCAAGGGAAGCACTCCATTACCCTTTGCCTCGGGACGGCATGCCATGTTCGGGGAGGGCCAAAAATTTTGAGGGAACTCAAGGGTCTCCTCCATATTGAACCGGGGCAGACCACTGCAGACAGACAATTTTCTTTGAATGTGGTGAACTGTCTGGGAGTGTGCGCCATCGGTCCGGTGATGATGTTGGATCGAAAGTTTTATGGGGAGATGAATCCCATCATGGCGAAAAGGATTATTGAGAAATTAAATAACAAACGAAGAGGGGTGAAATCATGAGAACAGTCAAATCGGTCCAGGATCTGGAGAAATGGAAGAATGATATCCTCTCAAAGCAGAAGCGCCATGAAATCATCGTCTCGGTGTGTGGTGGCACCGGATGTCAGGCCTATGATTGTCAGAAAGTGAAAGCCCTCTTCCAGAAAGAGCTGAATCAGAAAGGGATGAGAGAAAAGGTTGCCTTGAAAGTCACCGGATGCCCGGGTTTTTGCGAAAGAGGACCTCTCGTGACAATCTATCCCCATAACATCTTTTATCAAAGAGTCAAGGCAGAGGATGTCCCTGAGATCATCTCTGAGACGATTCAGAATGGAAAAAAGGTGGATCGCCTTCTCTTTGAAGATCCCAATGCCCATCGGAAAATCACTTCCGCCAACGATATTCCCTTTTATCGATCCCAGATGAGACTCCTTCTCAGCCATAACGATCTTATCGATCCAACAAGAATTGAGGATTATATTGCGATAGGTGGATATCGTTCATTAGGCAAGGCATTATTTCAAATGAGACCTGAAGAGGTGATTGAAGAAATAAAAATCTCTGGTTTGAGAGGAAGGGGTGGAGCAGGCTATCCAACTGGAAAGAAATGGGAGAACTGCCATCATGCAAAAGGGGAACCCAAATATGTCATCTGCAACTGCGATGAGGGAGACCCGGGTGCTTTTATGGATAGAAGCCTGTTAGAAGGAAATCCCCATGCCATCTTGGAGGGGATGTTAATCGGTGCCTATGCCATTGGAGCCAATCAAGGATTCATTTATGTCAGACATGAATATCCCCTGGCTCACAAAAACGCAGAGATTGCTATCAAACAGGCCAGAAGGGTAGGTTTATTGGGTAAAAATATTTTGGGCTCCGGGTTCTCCTTCGACGTAGAGATGGCAAAAGGGGGTGGAGCCTTTGTCTGTGGAGAATCAACGGCATTGATTGCTTCGATTGAGGGAAAGGTTGGAGAACCCAGGAGTAAACAGATCCACCTGGTTGAACAGGGGCTGTGGGGAAAACCCACAAACCTCAACA
>Ga0315294_10000939_pt1 | contig 31579 bp, 29 predicted proteins | sample YL17G13_40_MG_FD_203626 | JGI IMG/M metagenome (GOLD analysis project Ga0315294, IMG submission 203626) | Sediment microbial communities from Yellowstone Lake, YNP, Wyoming, USA - YL17G13_40 | ecosystem: Environmental > Aquatic > Freshwater > Lake > Sediment | place: USA: Wyoming | collected...
GGCAGGCACGGGGGCCTGCCCCTACACAGAAAATTGTAGGGGCGATTCGCGAATCGCCCGCTGGATTGACCGAATCAAGTCGGGTGATAGTAAGCGCGAACTCCCCCTAACCCCCTCTTTAATAAAGAGGGGGAAGTCCTTCCGCGGAAGGACAGGGGGCGTTAGTAAGTAGAGGTGCAGGAGAATTCTCATGCAGGGGGCACGGGGGTGTCCCCCGATTTTCCAAGTCCCCCAACGTATGGGGGACTATCAGGGGGTTCGGACGATGTTTCCCCCAAGACTGGGGGATAACAGGGGGTTGATAATACCTGATAAACAGTATCTTAATAGACTTAGAGAGGAGCGAATCTAATGGCCAAGGTATTGATAGTATATTCCACCCAGACCGGAAACACCGAAGAGATGGCTAAGGCAATTGCCGAGGGGGCCAAATCTGTAAAAGGCACGACTGTGGTTATGAAAAAGGCAGCCGATACAACTGATAGAGACCTTATTTCATGCGACGCTGTAGCCTTCGGCTCGCCGACGAACTTTGGCTACATATCCGGCGCACTGAAAGACTTCTTTGATCGGACACTTATCCAATGTCGTGAAAAAACAAAGGATAAGCCGTACTGCACGTTCACCAACAGCGGTATGGGCAAGCGAAAAGCCCTCGAGGTCCTGGATGGCATAGCCTTTGCCTATAGTTTAAAAAAGGTGGGTGAGGGCGTAATGTCCAAGGGAAAGCCAACTCCAGAGGATATTGCTGAACTTAAAGCCATGGGCAAGAAGCTTGCCGGAGGCTAGTCTCGCAGAACAGCTTTTATGGTATGAAACTTATAATCGGTCTTGGGAATCCGGGGAAAGGATATGCTAACAATCGGCATAACGTCGGTTTCCAATGCCTCGACTACTTCGCACGCCACCACAGAATCGAGCTTAAAGAACGGAGGTGGCGCGAGCGCAGCATGCGTGCCAGATTCGGCACCGGCGATATCGACGGCACGGCAGTGGTGCTGGCCAAGCCCACCACTTTCATGAACCTCAGCGGGCAGGCGGTATGGCAGCTGATGCACCGCTTCAAAGCGGATCTCGCCGACATCATCGTAATATGCGACGATATGGATCTACCACTGGGCAAGATACGCATACGCCAACAAGGCGGCTCCGGCGGCCATAAAGGCATCGCCTCAATCATCAACTCGGCAGGAAGCGATGCCTTCATTCGCATCCGTGTCGGAATCGGACGCCCCGATAACGATGAGGTATCGTTCGTATTAAGTAATTTCCCGACAGAGGATAAACAAATTATTAATAAAACTGTAGTACAAGTCGCTGACATTATCGATTGTATCCTGCATGAGGGAATAGAGGCTGCCATGAATCGTTTTAACTGAGGAACTTCCGAAAAAGAGGCGTCCCTCATCTTTTTCTAAAACTATCGTTAATTAGAATTGGGCAGGCCAGAGGGATCACCCTCTGGCAGGGGTTTGGGGGTGTCCCCCAATTTTCGAAGTCCCCCAAAGTATGGGGGACCAACAGGGGGTTTGGATAAAAATTCCCCCCAATACTGGGGGATAGCAAGGGGTTGATACAAATCTGGATTGCCATCAATATGCAAGAATGTTATAATCGCCTTCACCCAGCTATAAAGGATCTAAATTGAAAGACAAATTTTTCATCTCTGTTATAGGCGCCAGTAATTGCAGCACGAAAGAATCGAAACTCGCCGAGGAGGTGGGTCGAGAACTGGCCAGACGTGGCGCAGTTGTTATCTGCGGTGGCCTTAACGGGGTGATGGAGGCCGTATGCCGTGGAGCAAAATCCGCAGGAGGCCTCACGGTTGGCATCCTGCCGGGCAATAACCGTCGCGATGCCAATACATATGTGGACATACCCATAATTACAGGCATCGGTTACGCGAGGAATTCAATCGTTGCAAAATCTGGTCAGGCAGTGATCGCTGTCGGCGGGAAATATGGGACCCTATCCGAGATAGCCTACGCACTGCAAGATAAAATACCGGTCATCGGCCTTGGTACTTGGAAGCTTGCCACCAGCAAATCCAAAGACGAATCAATTGTTATTGCCAATAATGCATCAGACGCTGTAGATAAAGCCATAGAAAGTATTAAACAAGGAGTTTAAAATGGCTTCCATTGAATCATTAACTGCCAGGGAAATACTCGACTCCCGCGGTAACCCAACAGTATGGGTAGAAGCAAGACTCACCGACGACACTGTCGGCCACGCTTCAGTACCTTCGGGCGCATCAACCGGTACTCACGAAGCATTGGAACTCCGCGATGGTGATAAGAAACGGTTCGGTGGGCTTGGTGTGCTGAAGGCTATAAGCAACATAGAAGAGCAGATAGAGCCTGCACTCATCGGGATGCCAGTACGTGATCAAGAGGCGATAGACGAGCGGATGATAGCACTCGACGGCACACCTAACAAGTCTAAACTCGGGGCTAACGCCATTTTGGGGGTCTCCCTGGCCGTCGCCGTTGCCGCAGCCAATTTTCATAAAATGCCACTCTACCGTTACATCGGCGGAGAAGAAGCACATATACTACCCGTACCAATGATGAATGTCATAAACGGAGGAAAACACGCCGCCGATTCCACCGACCTGCAGGAGTTCATGATTGTACCATTAGGCGCATCGACCTTTAGTCTAGCCGTCAGGATGTGTGCCGAGATATATCAAGCGTTAAAGAAGATACTCAAGGGCAAAAAGCTCAATACCAACGTCGGCGACGAAGGCGGCTTCGCCCCGTCCCTCAAATCGAATCGAGATGCCGTACAGCTCCTTGTGGATGCTATTGAGGCGGCAGGATATAAGCCGGGGAAAGATTGTTTTATTGCTCTGGATCCGGCTGCAACCGAGTTTTATAAGGATGGGAAATACGTTCTTGCCAGGGAAGGGCTTGCACTCACCAGCGCTGAGATGGTGAACTACTACGCCCGAATGGTTAAAGAGTACCCCATCATCAGCATCGAGGATGGGATGGCCGAGGACGACTGGGACGGATGGAAGATGCTGACAAGTAAAATCGGACACGATATACAGATCGTCGGCGATGACCTGTATGTCACCCAGATTGACCGCCTCTCTCGTGGCATTAAAGAGAAGGCGTCTAACTCCATCCTTATCAAGCTCAATCAAGTGGGCACCCTGACCGAGACAATCAAAGCAATCGACATGGCAAAGGATGCAAAGTGGACGGCTGTTGTCAGCCACCGTTCTGGCGAGACTGAGGATACCATCATTGCCGACCTGGCCGTGGCCAAGAACACTGGCTTTATCAAATCGGGTGCCCCCTGCCGTAGCGAACGAGTAGTTAAATATAATCGATTAATGCAAATAGAACATGAGTTAGGGGAACACGCCCGCTATCCCGGCATGAGCGCACTGTATAACCTGGGAAATGAGGTACAGGATACTTCCTGTCGGGGGAACCGGGGGTGTCCCCAAGTGACTGCGGTTTGAACCGGTAATTAAATAAAAGAGCCTCTGGACATTTAATCTCCGAAGCTCTTGGTTTTTGCTGAAGATGTAGGGGATTAACTGACTTAGTAGACTGTAATTGGAGAGCATTTACAGCATATTGTATTTTTGCTATAATAAAAACAGCTAAGGCGATGAAGCTCGCCCGGGGGTAACCCCAAAAAGCCCGACTGTTAGCGGGATGATAGCCTCTACTGGCTTTGCAGGTAGAGGCCTTTTTAATTTATTGATAGTGAGCTTATAGATAGCTCTACCTGACAGATAGATTTAAAAGGTGACACATATGGAGAATGGAAATCCAAGGGCGGACAAATTTTCCCCCACAACCATAACCGCTCATGAACGCACCTATTCCCTTCTGTCTGTTCTCAAAGATACAAGTAATTTACTCGATGAGCTTGGTAGTGAATTTGTATCTGAACGGAATCATATCTGCGAGTTAGAGAGTCGGCTTACTTCAGCCCGTTTCCACCTCGCGGTGCTAGGACAGTTCAAACGAGGTAAGAGCACATTGCTTAACGCTTTGATCGGAGAGGAATTGCTTCCCTCTGCGGTAGTTCCGTTAACTTCTGTTCCCACTTTTCTGTTCTGGGGCCCGAGTCGTCTCGTCAGGGTAATTTACCTGGATGGCAAAGCCGATGATTTTGTTCCTGAAAGTACAGAGGAGGCAAGGGAATTTCTGTCTCGATATGTTACTGAGGACATTAATTCCAAGAATCATCTCGGCGTAGCGCGGGTTGAGGTATCTTGTGCCTCGCCGCTCTTGCAGAAGGGCGTAGTTCTGATCGATACGCCGGGCATCGGTTCAACTTTCCAGCATAACACCGAGGCCACTATCAACTTCCTGCCTCAATGCGATGCGGCGCTGTTTCTGGTTTCCGCCGATCCGCCTATAACCCAGGTCGAGATAGAGTTCCTCAAGGCTGTACGAGCCAAAGTGGTGAAGACCTTCTTCCTGATGAACAAGGTTGATTATCTTTCAGAGAACGAACGCCAAATAGCAGTCGAGTTTCTTAAGAGGGTGTTGCGGGATCAGGCGGGGCTAGATAGCAACGAACCGATCTTCAGCATTTCCGCACGGTTGGGAATAGAGGCAAAACTGACAGGCAACGACCAGCAAATGTCGGATAGCGGGATGTCAATCATAGAAGAATCCTTGGTTAAGTTCCTCAACCAGGAGAAGATACAAACTCTAAATCTGGCTATAGCCAGAAAGGCCGGGGATATTGTTGGCGAAGGCCTGCTTCAAATTCGCTTGAAACAGCGTTCCCTCACCCTTCCTCTGGAGGACCTGGAGCAAAGATTGGTGACATTCAATCAGAAGATTAAGGAAATAGAACGACAGCGCGAGTTAGCCCACGATCTTCTTACCGGAGACCAGAGACGGCTGGTGGAGACTCTGGAGCAGGAATGCGCAGCCACATTAGAGACAAATCGTAGCGAGTTATCCCTAATCCTCACAGAAACCCTGAAAAATACCGCCAGCATCGAGCTAATAGAGAAGGCTATGAGCGCTCGCCTATCCGAAATAATTCCAGACCTGTTCGGAGGGAGCTTGGCCAAAGTATCGGGCTTGATAAACCAGCGCATGCAAGAAATACTCGGCTCTCATCAGAAAAAGGCAAACGCTCTGGCCGAGACAATATGGAGAACGGCGGCGGAGCTTTTTGAAATACCGTATGTCCCGGGCAAAGGCGACGAAAGAATTGTAACGGCCAGTAAGCCTTATTGGGTAACCGAAAACTGGAGCGCCACGATAAGCCCTATCCCAAGAGGGATGTTCGAGCGTATACTCCCCAGGAGCATGGCCATCAGGCGAATCAAGAAATGGTTGCAGCAAGATATAGAGGCCATAGCGCTGCGTAATATCGAAAATCTCCGGTGGGCAACGATACAGAATATCGATAAGACGTTCCGCCGATTTTCTTTGGACCTGGACGAGCAACTGGAGGAAGTATCTAAAGCCACTCTGGGCGCTATTCAGGAAGCTCACACTCAGCGGACACAAAAGGCTGACAGCATCGACATTGAGCTTAGAAAACTGAAGGACTTCGAATCCAAGATGCGAGAACTTAGCAGTATACTAAAGACGAGGTAAACGAATATGAGTAGCAGGAATAGCTGTCCCTTTTGTAGGATGGTCAATCATGAACTGAATCCTGTTGTGGTTCATGAGGACAAGGAAATATTAGCCATCATGGATCTGTATCCGGCCACTCCGGGCCATGTATTAGTGCTGCCAAAACAGCATATTGAAGACATCTATACCATGCCGGCAGATATAGGAGCCCGTATCATGGTTACAGCGATTGCTGTTGCCAAAGCGATTAGGCAGCAATTACGCCCGAGCGGTCTGAATTTGATCCAAGCAAACGCAGTTGCCGCAGGACAAACAGTCCCTCATTTCCATCTGCATATAGTTCCCCGTTATCATGATGATTCGGTGATTCTCAGTTTTGGGCATGGCAGTACACCTGAAGCTATCGGGGAATTGGAGCGAATAGCTTCCTTGCTACGTTCTGGTTTAGATGGCTAATAGCTAAGGAGAACATATGGAAACAGAATTAAGAATTTTACTGGATGAGGTGAACTCTCTCATCCAGACAGGCAAATACGACCTTGCAGTAGTGACGGCAAAGAAGGCGCTTGAGTTTGCTGAGAAGTCGGTTGGCCCAGATCATCCCGATGTGGCCATAATCATGGACAAGCTCGCTAAGGTCTATTGCGCCCAAAACCAGTATTCTCAAGCCATACCGCTCTATGAACATGCTCTCACGATTCGTGAGACGTCACTTGGCCCTGACCATCCTGATGTGGCTATAATCATGGACAAGCTCGCAGAACTCTATTTCCTCCGGGGTCAGTATCCACTGGCCGAACCCCTGTACAAACGTGCTCTCACGATCCGTGAGACGTCACTAGGGCCTGACCATCTGGATGTGGCCTTAATCCTGGACAAACTCGCAGAGCTCTATTCTTTGCAAGGTGACTATGCACAGGCGGAAACATTTTCCAAACGCTCGCTAGCCATCTCGGAGAAGGTACTCGATCCAGACCACCCCGATTTGGCAAAAAGGCTACACCAACTCGCGTCAATCTATTCAAGACAAGGCCAGTATGCAAAGGCTGAACCGCTTTACAAGCGCACGCTTGCAATCAAGGAAAAGACTCTTGGGCCTGATCATCCAGATGTAAAGGGCTATCGGCGCATTTATATTGAATCGAGACTTGTATGATCTGCGTTTAATTTATCATTTCCATTCCGTTTGTGCTGATTGCTTCTCTCATGACTTTTTTATCGTCTGGAAAGAATATCACAAGCATGGATTTAAGAACAGGCGACTCTTTATGGAGGCATTGTCCGCAGCAGTATTTACTGCTAGCATCTTTTCGGCAATAGTAGTTCTTCTTCAATTTGCCATTAAGTAATGGGAATTGAGTATGAAAGTAAATAAAGAAACAAAATTGGGCATTTCCCAAAACGTCTTTGTACTGGGACTAGTCAGTTTCTTCAATGACGTGGCTTCGGAAATGATTTATCCCATTGTCCCGATATTCCTTACCAGCATTTTGGGAGCACCTGCTTCCCTTGTCGGCTTGATAGAGGGTATAGCAGAATCTACCGCCAGCATTTTGAAACTTATCTCCGGCTGGTATTCGGATAAGTTTCAGAAAAGAAAGCCTTTTGTCATTGCAGGATATTCATTATCTTCAATCTCTAAAGTTATCTTAGGTTTTGCTTTTGTCTGGCCGTTAGTACTTGTGGGAAGATTTGTTGACCGCTTCGGCAAGGGGATTAGGACTTCAGCCAGAGATGCTTTAATTGCGGAAAGTTCCACCAGTTCCAATCGTGGAAAATCTTTTGGCTTTCACAGAGCTTTGGATACAGCGGGGGCAGTTGTTGGCCCGCTCCTGGCGATATGGCTGCTTCATTCCTACAGCAATGACTTCAGGTCAATTTTTTTGGTAGCCTTCATTCCCGGGTTTATTGGCATTCTTCTGCTACTGCTTTTTGTAAAAGAAAAGAAAAAGAAAGAATTGGGAAGCAGTCTAAAGCTAAAAGGAAGCTGGAAGGAATTCGATATTTCTTTTAAGATATTCCTGGCAGTCAGCATCATTTTTGCTATCGGTAACAGTTCTGATGCGTTTTTAATCCTGCGTTCTCAAAATCTAGGTCTATCAGTAACATCGACCATATTGGCTTATGTGGTTTTTAATGCGGCTTATGCCATATTTTCCATTCCCGCCGGCGCAGTAAGTGATAAAATCGGCCCTAAGAAAGTGCTCATCAGCGGATTTTTTCTCTTTAGTATTGTTTATCTGCTTTTCGGAGTGATAACAAAAAGCTACCTGCTATGGTTTATATTCCCGCTTTATGGAATTTACATGGCTTTCACTGAAGGAGTCGGCAAAGCCTATATTTCCAATCTTGTACCGCAAGAGAAGTCTGGTATAGCTTTCGGTATATACCAGACTGCTATTGGAATCTGCACATTCTTCGCATCTCTCATCGCAGGTATCCTGTGGGACAAAGTTGGTGTCAGTTCTCCATTTATCCTGGGAAGTGCTACAGCATTAATTTCAGCTGCTCTATTTATCACTATGGAAGGCAAACAGAGAAATACCAGAGGGTTGAAAACCGAAAGGATAAAATAGAAAAACGATTTAATTTCATCGAGATAGGAACAAAAGAAGATCATCTTCACGAAAACCACCCTTGATACCAGTTAACTTGCCAGGGGAAAGAGGCAACCACTCCTAATAACTTTGTTCCATCCTTCATCCTTCATAAGTAGCGCACACCCAATGCTTCCATTCTGTAGATTCAAAGGCGAATCTATTATTGAAAATATTTTTTGATGTCATCCAGCTTTTTAAAGTTCCCAAAGACTAGGAGTTAGGGGGTTGATAAACTTCAATCAAGGATTTAATCTAGGGTTGTGAAAACCATCGGCATAACCACAACGGTCCCAACAGAGGTCCTGCTGGCCGCAGGCTACCAGCCCATAGACCTGAATAATATATTCATATCCGAACCCAACCCGGAGCGCCTGGTGACAAAGGCCGAGCGCGCCGGCTTCCCCATCAACTGCTGCACCTGGATCAAAGGCATCTACGGCACCGTAATGGAGCGAGGCATCGACTCGGTGATCTGTGTCACCAACGGCGATTGTTCGAACACGCAGATGCTCATGGAAGTACTGAAGCTCAAAGGGATAAATACGATACCATTCGCCTACCCCGACAACCCGAACCTACTGCACATGCAGGCCTGTCTTGAATCGCTGGCCAAAACGCTCAATACCACAGTCGACGAAGCCGAGAAGATGCGGCTAGAACTGGAACGGGCGCGCTCGCTGGCACGAGAGCTCGACGAGTTGACGTGGAAGGACGACGTCGCCAACGGTTTCGAGAACCACTACTGGCTCGTATCCGCCTCCGACTTCATCGGCGACGTGAGCGAGTACGAGAAGGGATTGAATCGACTGTTGACCGAGTGCCGCACGAGGGAACCTTATCGCGACGACATGCTTCGGCTGGCGTACATCGGCGTGCCGCCCGTCTTCGCCAGAGACCTCTACCGCTTCCTCGAACGCAACGGCGCGCGCGTCGTATTCAACGAGATGCAGCGCCAGTTCGCAATGCCGCACCGATGTAACTCATTGGCCGAGCAATACTGTAAATACACATACCCATATTCGCTCTCGCAGAGGATCGATGATATACTGCCCGGGCTTAAAGAACGGCGCGTGGACGGCGTCATCCACTACGTCCAAGCCTTCTGCCACAGAGGCATCGGAGACATCGTGCTGCGCGAACACATCAGACTGCCAATGTTGACTGTTGAAGGCAATAACGAATACAATCTGACGCAGCACCTGAAGACCAGATTTGAGGCTTTCTTGGACGTAGTAAAGCGCCATCGGGATAAAAATCCGGGCGACAGATCCAAGTCTTGCAGCAAATCTAAAAAGCGCAGTTAACAAACGAACCTTTATAAGGCAGGGACACGGCATGGCGTGTCTTAGAACTCCCCCTAGCCCCCTCTTTGACAAAGAGGGGGAAGCGCGGCGACGCCGCAGGGAACGTTGAAAGAAGTGCAGGATTACTCCTGCCGGGGTTTTAGGGGTGTTCCCTATTCTTTTTTAGTGTCCCCCATGATTGGGGGACACAGGGGGTTGATCGACACTCAGCTAGGTTTCTTAAAGAAGTCAGTCCCGATTGAAATAGAATCGACACAAAAAATCAAAGGAGGGTGTCATGGTAACAAAGATAGGAATCAACGGATTCGGACGGGTCGGCAGGCAAGTTCTGAAGGCGGTTATTGAAAACCATTCGGGCAGTCTTGAAGTTGTTGCACTGAATGATCTCACCGACACCAAAACCAACGCCCATCTTTTCAAATACGACTCCACCTACGGAATCTACAAAGGCACCGTGGAAGCCAAGGAAGACGCCATAGTCGTCGACGGGAAGGTTATCAAGGTAATCTCCGAGAAAGACCCGTCCAAGATAGCGTGGGCCAGCTACGGAGTTGAGATCGTCGTGGAATCCACCGGCCTCTTCACCGACGGCCCCAAGGCGGCGGCCCACCTCAAGGGCGGAGCCAAAAAAGTGATCATCACCGCTCCGGCAAAAGAAGAAGATATTACCATCGTCCTCGGCGTCAACGAAGGCAAGTACGATCCGAGCAAACATAAAATTATCTCGAACGCCTCCTGCACCACCAACTGCATCGCGCCCATCGTTAAGGTGCTCCATGAGACCTTCGGTATAGAGAAGGGTCTTATGTCAACAATCCATGCCTACACCAACGATCAGCGCATACTCGATCAGGTTCACAAGGACTTGCGAAGGGCGCGCACCGCAGGCATCAGCATTATCCCCACCACCACCGGCGCGGCCAAGGCGGTCACTACAGTGATCCCAGAATTGAAGGGCAAGCTGCACGGCATGGCCTACCGCGTGCCGACCACCACCGTGTCAGTAGTCGATTTCGTAGCTGACCTCGCAAAGAAGGTCAAGGCGGAAGATGTGAACGCAGCCCTGAAAAAGGCAGCCGCCGGTCCGCTCAAGAACATACTCGTATATTGCGAAGAGCCGCTGGTGAGCATCGACTTCAAGGGGAACCCGGCCAGCTCCATCGTCGATGCGCTGTCAACGATGGTCATCGCAGACAATATGGTGAAGGTCGTCGCCTGGTATGATAATGAATGGGGCTACAGCTGCCGCGTGGCCGATCTGATGAAATACATCGCTGGCAAGGGGCTGTAAATCTGTGAGGTGCAGGAGAAATTCTCCTGCCGGGGGAACTGGGGGTGTCCCCCAGATTCTCCCCTCCCCCAAGAGTGGGGGCTACAGGGGGTTGATAATAACACTGGCTCTTAGAATTCACACTCGAAGGATGTATCAATTGTAAGCATAATTAACAGCCGTGTGGCTGAACCTTGTCACTTGCGCTATAATAGTTGCGCAGAAAATCGAACAATAGAGGTATAACCAATGCGTGTTATGTTAATAAGCACCCCGTATCCACTGGAAGAGAACCCTATTCCTCCTTTATCCCTCGCCTATCTGGCCGCCGCCCTCCAAAAGGAAGGCATCGAGGTTCAGATAATGGATCACCTCGTTTCAAAATACACGCCGGATAAATTGAGGCGTGAGCTGGAGCAGTTCAAACCGAATATCGTCGGCGCCACCTGTGTAACACTCAACTATCCCACTGCATCCCGAATCATGCGGGTGTGCAAGAACTTCAATCCGAACATCGTGACGATGCTCGGCGGCCCGCACGCTACGTTTGCTCTCAATGAAACCTTACTCCGAGCCACCTGGATCGACCTGATAGTTACAGGCGAGGGCGAACGAACGCTAATCGAGCTGGTGAGGACAATTGAGAAGGGCGAGGACTACCATCAGGTGCCCGGCATAGCATTCCGCAAGAACGGCGCTGTTGTAAAGACCGAGCCACGCCTTCTTATCGAAGACCTGAACGAACTCCCGCTCCCTGCAAGAAACCTGCTGCCGCTCTCCAAGTACAAGGCTCTGGATGCCCCTTGCACCGTGATCACCAGCAGGGGCTGCCCGTTCAAGTGCATATTCTGTTCTGGCCCACGATTGTTTGGACGTCGCGTCCGCTTCCGCGATCCCGAGCTGGTGCTCGACGAGATCGAACAGATCAACAAAGAGTATGGATTCCAGAAGATAAATATCGTCGATGATACATTTACACTCAACGAGCGACACACAAAAGCGATATGTGACGGTATCATAAAACGAAACATTAAAATTACATGGAACGTATTCGCTAGAGCCGATACAGTAAATCTGAAAATGCTAAGCCATATGCGAGAGGCCGGCTGTGAATGGCTGCTCTACGGTGCCGAATCGGGCAATCCGGAAATATTAAAAACGATTAAAAAGGGGACTACTCCAGATACCCTCAGGCAGGGCACCAGGATAGCTACAGAAGCAGGGATCAAAGTATTTAATTCCTTCATCTTCGGACTGCCGGGGGAAACCCCTGAGACCGCTCGCCAGTCGATGGAATTCGCAAAAGAACTGGATGAGAAATATGGAGCCAAATATGGCTTCCACATACTATCTCCTCTGCCAGGGACAGAACTGTATGAGAAACCCAAAGAGTATGGCCTGCGTATACTGTCCAGAGACTGGGCCAAATACGATGCGAATCAACCCATCACAGAGACAGAGCACATGAAGAAGGAACTAGTTGTTGCTCTCATCAGAGATTATGATCGAGCTATCGCATATGCCATGGATGAAATACAGCAGAAGGCGGAAAAGGGAGACCCGGAGTCCATGGAACGTATGCATAAAAAGGTTAGCGTAGATTTCGCATGGAAGCTTCTTAAATTCGACATAATCGAGCAAGTAGGTCATACCAGAAACGGCTCAAATGCACTGGCTGATCTGGCAAAAAGGATATCAGATAAGATTGGCACTCCCTTAGACATTGCTGAACAGGAGCTCGGAACGCTTGTGCAAAAAGGGCTCCTAAAGCAGAAACCATCAGGGAACAGGACAGTTTGGCAGTGGACATAGGAAATATCGAGCAGGCGCTCAGCACAATCAACCTCTCACAGCCAAAGCGAAGCATCACCCAGCTCAACATGGTGAGGGACATAAAACTCTCGCGGGGCAAAGTTAATATCAAACTGTCACTTAACGCACTTCCGCCACAGGAGAGCGAAAGCCTTCAAGCCGCAATACGCACCGCTGTCACTGGCCTCGATGGCATTAAAGAAGTATCTATCGAGTTGATAGACGCGCGTCCTATCGAATTGAACAAATTCGGCCACGTCATCGCGATAATGAGCGGCAAGGGCGGCGTAGGCAAATCGCTGGTCACCGGCCTAGTAGCCATAGCGCTCAAGCGGGAAGGCTACGATGTCGGCATACTCGATGCGGATATCACCGGACCGAGCATCCCTAAGATGTTCGGCATTAAAACCCGCCCGGGCGGCACCAGCGGAGGCATCCTCACCGTCGATACGAGTTTCGGCATACAGGTCATGTCTCTCAACCTGCTCCTGCCCAACGAAGACGACGCAGTGATCTGGAGAGGGCCGCTGCTGGCCAAAGTGATAACACAGTTCTGGCAGGACGTACTGTGGGGCAACCTCGACTATCTTCTAATCGACCTGCCACCCGGAACAGCAGATATACCTCTTACAGTGCTGCAATCGCTGCCGCTATCGGGAGTGATTATTGTTTCCACACCGCAAGACCTGTCGAACATGGTAGTGCGCAAGGCCGTGAATATGGCACGCAAGATGAAGATACCCATACTCGGCGTCATAGAAAATATGAGCTACCTAGTAACCCCGGACACAGGCAAGAAGATCGAGATCTTCGGCAAGAGCCGCGGCGACGAGATGGCCCAGGCGGCCGAAACACCGCTGCTCGGCAGGATACCCCTCGATCCGGAGCTGGCGATGCTGTGCGATTCCGGACTGATTGAGCACTACCGAACGAAGCAGTTCGCCTTACTCTCGCACGAATTCGTCAAATACCTGAAGAACGCGCCTACGCCCACGCAAAAAGACAAAATTTAGGTATCGTCTCGCAATCGATTGAACCCTTTGTACAATCAGCCTATAATCGACAATAGTCTTATACTATGGCAAACTGTCTGAAAAGAGGGACAGGAGATTTCTCTCTGACGGAGTATTAGGTGGGCTTCTTTAATACGATTGTTGATTGAAACCGGGAAGTCCAGAGGGATCGCCCTTTGGCGGTCCTTCCGCGGAAGGATTGGGGGGGTCCCCCAGATTATTTTAAGTCCCCCCGTAGGGGCGAACCTCTGTGTTCGCCCTATCTTGAAGTTTCAAAGGGGGACTAACAGGGGTTTGGACAATCTCTCGCCCGACCCAACGACATTAGGAAAGAGGTTCAGGAGATTTCTCTCCTGTCGGGGTTTTAGGGGTATCCCCTAAATCTTCTTATGTCCCCCAAAGTATGGGGGACTAACAGGGGGTTTGGATGTTGTTTCCCCCTTTCAAGGGGGAAAGCAGGGGGTTGACCTAGCTTTTTTCAACACTCTCCAAGGAGGTCATTGTGTCAATACGAATCCTGACGCTCAGCGAAAATACCGCCGGAATGCCCGGGGTCCTGGCAGAATGGGGCCTCAGTATCCTTGTGGAAACGAAGGGCTTAAAGATACTCATCGACACGGGAGCCAGCTCCACGGTGCCGCACAACGTCAGGCTGCTGGGGGTCGACCTGTCATCGATTCAGAAAGTGGTGCTGAGCCACGGCCACTTCGACCACACGGGAGGCTTGAAAGGAGTGCTACTTCAAGCGGGGAGAAAAATCGAGGTTATCGCCCACCCCGACGTATTCGGGAACAAACACACCCGCATCGGTCAAACGGAACGATATATCGGCATGCCGTATAATCGCAAAGAGCTGGAATCCGCAGGAGCCTCATTCAGATTGAGCAAAGAGCCGGTCTGGATCACGGACAACATCGTCACTACCGGTGAGATACCGATGTCCACGGAATATGAGACGATAGAACCTAATTTTATTGTAAAAGCCGACACTGGAACTGTCCCTGATACTTTCACTGACGACCAGGCCCTTATAATTAAAACTGAGATGGGATTAGTTGTAATACTCGGTTGCGCTCATCGCGGCATGATAAACACCCTGCGGCACGCACAAAAAATAACCGGAGTGGAGGCTATCAACACTGTAATCGGAGGAACCCACCTGTTGCAGGCCAGCGAAGAGCGGACGTTAATGACCGCGGCCGCCCTGCAGGAAATGGGCGTTCAACGCGTAGGAGTGTCGCATTGCACCGGAATGAAAGCCTCCATACTTTTAGCACAGCAACTGGGGGATGCCTTTTTCTCCAACAATACCGGATCGAGCATCTCAATTGAATAATTAAGGAATCCTTGAAAAAGAGATGCAGTCTCCGACGAGTGTACTTTTCCCTTTGATAAAAATAGATGATATAGAGATGCAGGATACTTCCTGCCGGGGTTTTAGGGGTGTCCCCTAACCCCTTTTAAAAAATCCCCCAAGAGTGGGGGATAAGGGGGTTGATAGGACTTTTAACCGGCGGGGCTTCTTAAATGCCTGACATCGCAAGGGAAAACAGCGGAGGGAAGCGAATGGCTCCCTCTTATTTATTATATCGGGGATAGGAACCGAAGATTTTCAGCATGGAAGTCTTGGTACGGACTTCCTCCAGGGCCTTCTTGACAACGGCGTCTTCACGATGTCCATCAAGGTCGATGAGGAATATATATCTCCCTAGAATCTCCTTAGAAGGTCGAGACTCAACCTTAGTTAAATTGATGCCTTTCTGTGAAAACACCTGCATCGCCTCAACCAAGACCCCCGGACGATCGCCGGAGAATGCAAAACAGAGTGATGTCTTATCATGTCCGGTCGGCGCGTGATCTTCTTTCGCAAGTATGACGAAACGGGTCTCATTGCTGGCTTTATCCTGAATACCGCTAGCCAAAATGGTCGCACCATATATCTCAGCAGCGCGGGCGGTGCCGATCGCCGCCGCCGGCTGAGAGGAGGACATCATCTCCTCAACCGCTGCCGCTGTAGATAGGGCCGCCACCACCGGCACCTTAGGGAAATGAAGAGCGACGAAGTCACGGCACTGACCCAAAGCCTGTGGGATAGAATACAACACCTTTACATCGTTTATATTGATACCGGGTTTCGCCACCATATTGTGTCTGATCGGCAGCACCAATTCACACTTTATCATCACGCCGGATTCATGAATCAATAGATCAAGGGTATCGGTTACAGAACCCTCGATGCTATTTTCAATAGGGACAACCCCTTCATCCACATTTGCAACTGACAAAGCGACAGCATTGGCCACAGCCCGAATGCTCGGGAAGGGCACCAATCGTGCGGTCTTGTCAAAAACAAGGGCCGCCTCTTCAGCAAATGTCCCTGGCGGCCCCAAATATGCAATCTTCTTAGCCATATTCTATCCGGTCAATGCAATTCTTAACTCCGCTTCATGCTCAGGCTGCGTCACAGCTATGATATGGTCTCCAGCCTCTATTATAGAACTACCTGCAGGGATCTGCGCACCCCTGGTAGAATTGATTATCAGACAGATAAGACTACTCGCTGGCAGGACGATATTACTAATCTTCTTGCCAACGACTGCAGAGTCAGGCTGAACATTCACTTCGACAATTTCGAGATTGCCTTCCTCCAGCGTCAGCAGATGCACCATCGGATGAGTAGGCAACTTCTCTTCTATCTGTTCCAGTATTAGATTTGTGCTGCTCACCGTGACGTCAATGCCGAGCATTTTAAACAGGGCCTCATTCTTAGGATTACTGATGCGGGCTATTGTTCGTTTAACCCCAAACCTGTGTTTGGCTACCTGACAGGCTACCAAATTAACTTCATCCCTGTGTGTAACCGCTACTAAAAGATCCGCCCTGTTTGCCCCTGCATCCTCAAGAGTACGCACCTCACATCCATCACCACGCATCACTACACTGCCGAGCTCATCAGCAATAACCTTACATTTATCAGCTTCACGTTCTATTATCAATATTTCATGTCCTTCGCTTAAGAGAGCGAGGGAAAGAAAGTAACCAACCTTCCCACCACCAACTACAACAATATACATTTAACCCCCCTTGCCGAGGACAATATTCATAAGTACACTTACACCCAACTTAGTAGGGCTCATAGTCTCCAAACCCATCGATTTATATAATTCCTCGCGTAATGGATCATAAATGCGGCAAACAACCTTGGGTACGTTAAAAATGTGCTTCGCCGCTTGTGCGGCCATAACATTGCGATTGTCGCCTTGAGTCGTGGACACAAATACATCCGCCTCTTCAATACCGGCTGTCCTCAAAGTTTCAACATCGGTCCCATCACCCACCAACGCCTTGCCAGCAAAGGAACGAGGGAGCCAACGAAAACTCCACGAATCAACATCTATTACCGTTACCTGATGGCCTGCCTCATCGAGCAATCCTGCAAGCATGCCCCCGACTCTGCCACAACCCATTATTACTACTTTCACGAGCTACCCTCACCTATTTGTTCTCGCCATACCAGCACGCGACACGGCGCATTACGTAGAATATAAGGTACAACGGTCCCCATATCAAAATCGCCAAAACGTTTTTCGTATTTCAATCCCATTATTATCACATCAACACCGCGTTCTATTGCTTCATCCACTATAGCAGGCCCCGTTTCGCGGGCCTGAAGTATCTCCGTCTCCACCTGGCAACCAATAGTTTCTGCGGTCTTCTCTGCCTTTGCCAGTAATTCCTCAGCTTTTTTGTTATCCGCTTCTAACTCTGCGTCAAGAGGGAGTGTACGAGCTACTTCTATTACATAGATAACAAAAACTTTGCCCTTCGTTGCCTCAGCTATGGTACAGGCAAGCCTTACGGTCTCTTCGTCCACCTTTCCCCCACCAACCGGCACTAAAAACTTGGCGAATGCCACTTCTTAATCTCCTACACTTCATTTACCCAAGAGGGATATTATAATACCTGTGCAAGAATACTGCAATCTTATTTGCTTTGCGATTCTTATTCCTTAGTTTGATTCCTTTTTAATTTAAGCATTGATAAGATTATCGGTTATCTCTCTAAGAAGAGTATTCTTGGAACTTCGTTAATCATTGGGCGGAATTGTACTCCGACACATATCTAATGTCAATGGTTTTTACTCCTATATAACATGAATCCGCCTATAGACCTGTTCGCTAGTGGTTGACATCCAAGAGCAATTAGATTATCCTTCTATTCACGAAATATTTACGAAAGCTGAACAAATTTATGCCCAGATCAAGCAGTAATAGCCAAAATAATCAAAACGCAGGTATTAAATGTAAATACTGCGGTTCAAACCAGACCGTTAAATATGGGAGCTATCATAATATCCAACGCCGGTTCTGTAAGGACTGCCAGCGTAAGTTCGCCGATAATGACTCTCCACCCAATATGAGAACGCCCTCAGTCCAAATAGCCTCAGCACTCGGCATGTTTTACGAAGGCATGTCGCTGAACGCGATCCACAGGCACCTTTTTCAAACATTCAGCAATACAAGCGCCAACTCCACCATCTATGAATGGATACTGAAATATTCGAAGACGGCTTTGGCGGCGGACAGGATATACTCGACAAGGCAGATCAAAAAAAGCAGCCAGATCCTGGGCCACGGGCCGTTCTGGGTGACGAATGAAACGGCGATTAAGATCGAAGGACAAACCGCCTGGATCTGGGATGTTATGGACAGCTGGAGCAGATTCCTCCTAGCATCGCGCTTGACCTTCACCCGGACAGCGGGGGATGTTAAAGCGGTTCTGGAAACGGCTACGGAGAGAACCGGCGAGGTGCCGGGATTAATCATCACCGACAAACTGCGCACCTACCCTGAAGGTATAGAGATGGCCTTTGGTTCGGATACGATGCATGTGCAGGCAACGGGATCCACAGTGCATCCTCAAGCAAACTATATAGACAGATTCTACGTGCCGCTCAGAGTCAGGAGCAAGACGCTCAAAGGCATAAAGAAAATGGAAAGCGCTAATCTTATAATAAGCAGCTGGTTAGTCTACTACAACTTCTTTCGTCCGAATATCGGATTGGGCAATGCGATTCCGGCGCATAAAGCCGAGATTGAGTTTCCATATCGAACATGGCTCGATATAGTTGAGAAGGAATATGTCTAACTTCATATCAAAAAAGCTACTGCATGCTTTCAACAGAAGCCACAAGCCTAATGCGTCATAGATACTCATGATTATCTATAATTCAACATAATAAAATCCAACAACTAGTTTAGTTCCCCGAGTAACCAGCCGTTAACAACCACAACAATAAATGTTAGAGGTTCAAAATGTGTACTATTTTAAAGTTCAAATTATCTTTCTTTAAATTTTTTTAAATTTTATAATACTTTCAAGGCCTTGAATTACCAACCACTTCCGAAAATACTCAACGATTAACTTTTCTTGACCAGACGATTACAGGTATATAAAATTTGTGCCATCCCCAAGAAAGGAGGGTCTATGACCACGGAAGAGAGGTATGACGTTGTAATTGTCGGTGCCGGACATAACGGCACTACCATTGCGGCCTATCTTGCGAAAAGCGGTCTTAGCGTCTGCGTCCTCGAAGAAAGGCCAGAATGCGGTGGTGCACAGGAAAACACCGACGTTAGAGCCGGCGTTAACATCAGCCCGCACCCCGTTGCATTGTATGGAGGTGCGGCCCCGGGATGGGAGCAGCTGGAATTATGGAAATACGGGTCAAGAATGGACTGGTCAGCCCAGAAGCTCAGCGGCGGAGACTTCGCATCTGGAAAGTTCCTAGGGCTTCTATGTAAGAGCGGGGTTTCCCAATGCACACCTAAGGACCTCGAGGCTTGGCTACTATTGTCAGGCGCACTCAATGGCTGCATGAGGGAGCTACTTCGCGCCACCTTCTGGACCCCGCCCCATCCATCATATATTGAGATGACCCCGGAGACCGTTCCCTACATGCAGGTCTACAAGAAGCACATGCCCAAGGTATACACGCCGGATTTGATGGAATGGACCCAGTTCGACCTGATGGACCAGTACATGGAGACCGAGCCCTTCAAGGTATTCCAGGCATACATAGCATGGATGTCAGGAGCGGCCGGCCACATGGAAGGCGTGGCCATTCCCGCCTTCGAGAGCGTGGTAGCCTCCGTTCTTTACACCACGGGCGTTGTCCCCATGGGCTGTATGCACGGATACTATCATTCGCTGTTCCGCTGCGCCGTGGCACACGGGGCGATTTTCCGCACCTGCTGCCCTGTAGATGAGATCATTATTAAAGACGGCCGCGCTGTCGGCGTACATCTTAGAGGAGACGCCGCCCTGAGAAGTAAAACGATATGGGCAACCAAAGCGGTGATCAGCGCTACCGAAATAAAACATACTTTTAACGAACTCATCGGGCCGGATAATGTCGATCCCGCGTTATCGCAACGGGTAAACGATATAAATATCAAGGGGGGCCCGATCTACTGCAACTACTTCATCACCAAGAAAAAGCTTCGCTACAGGGCGAAATACAGGGAAGCCGAGCAGACGGGCGTGTCCTATCCCATGGACTCCCGCGAGCTGTACTATAACCATGTCGCGGACTGCCTGGGCAAGCAGGGCAACCCGACTGTTCCCTACGACGAGATCATATGGCTCTGGGCCGGCAGCAACAAGATTATGGATCCCGTTTTCCATAACCAGTGCACCAGGCCCGGCCTTTTTGTAGAGAGTTCTATCGAATTCTATGTCCCGCCACCCGAGTATCATACCGACGGTCCGGAGGGCATGAACGACGAAAATGGTTTCAACCATGCCGATGAAAAACTGAAGAAGTATTTCCGCGACGCTTTCAGCTGCGTAGTGGAGAACCTGGAAGAAGATCTTGTTGAACACCTGACATTAACCCCGTGGGAGCAGGAGTTCCGTAATACCGGAATGATCGGCGGCTGCTGGTACGGCGCGCGACACTGCCGCGACCAGTGGTGGAACGAGCGCCCTCTGCCTGAGATGGCGCGCTACCGCGTCCCCGGAATCGATGCGCTGTATATGGTGCACCAGTCGGCCGCACACCCCGGAGGCCTTTGCCTGATGGCCTGCGGCTACAACCTGATGCATATACTCATCGAAGACGGGATCGCCGAGCCCGGCGACTGGTGGTACCCGGCACCGTATTACATCCCTGAGAAGGGCAAGATATCGGCGGTGCCAAGACAGGGAAGGATCCCGAAATAGGAAAGATAGGCGGAGAATAGAAGGAGGCACAATGGAAAATAAGCAATTTGACCACCCGTTGTTATTCGGCGATATGTTTTCTGAATTTCCTTTAGAGAGCAATTTCGATGTCATCATCATCGGCGGTGGTCCCAATGGACTCATGACAGCCGCCTATCTTGCCAAGTCAGGATTAAAGGTGGTCGTCATCGAGCGCCGCTACGAGATCGGCGGCGGGCTCTCCACGGATGAAATACTTTGGCCATGCTACTACTCCAACGACCATGTGATCTACCACATGATGGTCGATTACATGCCTGTGATAAAGGACTTCGATCTGGACATGCACGGCCTGTCCTGGGTGAAACCGAATATGCAGGCCGCCATGGTCTTCGAAGATGGCCAGTCCCTGTTGCTCACACGCATGATCGAGGATACCCGCGATTCCTTCATGCGCTATTCCCACAAGGATGCTGAGAAATTCGGCGTTGTCATGCGAGACTACCGGCGCATGGTCGATGAGCTCATCGCACCCATGACGTACATACCCGCCATGCCCACCATGGACCTGATGGTGATGATGGAAAAAACCGAGATCAGCAAAAAATTTGCAGAGATATGCGAGATGAGCCCGCTGGAGATCATCACCAGCAACTTTGAGAACGACAGGATCCGCGCCTTCCTGCTTTACTTATCATGCATGTGGGGCATCGATCCGAACGAGACCGGCACCGGCCTGTTCGTCCCGCTGCTGTTGTGCCGCGGCATGAATAAATGCTACTGCTTCGGCGGCTCGCACAAGTTCGCTTCCGCGATGGGACGCGAGATCATCAAGGCGGGTGGTACCATATTGGATAGGTGCGAAGTAACCAAGATAATCATGGAGGGCGGCAAGGCCGTCGGCGTGGAAACGCTCGAAGGCCGCACGATAAAGGCTAAGGCTGTAGTCTCTACCCTTGATCCGCAAACAACATTCCTGAACATGGTCGGGGCTAAGAACCTGCCCGGCACGTTAAAGGAAGCTGTAGAAGGGTGGGTATACGATAAGTGGAGCTTCTATACCCTGCACCTGGCAACCCAAGAGCAACCGATATACAAAGCCGAGGAGCCATGGGCCAGCGAGTCATTCATGACAATCTTTGGCTTCGAGAGCATGGATCAGCTCCTAGCACACTGGAAGACCGTTATCGGTGGCAAGTTAGATACAAAGATCATCGGCGGTCATGCCACATGCGAGAGCTTCTGGGACCCACATCTGGTTCACGCCCCTTGGGGCGGCGAGGTTTCATTCTTCCAGATGCATGCGCCTTATGCCCTTGACGGCAAGAAGGAAAATTGGGATAAACGAGGACCTGAAGTAAGAGAAGCCGTGCTGAAGAAGTGGCAGAAGGTTGCTCCTAACTTCACAAAGGACAAGATTATAAACGAACTTGCCGAGACGCCGGTGGACATCGAGATACGCTTCCCGAATATGAAGCGCGGCGCGATCAAGCACGGAGACTATCGCCCAACTCAGCTGGCTTCGATGCGTCCTAACCTGGATTGTTCCAACCATCGCACGCCAATAAAAGGTCTGTATGTTGGCGGCGTCTCCACCTATCCCGGCGGACTGGTGCTGGGAGGCTCCGGATATCTGGCAGCCAATAGAGTTGCCGAGGATCTTGGCGCTAAGAAATGGTGGAAACCGACTAAAGAGATGGAGAAATTCACCAATACATATATGAAATAAAACAAAATATTAGATCTGCAAGCCCGCCCTCTTGATAAAATCATATGGCGGGCTTGCTTTTTATAGATTAAGGCATATGCGTTCCTTCGTAGCTGCAAGTGAAATAGCAGACAGGAAATAACTACTTCTTAGTGTTATAATGAGGCCACTTCAGAAAGAAATATAGGAGCAGCTTTGATCTGGTTAGGTTATATCGCGGGAGCATTAACAACTTTCAGCTTCATCCCACAAATCATCCGAGTATTCAAAACTAAGAGCGCCCACGACATCAGTCTGACATTCAACGCAATGCTCTTTACCGGAATACTCCTCTGGCTATGCTATGGCATCTTTGACAACAATAAACCAATAATCATATGGAACGCAATAGCGGCTGTTCTTACTTGCACCCTTCTTTACGCGAAAATCAGATACGGGAGAGATAGGAGAACATAAATGAAAGTGTTAGTCACCGGCGCACTCGGCAACATCGGCAGTAACGCTGTGAAAAGCCTGCTGGAACAGGGGCACAAAGTAAGGTGTTTCGATATCAAAACGGAAGCGAACGAAAAGGCAGCTAAAAACTTCAAAGGGAAAATTGATATTTGCTGGGGGGATATACGCAACTCCCAAGATGTAGCTGCCGCAGTGAAAGGGCAGGACGTCATCGTTCATCTGGCGGCGATAATCCCCATCGACAGTGAAATAAAGCCGGATTGGGCCAAGGAAATAAACGTCGGTGGCACAAAGAACATCATCGACGAGATGAAAAAGCTTTCGCCGGCGCCTAAGATTATTTTTGCATCCTCAACAACCATCTTCGGTTACACGCAGGACAAAAAGCCGCCGATGAAGGTAACTGACCCGATAAATCCATCAAGCAACTACACCAAACACAAGGCAGAGGGGGAGAAGATGGTACAGGAATCCGGGTTGACGTGGTGCATCATGCGCTTCGCCGCAGTCACATCGATCGAATTTAAACCCAATCCAATGCTTTTCTACATTTCGCTGGACTCGCGCATGGAGTTCACCCACACCAAGGACGCCGGACTGGCCATAGCCAACGCCGTAAGCTCGGATAAAGTATGGGGTAAAATCCTCCTGATCGGCGGCGGAGCGAAAAACCAAATCCGATACCGCGACTATATACACCGCTCGATGGAGGCAACCGGGATCGGCAAGTTCCCGGAGGAGGCCTTCGGCAATCTCCCCGCCACCCCGGACTGGATCGACACCAGCGAGAGCCAGGCCCTACTCAACTACCAGCACCATACCCTGGACGACTGGATCAAGGACAGGATAGCCTCACTGGGACCGAGGAAGGCCGAGATTATAGCTCAGCGTGAGAAGATAAGAAAGGATTGGCTGGACCAATCGCCATTCTATAAAGCGGCGCAAGAGAAGAAACAACAGGGGTGAGATTATGAAAGTACTGCTAACAGGCGCATTTGGCAACGTCGGCTCAAATACATTGGAATCCCTCGTCGAGCAGAACCACCGTGTAACATGCTTCGATATCAAAACGAAGGCAACTGCTAAATCGGCCAAGCGCTTTCAAGACAAGGTCGATATAGTATGGGGCGACCTGCGGCATCCGGACACCGTCGCATCCGCTGTAAAAGACCACGACGTAGTCATTCATCTTGCATATATCATACCGCCCGCAAGCGAAAAGAATCCCGATTTGGCTAAAGCGATCAATGTCGGCGGTACACAGAACTTGCTGAACGCGCTAAAGTCGTTGCCGCACCCGCCGAAGCTGATATTCTCCTCATCGATCAGCGTCTACGGCCCGTGCCATGATATGAAACCGCCACGACGCTGGGACGACCCCGTACGCCCGACTGATAACTACACCCACCACAAGGCAGAATGCGAGCGCATGGTGCGCGAATCCGGCCTCGGCTGGTCGATACTGAGGTTCGGCGCCGTGCCGCTACTCGGCCAAGTCGACCCGATGATGTTTGAAGTGCCACTGTACAACCGCATCGAATTCGTGCACCCGAGGGATGTAGGCCTGGCACTAGCCAATGCTGTAAGCTGTAAAGACGTTTTTGGCAAAATACTGCTCATCGGCGGCGGCCCGGCGGGACAGTACAAGTACAAAGAATACCTTAAGGGCCTGCTGGACGGTGCCGGCATCGGAATGTTTCCCGATGAGTCCTTCGGCACCGCTCCGTTCTACACCGATTGGATGGATACAGAGGAAAGCCAGCGGCTGTTAAAATACCAGCGGTATTCGTTTGACCAGTATGTCAAAGAAATGCCTTCAGCCCTCGGCTACAGATATCAGATGGTCAAACTGCTCAAACCCCTTATCAGAAAGTTCGTATTAAGTAAATCTCCATATTATAAGTCGCAGAAAACGGCTGCATAATACTTATGCAAACATCGTTGAAAACGGCGAAGGAGATGAAGATGAAAGTACTTATCACCGGAGCATTCGGCAATCTCGGCAGCAACGCTACCAAAAGATTACTGGAACAAGGCCACCAGGTAAGATGTTTCGATATTAAGACTAAACCTAATGAAAAAAAGGCCCGTAAACTGCGCGACAGGGTAGAAATTGCGTGGGGTGATATAAGGAAGAGCGATACCTTATCAGCCGCAGTGAAAGGGGTCGACGTTGTCATCCACCTCGCATTCCTTCTTCCGCCGCTAACTGACACAAAGCCCGAATTAGCACGAGATATAAATGTTGGCGGGACAAAGAATTTGATAGATGCCATGAAAAAAATCTCGCCAACACCGAAAGTAATATTCTCCTCTTCCTTTAGCGTCTTCGGCAACACCCAACATCTTGAACCACCGAGAAAGGTGACCGATCCTGTTCAAACGACCGACAACTACACGCAGCACAAGATCGAATGCGAGAAACTATGTGCCGAATCCGGCATAGACTGGTGCGTCATGCGTTTCGCCGTGGTGCCGCCTATATCGCTAAGCGGCGTGACCCCCAAGGCGTTCGCCTTCCCATTCAAAACACGCATAGAATTCCTTGATCCTAAGGATGCGGGTTTGGCCATGGCTAACGCCGTGAGTTCCAAAGATATCTGGGGCCAGACATTACTTGTCGGCGGCGGGAAGGAGTGCCAGATACATTACGGCGACTTCATCAGTCGCATGATGGAATCGATGGGTGTGGGCGGGCTACCCGAGGAAGCGTTTGGAGCGGACGCCTCCTACACCGATTGGCTGGATACAAGCGAGAGTCAGAGGCTGCTTCATTACCAGCAACATTCATTTGCAGATTTCGTTCGCGAGCTACCGAAGATGATGGGACCGATAAGGTTTGTGGTGCCGCTGGTCCGCCCGATTGCCCGCTGGTATGTGCTGAGGCAATCACCTTATCTGAAAGCCAACAAAGCATCGAAAAAGGGGAAGGCTTAGTCTATTAAGCTTTATACACCCTGCAACGCTGTCCGCGGAAGATGAAGTTGCCCGACACGGCATCACAGAGGTCTGGGTCATCATCTAATACAGCATTGATGTTAGAACGCCAGAGCCCATCAATCGAATCGTCCTCGGGATACCACCAGCCATGTTCCGCCTGAACAACGTCAGGCGCAATGCCTTCGAAGTGCCTGCACTTGAACGTCGCTCTGCCTAGGGGTGTCTCGATCCATATCCAATCGCCGTCGGCGATACCCGGCGGTCCGGCGGTCTGCGGATTGAGTTGCGCGATGGGCTCGGGATCGCGCTTGCGGATCGAAGCTATCTGGCGATCCTGCGAATGATAGAAACGGCGGTTGCGCGCGCCTGCCAGCAGCGTCATCGGATAATCAGTATCCAGCTTTGCATCGCTCAGCTTGCTTACTATCGGCTCGCGCCAGTATGGAAGCGGATCATATCCCATTTTTTCGAGCATGGTGCTGTACAGCTCGAACTTGCCGGTGGGCGTGCCGAAGCCTTTAGCCTCGTACTTGCGGTCGCGAGACGCCGGGTTATCGTATCCCTTAGCCGCCATTAACTGACGGAAGGTAACCCCCAGCGGTGACAAACGATGGTCATAGAACCCTTCGAGCGTCTCCCACGGCCAATAGTTCTCCTGCCCCAGCCTCACCCCCAGCTCGCGCCAGAAATAGAACTCCGCCCTGCGCTCGTAGAGCGGTTCCACCGCCGTCTCGCTGCCCTGCAGGTAAAGCGTGTAGTTGCCGCCCTGCAAACTGGCTTTCTCAAAGCCGCACGCCGCGGGGAAAACGTAGTCGGCGATGCGACATGTCGGCGTCATAAACGTATCTATCGCCACATGCAGGTCGAGGCTCATCAGCGCATCGTAAATCAGCCTGGCGTTGGGAAGGGTCAGCAGCTGGTTCTTGGCCACGGTTAGCATAGCCCTCACCGGATATGGCTTACCCGTCAGCATGGCGCGATACACCAGCGGCGCATGCGCCAGCCCGGTCACCCACGCGCTCGACAACGGACGCTCCCGCACCCGGTTTATATTCTTCTCTAGAATATCGAACGTCGGCCAGGAGTAAAGTTTGAAGCGATCCCCGCCGATGAGCTTCGCCCGCTGCTCCGGCTTGAGCATGTCGGTCAGCTCGAATTCCTTATCGAGGCGATAGGTAGGATGCGGCTCCATCATCACATCGCCGCCCGGCACGTCAATATTGCCGGTTATCGCCGCCAAAATATATCGCGATTGCAGGGCCGGGGTGCAGTTCGCCTGCTCCTCAAGGCCGTTGGTATGAAATATCTGACTGGGCTTGATGGTTGCGTACATACGCGCCGCTTCCCGAATCTGCCCGGCAGGCACGCCAGTTATCGACTCCGCTCTTTCAGGAGTGAAATCCTTCACCCGCTCCGCCACCTTATCGAAGCCATAGCACCACTTCTCGACGAATCCCTTATCGTACAGGCCCTCAGCGATGATGGCCTGTATCATGGCCATAAGCAGAGCGCCATCGGTACCCGGCCGCGGCTGGAGCCACAGATTGGCCTCTTCCGCAACAACGGTGCGCCTCGGGTCGATCACAATGAGCTTGAGCCAGACCTTCTTGGCATCCCTGATCACATTCCAAAGCATTGGGCCGGCCTGATGCGGGTTGGCACCGATCAGCATTAAACACTTGGTCTCCGGACGCACGGCGGGCATGTATATCATCCAGCCGGACATCAGATGGCTCAGCACCATGCCGATACCGCAGCTGTGGGGGCCGAGGAAATTGGGGGTGCCGAACAGCGATTGGAACCGCACACGGAACTCCTCGCCGGTATTCTGTTCGCCGGACGACGTTATGGCCAGCGCCTCAGGCCCGTACTTAGCGCGAACCTTGCCCAGCTTATCAGCGACCTCGTCCATGGCCTGATCCCAGCTCACCCGCTCCCACTTCCCCCCGCCACGCTTGCCGACGCGTTTCAAAGGATAATTAAGACGATCAGGATGGTAGACAAATTCAGCGGCGGCGTTGGCTCGTGGGCAACCGCCGACAACGTTGGCCCACATCTTAGCCATTATCGAGTCCCTCTTAACACCGCCACGGTCGAATCCGATGAGACGACCGTCTTCAACCTTCACCTTATACCGGCAGTGGCTGGCACAAAAGCCGCAGACGATCTTCTTAGTTTCAGTAACCATCACACACCCCCGATTGATGTGAATATCCTACGTCACCGGGCATTCATACTTGCTAGCATTGCAAAAACATGAGATATTTAAAGAGTCGGCTTATTCAATGATTATAGACTAACATAAACTTTTACTAGAAAACAGTAGAATCAATTGTAATATGATAGCAACTCCGAGTAGTGTATCAATTCATCGTCCAAACCCCCTGTGAGTCCCCCATACTTTGGGGGACATAAGAGAATCTGGGGGACACCCCCAGTTCCCCCGGTCCTTCCGCGGAAGGACACCTCTTCTTATAATCTTCTGTTTAGAAGCAGGGCCTGAATATTCCCTAGTTCTAATAATGATATACTACACAACTCCGACGTCGATTGAACTACAATGTAATCATACGTAATGAGCGACTGATAGGCCTAAAAAGATATATAATACATGCGTAATCAGTATAAAATCCAGTGGAGGTTAGTAATGTTAAAATGGATGACACTCGTCATAGGACTCATCATCCTGGCACTAGGAATCGTTGTATTGGTTGAAGGTAGCCAAGAAATAGTCGGAATAGTTATAGTGGTCATCTCCGGTTCTGTAATCTTACTAGGTATTGGTTTACTGCTGAAAAAGAAAGCGAAACCTCAAAAGATCATTACAACAACTGAACCGGATGAGGAACCCCCCGTATTTTAAATGGTTGAACAAAGTCTTCAATATGATATCGTCGATACATCCCTCGGAAAGATCCTTATCGTCGGCTCTAAAGAAGGCTTGCAAAAAATATCCATTCACACATCCCGACAATCAGCACTCAGAAGCATAGCACAGCAATTTCCAGAATCGATCGAATCGCCAGGCGAATTCGTAGACCTGCCGCAACGCCTCAAACAATACGCACGGGGCGAGCGAGTCATATTCAACGATAAGCTCGATTTCAGTAAGGCTACGCCATTCAAGCAAGCGGTCTGGGAGGCAACACGTGCTATCCCATACGGTGAAACCCGCAGCTACGAATGGATAGCTCAACGCATCGGCAAACCCAAAGCTGCTCGCGCCGTTGGGCAAGCCCTCAAAAGCAATCCTTTCCCCATTATTGTGCCCTGCCACCGGGTTATCGGCAAAGACGGCAGCCTAACAGGATTCAGCTGCGGTATTAATGTCAAGAAATGTCTGCTCGATATCGAATCTTCATCTTCATCTAAAAAGTCGCGTTAACTGCGGACTTGACCTATGCCGTTGCACCCCATTTTACCTTGTGCTATACTCTCTACCTGTGAGCGCATGAAGGTAATACTGGTCGAAGCGCTTTAAAGCAGGCTTAAGCTTGCAAATTTTATTCATAGGAGGAAGGCTAAATGCGGAAGTATCTTAAGTTATCCTTATTCGTCCTCATGGCGGTAGCACTGGTTTCAACGTTTGCTATCGGCTGTGGCGGCGGGACTCAAGAGGAGAAAGAGGCCTACAAAATCGGCGCGCTATTCTCCACAACAGGTGCTCAATCTAACCTCGGCGTTCCGGAACAGAACACTGTTGAAATGTTAGTTGAGAAAATCAATGCCGATGGCGGCATCAACGGACATCAGCTGGAAGTGATCATTTATAACGATGAGACTGACTCAACCAAATGTGCCACACTGGCAAGTAAACTCATCGAGCAGGATGAGGTTCTAGCTATCATAGGACCCACCGGTACCGGAAACAGCATGGCCATCCTCGATACAGTAACAACCGCGGAGATACCTCTGGTATCCTGCGCCGCAGGCGCCAGCATTGTAACACCGGTAGCGGATAGATACTGGGTATTCAAGACCCCGCAAACAGACAAACAGGTAGTAACAGAGATCTACATATATCTACAGAGTATCAATATTTCCAAGGTCGCCATTATAACCTCAACCTCCGGGTTTGGCCAAGGCGGTAAAACATACCTTGAATCCCAGGCAGCTACATACGGCATCACAATTGTGGATAACCAGACATTCGGTTCGGATGACACCAGTATGATATCTCAGCTTACTCACATTAAAGGCACAGATGCCGAGGCGGTTATCTGCTGGGATACCGATAAAGCATCCGCAGTAGTGGCAAAAGATATGCAGACGCTGCAGTTTGAGATACCGCTCTTTTGCAGCCACGGAATTGCAAACCAGGCGTTCATCGATTCAGCGGGAGATGCCGCCAACGGTGTTATCTTCCCCGCCGGCAAGCTGCTGGTAGTTGATGAAATTACGGCAAGTGATCCACAGAAGGAAGTCCTGACAAGCTACAGGGATGAGTACTTAGCTGCATATCCTGATAGCAGTATCAGCACCTTCGGTGGCCATGCCTACGACGCGCTGTATCTGGTTGTTGGAGCGTTAGAGAATATGGACGAAGATTTAACCCTAGCCGAGTCCAGGGCTGCTATACGAGATGGACTGGAGCAGACTACGGACTTCGTAGGAATAAGCGGTATCTTCACGATGTCTCCAACTGATCACCTTGGTATGGAACCTGGTTCGCTTGCGCTAATTGAGATCGTTGACGGAGCATGGACTCTGGTTCAGTAGAAATTGACTGTACATTAGACTATTGTTATCATGAGGGGGAAAGTTCGGCTTTCCCCCTTTTTTATAGCCACCTGGCTTTGGGAACATGGTGAATGTCAGCAGATCAATTTGTTCAATATCTCATGTCCGGTCTAACCCAGGGCAGCATCTATGCTCTGATAGGTCTTGGCTTCACTATCATATATGCCGTTACCCGCATCATTAACTTCGCCCAGGGTGAGTTTGTAATGCTGGGCGGTATGCTTTCATACATACTCGCGGTAAAAGAAGGCCTTCCGATGCCATTGGCGATAATAATTGCGATCTTAGCCGCAGCAGCCGTCGGTGCCGTGATGTATCTGTTAGCGATACGAACGGCAAGGCGTGCATCGGTAATAAGCCTCATCATAATCACGATTGGGGCTGCAATCTTCATAAGGGGTATTGCCGGGAACAGATTTGGTGTTAATACAGTAAGCCCTCCCTATTTTACCGGGAAAGGCTCCCTATCGTTTCTCGGCGCTTATATAGAACCACAGGCGCTATGGATAATTGGAATAACATTTGTAGTAACGATTCTGCTTTATCTATTTCTTTCCCACACAATGGTCGGTAAGGCGCTGAGAGCTTGCGCTATAAATCCCGGCGCTGCGAGCCTGGTTGGCATCAATACCAAAGCGATGTCGCTTATCGCCTTTATTATTGCCGCTGCAATAGGTGGCATAGGTGGTGTAGTAATAGCCCCACTGACGATGGCCAGCTACAACATGGGCGTTATGCTGGGGCTGAAAGGCTTCGTTGCCGCATCCATAGGCGGATTCATGAGTCCGATCACTACAGTTATCGGCGGTGTCATACTGGGTATAGTCGAGAGCCTGGCTGTCGGACTTGACTGGGGCCCATTCACATCCGCTTATAAAGATGTAATAGCCCTGGTAGTGCTCCTGCTGATACTGATGATCCGGTCCGGAAAGCTGGCTGCAGTGGAGAGAGCTGGATGAT
>Ga0315294_10000940_pt1 | contig 31554 bp, 27 predicted proteins | sample YL17G13_40_MG_FD_203626 | JGI IMG/M metagenome (GOLD analysis project Ga0315294, IMG submission 203626) | Sediment microbial communities from Yellowstone Lake, YNP, Wyoming, USA - YL17G13_40 | ecosystem: Environmental > Aquatic > Freshwater > Lake > Sediment | place: USA: Wyoming | collected...
ATCACGGTCCTGGTGCTGTGGGCTCTCCTGGGCCTCTTCGTCCTGTTCCCGCTGGTAAAACTCTCGGCGTGGACCTTCGTCGATGGCGGGCACTTCACGCTGGCCAATCTCCAGACCATCTTCCAGGATCCCAACCATCGCCAGGCCTTCTGGAACAGCCTGCTTCTGGCGGCCCTGGTGGGCCTGTGCGGGACGGCCCTCGGATTTCTCTACGCCTTCACCGCCGTGCGGACCAATCTGTCGCGAGCCTGGATCGCGATCCTGGATGCCGCCTCGCTTTTGCCCCTGATCTCGCCCCCCTTCACCACCGCCATCGCCACGATCTTGTCCTTTGGGCCGAGAGGGCTGATCACCTACCACGTTCTGGGGATCAAGGGCTTCACCATTTACGGCCTGTACAGCACCCTCTTCGCGGAGACCCTCACCTATTTCCCCATCGCCTACCTGACCCTGAAGCCGATCCTCGCCGCCATTGACCCCAACGTGGAGGACATGGCCTTCAGTCTGGGGAGTTCTCGGTGGCGGGTCTTTCGGACGGTAACATTGCCCCTGACCATTCCGGGCTTGGCCAACGCGTTTCTCCTGCTCTTTGCCGCCTCGTTGGCGGATTTCGCTACCCCGCTGATCCTGGCCGGCAACAACTTCCCGGTCCTGCCCACCCAGGCGTACCTGCAAATCACGGGCCTCTTCGACATGAAAGGCGGGGCCGTCCTGTCCTTCGTTCTGTTGGTCCCCGCCCTGGTGGTGTACCTGCTCCAGCGCTACTGGGTGAGCCGGAGATACTACGTTACTGTCACCGGAAAGGTGGGGGCCCAGACCACTATCAAGTGCGTCGCGCCGTGGGCCCGCTCCCCCCTGCTCGGCGCGTGTCTGCTGGTGGCAGCGGGGATCCTGTACTTCTACGTCCTGCTCTTCTACACCTCGGTGGTGGTGGCCCTGGGGGCCAACCATGCCTGGACCTGGCAGCACTACCAGGTCGTCTTCACTGCTGGGCTCAGGGCGATCCACGATACCCTGATCATCGCAGGGGCCGGGATGCCCCTGGGGGGCCTCTACGGCATCCTGGTGGGTTACCTAGTGGCCAAGAAGATCTTCCCGGGGCGGCAGGCTATGGAGATCGTCTCCATGATCAACTACTCCCTCCCCGGGACCATCGTCGGAATCGCCTACCTCATGGCCTTCAACGACCCGCCGCTGGTCCTGACGGGGACCGCCTTCATCATCGTGGCGTGCTACGTGTTCCGCTACAGCCCCACCGGGATCCGGGCCACCGTGGCCCTCCTGCAGCAGATTGACCCCAGCATCGAGGAGGCCTCTGAGGGACTGGGGGCAGGAAGCCGAACCACCTTCCGCCGGATCACCATCCCCTTGATCCTCCCGGCCTTCTTTGCGGGTCTGGGGGTGGTCTTCATCCGGTCCATGACGGCCATCAGCGCCACGATCTTTCTGGTGTCCATCAACTGGACCCTGATCACGGTTCGCATCCTCGAGGACATGACAACGTTGGACCTTGGCTCGGCCGCGGCCTTCTCGGTCCTCGTCGTGGTCATCGTCTTCGTGGTCATCGCCCTGATCAGTGGTCTGCTCCGGCGCTTCCGCGCCGCAGGCGCGGTGGAAATGACGAGTATCTTAGGAGGGTGACGTGAGCGCAGTCGGGATTCAGATTGACCGCATATCCAAGCGGTTCGCGCATCGGGTGAAGGGTGAGGTGTATGCGGTCCGTGACGTCAGCCTCACGGTCCAGCCCGCTGAGTTCCTGACCCTCCTGGGTCCGTCAGGCTGTGGCAAGACCACCACGCTGCGGATGATCGCCGGTTTCGAGCAGCCGAACTCGGGGCGAATCTTCATCGGCGAGCAGGACGTCACCGGCCTCATGGCCAACCAGAGGAACATCGGCTTCGTCTTCCAGAATTACGCCCTCTTCCCCCACCTGTCGGTGTTCGAGAACGTGGCCTACGGCCTGCGCGTCCAGAGAAAATCGGAAGGCGACATCTCGCGGGTCGTGGGGGACGTCCTCGCTCTGGTGAGTCTGACGGGGTATGAGCGCCAGTTCCCGAACCAGTTGTCAGGCGGGGAGCAGCAGCGCGTGGCACTGGCCCGGGCCATCGTCATCCGCCCGCGGGTGCTGCTCTTCGACGAGCCGCTGTCGAACCTGGACGCCAAGCTGCGGGTGCACATGCGGGGCGAGCTGCGCGAGCTGCAGAAGCGCCTCGACATCACGGCGGTCTACGTGACCCACGACCAGGAAGAGGCCATGGCCATCTCCGACCGGATCGCGGTCATGCACCAGGGGGCGATCGTCCAGGAGGGAACGGCCGAGGACCTGTACCGCCGCCCGGCGTCGGAGTTCGTGGCCCAGTTCATCGGCCGGACGAATCTCCTGGCCGGAAGGGTCGTGTCGGTGGACGCGAACGGGATCGAGATCGAGGTCGCCGGCCGCAGGCTCCGGGTGGCCGGGAAGGGGCCGGCGCTCGCTCCCGGCGAGACGGTGCGCCTCGTCCTGCGGCCCGAGGCGCTCGCCTTGCAGGCGGGCGGCGCGGACGGGTGGCCGGTGACGGTGGTGTCGCGCACGTTCCTGGGGGAGAAGGTGGAGTACCACGTCCGCATGGGTGAAGACCTGCTGCAGGTCTCCGCCTACAACCCGCGCGAGGTGCTGGCGCCCGGTCAGGCGGTGAGGCTCCAGTTGCCGACGGCCGATGTGCCCCTCCTCGCGGGAGGTGCCGCATGACGAAGCGAAGGGGAGGGGGATGGGCGGGGGGGCTGGCAGTGGCGGCGCTGCTCCTCGTCGTTTCCATCGGGCCGGCCCGGGCCGCCGAGATCCACGGCGGGAACTCGAGCTTCGCCGGGCACGGGATCCTGATGGCGTGGGGCATCCTGAAGGCCCCGATCGAGGACCAATCGCAGGTGGTCGTCCGGATCGCCCCCGTCGAGCCTGCCTACACGCACCTCCGCGTGGACGGCGTGGATCCCTTCACGCAGAACCGGCAGGAGGTCGTGAGCGCCCGGCCGCTCGGCCAGGGCGCGGAGCTGCGCAGCCCGCGGGGCAGCTTCGCCGAGTTCACGCGCCGCGAGTTCCACTTCTTCACGGCCGACGATTGGCGGGCGGAGCGGCCGAGCCTCACCGTATACTTCATGGGGGTGCCGGACACCTCGCCCGAGTTCCTGGCGGAGGCGCCGCTCTCCGCCTACCTGGTCGAGACCATCGCGAAGTTGAAGGGAGGGGCAGGGCAGAAGCCATGACACGCGACGAACTCGCCACCGGATCGGGACCTCGGCCAGCGCGCCCATCCTCGGTGCCTTGGAGGGCTGAGAGCCGAGAGCCGAGACGGGATTGAACCACAGATTACGCAGATTCACGGGGTACGGGAGAGGGGTCGTGACCGACGAGCCGCGGGACCAGAGTCGGCGTTGTTACGTGCCACATACATCACGCGCGACCTGCCTTGACCTGTCTCGGCCCTGTCGGGCATCATGCAGGCGTTCAATGTTGTGTATATCTGTTCGTTTTTGGGTGGGAGGGGTGGCCGCTAGAGGCCCAAAGTCAAAGGAGGATGGGATGAACGGACGAATGCGGATGCGAGCGTTATCGTACCTGCTGGTGATTGGCCTGCTGCTCGCGCCGATGCTTTCGGGTTGCGCCACCATGGGCGCGATGGACGCCTCGCCCGGCAAGGCCAAGAACATCATCCTGCTGATCGGGGATGGGATGGGGCCGACCCAGTTCGGGGCGGCCTGGCTGTACAGCAACCGGGTGCTGGGCAAGGAACTCCGCATGGTCGAGGTGATGAAGGATGGGCGGACGGCTTACTTGGTGAACGACACGGCGGACGCCATCGTGACGGAATCGGCCGCCGCGGCGGCGCAGATTGCCACCGGCACCAAGGTGACGGCTCGCGCCCTCAGCATGGCGGCGGACGGCAAGACCCCGCTGAAGACCATCCTGGAGATCGCCAAGGACAAGGGGATGGCCACGGGGCTGGTGACCACCTCGGGGATCACGGACGCGACGCCGGGGGCCTTCGCTGCGCACGTCCCGCACCGGAGCGACGAAGTCTCGGTGGCGGAGCAGGAACTCCGGCTCGGGGTGGATGTGCTGATGGGCGGGCGGCTGCAGTTCTTCCTGCCCGAGGCGTCTGCCGGGAAGCGGAAGGACGGTCGGAACCTCTTGGACGAGGCCCGGGCGGCCGGGTACGCCGTCGCGGGCACGGCGGACGAGCTGAAGCAGGCGTCGGGCGGGAAGATCCTCGGCCTCTTCAACATGGGGAACATGGCCTACGAGATCGACCGGGCGCAGACCTTGGAGCCGAGGCTGGCCGAGATGACGACGAAGACGCTCCAGGTACTCTCGCGGAGCCCCAAGGGATTCTTTGCCATGATCGAGGGGGGCCGGATCGACCATGCCGCGCATCGCAATGACGCCGCCGCGACGATCCAAGATACGCTGGCCTTCGACGAGGCGGTCGGTGTCGCCCTGGAGTTCGCGCGCCAGAATCCCGACACCCTGCTGATCGTCACGGCCGATCACGAGACGGCCGGGATGGCCCTCATCGGCCACAGCAAGGACAGCAAGGAGTACATCGGGATCGACCTGAAGGCAATCCAGAAGGTCCGGAAATCGTTCGAGCTCATCCTCGAAGAGCTGGGCAAGAACCCGACCCCGGCGAAGATCCGCGAGTTGGTGAAGGAGTACATCGGCGTCGAGATCACCGAGGACGAGGCCAAGATGGTGGCCAACGACACCATCCGGAAGCTGGATCCGGCGAACTACAGCTATGCCACGCTCCACTCCCTGGGGTTCGTCCTGCGGCCGTATCTCCGGGTGGGCTGGGGCAGCCAGACGCACACGGCCTCCCCGCTCTACGCCTTCGGGACGGGGCCGGGCTCGGAGCGGGTCAAGGGATTGCTCCACAACACGGAACTCTTCAGCATCATGAAAGGAGCGCTGGAATAGGGAGCGCATGAAGCTCGTTCAGTTCTTCCTGCCCGGGAAGGGCAAGCGGGTCGGGCTGATCCGAGAGGACCGGGTCCTGGACCTCACGCTGCCGGAGGATGGAATCCGGTCCACCCTCGACCTGATCGTCCAGGGGAAGACCGCCGAGGGCCTGGTCACGCGCGTGACGTGGCTGGCCAAGAGCCTGCGCCGGAAGGCACTCGAATACGCCGATCTCCATCGCCCGCCGACGCGGCGGGCCGCCCACCTGCTGCTGCCGATCGACCCGCCCGAGGTGTGGGCGGCCGATGTGGCCTCCCCCGCCGATCCCGTGCCGCAAGGAGGGGAGGCGCAGCCCACCTTCCTGTTCAAGGCTACGGCGGCGCGCTGCGTGGGGCCGCACGCGCCCATCGCCATCCGCAGCGATTCCCACCTGACGGTCCCGGAAGCCGAACTGGCGATTCTCCTCGGGGCATCGGGGAGTGCGGTGGCGTTCACCGTCTGCAATGACGTCACGGCCCGCGACATCGTCCGGCGGGGCCCGCGCCATCTCTCCCGGGCGAAGACCTATCTCGGATGCTGCGCGCTCGGCCCCTGCCTGGTCACACCGGACGAGCTCGGAGACCCGCACGCCTTGCAGATGCGCTGCAGCATCCTGCGGCGGGGGCAGACGGTCTTCTCCGAGACGGCGAATACCGCGCGGCTCAGATTCCGGGCGGAGGAGCTGACCGGGTGGCTGCAACAGGAGAATCCGATCCCGGCGGGGTCCGTCCTGGCGGCGGGAGTCGGGATCGCGGTTCCGGACGCCGCCGCCTTGCAGGCGGGCGATCGGGTCGAGATCGAGGTGCAGGGGATCGGCCGGCTCAGCAACCCGGTGGGGCGGCCGGACGCAGAATCCGCTCTCCCGCATCCAGGCGGATCGCGGTCCACCGGCCGGCCGGCGCACTGAAGAAGAGGACCTCGCGAGGGCTCAGGTGGAGGGCTGCGTTCTGCAGGGTCTCTGCGGCGAGACTGGGGGGCGTGAAGGCGGCGCCCGCCCACACGGCCAAGCCCATCGCGCCGGCGAGCGCCTGGACGAGATGCGGTCGACGCGGGATCATGGGTGGCGTTTCGCTTCCCCGCGGGCCTGCTGCGCGGCCTGGGGCCGTGAGCCGGAGACGGTCGCGCTCTTCGCGTAGGCCTGCAGCCACTGGCCGAGCAGGACACCGATGGGGAGGTCGAAGACCTCGGAGCGATCCGCCATGCACAGGCCGTGACGGACGAGGCCGGGCCGCTCCGGGACCCGCCGCGTCCAGAGGACCTCTGCTTCCACGCGCATCGGGCCGATGGCCGTGCGGACCTCGATGGCCACGTGGGTGCCGGGGGGCAGGCGCGTGGGGAGTTCGACGGCGGTGCCCCCGCCGCTCACGTCCGTCGTGCGACCACGCCAGGTCTTCGGCGCGCCCCGGATCAGCCTGGTGCAGCGCACGGGAAGGCTGACGGCGAACCGGGAGTGTTTCCGCGTGGTGGAGGGCCGTGGTGAGCGAGAGCGGTTCACGGCTGCAGGACGGGGCTGGCGAGGCTTGCCCGGCATCGGTCTGCCTCCTCGAGCGGGTTATCCGGGGGCGTTCCTGGCGCACTTCCTTGCCGATGTGTAGCCTGTCTCCGTGACAAAGTCAAGGTGCGGGCGTTCCCCCGGGCGACCCGGGTGCCCGGAAACACCTTGACGTCTGCGGCAGGGGCGTCTACATTCAAGAGCAGCGCCGTACGTGGCGGCAGATCGATTCGGACTCGGGCCGGGATGCCGGGTGCCCGGGTCAGGTCAAAGGAGGGCTCTGATGCGTACAGTCTGGACCGCCGCCGTGGTCCTCTGGCTGCTGTTCGCCGTGGAGGCGCGCGCGGATACCCTCTACCTTCGGAACGGTGAATCGATCTGGGGGACCGACGTCGTCGAGCAGGGGGACTCGGTCATCCTGATCCGACCGGGGGAGACCCTGCGATTCTCGAGGCAAGAGGTGAGTCGGATCGAGCGCGCGCGCATCTCGATTCCCCGGTTCTATGAGCCGCCGTCGTCGCAGGCGCCTTCTGCGACTCGCGCCGGGTCCCCGCCGGGGGCAACGCTACCGCCGGCCTCGCCGGGGGTGGCTCCACCCTCCCCGCAAGCGACGGACGTTCCTCCTCCGGGCATCACGCCGATATCGCCCCCGCCGTCCGGTGGGGACGGGGCGGAGGCCACGGCGCTCCCGCCTCCGCCGCTTCCACCGGCCGGGCGGTGAGTCCTACGATCACGCCGCGCGCCTCGCCCGCCGAGACGGAAAACGGAACAGCCGGCCGTGGTCCAGACCACGGCCGGCTGTTCTGCTTTCTGTATGTACCCGCGCCTGAGGTTCGGAGCTCAGACGTTGAACCGGATGATGACGATGTCCCCGTCCCGCATCCGATAGTCCCGACCTTCCACGCGGTGCAGGCCTTTCTTGCGGACGGCGGCCATGGACCCGCAGGCCTCCAGGTCGGCGAAGTTCACGACCTCGGCTCGGATGAAGCCCCGCTCCAGGTCGCTGTGGATGGTACCGGCGGCCTTGAGCGCCGTGGCGCTCGCCGGGATCGTCCAGGCGCGTGTCTCCTCGCCCCCTTCCCTCGTGTAGAAGGTGATGAGGCCTAAGAGATCGAAGCAGGCGCGCAGGACCTTGTCGAAGCCACCCACCGTCAGTCCCAGGTCCTGGCGAAAGACTTCGGCATCCTCGGGGGAAAGCTGGCTGATCTCCCATTCCACCTTGATGCAGAGCTGGCTGACAGCGGTCCCCTTGCCGGCGTGCGCCCCGCGCAATCGCTCCAGGGTCGGGTTGGGGGCGCCGAGCTTCTCCTCGCCGATGTTGAGCAGGAGGAGGAGCGGTCGCGCGGTGAGCAGGGTGAACCCTCGCAGCAGCTTCTCTTCCTCGGGGCTGATGGGGAGGTCTCGGATCGGCTTCTCCTCCGTGAGCCAGGCGTGGCAGCGCTTGAGGAGGTCCAGCTCCCGGATGGATTCGTCCTTCTTGATCTTCTTGAGGTCCAGCTCCAAGCGGGCGATGCGCTTCTCGACGACGTCCAGGTCGGCCAGCAAGAGTTCGGTGTTTACCAGCGCCGCGTCCCGGGCGGCGTCCCCCGTCTCTTCCGCATGCGCCACGTTCGGATCCGCGAAGTCCCGCAGGACGTGGAGGAGGGCGTCGACCTGGCGCATCTGGCTCAGGAAGTGGCTGCCGAGGCCTTCCCCCTTGCCGGCTCCGCGCGTCAGCGCCACGAAGTCGATGAATTCGATGGTGACGGGAGTGATCTTCTTGGGCTTGAAGAGCGACACCAGGTGGTCCAGCCGTCGATCGGGGACCTTCACGACGGCCACGTTCGGCTCGGTGGCGGAGCGATGGCTGGGGCTGGATCCGCCGGACTGGGTGAGCAGGTCGAACAGTGTGCTCTTGCCCGTGGCGGGAAGACCGATGATGCCGATGCGCATAGGTCTTTCCTCGGGTGAAGCGGAAACCTGGACGTCGGACGGGTGGCACAATCCAGCGTACCGCGGGGACAGCCAGGCAGACCCGGGCGGGCCAAGCCGGCCGTCCCGAGGCGGCACACCTTACCACGCCGACCCGGTCGGTGCAACGGGGTTCGATCGGAAGAGTTCACCACAAGAAGCACAAGACACATGACTACCTGGGGTTATCGATGAGGCTGTGGTTCATTTCCCCTCAGGGGTAAAGATGGCGAGGTGCGTGAACTCCGTTGCAATATGTTGCCACACTTGGTATCTTATCGACATGGAATTCAAGACACTGCTGGCGCTGGTGGGGGACGAGCCGCTCTTCGAGACCGGCCTGCTCTTGGCTGGGGGGGTGGACGTTCGCGACGTGCGCCGGCAGCTCTCGCGTTGGGCGGCATCCGGGCAAGTCCAGCAGTTCCGGCGCGGGGTCTATGCCTTGGCCCCCCCGTTTCGAAAGAGAGACCCTCATGTGTTCGTGGTGGCGAACCGCCTGGTGCGAGGCTCCTACGTCAGTTGCCAAGCGGCGCTGGCCTTCCACGGCCTCATTCCGGAAGCAGTGCCGGTGACCACGTCGGTCACGATGCGGAGGCCGGGCCGCTGGCAGACCCCGGTGGGCGCCTTTGAGTATCGCCACATCGCGAAAGCGCTCTTTGCGGGGTACGCACTGACCGATCTCGGCGGCGGTCAGCAGGCGTACGTGGCCACGCCGGAGAAGGCCCTCCTGGACCTGATCCACCTGCAGCCGGGGGGAGACGCGCCGGAGTATGTGCGGGAGTTGCGCCTGCAGAATCTGGATCGCCTGAACGGGGCTCAACTGGCGAAGATGGCCGACTCCGTCGGCAGTCCCAAGCTCCGCCGTGCGGTGGAAGAGGTGGTCAAGCTGGTCACCGCCGAGGCCAGGGAGTATTCGACCCTATGAAGGAGTACCTCCGCGAGGTGGTGCGAGCCGCGCCCCCACTGCAAGCGAATAATGCGGTTCGCGAATACCTGCAAGCGCGCATTCTGGGTTGCCTCCAGCGAGTTGGGGCCATGGTCCCGCTGGCATTTCAGGGGGGAACGGCCCTCCGGCTCCTGTACGCCCTCCCGCGTTTTTCCGAAGACCTGGACTTCGCCCTGGAGCGTCCTCAGGCGGGATACGATCTCCGCCGGTATCTCCTCACCGTGCGGACAGAGCTGGCCGCCGAAGGATACGGGATCGAGCTCAAGATCAGCGACGGCAAGGCCGTGCATGGCGCGTTCGTCCGCTTCGTCGGTCTCCTGTACGAGCTGGGGCTTTCACCGCGCCGGGAGGAAGTCCTGGCGGTCAAGCTCGAGGTGGATACCGACCCTCCCGCCGGGGCCGATCTGGCGACCACCGTCGTCCGCCGGCACGTCGTGCTCCAACTGCATCACCATGATCGGGCCTCGCTCTTGGCCGGGAAGCTGCATGCCCTGCTCTGCCGCCCCCACACCAAGGGCCGCGATCTTTACGATCTCCTGTGGTATTTGAGCGATCCCGATTGGCCGTCGCCGAACCTGACGCTCCTCAACAACGCCCTCCGGCAGACGGGGTGGGGGGGCGAACTCCTGTCGGAGGCCAGGTGGCGAAAGGCCATCGGTGATCGCCTAGCCGCTGTTCGATGGGCGGCGGCCGTGTTCGACGTCCGGCCCTTCCTGGAGCCGAGCGCCGATCCGTCGCTCCTGACGCGGGAGAACCTGCTCCGGCTCTTGTCGGCGCATCCAAAGCGGAAACGGTGACGGCCGGCGGAACGGCAATCGGGCAACCGGACGACCCGATCGTCCCGTCCTCCCGATTGCCTGGTCGCCACCGTCCGCGGTCTAGAGCGCGGTTGACAAGCGGAACAGGACTGCAGTAGCGTCGGACTCGTTCGGCGATTCCCCGCATCCCACACCGGAGGGCATCGGAGGGCGTCGGGTGAGCGCAGCCGGGAATCCAACCCAGCGAGAGCCATATGCGACGCCGGACGGCGCCCGCCGCCTGTTCCGCCTTCCACTCATCTCGGTCTCAACGTCCCACAGGTCCACGCAGGTGCCATCCAGGACTCCTCGGCCACACGGCCGTGACCACGATGATGATCTACACCCACGTGCTGACCAAGGCCGGGCGCGGCGTTCGAAGCCCGGTCGATTCCTTGGAGGGGCCGGCTGTTCCGGGGGTGTTCGGCGGAAACCGATAACACCCCAATGAATTCGAAAAAAGCGACGTATCCGTCGGATTCCAGCGGCGTTGACCCCCGTATACCAGACGGGGTCTTATCTGGCATGGTGCCAGAAACAAGCACTAGGCTGATCGATCCACGATGAGGAGGTAACACCCAATGCACGGTGGAGTCCTTGCCATCGGCTCCCTCTATTGGTGCAATCACCCAAGCCGAGTCGCTTGGCGGTCGTCCCACCTTTCTCAAGCTCACGAGTGCTCTGTTAGCGTTCCAATACGCTACGGTCGCAAGTCTGACAGTCGCGGCAACACATACACAATGGTCTTTTCGCTCCTCTGTCTTCGCAGAAGTCATGGATTAGGAGTCGCCAAGGCCATACCTCTTCAAACAGATGTCACAACCTCAGCTCAACTCATCAACGAGGCTGAGTCCATGTGGGCTGCAGAATGCAAGTTGTCCCAGAAGCGTCCGGCTCTTTCTTCCACCTGGGGATGCGTTGCTCTGCTTATCAACCCGGACTCTGCTTTCCCCCATCACGTACTTCGACAGTGGACTACTCGGGTGGAGAGAGAGGACAATTATGGGCAGATCTCGCACACCACAAGCGAACGCTCCGTCGTGTCGAAGGATGGTTGCCTTTGCATTCCCTGGCCGGAAACCATTGAGGGCGCACCCTTGCCTCTCGATTTCCTGTTGGCAACGGCCACCAATCCCACCCTGAGCGGTCATCCCCCTACATACGCAAGGGCCAAGGTTGTTGCTCGCGCATGGAAGCGCGATTCAGCTGGCAACGCAGACTACTTCTGGAAGACTCGCGCCAGTGGCATATGCACGTATCAGGATGATGCCCTCCTGTTGCAGCTTGCCAACCCTCGATCAGCCTAACCACTCACTGGTGCCGACGCGGCTTCCGCCGCAAGGGGAACGCGCACTTGCCAGCCATCTCAGAGGTCATAAAATAGACGTCGTGCCCGCCACGCCGCGCGGCACAGTTCGGGGCCGTTCGGGATTGAAGAAGATGACACCAGAGGAACAGGACCGAGTTGCCTGCTTGCGACGGTACTGCCGCATGTACTTGTACGGTTCAGCAGGGTCACCGGAACTGATGTTCAATGACATTGCAGGAGACTTCTACACCTTTGGTTTGCTCCACCTGACCTGCACCATGTTCATTACCACCGACACCAAGAAGGACCCGGCACGTGGGGCCTTCCATCGGATACTTGACCCGCTGGGACATTCTGAACTCCTTGCCGATGTCGACCGCATTCTTGATCAGCGGGTCGGCAAGACAAGCCTGCGGCAGTACATTCGATCAAAGCGAAACAAGCTTGCCACTCATGGCAGTCTGGCGTTCATGACTCAACCTGAAACCGTCCAGGCGGTCACCTTCGATGACGCCTCTCTCGATCAGTTTCGCACGGCAATGGACGCCCTCGACGACGCGGTCGCCAAGCTGGAAAGCCACCTTGCATCACTGGAAGATCACTCGAAAGAATCCCGAACAAGGCCCTGAACCGTACGCAGGTAAGGCCGCGGACGGCCTCACCTGCGCCGGTTAGAGCCGACGTTGGCCAGAGGAAGAGATGGAACCAGTATTTACATTGCAGTGGCCGGAATTCATGATCGCCCAACGGCTACAATCATTGCTGCCGCGTAAGTACGGCTACTCCGTACTCGTCCCGTTATCACGACAAGAGAAAGGAATAGACCTGGCGGTGCTATACCGCAGCGCGAGCGGCACATCATCCACGATAACAATTCAGGTGAAGGCATCCCGCACCTATTTGCACGCACCTCCAAAGCGAAAGGACACCGTTCGATTCCGGTTCAATACTTGGTTCAACAGATTTGACGTTCCCGACCGGGCGGATTACGTCATCCTCTTCGGGATGTACGCGCCCGATCTGGGAAAGACCACGAGGGTGTCTGAAAGGTGGTACAAAGACTGCTCACTGATCTTCACGCGAAACGAGATGCGACAGTTCATGTTGGACTGCAAGACAGTCAGCGGAAAACCGGATCAAATGTTTGGATTCGGATTCAACGACTTATCCAGAATTGTTCTGAACCGTGGCGACATGAATCGCTCCGGGAAAGACTACTCCGACCACCTGCTGGAACGGAGACTCAAGGAACTGATGAAGAAATGAATGGCGAACCAGAGCGTGGACCGTACGGCTCACCCGCGGCGGGTTCGCCGTCCGGTCAAGCTCGACGTTAGGCATCGCCGTGGACGTTCTTTTTGCCTTTGACGTTATTATCGCCACGCGTTATTATGTCCCGCGATGATCAAGTCCTTCGCCGACGAACAGACCAGGCGGGTGTTCGCCAGAGAGCGGGTCCCCGCCTTCGGTCCCGAGCTCCAGCGCGCCGCGTGGAAGAAGCTGGCCATCCTCCACGCGGCAGGATCATTGCAGGACCTCCGACTGCCACCCGGCAATCGCTTGGAGAAGCTCGTTGGGCGTCGCGAAGGACAGTACAGCATTCGCATCAATGACCAATGGCGGATCTGTTTCGCCTGGCGAGGTGCGGATGCATACGATGTGGAGATTGCGGACTACCACTGAGGGAGGCAAGTATGGCTGCGAGGAAGCTGACCCCGGTGCATCCGGGTGAGATCCTGATGGAGGAGTTCCTGGAGCCGATGGGCATCAGCCAGTACCGGCTCTCGAAGGATATTGGGGTGCCTCCACGGCGCATCAACGAGATCGTCCACGGGAAGCGGGCAATCAGCCCCGACACGGCGCTCAGGCTGGCTCGCTACTTCGGAATGACCGAGACGTTCTGGTCGAACCTTCAGGCGCTCTACGACCTCGAAATCCAGAGGGACCTCCTTGGAGACCGTCTGGAGAAAGAGGTTGCTGTGTATGCTAGGGCCGGCTAGCGGAATCCGCACTTTGGCGATGCCCAACTACAGGGTTGACCGGAGCTGCAGCCGGTCATCCTGGGCTTTGGTGTCACATGAGGGGAATGACAAAGGCACAGCATCATCGGGTTTGTCCTGTCTGGGTTGGGTATCTCTTGGCCAGCCCGATCAGAGTGCTTTTTCAGAACCCGCAGAAGATCCTCGTTCCCCGAACTCAGGGCCCGCGCGTCAGGCCGCCTCACCCCCGGCTGAGGCTGACGGCGCTGGCCGACACGGCCGACGAGGCGGCAGGCAATCGCGCCGCAGCTTGGCCGGAGCGTTCGGCAACTTGGCATCCTTCCTTGTATCCGCCCGATAATCCGCATAGAATCCGCTGACGAGTAGGTTCGATCTCGAAGCTCTGGGAGCGGAATCGATGAAGGCCTACCTGGATATCGAGACGTGCGCCTCGGGGCAGGTGACGGTCGTCGGGATCTACCGGGAGGACCGGGGGTTCCGTCAGCTCGTGGGAGGTACGATCACCGACCTCGCCGTGTGGGAGGCCCTGGAGGGGGTGGACACGCTCTGCACGTTCAACGGCGATCGGTTCGACCTTCCGATCCTCGAACGGCAGACCCGGCTGGACCTCCGGGCGCACTTCCGCTCGCTGGACCTCTTGCGGGAGTGCCGGCGCGTCGGGATCAAGGGGGGGTTGAAGCGGGTCGAGGAGCACTTCGGGATCGCGCGCAATACTTGCGGAATGAACGGCTGGGACGCGCTGCGGCTCTGGGCCCAGTACGAGGATGGCGGGGACGAGGAGGCGCTCTCCCTCCTGTTGGAATACAATCGTGAGGACGTGATGAACCTGGTACAACTCGAGCGGATCGTGGTCGGCGTCGGCCTCGAAGGCGAGCCATGAGCCACGAGCCACGAGCCGTGGGGGAGCGGTGGGATGAGCCACGAGCCACGAGCCATGAACCAGACGATGCGGATTGCGTTCGCCACGGTGGGATGCCGCCTGAACCAGTGCGAGACCGACGCCCTGCGCGGGAAGGCGCAGGTCGCCCTCTACGAGGTGGTGCCGTTCGACGCCGTGGCCGACGTGTACGTGATCAATACCTGTACCATCACGTCGGAGGCGGATGCGGACTCGCGCCAGCTGGTCCGGCGGGCGATTCGTCGGAACCCGGCCGCCCTCGTGGCGGTCACCGGCTGCTACGCGCAGAGCACCCCGGAGGCGGTCTCGGCCATCCCCGGGGTGGACCTGGTCCTCGGCAACCGGGAGAAGGTTGACCTGCTGACGCACCTGCGGGCCGTGCGGAAGAACGGCGGGCCCCGGGTCCGGGTCGGCGCGGGAGATGCGCCCCGGCTTCTGGACGGGGAGGATTACGGGCCGGCGATCGATCCGGACCGAACCCGTGCCTTGGTGAAGGTCCAGGATGGGTGCAACTACACGTGCAGCTTCTGCATCGTTCCGGCCGTCCGCGGCGACAACCGCAGCCTGTCCCCGGAGTTGGTCCTGCGCGAGGTGCGCCGCCTCTTCGCGGCGGGCTTTCCCGAGGTCGTCCTGACGGGCATCCATCTCGGGACGTACGGGCGGGATCTCCGCCCGCCCGCCTCCCTGGTCGAGTTGTGCCGCCGGCTCGTCTCGCAACCCGACGGGCCGCGGGTTCGGCTCAGCTCCCTCGACCCTCACGAGGTGACGCCCGAGCTGATCCGACTCCTCCGCGAGTCGTCACGGCTGTGTCGGCATGTGCACCTGCCGCTCCAGAGCGGGGACGAGGCGACGTTACGCCGGATGCGGCGGGGGCATACGGCCGCGCAGTTTCGCTCCCTGGTGGAGACCCTGGCGGTGGAGGTTCCGGGAGTTGCCGTGAGCGGGGACGTGATCGTCGGATTTCCCGGGGAGGACGATCGGGCGTTCCAGCGCACCTACGATCTCCTGACCGGTCTTCCGATCGCGGGACTGCACGTCTTCAGCTACTCGCCGCGGCCGGGCACGGATGCGGCTGGCTTTCCCGACCAGGTTCCCAAATCCGTGAAACAGGAGCGGAGCCGCGCGCTGCGGGGACTGGCTGTCCGCAAGGCCACCGCCTTCCGCCGGCAGTTCCTCGGCGAGGCGCTGGAGGTCGTCGTGCTCCAGCGGGACGGGAAGGGTGCCGGCCTTCTCGAGGGGCTCTCCGACAATTTCCTCCGGATCTGGTTCGAAGGGGAGACGAGATGGCAGGGCCGGATGGGCCGGGTCCGCGTGGACCAGGTGACCGGTCGCGGGCTGCTGGGGACCCTTCTGGCCTAACCCCGATCCGAATTTTCTAGCCGCCAACGTCGGAGTCCAGGGGGAATGTGTTGACAGCCCCAGTGGGGTGAAGTAATTTCACAAATCACCTGCCCCCTCGGCCAGCAGCCGCCGGAGCGGGGGGATCGGCAGGGAATCGGCCCGAAGACAGAGGGCCGGCACCACCAGGACCACGGAGAGGACATACAGGGAGCGACACCATGGCAAAGGAACTGCGCGGCATCATCCCGGCACTCATCACCCCATTCACGCCGGACGAGCGAGTGGACGAATCGGCCTTCCGGAAGGTCCTGAACGCCATGATCGCCCGGGGCGTTCACGGCCTGTTCCCCGTGGGCACCGGGGGCGAGTTTTCGGCGTTGACCCTCGAAGAGAAGAAGCGTCTCATGGCCGTGGCGGTCGAGGAGACCGCCGGGCGCGTCTTCGTGATGCCAAACGTGGGGGCGATCACCACGGCGGAGTCCGTGGCGCTGGCCCGGCACGCGGAGGCGGTGGGCTGCGACGCGGTGTCGGCGGTGACGCCGTTTTTCCTCAAGCCGTCCCAGGACGAACTGTTCGAGCACTATCGGGCCATCTGCGCGGCGGTGAAGATCCCGGTCCTGGCCTACAACATCCCCGAGCGGACGGGCGGAGTGGCACTCTCCGTGGCCACGGTGTCGCGCCTGGCCCGCGAGGTCCCGAACTTCGCCGGGATCAAGGACAGCACCGGAGACCTCTCCAACTCGGTGGAGTTTGCCCAGGCCTGCCCGCCGAACTTCCGGGTCTTCATGGGCCGCGACACCCTGATCTACGGCGCGCTCCTCTACGGATTGGCGGGGGCCGTGGCGGCGACGGCCAACGTGGCCCCGGCCCTGGCGGTCGGGATCTACCAGGCCGTGGAGGCCGGGGACCTGGCAAAGGCACGAGAGCTCCAGGCGAAGCTGGCCCCGGTCCGCAAGCTCTTTGGTGTGGGATCGCACCCGGCGGGATTGAAGGAGGCCATGGTCCAACTGGGCACGATCGAATGCGGCCGCTGCCGGCGACCGACCCTCGACCTCGCGCCGGCCCAGAAGGCGGAGGTCACCAAGGTGCTCAAGGAGGCCGGCCTGGCGTAGAGGGCAGAGGAAGGGTTCCGGTTCGGCTCAGGGACACGGAGGCGCGATGGCAGAGCGGTTGATCGGGATCATCGGCGGGAGCGGGCTGTACGAGATGGAGGGACTGGAGATCCTCCGCGAGGAGCGGGTGCGGACCCCGTTCGGGGACCCGTCCGACCGGTATGTCCTGGGGCGGCTCAACGGACGGGCCGTGGCCTTCCTGGCCCGTCACGGACAGCGGCACTCCCTGATGCCCTCCGAGCTCCCCTTCCGGGCCAACATCTTCGGGTTCAAGGTCCTCGGCGCCGAGTGGATCCTGTCCGCCTCCGCCGTGGGGAGCATGCGAACGGAGGTCAAGCCGCTGGACATCCTGATCCCCGACCAGTTCTTTGACCGAACCAACGGCCGGGTCGGCACCTTCTTCGGGAACGGGCTGATCGTCCACGTGAGCGTGGCCGATCCGACCTGCCAGATCCTGGGCGAAGTCCTGTACCGGGCCGGGCAGCAGGTGGGGGCACGGGTGCACCGCGGCGGGACCTATCTGTGCATCGAGGGGCCGCAGTTTTCCACCCGAGCCGAGTCGCGGATCTACCGGAGCTGGGGGGTGGACGTGATCGGCATGACCAACCTCCAAGAAGCAAAGCTGGCCCGCGAGGCCGAGATTTGCTACGCTACCATGGCCCTGGTGACGGACTACGACGTCTGGCACGAGACCGAGGAGGACGTGAGCGTCGAGTCGGTGGTGGCCATCCTCCGTCAGAACGTGCGCACGGCCCAGGCGATGTTGCGGGCGGCGGTCGGCATGATTCCGGAGGAGCGGCACTGCGCCTGCGCCCACGCCCTGCGGGATGCGATCATCACGCCGCGGGAGGCCATTCCGGCGGCGGTGAAGCGGGACCTGGCCCCCATCGTGGGCAAGTACGTCGGCGCGGAGTGAAGTGAATCCGCAGCTCGCCGCGCGCTCCGCGGCGGTCAAGCGGCCGGCCCCTTCGAGGATCCGGACGTGCGAGCGGCATTGCGGGAATGAGGCACGGACCGACGCGGTCCTTTGCGACAGGCGGCGAATATGGCAGACTGGCGCATCCTGGTGGCGGACGACGAGCCGTACGTGGCCCTGGCGATCAAGGAGGTCCTGGAGACGCTGCCCGCCCAGGTCCTCACGGCGCATGACGGAGAGACGGCGCTCCAACTCGCCCGAGCGGAACGCCCCGATCTGATCCTCCTCGACGTGAAGATGCCCGGCCTGGACGGCTTCCAGGTGGCCACCGCCCTGAAGCAGGATGCCGGCACGGTCGGCATCCCGCTCGTGTTCTTCAGCGCCCTGGGGGCGCCCAGCGAGAAGGTCCGCGGGCTGGAACTGGGGGCGGAGGACTACCTCGCCAAACCCATCGACGCCGAAGAATTGAAGGCGCGCGTCCGCACGGTCATGCGCCGTGTGTGCCCGCCCGCCCCGGGCGCGGTGCCGCCGCCGACGAGTCCCCGGGCCGAGCCCGTGAGCCTCGTGGACCTCGTTCGGAAGCTCGAGGAGGAGCGGTGTTCCACCCGGGTGCTCCTGAGCCGGGGCCGCGAGCAGGGCGAGATCACGTTCGTGGACGGGCACATCACGCGGGCGATCCAGGGGCCGCGCCAGGGCGAGGCGGCGGTCTACCAGTTGCTCGGCTGGCAAGAGGCCATGGTGGATCTCGCCCCCCTGGGCCAGGCGGCGCCCGGGGGCGGCGAGGTGGCGGCGCCGAACCAGGGGCTCCTGATGGAGGGATCGCGGCGCCTGGAGGAGATCTCCGGCCTCCGGACCCGCCTGGCCGCGGTCGCGGCGAAGGTGGTGGTTCCGCCTCGCGTCCGAGAGTTGGTGGCACGCAAGGGCTGGTCGACCATCGCCGTGCTGATCGATCTGCTGGACGGGACGCACGACTTGGACGCGGTCCTCGCGGAGAGCCCCTTCGACGCCTGGATGACGCTCAAGACGCTGAACCGCCTGCTGGCGGTGGGGGCCTTGGAGGCGGAGGCCCCGGAGGCCGATCGGCGCGGCGGGCTGCGGCTCAAGGTGGGGTTGCCCATCGAGTATCAGAGCCTGGGCCTCTGGCAGCAGAGCGCGACGTTCAACCTGTCGGCCTGGGGCGTCTTCATCCGCACCGCCGTGCCGTTCGATACGGGCGAGCAGGTCGTCCTCCGATTTCAGCTCCCGGGACAGCCGAACCCGACCCGCGTGGTGGGGCACGTGGTCTGGGCGAACGCGGACCCCAGCAAGTGGGGCGGGATGGGGATGGGTATCCACTTCCTGGATCTCACCGTTGTCGACCGGGAGGCGATCGAGGCCCACTTGGCCGAGATGGTGGCCGTACAGATCAGCGGGGTCGGGGAGCAGGTGTGACCGTCGGCCGGCAGGGAAGCGACCACGGCTGACCACGCGGGGGCACGTCATGGCATCCTGGCGGGTGTTGCTGGCGGAGGACGAGGCGCTCATGGCGCAGATGATGGTGGACATGCTCGCCGAGCTGCCGATCGAGGTGACCGTCGCCCGGAACGGACGCGAGGCGCTCGACCTGGTGGGCAAGAGCCGGCCGGACCTCATCCTGCTGGACTGCATGATGCCGGAACTGGACGGCTTCGAGGTGGCCGCCGCCCTGAAATCGAGCCCGGAGACGCAGGACATCCCCATCATCTTCCTGACGGCGCGCGTGCGTGTGGAGGACAAGGTCCGCGGTCTGGAGTTGGGGGCCGAGGACTACCTGACCAAGCCGGTCCGCCGGGAGGAGATGCTGGCTCGGATTCGGAACGTCCTGCGTCGGGCCGAGTCGCGGCGAGCCGCAACCCCCCCGCAATCTTCCCTGATGCGGGGACGGCTGGAGGTCATGGGGTTGCCGAATATCATGCAGGTGCTGGAGGCCGAGCGGCGGACGGGCACCCTGCGCCTCGCCACGGCCGGCCGCCGGGGCGAGATCCTCTTCCTCGAGGGACGGATCGCGTACGCCATGGAGGGGCCGCGCCAGGGGGAGGCCGCCGTCTATCAGATGTTGGCCTGGGACAAGGGAGACTTCGAGCTGGAGCTGACCTCCGGCACCGGCCCGGCGGCGGCCCAGGTCACCCGGCCCAACCAGTCGCTCTTGATGGAGGGGATCCGCCGGCTGGACGAGATTCCGAACCTCCGCACGACCCTGGGGCCGTCCGAAGGCCCGCTCAAGATGTTCCCTATCTTTCGGGACGGCCTCCTGCGCCGAACGCTGCCGAGCGGATTCCAGCAACTGGTGATACTGTGTGATGGGGGGCGCACCCTGCCGCAGATCCTGGAGGCCAGCAGCCTGGACGGGTGGGGGGTCCTGACCTTCCTCGGCCGCTTCGTGAAGCTGGGGATGCTGGAATTGGGCCCGGCCGCGAAACGGGCCACCCCGCGCCTCGGCATCCAGGTCCCCGTGGAGTACCAGAGCCTCAAGCAGTTTAAGGGGGCCCGCAGCCTGGATGTCTCGGCGCGCGGGATGTTCGTGCGCACTAACCAGGTCTACCCGATAGGCGAGGACCTCTTGGTCCGCTTCAATCTGCCCGGCGTGGCTCATCCCTTCAAGGCCGTCGGGCGCGTGGTGTGGAGTAGCCCGACGGACACCCCCCAGGGTCTCCCGGCGGGGATGGGCGTGCAGTTCCAGGACCTGGAGGCCCCGGAGCACAGCGTCGTCGAGCAGTACGTGGTCGAACTGCTCCTGGACCGTGTGCTGACCGACGAGTCGGAGGAGCAGGACTAGCCCCCCGGGCGCGGCAGCCCAGGCCGACCGCGCCCCTCGCCGCCATTTCCTTCTCACCGATGGTCCGGCCCCTCTCCGCGTGCCGTTTCCCCGGTAGCTCGCCATCCGCTCCTGTGCTTGCGGGGCGCGCTTATCGGGGTATAATACTCGGTCAGCTTTCTTCCCATCTCGAGCTAGGAGCGCTTCCTCGTGACCAGCAACACACTCCGCATTCGCGGTGCCCGCGAGCACAACCTGAAGGCCATCGACTTGGACATCCCCCGGGACAAGCTGGTGGTGATCACCGGCGTCTCCGGCTCGGGCAAGTCGTCCCTGGCCTTCGACACGATCTATGCCGAGGGGCAGCGCCGCTACGTGGAGTCCCTCTCGGCCTATGCCCGGCAGTTCCTGGAGCAGATGGACAAGCCGGACGTGGACCTGATCGAGGGGCTGTCGCCCGCCATCTCCATCGAGCAGAAGACCACCAGCAAGAATCCCCGCTCCACGGTGGCCACCGTCACCGAGATCTACGACTACCTGCGGCTGCTCTACGCGCGGATCGGCCGGCCGCACTGCTACAAGTGCGGTAAGCCCATCACGTCGCAGACGATCACGCAGATCGTGGATCAGGTCCTGGCCCTGCCGGCCGGGACGCGGGCGCAGGTGCTGGCCCCCATCGTCCGCGGCCGCAAGGGGGAGTACCGCCAGATCTTCATCCAGATGCGGAAGGAGGGCTTCGTCCGGGTGCGGGTCAACGGGGCGCTCCACGACCTGGACGCGCCCATCGAACTGGACAAGAACAAGAAGCACACCATCGAGGTGGTGGTGGATCGGCTGGTCCTCGCCGAGGACGTGGCCCGGCGCCTGGCCGACTCGCTGGAGACGGCCCTCAAGCTGGCCGAGGGCATCGTGACCGTCAATCTGCCGGACGAGGGCAAGGACCTCATGTTCTCCGAGCGGATGGCCTGCATCGCGTGCGGTGTGAGCTACCCCGAGATCAGCCCCCGCATCTTCTCGTTCAACAACCCCCACGGGGCCTGCCCGGCCTGCGACGGCCTGGGGACCAAGGTGGACATGCGGGAGGCGGCCCTGGACCCCGGCCTGCGGGAGCTGGGCGAGGAGTTCTTCGGGGCCAGCCTGGGGTACCTGGATCGGCGCTACAAGGAGACGCAGTCCTCGCGCGTGCGGGAAGAGATCGAGAGCTACGTCGAGCGGCTGGCCAGCATCCGCCCCTGCCCGGAGTGCAACGGGGCGCGGCTCCGGCAGGAGTCCTTGGCCATCCGGGTGGGCGGGCTGAACATCGCCGAGCTGACCACTCACTCGGTCAAGGACGCCATGGCCTTCTTCGCCGCCTTGGGGGCGAACGGATCCGGCGGCAATCCGGCAAGCCTCACGGAGAAGGAACGGGAGATCTCCCGGCGCATCCTGAAGGAGATCCGGGAGCGGCTCGGCTTCCTCATCAATGTGGGGCTGGAGTACCTGACGCTGGACCGGACGGCGGCCACGCTGGCGGGCGGGGAGGGGCAGCGGATCCGCCTCGCCACCCAGATCGGCAGCTCCCTCATGGGTGTCCTCTACATCCTCGACGAACCGAGCATCGGGCTGCACCAGCGGGACAACGTCCGCCTGCTCCAGACGTTGAAGCGGCTCCGCGACCTCGGCAACACCGTGCTGGTGGTGGAGCACGATGAGGAGACGATTCGGGCCGCCGACTATGTCATCGACTTGGGCCCGGGCGCCGGCATCTCGGGCGGCCGGGTGGTCGCCACAGGAACGCCGGAGGAGATCGCCGCCGATCACACCTCCCTGACGGGGCGCTACCTGTCCGGGGAGCTCCACATCCCGATCCCGCGCCTCCGGCGCCCCCCCACGGGGCAGCACCTCACGATCGTGGGGGCGCGGGAGCACAACCTGAAGGGCATCGACGTGGAGATCCCGCTCGGCCTGTTCATCTGCGTCACCGGGGTGTCCGGGTCGGGGAAGAGCACCCTGGTGGCGGACATCCTGCGAAAGGCGCTGGATGCGGCGCTCTACGGCGGCCGAGAGCGCCCCGGGGCCCACGACACGATCCGGGGCATCGAGCAGGTCGACAAGGTGATCGACATCGACCAGGCGCCCATCGGGCGGACGCCGCGCAGCAATCCCGCCACCTACACCGGCGTCTTCGGGTACATCCGCGAGCTGTACGCCCTCACCCCCGAGGCGCGCATGCGCGGATATCAGCCGGGGCGGTTCAGCTTCAACGTCAAGGGCGGGCGCTGCGAGGCGTGCCAGGGGGACGGTCTGATCCAGATCGAGATGCACTTTCTTCCCGACATCTACGTGACTTGCGAGGTGTGCAAGGGGCGGCGGTACAACCGGGAGACGCTGGAGATCGCGTACAAGGGAAAGAACATCGCCGACGTCCTGGGCATGACGGTGGAGGAGGCCCTGCGCTTCTTTGAGAACGTTCCCCGCATCCGCGAGAAGCTTCAGACCCTGTACGACGTCGGCCTCGGGTACATCAAGCTGGGGCAATCGGCGACGACGCTCTCCGGCGGGGAGGCCCAGCGGGTGAAACTCAGCCGGGAACTCTCCCGCCGAGGCACGGGGCGGACGCTCTACATCTTGGACGAGCCGACGACGGGGCTGCACTTCGCCGACATCCAGCAACTCCTGGACGTGCTCCACCGGCTGCGGGACGCCGGGAATACGGTTCTGGTCATCGAGCACAACCTGGATGTCGTCAAGACGGCCGATCACATCATCGATCTCGGCCCCGAAGGTGGGGACGCCGGGGGCCAGATCGTGGCGACCGGAACACCCGAAGAGGTTGCGCGCGTGAAGGGGTCCTATACCGGGCAATTCCTCAAACGCCTCCTGCGAAACGGAAAGGGCAAGCCCTGAATTGACCCAATTGCCCCACACGTATAAATCCCCAAGAGACAAAGTGGCTCACTCTCTCTCGCATTCGGTATGCCTGCCTCTTTATTGAGTTTTTCTACAAGTTCACTTTTCGTTAAATTTCAATAAGTTGCAATTTATCCCTCATGTTGTTTCTTTGTGTGGCATATTTGGATCCTGTGGCATGGCACTTGCCCTAAGGAAGGTTGCCGCTGAAATGTGCGCAGCCGCGGGACCGACTCCCCCCCTCCCCGGTCCCGCGACCAGACCCCCGGCTCGAGCGATCGGGCCGGGGGTATCTTTTTTCCGGCGAGGAAGCCGATCGCCGACAACCCTCCGCTCAGCCGTCGGTCAATCAACGAGGGCACTGGTGCTGGAGCCTCTGTTCGCTAGGGGGGTGGCGGGCCACTTTCCGCGTGACGGATCGTGGTTCGCTGAGTAGAATGCGCCGCCGCTCCGAAGCGGCCTTTGGCGGTTAGCGCGTCCGTGGAGTGCCGGGCCGTGGCATGCCATCCGGCGGGCGACCACACGATCGTCGCGGGCGAGGCCGTAGATGGTCGACGTCCCGGCCTCGGCCCCGTTTCCTCCTTTACAGCCCGTGGGCGGCTTGGATAGACTAGAAAGGTTGAGGAGGCACACACGCGAATGTGGCCGAAGGGTCCCTGGAAGCTGAGCCTGCGCGGCAAACTGCTCGGCATGATGTTCGGCCTGCTGATGCTGGTGCTCGCCACGCTTTTCCTGCTGTACTGGCGGGCCGAGTGGCAACTGATCGCCCAGGTCGAGCGCCACACCACGGATCTCAGCACGGCCATCCAGATCAGCGTGGAGCAGTTGACGTCCAAGGGGCGGACCGGCGAGGCGCGGCTGCAAGACTACGTCCAGCGGCTGCAGCGGCGCGGCGTGCGCGAGATCTCCATCGTGAGCAACGAGGAGGAGGTGATCGCCTCCTCCAATCCCCGCCGGGTGGGCCTGCGGGTGGACCCGAGGCGCAAGGATCTGCTCATCACCGCGAGGCTGGGCGAGGAGGCGGTCGGCGGGCGGGGGCAGAAGACGTACAACCTGTTCGTGCCCATCGTGGTCGGGAACCAGCGCAGCGGCTACATCCTGATCAGCATGATCCTGGATGACTTCGCCGAGCTGTCCCGCGTGAACTTCCTGAAGCGGCTGGTGGCGACCGTGCTGGTCTTTGGGGTGGGGATGGCGGGGGCGGTGGTCCTGGCCTGGACGTACGTCAAGCCCATCTCGCAGGTGGTGGACGCCGCGCGGCGGGTGGCCCAGGGCAGGCTGGATGAACGGCTGCCGACCAGCCGGCACGACGAGATCGGGGAGCTGAATCGCAGCTTCAACGAGATGGTGGAGCGCCTGCGAGAGAAGGCGGAGTTGGAGACGCGCCTGCACCAGGCGGAGCGGATGTCGGCCATCGCCCACCTGGCGTCGGGCATCGCCCACGAGGTGCGCAACCCCTTGAACCTGATCAACCTGAGCATCGATCACCTCCGGGCGCGGTTCAGTCCGCAGGGCGAGACCGACCGGGAGGAGTTCCACCGGGTCGCGGGCCAGATCAAGCTTGAGATCCACCGGCTGGACGCGATGATCCGGAAGTTCCTGCAGTACGGGAAGCCGCTTCAGCTCCAGTTCCAGCCGGCCGACGTCCGGGCCATGCTGGACGAGGTCCTGGACATCGCCGCGCGAAATGCGGCGGTGGAGGGGGTGCGGATCGAGCGGGAGTACGGGGACCCGCTGCCCGCGGTTTCCGCGGACCTCCCCCACTTGAAGACCTGCTTCCTGAACCTGGTGTTGAACGCGTTCCAGGCCATGCCCGGGGGCGGCACGCTACGCGTCAGCGCGCGGCATGCCGAGAGCCGAGAGCCGAGTACCCCCGGGGCGGCCGAGAGCCGAGAGGTCCCGGGTCCTTTCGGCGACGGCTGGGTAGAGATCGGCTTCCAGGACACGGGGATCGGCATCGCGCCGGAGGACCTCCCGAAGGTCTTCGAGCCCTACTTCACGACCAGGGAGGTCGGCATCGGGCTGGGGCTCGCCCTCACCAAGCAGATTGTGGAGGCGCACGGGGGGCAGATCGCGTTGACGAGCCAGCCGGGGCAGGGAACGGAGGCCCGGGTCCGGCTGCCGCTGGGAGCGCCGCGAGGATGAACAAGGGGCAGATCCTGGTCGTAGACGACGAGGCCGCCCAGCGGGACATCCTGCGGACCATCCTCACCGCCGAAGGCTACGGGGTCGAGACGGCCAGGACGGCGGCGGAGGCCCTGGAGAAGGGGGGGCACCAGCAGTTCGATCTGATCCTGACCGACCTGAAGATGCCCGGCGCGGACGGTCTCACGCTCGTCCGAGACCTGAGTCGCGCAGAGCCGCCCGCCCTCGTCATCATCATGACGGGGCACGGCTCGCAAGACACGGCCGAGCAGGCCATGAAGCAGGGGGCCTTCGACTACCTGATCAAGCCCCTGGAGCGGGGGGATCTCCTGCGCATCGTGAGCCGCGCCTTCGATCGTATCCGGCTCATCGAGGAGAACCGGCTCCTCCGACGCCAGCTCGAGGAGCGCTACCGCGTCGAGGGGATCGTCGGAAGCCACTACCGGATCCAGGAGGTCTTCGACAAGCTGCACAGGGTCTCCAACAGCAATTCCACCGTCCTCATCACGGGTGAGAGCGGGACGGGGAAGGAGTTGATCGCCCGGGCCATCCACCGTCACAGCCTCCGCAAGGACCGGCCCTTCGTCGCCGTGAGCTGCGCGGCCATCCCGGAGAATCTGATCGAAAGCGAGCTGTTCGGGCACGAGAAGGGGGCGTTCACCGGCGCGGTGGACCGGCATCAGGGCCTCTTCGAGGCTGCCGACAAGAGCACGCTCCTCCTCGACGAAATCGGCGAGCTCTCCGTCAACATGCAGGCCAAGGTGCTGCGGACCCTGCAGGAACGCGAGGTCCGCCGCGTGGGCGGGCGCGAGAGCATCAAGATCGATGTCCGCATCATCGCCGCGACCAACAAGAACCTGGAAGAGGAGGTGGTCCGCGGAAGTTTCCGCGAGGACCTGTTCTACCGGCTGAACGTGGTCATCATCGCCCTGCCGCCGCTCCGGGAGCGGAGCACCGATATCCCGCAGCTCGCCGAGTATTTCATCGCGCGGGCGTGCGCGGAGGCCGGCCGTCCTCCCATGCCCGTCACCACGGAGGCCATGCGGCTGCTCCTCACGTACCACTGGCCGGGGAATGTGCGGCAGCTGGAGGCGGTCCTGCAGCGCGCCGTCCTCTTGTCGGACGGCCACAAGGTCGACTACACCGACCTCCCCATCGAGGTGCGGTTCTCCACCCTGCCCCCGCGCGAGCCGCAGGCGTCGCCGGGGGCCGCGGGCGACTATCGGTTTCTCTTGCCCGCGGAGGGGATCCAGTTGGAAGAGGTGGAGCGCAGCTTCATCCTGCAAGCCATGGAGTTGTCGGGCTGGGTGATCGCCAAGGCGGCCAAACTCTTGGGACTGAGTTACCGAACGTTGCAGTACCGCCTGGAAAAGTTTCAGATCCGCCGGGAGCATATCGAGGAAACAGGGGCCAGCAAGGCAGACGCCGTGGAGGCGGAGGGGGGGCCCCGCACGTCGTGACTCTAGCGCGTTGGTGAGCGAGAAAGGGGGGATGGCATGGGCAGCGTCGTCAAGAAGCGCCGCAAGAAGATCGCCAAGCACAAGTACAAGAAACTCTTGAAGCGCACGAGGCATCAGCGACGGAATAAGTAGATCGGCGAGGCGGAGGCGGGGGCCGCGTTCCAGTTCGACGTGGAGCGAACGGACCGGCCCCTCTCCGATCGCCTTTGCCGTCTCGATCGCACGAGTGTTGCGCTGCCCGTTCCTCGATTGCCCGCCTTTCTTCGACCTGTTGTGTTCTGAAGGCCTTCTCCGGGGTGTACGAGCCGGAGGGGGGGTGAGTTCTCCTGTCTAGTCTTCGATCAGGCACGCCAACACCGTCGTGCATGGTGGATGTGACCGATGAGCCACTCTGTAGGATCCGGAACCGGCCCCAAGGCAACACCGCCCCCGGGGCAGCATGCCGAGGTCACGATCGAACGATTGGTGTTTCAAGGGAACGGCCTCGGGCACCTGCCGGACGGCCGGGTGGTCTTCGTCCCCGGGAGCGTGCCGGGCGATCGGCTGGAGGTGCGCATCTGCGAGGCTCGGACCGATTTCGCGCAGGCAGATCTCGTGCGCGTCCTGGACCCGTCGCCTTCCCGCGTGGTCCCGTTCTGTCGCTATTTCGGGATCTGCGGGGGATGCCAGTGGCAGCAGCTCACCTACGCCGCCCAGCTCGACTGGAAACGGCAAATCCTCCAGGAGCTCCTGCGGCGCGTGGGCAAGCTCGGCGATCTCCCGACCTTCCCGACCCTGGCGCTGGGGCAGCCCTGGGGGTATCGCGCCCGGGCCCAGTTCAAGGTCGTCGGCGGGGCACGCCCCTGCATCGGCTTCCACCGGCGGGAGACCAACCGGGTGGTGGACATCGAGCAGTGCCCGCTCCTCACCGAGCAGTTGAATGCGGTCCTCCGGACGCTCCGGGGCATGCGGCACCCGTCGTTCTACCAGTTGTTCGAGCGGCTGCGCGAGGTGTGGGTCTCCGCCGGCACGGGCACCGGCGAGGTGCTGGTGTCGCTCTTCGCCCATGCCCGGGACCGGGGGGCGATCCGCCTGCTCTTCCACACGCTCCAGGCGGCGGTGCCGGGTCTCACGGGGGTGGTCCTGATGGGGGGCGATCCGCGGCAGAACTCCCACCCCGTGGATCGTCACGGCCAGGGTATGTTGCATGAGCAGGTGGGGACGCACCGCTTCCAGGTGGACGCGACCGCATTCTTCCAGGTGAACGGCCGGGCCGCGGAGCGGCTCACCGATCTGGTGGTGCAGGCGGCGGCGCTCGGCGGGTCCGAGCGCGTCCTGGACCTGTACTGCGGCGTGGGGACCTTCACGGTGCCGCTGGCTCGCCGGGCCCGCGAGGTGGTCGGGGCCGAGGCCAACGCGGCCGCGGCGGCGGATGCCGTCGCCAATCTCCGCGAGAACGATTGTCGGGGGGCTCATGTGGTTCCGGCCCAGGTCGAGCAGGCGCTGTCCGGCCTGGCCGAGAAGGGGCGCTGGGATCTGGTGGTCTTGGATCCCCCGCGCCAGGGCGTGAGCCGCCGACTGGTGGAGGGGATGGCGGCCATCGGCGTGCCGCGGCTGATCTATGTGTCCTGCGATCCCAGCACCCTGGCACGGGATCTGGCACTGCTGACGGGGGCAGGGTACCGGTGCGCGAGCCTCCAGCCGGTCGATCTCTTCCCGCAGACCTTTCACCTGGAGACCGTGGCCGTCCTCGACCGCACGAACCGCGGGTAGACGGGGACAGCGGTAGGAACAGGGAGAGGGCCACGGGGATAGCCGATGGCGACAGGGATGGGCGCCAGCGGATTTGACCCGCGGTTGCTGTCGGATCTCGCTGTCGGCAGCCGTGAATGCGTGCTTGCAAAGCCGGCGGGATTCCCGGATAATTCGGCGTGTTTGCGCCATAAATATGTCTTGGGTGCCTGGGCGGCACCGGGAGGAACGCGAAATGACGGATGTGGGCAAGCGTATTTGGGTCCTGGTGGCCGTGGTGGCGATGATCGCTATGCTGGTCCCGGACGAGGCCTGGGCGCGGGCGGGCGGCGGCATGAGTTCAGGCAGTCGGGGCTCCCGCTCGTTCTCCAGTCCGAGCCGGAGCTATAGCGCCCCGTCTTCCAGCCCCAGCTCCCAGCCGTTCACGCAGCCACGCCCGGCGACGGCCCCCGCGCCGATGGCCCAGCCTGCGCCTGCAGGCGGGTTCTTGCGCGGGATAGCCGGCGGTGTCCTCGGAGGCTTGCTGGGCGGGATGCTGTTCAGCAGCTTGGGATTTGCCGGGGGGCATGGCGGCGGCTTCGGGGGCGGCTTCGGCCTGATGGACCTTCTGCTCCTGGTCGGGATCGGGTACCTGATCTTCTGGTTCATCCGGCGGAATCGAGCCGTCGCGGAGGCTCCGGCGACCGGCTACTACGCGCGGACGACGACGGAGCCGTACGGGACGGGCGCGGCAGCCGCGACGCTGGAGGCGCCGCCCGCCTCTGCAGAGGATCTGGCGCGCGGGCTCGGCCACGTTCGCCAGATGGACCCGCGCTTCGACGAGGCGGCGTTCCGCGAATCGTGCACGGATCTGTTCTTCCAGATCCAGGGGGCCTGGACGCGACGGGACCTGGAGCGGATGCGCCCGTTCCTCACCGAGGAGATGCAGGAGGCCTTCGGCAAGCAGATCGAGGAACTCAAGGACAAGGGGCAGATCAACAAGCTGGAGAACATCACCGTCCGATCCATCGAGCCGACCGAGGCCTGGCAGGAGCAGGGCAAGGACTACATCACCGTCCGCTTCCTGGCCAACCTGCTCGATTACACCGTGGACGAACGGTCGGGCAAGATAGTGGCCGGGAGCGACAGCGTCCCGGTCAAGTTCGAAGAGTACTGGACCTGGACCCGGCCGGTCGGGCCGAACGCGTGGCGCCTGGGCGCCATCAACCAGGCCGAGTGACGTCGGGCGCGGCGGCGGTCCGCGGTCCGGGGTCGCCGCCGCGCCACGGTCTCGCGCACCCACGATCCGTCGACCGGAGGCGGATCGTGCTCGTTTCGGATCTCGCAATCCTTCACCGGGAGGTGTGCCGATGGCGACGCGTGCGCGGCAGTCTGGCAAGGCCAACATCCGCCGGATCGGGATCTCCACGGGGGGTGGGGACGCCCCGGGGCTCAATGCCGTGATCCGGGCGGCGGTCAAGTCGGCGCTCAATCGCGGCTGGGAGGTCGTCGGCATCCGCCGCGGCTTCGACGGCCTCTTCAAGCCAGGCATGGCGAAGAAGCTCACCGCCAGGGATGTCGCCGGCATCCTCACCATGGGCGGCACGATCCTCGGGACGACGAACCGCGGGAACCCGTTCGAATACCGGACGAGGGTCGGCGGCAAGACGATCGTCAAGGACATGTCCGGCCACATCCTGCAGAGCGTGAAGAAGCTCGGGCTGGACGCCATCGTGTGCATCGGCGGGGACGGGACGCTGCAGATCGCCCGGCGGTTGGCCGACATGGGCGTGCCCGTGGTGGGCGTGCCCAAGACGATCGACAACGACATGCCGGGGACGGTGATCACGTTCGGCTATGACACGGCGGTGAGCACGGCGACCGATGCCCTCGACAAGCTCCATTCGACGGCCGCCAGCCACCAGCGCACCCTCGTGGTCGAGGTGATGGGCCGCTACGCGGGCTGGATCGCGCTGAATTCCGGGGTGGCCGGCGGGGCCGACATCATCCTCATCCCGGAGATCCCCTTCGACATCGACGTGGTGTGCAAGAAGGTGGAGGACCGGTACCGCCGCAGGCGGAACTTCGCCATCGTGGTGGCGGCGGAGGGGGCGACGCCCACCGGCGGCAAGATGTTCACCCGGGAGCATCGGGACACCGGCCGGCAGGAAGTCCTGCTCGGCGGCGTGGCCCAGTGGGTGGCCGAGGAGATCCAGAAGCGCACCGGGCGCGAGACGCGCAGCCTGGTGTTGGGGCACCTGCAGCGCGGCGGGCATCCCACGACCTTCGACCGGCTGCTGGGGACGCGCTTCGGCGCGGCGGCGATCCGCCTGATCGCCGAGGGCGGGTTCGGCCGGATGGTGTGCCTGCGCCCACCGAACATCGAGTCGGTGCCGCTCTCCGAGGTGGCCACCGGCCAGCCGCGCACGGTGCCGCTGGATTCGGACACGATCCTGTCCGCCCGCCAGATGGGCATCTCGTTCGGCGATCGAGTCGAGTAACTGGATCTCGCTGTCCGATATCGAAAGGACGATCATGTTGAGTGGAACCGTGAGCACGGTGTTCGGCGACGACATCAACACGGATGACATCATCCCGGCGGTCTATCTGCAGCAGAGCGACGACCCGGCCTTCTTCGCGGCGTACGCCTTCGTGCGGTACGATGCGGAGTTTCGGAGCCGCTCGGCGCAGCACGCGGGCAATGTCGTGGTGGCCGGAAAGAACTTCGGCTGCGGCTCCAGCCGGGAGCAGGCGGTGTACGCCCTGCAGCAGAACCACGTGGCGTGCGTGATTGCCGAATCGTTCCCCGATATCTTCTATCGCAACAGCCTCGCCAACGGCCTT
>Ga0315294_10000941_pt1 | contig 31550 bp, 27 predicted proteins | sample YL17G13_40_MG_FD_203626 | JGI IMG/M metagenome (GOLD analysis project Ga0315294, IMG submission 203626) | Sediment microbial communities from Yellowstone Lake, YNP, Wyoming, USA - YL17G13_40 | ecosystem: Environmental > Aquatic > Freshwater > Lake > Sediment | place: USA: Wyoming | collected...
ATCGTCGAATTGAACCACATGTTCCACCGCTTGTGCGGGCCCCCGTCAATTCCTTTGAGTTTTAACCTTGCGGTCGTAGTCCCCAGGTGGAGCACTTAACGAGTTATCTTACGGCGCTGAGAGATTAACCCCCAACACCTAGTGCTCATCGTTTACGGCTAGGACTACCAGGGTATCTAATCCTGTTTGCTCCCCTAGCTTTCGCAGATCAGTGTCAGGACTAGCCTAGAGAGCCGCTTTCGCCACTGGTGTTCCTCCCGATATCTACAGATTTCACCCTTACACCGGGAATTCCGCTCCCCTCTTCTAGCCTCAAGCTGCGCAGTTTTGAAGGCAGTTCTGCGGTTAAGCCGCAGGATTTCACCTCCAACTTACGTAGCCACCTACCTGCCCTTTACACCCAATAAATCCGAGTAACGCTCGCCACCCCCGTATTACCGCGGCTGCTGGCACGGAGTTAGCCGTGGCTTCTTCTCTGGGTACCGTCAGTCTGCTACTTTCATAGCATATTTTCTTCCCCATCGAAAGAGGTTTACGAACCGAAATCCTTCATCCCTCACGCGGCGTCGCATAGTCAGGCTTTCGCCCATTGCTAAAGATCCTCGACTGCAGCCTCCCGTAGGAGTCGGGGCAGTGTCTCAGTCCCCGTGTGGCTGACCACCCTCTCAGGCCAGCTACCCGTCAATTGCCTTGGTAGGCCATTACCCTACCAACTAGCTGATAGGACGCGAGCTCATCTTCAAGCAACAATCCTTACGGACCGCCTTTACCCCTTGACACTTGCGTGTCAAGGGACACATCGGGTATTATCCTCGCTTTCGCAAGGCTATCCCCGACTTAAAGGTAAATTACTCACGTGTTACTCACCAGTCTGCCGCTATGTCCGATGTCACTTGCCGGTCAACCTTGCGGTCAACCAACTCGCTTCATCGGAATCGCTCGACTTGCATGCCTAATCCACGCCGCCAGCGTTCACTCTGAGCCAGGATCAAACTCTCCGAAAAAATCTTCAGAAATGTTTGTATAAAGGCTCTTTGATTTTATTTTTGTTGCACCTCTTGTGAATTGACCCCTGACATTTTCATGTCTAGGGCCTCGTCCTTCGCTCCCTCGCTATCGCTCGGTCGCGCAGGACTCGCGCAAAAATGCAAAGCATTTTTGCGCTCGCTTGGCTATTCAATTATCAAAGAACAGATTCTTCGCTTCGCTCAGGATTATTTGTCTTGAGTTTAGCGAAAGACAAATAAAAAGGCGTCCCGACAGAATCTCGGGACGCCTGCAAATTCAAAAATATTTGCGCCCTTCCGTCGAATTAATCAACTACCCAAATTTGTCAATCGCGCTATTAAATTTTTTCACAATAGCAAGTATAACCTATCCTTCTGCCTTTGTCAAGGCAGTTATTAAATATAACAGAAAACGTTATCTCTGTCAAGTATTTTTTTTAAAGAAAGGGAGGTAACTATATTAATTTAAACTAATTAAATGTGTAACGAAAAAACATTATCTAGGATGAATCTATCTTGCTTGCGCTGATACGGTTAAATCGCTTAACGCGTTAAATTCTCTAAGCAATATTTCCTTAGGTATACCAATATCCAAAAAATCCCAGGGTAAAAACTCATCCGCTACTCTCTTTTGTAAATAAAAATTCGGATTTATATTACAATCCTTGAAGGCATCAAGCCATACATCAAATCTAAAATAATCATCCCAGGCATCAAATCTGGCGCCTTTTTGAAAGGCGCTAAGTATAACCTGACTCAATCTCCTATCGCCCCTTGAGAAAACTCCCTCCAAAAAACTCATGTAGCGATTATGAAAACTTAACTTTAATCTTCTCTTATTTCCTATTTTCTTCCTTAGGTAATTCTGTTTATATTTTACGCTCTCTAAATCTTCCATGGCTAGCCACTGAAACGGTGTGTGCGGCTTGGGAATCAACGTATTTATACTTATATTAACCTGGGCTGGCCGCTTAGCTATATTCTGCCTTAATTCTGAAACACCTTGAGCAAATTCAACAATACCATCTAAGTCCTTTTCTTCTTCAGAAGGTAAACCAATCATAAAATAAAGTTTTATGTGCTGATAGCCGCAAAGATACGCCTGTTCTACAGCCTTTGAAAAATCCGGGATATCAAAATCTTTACCCAGAATATTGCGCAACCTTTCCGTGGCAGCTTCAGGAGCAAAAGTAAGCCCGGTTTTTTTAATCGTGGCGATTAAAGAAGACATGTCCCCTACCATGGTCTTAGGTTTTATCGAAGGCAAAGACACACTAACTGCCTTTTCTTTAAATAAATCAATTAATCTTTTTAAGAGTTCTTCTATATTCTGATAATCACTTACCGATAATCCCATTAAAGAAATTTCCTCGTAACCTGTACGCTTATAACTCTCGCAGGCTAAATTTAATAAATTATCTATATTCCTTGGCCGAAAAGGAAAATACTGCTGCCGCGCCTGGCAGAATCGACATTTATTGGGGCAGCCGCGCATGATCTCCAATGTTATCCGGTCATGGACTATCTGTATATAAGGTAGCAACCAATTAGCAGGAAAATATGCGCTATCTAAATCTCTTACGACCCGCTTTTTAATTCTTGCGGGCAAACCGTTAATCTTTGGCTTAAAATATTCGATCTTACCTATAGCATCATATTTTACTTCATATAACGATGAAACATATACGCCCTCTATTCTCGAAAGCTCAATCAATAAATCCTGTTTGACTATTTTTGAGGCTTTAAATTCGTCTTTCAATTTTCTATAAGTATCGACTATCTCTAAAATCGCTTCTTCTGCCTCGCCAATTATAAATAAATCAAAAAATTCATGCATAGGTTCAGGATTCAATGCGCACGGCCCGCCACCGATAATTAAAGGATAGTTGTGGTCGCGCGAAGACGATTTAAAAGGAATACCTCCCAAATCTAAAATATTTAGCACATTAGTGTAACCTAATTCGTAAGCTAAAGAAAAACCTATAATATCGAATTCCTTCAGCCTTCTTTTAGATTCGAGGGAAAAAATTTCTTTCTGGTTATTGCGTAATACTTTTTCCAAATCAGTTCCTGGAGAAAAAAATCTTTCGCAAGAGACATCGGCCAGGTTATTCAGGATGGCATAAATGATTCTTAAGCCCAAGTTGCTCATTCCCACTTCGTATAAATCCGGAAAGCAAAGGGCAAATTTTATCCCGGCCTTATCGAAATCCTTCTTCGATACATTCCATTCGCCTCCGATGTACCTTGCCGGCTTCTGCACCTGTAATAAAGTATCCTCTAGCATGATATTTAAAATTTTAGGCTAGCTGTAAGCTTTAAGTTGTAAGCTTTAAGCTTAAGGCTTATAGCTTACAACTAAAATACGTTCCTAGTCTTATCGATATTCGCCAATATACCTAAAGAAATAAAAGTTACTAATATTGATGAGCCGCCGTAACTCATCAAAGGTAAAGGCAGACCCACCACTGGCGCAAGCCCCATATTCATGGCGATATTGATAAAAATTTGAATACCCAGCATCACTGAAATCCCCAAAGCCAAGAATTTACCAAAAGGGTCACTCGTTCTTTGGGAAATGGCAATGCCTTGCCGGATTAAAAAGTAATACAATAGTAATAATGCTATGCTTCCCAAAAAACCCCATTCTTCAGCAAAGTTGGCAAAGATAAAATCAGTATGGGATTCTGGAAGAAAATGCAATTGACTCTGCGTGCCGCTGAGCCAACCTTTGCCGAAAAACCCGCCTGAGCCAATAGCGATCTTAGATTGGATTACTGTATACCCTGCACCCAAAGGGTCAATATTGGGATTTAAAAACACCGATAACCTATCCTTTTGATAATCTCTTAAGAATTGCCATAATATAGGTAGAGATAAAACGAGAATCAAAAGAAAAATCACGATGTATCTTAGTCTGACTCCGCTAAGATATAGCATTGCAATTAATACGAAAAGTATTGTTGCTGCACTTCCTAGGTCTGGCTGTTCCATAATTAAACCAATAGGAATAGCCACAAAGATAAAAGGTAAAATCAAAGCCCGCAATATTCCAAACTTATTCACCAGCATGGAAAAACTATCCACAGATTTTCGACTAAAATATCTGGCCAAAAATATTACCATAATTAATTTGGTTAACTCCGAAGGCTGAAAATTAAACCAACCAATCTTAAGCCACCTCTGGGCACCTAGACGTGTAATACCTAATACAAATACTAAGAGCAATAAGAACAATGCTAAAGCATACAAAAAGAAGGTCCAATCCCAGAGTCGACGATAATTAAAATTGGAGACGATTAAAAAAAGGATAATACCCAAAATAACCCAGAATATCTGGCGTTTATAAATTACCTGCCAAAGCTTCCCTTCTCTTTGATAGGTACTACTATAAATAGTTAAAATACCGATAGAGGTAATCAGAATAGCAATTAATAATATTATTAAACCAGTATTCCTCATCCTTGTAAATCTAGTAGTTTCTCTTTTATAATCTCCTCAATTATCTGTCTTGCCAAAAGGCATGCTGTCTGACCAGAACCGCCATGCTCTAAGAACACACAGATTACAAATCTAGGTTTTTTATAAGGGAAAAATCCCACAAACCAGGCATGCGGCTGACCGCGCGACACCTGAACTGTACCGGTTTTTCCGCTAACCTGAACTTCAAGTATAGATAAAATATGCGCTGTACCAGCTGGGTCTTGCACAACATTTCGGAGTGCCTGCCGTATATAATCTATAGTGCTTGGGTTGATATGCAGATTTGTGCTTTTCTGCTGCGCAAGGGAAATATCCATACCGTCTATGGCTTTTATTATATAAGGAGTTACCAGCGAACCCTGATTGGCAAAAACTGCCATCATGCGAGTTATCTGCAGGGGCGTAACTAATAAGTCGCCTTGGCCGATAGAAAGATTTGCCGTATCGCCGTCAAACCAACTTTTAAATCTATAAATTCTTTTCCATAACGGAGAAGGTACAAAACCACCTGCTTCATAAGGCAGGTTAATCCCTGTGGGTCTGGAGAAACCAAATTTAAGGGCATAGTCATGTATTGTTTGAGCTCCCACAAGAAGACCAGTGCGGTAAAAAAATATATTACAGGAGTGCGTAATTGCGGCAAATAAATTCTGCGGACCATGCGTATCCCAACAGGCAAACTCCATATTCCCAATTTTTATACTTCCCGAGCATAAAAAAGTTTTAGCGGTATTTATCTTACCTGTCTCCAGGCCTGCAGTAGCTACAATTAATTTAAAAACTGAACCTGCGGGATAAACACCCGTAATGGCACGATTAACCAAAGGTGCATCAGGGTCGCCAAGTAGATTGTTAAATGAGGTAGCAGATCTATCGACAAATACTGCGGGATTAAAATTAGGAAAACTCGCCATAGCAATAATCTCGCCCGTATAAGGATCCATAATAATCACGCTGCCTTTTCTATCTACGAGGTTCTGATCTACGGCTTTTTGCACTTTTAAATCCAGGGTCAACTGTATATCTTTACCGCTCTGGGGAGGCCTAAGGGCTAATACGCGCCTGAGTTTACCACGGTGATCAACCTCTACGGATAAACCGCCTTCTTCTTGGCGTAGATAATAATCATATTTCTCTTCCACTCCTCCAAAACCTACTATATCCTTGGTCTTGTAACCGTAGTCTTCTAATTTAGTCAGGCGCCAACGGTCAATTTCATTTAGATAACCTATTGCGTGGCAGGCGAGCCTGCCATAGGGATAACTTCTTATTGGCCTGGGCTGAATTACCACGCCCGACAGTTCAAATTTTAACTCTTCTAGAGTAACTGCCTTAGCAACATCTATGTTTTGGGCAATGGCAATAGGCGCAAATGGTGCAGTATAACCTTTTCTAAATTTCTCTTTGAGTTCTCTAAAATCCATCTCTAAAATTCGCGATACGCTCATTAAAACCTGATCCACCTTGCTTGTCTCCTGTGGTACAATCATCACATCATAGCAAAGTTTATTATCTACTATAATACTGTTCTTTCGGTCAAGAATTCTTCCCCGCGCTCCGACTTGAGGTAAGAGCCGAACATAATTCTTTTTACTCAGTTCTTGGTATTTATTACCCTGGAAGACATTCAGATTTAAAATTCCCAAAATAAGCAGTAAAAAAATAAAAGTAAGTATAAAACCAAAAAATTTTGTTCTCATTATCGCTTAATTACCAGCTGCTTCAGCAAAATTCTGTTTTAAGGCTGTTGATTGTCATCGGATTTTAGAAAAGATTACACAGATTTTTATGTCGAAGATTTAATCTGTGCAATCTGATTTTTCCCGCTAGACGCGGGATCCCGCGAGAACAAAAGATTGTTGAGCGGGATAATCGGTGTAATCATAAAATATTTATTTTTTGAAGCCCTATTTAATTACCTTGAAAGATAGTATGGGCTGCGTGTATTTTAATACTAAAGGAAAGATAAGCGCTGTATAGAGGGGCTCAAGGAACATAATACGCAGAGTTATCCCAAACGGAATAGCATTCCCCTGGGTCAAAAGTATTAATCTAGTGATAATACTGGTGAAAAGCGTAATTATAAACATTAACGGCACACGTATATAGTTATTGTCTATGGATATCTTTTTCGATAATTTGACAATAAGATATGCCCATAATGCGAATAGCAAGGTATTTGTGCCAAATGCATCTATAGTGAAGATATCCTTTAGGATTCCAGCGAATACGCCTAAAATAAAAGCCCATTTCATTTCAAAAAAGAGGCTAGAAAGGAGTAAACTGATTAGGAGAAGATCCGGCTTTATATTAAATATCTTCACATAGTTTAAAATGGTTACTTGAATTAGACCAAGGATAACAATAGCAATTAAAAAAATCCAATTCCTCATGGGATAATAATTAAGACCTCTTCGATATTGGACAGATGAACTGCTGGTTTTATCAAACAATAGCGCGTTAATCTAGAAAACTCTTCATTGATATCTACCACCGTGCCAATAAGTAAACCTTTAGGATACACATAAGTTAATCCAGATGTTACAATCACATCAGAAATCTTGACATCCGCCTCTTTTGGTAAATACTTCATCATCAAATAACTCCCCAGCGTTCCTGAGACGAGCCCTTCTTGACGACTACGTTCTACAATTGCGGAGACACTTAAGTTTGGATCATTAATAAGCATGATTTTGCTGGTTAAGAATGTTGTTTCAATAACCCGACCTACAAGTCCTAAATAATTAATGGCGACGAATCCGCGTTTGATGCCGTGATAGGTTCCTTTATCAATAATAATTACGGAAGACCAGCTATCCGCAGGGCGACCAATTACTTTCGCAGCAATCACTCGATAAGAAGACTTTTGTTTTAAAGAGAGGAATTTATTTAACCGCTCATTTTCTAGATAAACTTCATTTAAAGCAATGAGTTTCTGTTTTAATAAATCATTTTCTCTTCTTAATTTTTCATTTTGCGACATATGCTGATGATAAAAAATAATACCCGCGATTTCATGCCTCGTAAAGTTTAATAGATTAAGCGGAAGTTTGAAAATATCTAATAGGGGCGTCCTTAAGGGTGGGATTAAGCTGGAAAGAAATAAAAGCAAGACACCTAAGCTTGCAGAATAAATTAGATTTTTCTTTTTGAATTTATTTAAACGCGGATTCACCCCGCACCTTTTATTTATTCAACCCAGCGCCGTTACAGAATGTGGGATTCAAATATTTTGTTTTATAAATAATTTTATATTTGAATGACAAAAGGAAAGGTGCGGGGTCATCAAGTGTGCATCTCGGATTTTATGGGGACAGTAACTTTTTTAAGATAGCGAATTTCATTCAAAACCTTGCCTGTGCCTTGGGCAACAGCGGTCAGGGGATCATCGGCGATATGGACAGGAAGGCCTGTCTCTTCAGAAATTAACTTATCCATGCCTCTTAATAATGAGCCGCCTCCGGCCATCACAATGCCATGCTCGATTAAATCTGAAGCTAACTCCGGGGGAGTTCTCTCCAGCGATATCTTGGCTGTCTCAATTATAGCCCGCAACGGTTCCTGTAATGCTTCGCGAACTTCTTCAGAAGTAATGGTTACTGTCTTGGGAAGCCCGGCGACCAAATCCCTTCCTTTTACCTCTAAAGACATCTCCTCCTCTAAAGGATAGGCTGAACCAATCTTTATCTTTACCTCCTCTGCGGTGCGTTCACCGATCAGCAGATTATATGTCTTCTTCAGATACTCAATAATCGCCTCATCCATTTCATCTCCGCCAATGCGTATTGATTTAGAAAATACAATACCCGCCAGAGAAATTACGGCGATTTCTGTCGTGCCTCCCCCAATATCAACGATCATATTGCCGATAGGTTCTTGTATAGGTAGACCCACACCTATTGCTGCAGCAATGGGTTCTTCAATTAAAAATACGTCCCTGGCGCCCGCCCGTTCTGCAGAGTCCTTAACCGCGCGTTTTTCTACCTCGGTAATACCCGAAGGTATGGCTATAACTATTCTCGGTCTTACTAAGACATGGCGATGATGAACTTTCTTGATAAAGTATCTTAGCATTGCCTCAGTTATTTCAAAATCTGCAATAACTCCGTCTTTCATGGGCCGAATAGCCACAATATTTCCCGGTGTGCGGCCAAGCATGCGCTTTGCCTCCTCACCTACAGCCAGAACATGAGAAGTGCCTCGCTCAATTGCCACAACAGAAGGCTCGTTAAGCACCACGCCCTCGCCCTTTACATAAACCAAAGTTGTAGCTGTACCTAAGTCAATGCCCATATCATTAGAGAATAAACCAAGAATATAATTAAACAATTTTCTCGCTATATCTTGAAATTTTACCATTTTAATCTCCCTGCCTGCCGCAAGGACAGGCTTTTAAGTTTAACAAAAACTAGGATGAACTAGATTTTAACAGAGATTAAACTCTATGTCAAATAAAAATTTAACATAATTTCTATTTTATTAGGGGCTTAAGGAGTGCTAAAAAATCAGGAAAGGATTTATTGATACAGGAAATATCATCTATAAGGGTCTTACCTTGCGCTTTGAGACCCGCAACTACCATACTCATTGCCGTGCGATGGTCGCCAAAACTTTTTACCTTAGCACCTTTAAGTAGTTTGACGCCTTTGATTATAATATTCTCGGCTTTGGCAGTTCTATTAATCTGAATAATAGCTCCCATCTTCTTTAGATTCTCCGACATTGATCTTATACGGTCGGTTTCCTTTACGCGTAATTCTCCTACTCCTTCAAATACAGTCCTACCTTTAGCTAATGAGGCAGCAACCATTAAGATAGGCAACTCGTCAATCAAAGAGGGAATCTCTTCTTTTCTTACAGTCGTGCCTCTCAAGGAACTGCTTCTTACAATAATATCTCCCATTGGCTCAAACCTTGACACCTTGACACCTTGACACTTTGACACTTTAATATCCGCTCCCATCCTTTTTAAAACCCTAATTATACCATAACGCGAAGGATTCAAACTTACTTTTCTTATCCGAAGCTTAGCATTAGGAAGGAGACTAGCTAAGGCTATAAAAAAACTTGCTGAAGATATATCACCCGGAATAATGATTTTCCCGGGTGAAACTAATTCTTGCCCACCTTTTATAACTATAGAATTTTGTTGCACTTTTATCCTTGCTTTAAACAATTTTAGCATCCTCTCGGCGTGGTCGCGTGTGCTTATAGGTTCAATAACCCGCGTTTTACCTCTAGTATAAAGACCAGCCAATAATACTGCTGATTTTACCTGTGCTGAAGCAACTGACATCCTATAGGTAATTGCTTTAAGATTGCCACCATTAATTATGATCGGTGGATACTCTTCTCGTTGCCCGTTTGCCCGTTTGCCCGTTTGCCCGTATATTTTTGCGCCCATCATTCTCAATGGCTCAGTGACCCGCAGCATCGGCCTTTGCGAAAGAGATTTACCTGCAATAAGTTTAGTTTCAAAATTTTGACCTGCCAAGACACCTAAAAGAAGGCGCAAGGTTGTGCCAGAATCGCCCACAAAAATTGCAGTTTTAGGTTTCTTTATTCCCTTGAGTCCTTTTCCGAATACAGTAATTACTTGATCTCCTTTACGTGTAGATTTCTGTCTTATCTTGATTCCTAATTTCTTAAAGGCGGATATAGTCTTCTGGCAATCTTTATTGCTGGGAAAATTTTCAATTGTAGTCTTTCCTGGAGCAAGAGAACCGAGGATTATGCTACGGTGGGCTATAGACTTATCGCCTGAAAGAGCAATCTCCCCCTTAAGACCAAAGGCGGGTTTGATTAAAAGGGACTTCATTGAGTCTTTAATACGACCTTATCGCCCTCATTTACTTTATCTTTAATATTTTCAGTGACAAAACCTGCAGCTGACATGGACTCATGAACCTTCTCTACTTTAATATCACCCAAGTAATTATTTTTATGGAATACAGAAAATATATCTCCGACCTTTACTCCGTCTTTACTACCTAAATTTGAAACCACAAAATTATATTCCTTGTTTACCACTAATATCTTACCCTCTAAACCAGAAAGAGGAACTTCTTTTTGCTGGGTTGGTTGTCCACTCGATTCTGGGGCAACCACAATTTTACCCAATTCTACGCCCTGACTTGATGACGGTTCAGCTTTGGACTGTGCTTCTAACTCTTTTATCTTTGCCTCTAATGCGTTCTTTTGAGAATTTAATTCCTGCAAGCGCACAATGAGCTTTTCTGTATCTTCTTGTGCCTGAATAAGTTTCTTTTCTAAATCTGACTTTGTTCCGCTCTGTTGCTCTAACTCCGCCTGGATTTGCTCTAACTTAGCTAATGATTCTTGATGAGTGGTCTTTTCCTGCTGGAGTTCGTTATTCAGGGTTTCAATCCTATTTTTGGCCTCGGAGAGCCGAGTTTCTAGCTCCGGCAGCTTCCTCTTGGTTACATCAAGCTCCGCTTCGACTTTTTTGTACTTTACCTCTGCTTCTTGCAATTCTCTTTGCAGGGCTAAGTTTTTCACTCGCTCTTTTTGTAGAAGATAAAATCCCCCACCTGCCAACCCTAAAGAAATTAATATTAATACAATTAACAACAATGTTGCGGCTTTTGCCTGATTATTCATCTTGCCTCCTTTTAAAAACCCTTGCACTGACCCAAGTCTTTTTATTTTGATTTTTAGTATAACATTTCAGATTTAAAAATCAAGAGCTATTTTGCTGTAAAAACTCTGTGAATTCAGGCGGGGCCTTGCAATTAAATTCAACAAACCTACCTGTACTCGGATGCCTAAAGCCAATATATTGGGCATGAAGGGCCAGCCGCTTAAACGGATTATTTTTGCCGTATTTAGTATCACCCAAGATAGGGTGCCCCATATAGGCAAGGTGAACCCTTAATTGATGCGTCCTTCCTGTAAAAGGTTCTAACTCTAAAAGACTAAAATCCTCTGCTCGTTTTAAGGTGCGGTAATATGTTTTGGCGTATCTTTTTTGTTTGCTAAAAGTCACAGACATACTTTTTCTTTTATAAGGGTGCCTGCCGATAGGTAACTCGATAATATTTTCATCAAATTCCATTTTGCCTTTGACCAAAGCAATGTATTTACGTTTGATAGAATGCTGGGCAAATTGTTTAGCCAGCGCAAGATGACTGGCATTATTTTTAGCAATAACCAAAAGGCCTGAGGTCCCCTTATCTAATCTATGCACGATTCCGGGCCTCTGCGGGTTAATATCCGATAATTCTTTAAAATGATATAACAGGGTATTTACCAAGGTGTGTTCATAATTTCCTGGCGCAGGATGCACAACTAATCCTGAACTCTTATTGATGATTGCCAGATACTTATCCTCATAAACAATATCCAATGGTATATTCTCGGCCTTTAGAATATTCGGCTTTTTATCTTCAATGCCAATCTCCAGTGTATCGCCGGCCTTAACTTTGTAATGCGGCTTGTTTAAAATTGAATTTTTTAGTTTCACATTGCCTTTAAGGATTAATTTCTGAATCGAAGTACGAGAAAAACCCATATTTTTTTTCTTGGAGAACTCGGACAAAAACAAATCCAAACGCATCCCTGAGTTTTGCTCAGCTACCTTCAAGGTATATTCATGCATATTAGGACTTAGATTTTTTAATAAAAGTGAGTTGCGCGATTGAGAGGCAAAATAATAAAATACTCAAAATCTGAAATAAGGTGAGACCCCCAAAGATAATCTTATTATCCGCACGCCAAAATTCAATAAAAAATCTTTTCAGAGAATAAAGTAAAAGATAAACAAAAAATATCGTGCCTTCTTGATGGGGTTTGTCTTGGAGAAATCTTAAAATAATAAAGATAAAGATTAACGCTAAAGAAGAATATATTTGCGTTGGGATGAGAACCGCATTATGTACAGGAAAATAAATCCCGAACTTAGATACTTTTCCAAAACAGCATCCGTTCAATAAACAACCAATCCTACCTAAACCTTGAGTCAAGGCAAGAAAGGGCGCAATTAAATCAAAGATTTTATATATCGAGACTTTTTTCTTTTTCAAATATAAAATGCCACAAACTATACTAAAGGTTAAACCGCCAAACCAAGATAGCCCTCCATGCTGCAGCATAATTATCTCTACAGGTCTTTTTATATAATAATCTGTATTCTCAATAATATAAAAAATGCGTGCCCCGATAATTCCTGAAACGAAAACCAAAAATGAAAAGTTAAAGATTAAATCCGGACGGATATTCTCCCTTTTGGCTTGGAGTCTAGCTAAGGCTACCCCCACCATAAAAGCCAAAGCAAGTATAAGACCATAAGAATAAATTGTAAAAGGACCGATTTTGCAGATTTCAGGATACATTTTTAAAATTCAGTTTCAAAGTGTCAAAGTATCATAGTATCAAGGTCCAGTTCTTCTAAACACCGTAAGGTCAAATTTATCAATTAATCTTTGATACCCTGACACATTGACACCTTGACACCTTTCTAATTTTTTGATTTCAATATCGACCATCCCAACAATATCGCTCCAATTGTGATTGCGCTATCCGCGACATTAAACACTGGCCAGATGCGAAAGTCTAAAAAATCAATCACATATCCTAAGGAGACTCGGTCGATAAGATTGCCGAATGCACCTGCTAATATAAGGCTTAAGGAAAGAGAATAAAGAGAAAACCTTGTTTTGTGTTTTTTGAGATGGACAATAATCAAAATTATGGCAGCTAAGGAGGTAAGGATAAATAAGGGAATCTGATCTTTTAAGATTCCGAAGGCTGCCCCGCGATTATGTATAAGCGTCAGATGAAAAAACCCTTTTATGATGGGAACAGGTTGATTTAAGAATAAATTTTTCGTGAAATAAAACTTGGTTAGCTGGTCTAAGGCAAGAATAATTAATACGAAGATAAGGATCATTAAAAAGAGGCGACTATCTCTTTTCCTTCTTCTGTTGGCACTTCACGCATAGGCGTGTGTAGGGGACTGCCTTTAATCTTACTTTGGTAATGAGGGATTTGCATCCTTCGCATATGCCAAAAGTACCTTCATCTATTTTTTTAAGCGCATCGTCTAATTCGTATAACGTCTCTCTTACATTAGAGGCCAGGCTTAAAGAGAATTCACGGTCATAAGTATCCGTAGCCACATCCGCCATATGGTAAGTATATCCTGATATATCTCCCGCGGCTTCTTTCTGGGATTTCTTCAGGGTATCCTCAGAGATATGCTTTATCTCATCGAGTATTTCTTCTTTTCTTTTCAGGACTATTTTCTTAAAAAAGCTTAATTCTTTCTTATTAAATTTCTTTTTCACCCCGCTCTTCCTTTCTTATTATAACCCCATCCCTTTCAGAGAAGGACGGGGTTAACTTTTTTTCTCCTTAGCAATAGCCTTTATGCACCTTTCGCAAATTAAAGGATGATTTTTGGATTTACCAATGGAGAGGCTGTAATTCCAGCAGCGCACGCACTTTTCTCCTTCAGCCTTCTCAATAATTATAGCCAGGTCAGGATATTTCTGACTAACCTCAGCCTTGCTAATTTCTTGCGTCTTTTTAATTTCAACCTGCGAAACCTTAAATATCTCAGGTAAATCCTCTTTTAAGCTTCCTAAATATTTATAACGGATTTCGCTATTTGTCAATAGAATTATTTGCGCATCAAAAGAGCTTCCGATTACACCTTGACCGCGTTTTTCTTCCAATGCCTTAGCTGCGTCGGGGATTAATTCGATAACTGTTTTTAGCTCGGTTTCAATATCCTCACCGCCTGCCATATCGCGTTGGGAAAAAATCGTATTTTCTTTTGGCCAACTTAGAAGATGAATGCTAGTTATTGAGATATCTTCTTTATCCTTGGGCATTAAAGCCCAGATTTCCTCGGCACTAAATACTAAAATAGGAGCCAACATTCTTACCAGAACACTTAATATTTCATATATAGTTGTCTGCGCCGCCCTTCTCTCTATGGAATTAGCAGCATAGGTGTAGAGCCTGCCTTTAATCATATCGAGATAATACATGGATAATTCTTCGTTACAAAAATCGTAGATTCCTTTATAGGCCATGTAGAATCCAAAATTTTCATATGCCGTGGTTACAAACTTTAACACCTGCTCTAATCTGAATAGTATCCATTTATCTATCTTTCTTAAATCCTTGTAACTGATTTTATTTTCTTGAGGATTAAAATCAGAAAGATTGCTCAAAATAAATCTGGCTGTATTTCTAGTCTTGCGATAAGCCTCGGCAAGCCGGGTTAATATCTCTTTGGAAATACGGATATCTTCGTTATAGTCACTTGAGGCTACCCAAAGTCTAAGTATATCCGCGCCATAATCTTTAATAATATCAAAAGGGGAGATAACATTACCTTGCGACTTGGACATCTTTCTTCCTTCGCCATCGACGACAAAACCGTGAGTAAGCACATTCTTAAAAGGAGAAATCCCATCAATACACATGGAAGGTATAAGTGATGACTGAAACCATCCTCTATGCTGGTCAGAACCTTCCAAATATAAAGCACAAGGAAATTCTAAATCTTTTCTCTTCTTTAATACTGCCTGATGGCTTACCCCTGAATCAAACCAGACGTCCAGAATATCTAAACCCTTAGAAAAACTCTCTTGCTTACAGTACGGACATTTTATATCTTTGGGTAAGAATTCTTTCGCGTCTCGCGTAAACCAACAATCTGTGCCTTCTTCAGATACAAGGTGCGCAAAATTCTCGATAACCTTTGGTTCAAGGAACTCTTGCCTGCAATTTTTACAGATTAATGCTGGGATAGGCACGCCCCAATATCTCTGACGGGATAGACACCAATCCGGCCTTAATTCTACCATTGCCGAGATTCTCTCTCTGCCTGATTCAGGAATCCAGCGGATATCATTTTTTATTGTTTTAAGGAGCTTATTCCTTAAATCCTTATGTTCAAGATTTAAAAACCATTGTTTGGTTGCCCGAAATATTATCGGGCTTTTACAGCGCCAGCAATGCGGATACGAATGCGAAACCATACTATTAAAAATCAATGCCCCTGATTCTTTAAGCTTTTCAATAATAAGCTTGTTGGCGGTATAGACATTTAAACCTTTAAATTCGCCTGCCGTAGAATCAAAATTTCCCTTGGCATCTACAGGCATAACCATATCTAACTTATACTTTATCCCGGTTAGATAATCCTCATTTCCGTGTCCGGGCGCAGTATGCACTAAACCCGTGCCTTCTTCTTTTGATACATAATCCGCCAATACCACGCGGCCTTTTCTTAAGCCAAAGGGATGAGTATAACTAAGACCTTCTAAATCTTTGCCTTTAACTTCTTTTAAAAGTTCGTATTTGTCTATACCTACATCGGATAATACTTTGGATAATAAATCTCTGGCTAAAATTAGGTTTCCTTTATCGGTCCGGATATACGCATAGCTAAAGTCTGGATGCACGGCCACAGCTACATTAGCAATCAATGTCCAGGGCGTGGTTGTCCAGATTAATAAGTAACTATCTGGTAAATAATCTTTAGCTGTGTCCAGTTGGAATTTAACATATATCGACGGAGAAGCATGTTCCTCGTATTCGACTTCAGCTTCGGCTAGGGCGGTCTCGCATTTAAAACACCAGTTAACCGGCTTTAAGCCACGATAGATATAACCATTTTTCACTAATTCATTGAAGGCTTTAAGGATGCTTTCTTCATAATCAAAAGCTATGGTAAGATAAGGATTCTGCCAATCACCGAATACGCCTAAGCGCTTGAATTGCCCTTTCTGCAGAGAAACATATTTTAAGGCATAATCGTAAGCCTTTTTTCTAAATTCTTCCTGCGTAATCTGGTATTTATCTATGCCCAATTCTTTGAACAATTGATGTTCTATAGGTAAACCATGACAATCCCAACCCGGAACATACGCACTATCAAAACCTTGCATCGTCTTATATTTTACAATAATGTCCTTCAGGGTCTTATTTAAGGTATGCCCAATATGAATATCGCCGTTGGCATAAGGAGGGCCGTCGTGAAGGATATATTTTGGCTTAGCCTTCGATTTTTCACAGATGAGTTTATATATATCAACTTCATCCCATTTTTTTAAAAAAATGGGCTCCTTTTTAGGCAAATCCGCCTTCATCGGGAATTCAGTCTTGGGTAGATTTAGTGTAGTTTTGTAGTCCATTTTCAGTTGTAAGCTATAAGTTGTAAGCCGTAAGCTGACAGCTTAAGACTTATAACTTATGACTTATAATTTACACATATTTTCCGATAATTATTTTTAAATCCTTCTTTACTTTGGCTGGGATTAATTTTCTATCCGTAACAATCGCATATTTAAGTGCATCCTTGCAAGCACAAGTCCTCTCCTCAGGGAGATTCTTTATTACCATAGATAATATTTTCTTGGCATTCTCGATATTTTTCTGTAAATTGCTAATTACCATATCGATGGTTATGGTCTCATATTGTGGATGCCAACAGTCATAATCAGTGACTGCCGCTAAAGTAGAATAGCAAATTTCTGCTTCTCTGGCTAATTTCGCCTCAGGCATATTGGTCATGCCGATTACATCCATACCCCAGCTACGATAAAGATTGGATTCAGCTAAAGTTGAAAACGCCGGGCCTTCCATATTCACATATGTACCGCCCTTATGTACCTTTACTCCTAAGCCCTTACCTACTTCATATCCAACATCGCACAATAACTTACTAAGCTCTTGACATACAGGATGTGAAAACGAGATATGGGCAACTATACCGTGGTCAAAAAAAGTCATATCTCGGGCGTAATTAGTCCGGTCGACAAATTGGTCAATGACGACAAAATCTAGAGGCCTATACTCTTCTTTAAGACTACCGCAGGCAGTAAGGGAAATAATTCTTTCCACTCCCAGTTTTTTCATAGCATAAATATTCGCCCGGTAATTTATCTCACTGGGCGACATACGATGCCCTGTACCATGCCGAGGCAAAAATACGACTTCTTTGCCTTCTAATTCTCCGACTATAAACTTATCTGAAGGTTGGCCAAAAGGTGTATCTACCGATACTTCTTTTATACCTTTGATACCTTCCATCTTATATAAACCACTTCCGCCGATAATTCCGATGCGCCCCATTATTTTTCTCCCTTCGGTCGAAATAGTTTACAGTTAACAGCGTACAGTTTACAGTCTTAAATTTTATGCTGTTCACTGCTAAACTCGTAAACCGTAAACTAAATTTACTCCCTTTTAGATAATTCTTCAGCCCTTTTTAAAGCCGCCTTTACAGCTTCTTCTAAAGAACCACCTTTATGTAGAACTTCTAAGGCAGCCTGAGTTGTGCCTCCTTTAGAAGCGATTTGTCCTTTTAACTCGCGGGGAGACATTCCTGTTTTCTTGAGCAGTAAATCACTAGCGACGACAGTGTAACTTGCCAAAAACTTTGCCTTATGTTCGTCAAAACCAACTGCTTTGGCAGCTTTGGTAAATTCCGTAATAAAATCATCCCTAAATTTAGAAGGATTATTTTTATACCTTTCAGGGTTGGATTCAATAGCATCAAAATAATAACCCGGTCCACTTCCCGAAATCGCCGTAGCTGCATCCATCATATCTTCGTTTAATACAATAGTATGACCCAAATATTTAAATAGCTCTTCGCTAAAATCTAAATCGGCATCGGTAACGAATCTACCTTTACATAAACAAGAGGTTGCCTTACCAATCTTTGCGGGCATATTCGGCATCACCCGAATTACGCCGACATTCCCTAAAAATTTTTCAATATAACCAGTAGTTACCCCAGCGGCAATAGAAATAATCAATTTGTCTTTTGTATAATCTTTAATTTCATTTAAAACTACTTCAAAATCCTGTGGTTTTACAGCTAAAATAACGGTATTGGAATCTTTTACTAAATCAATATTGCTTGATGCAACCTTTATGTCAAAGAAATTTTTTGTTTTATCGCTATCTTTATCAAAGACTGTCACCTCATATTTTGATTTAATGCGTTCAGCTATTACTGAGCCCATATTTCCAAAACCAATAATTCCTATTTTCTTATCTGCGTTCATCTGCGTGAAATCTGCGTTAATCCGCGTTTTCAAATATCGCCCTACCTAGCCTTACCATATTCGAGCCTTCTTCCATTGCTATCTCGAAGTCATCAGTCATTCCCATGGATAATACGGGTAACGGGTAACGGGTAACGGGTAACGCAATTATATTGTCTCTTAATTCCCTTAATTGCTTAAAAAATGGCCTGGCTTTGTCTGGATTATCAACCAATGGAGCAATGGTCATCAGGCCTTTAATACGAACATTAGGGAGTTGGGTAATTTCTTTAATCAGTTCCCCTGTTGCCTCTGGATTTACTCCAAATTTAGTCGCTTCAGGGGAAGTCTTTACCTCTATTAATACATCCTGAATCTTGTTTATCCTTGCAGCCTGTTTATCGATTTCTTCAGCCAGATGCAGGCTATCCACGGACTGAATGAGGTCAAAAATTTTTACAGCTTGTTTTACTTTATTTGTTTGTAAATGACCGACCATGTGCCATTGGATATCACGTAACCCGTAACCCGTATCCCGTATCCCGCTATATTTGGTAAGGGCTTCCTGGACTTTATTTTCACCGATGTCATGAATACCCGCCTCTATTGCCTCTTTTATCTCTTCGGGCGTTCTACCTTTGCTTACGGCAACAATAGTTACGGAGCGAGGGTCGCGATTAATTTTAGGGCAGATTAAAGAAATGCGCTCTTTTATCTTAAGGAGATTTTCCTTGACCATTGACTAAATGCCTTTTAGATTAAACCATATTATACATCAGAAAAGGGCGGGGTCAATTAAAAGTAAGTGAGGACATAAGTTATGGAGCTTGCTATCTAATATGCCTAAGCGACATAACTTATATGTGTGAACTTACGTCGCACTCCGTGCTTACGTAAGTTATCTGTTCGTTAAAAGTATTCCTGGTATATCTCTTTGAGTCTATTTATGGCGTTGAAGATGAAGTTTTGGGGGGTCAAAGCATAAGATATAGCTTTAGATTTGCTTTTCTCTAAAACTTCGCAAAGCATACCTAAAGAAGTAAGATATGTCAAATGTTTATGACCTGATAGGGCATCGTTTTGGTTAGTCAAAAATTTGATATCGGGATTGATAATCCTTCCTAATTTTACCGCAACCCCTAAGCTATTCTCTAAAGTCTCTAAGAACCCTTCCAGCAAAATCGTTCTGCCTGTAGTCACAAAGTTATTAATCTCTCCGCAGGGTATCATCTTCTCCAAATTATCTTTTAGAGAATTGCAGAATAATTTGGTCTTAGCAGTAATCATCTCAGAAACTAATCTCTGTTTTATAGGCATGTATATATTATGCTTCTTGACTAAAATCTCTTTATTTTCGCCTATCTGGCTTTGTTCTCCCACTAAAGCATAGGATCTTTTAATATCTTCGGCTAAATCAAAGGATATCTTTAATTCCTGGGAAAGCTCCAATGTTAAATCATCACCGCCAAAGAGTAAAACTTTAATATCCTTAAGCATACTATCTTCAAATACTAGTAATTCTGTTATATCGCTTCCTATATCACAAAAGATATTAATCCCTTCTTTAAATTCTTCGTTCAATATAGCTTTACTTGTAGCCAAGCCAGAAAAGAACAAACCTTTTATTTCATATCCTGATTGATTTATTACGCGTGTAAGATTTTGAATAGATGATAATTTAGCGCAGATTAAATACAAATCAACTTCCAATCTGTGACTGTATAACCCAAGGGGATTTGCAATATTGCTTTGTGAATCTATGGTATAACTAAAAGGTATCTGATGGATTATTTCTTCCTCGAGGCTTGAGCCTAAGATACGTGCCTGTTCATTAACCTGCTCTAAGTCTGACAGCGTAATTACTTTGTTCCCCCTTTCCGCAAGTGGTATTATTGCCCGACTATGTCTAGTAACTATATCTTGACCAGAAATATTAGTGTATATAGACTTGATATTTATACCAGATTTAACTTTTAAATTCTTTAAGACATTGCTAATAGACTCAATTAAAACTACAGAATCTATAATCAGACCACGCTTGATTCCTTTTGCCGGCATGCTTTCTAAAAAGACGCGCGGCATATGTCTTTTTTTAATTTCTGCAACCACGGCGGAGATTTTACTCGAGCCAATATCTACTGCGCAAATATAATTATTTAGCATCTTAAATGAGCACGCAACTTATGTTCACTTTCGTTCCATAAGTTGCTGTGCGAATTTAACCCCCCACCACTTTCGTATTTAGCAATGGCTATATTGAAAGTGGTGGGGGGTAAGTTCAGCCATCAAACTTACGTCCGCTATCGCTCCGTAAGTTTGGGCTTCACTTATCCTTTAATTTTATTACCGGTTCTTTAAATCTTAAATCAATATATTTTATATTATTCAGATTATTCTTTTCTTGAGCAAATAAACTCGCTAGAATGTCAATCCTGTCATTAATATTGCCTTGGGCAATCTTAACCTCTAAACCCTCCACTTCGGGAAATTTCCTTTTCGCATAATCCGCGGTCTTTAATTGCGCCAGCATAAAAACCGAGGCATCGGAAGGACTAGTAATATTAATTCTTTTAATCTTATAATCATCAAAAATTTTATTTCTTCCTATCTCTTTTACTATATTTAAAGCTAATGCTAATTCTTTAATATTATATTTTTTGCCAGGATTAGCACCAAATATCTTAGTATCTAATCCCGATATCAGCGGTAAATCCTCTTCTAACTGCTTAGGGATATCAAATAAAACAAAATCCTCATCCACAGAGAAATATCGATATAATTTTACATAGGCAAATGGCTTGCGTAGTAAGCATCTTACCGACAGACGGTCTGGTAAGATTCTTATCAAACTAACTTTGCGATAAACAGGACAAGTTTCAGCAATATACCTTGCTTCTTTTTGCAAGTCAACAGAAAATATATTCTTTCCTTTTAAATAAGATAGGTCAATCCCTCGATTAAGCTTAAGGTTGATAGCCAGCGATACCGAACTACCAAGGATATCCACTTCGTTAACTATAATATCTTTTACCCTAAAATAACCCGAGGTCGTCAATACCTTTCCAAGATACCATATAATAAAAGACACGACAAGAAGACACACTACAGTAATAATTATAACGCTAATTGGCAATTTTAATTTATGGCTTCTCATATGCTAATTCTATTAATTTAAGGCACATCTGACTAAATTCAATTCCCGCTATTTTTGCTGCCTTAGGCAGAAGGCTCATCGGCGTCAGGCCAGGTATAGAATTAACCTCTAAAACAAAAGGAATGTTATCTTGGCTTAAAATCATATCTACCCTTGAGCAACCAAAGCAACCTAAAAGCTTATGAGCCAATAAAGCAGCTTCCTGTATCCTCTTGGCAATTTCTTCTTCTAAATTAGCTGGCACGATATACTCTGTCAATCCTGGTTGATATTTTGCCTCGAAATCAAAGAATCTTTTTTTAGGAACTATCTCAATCACTGGCAAAACCTTTTCCTCTAATATACCCACAGTGACCTCTCGCCCTCGGATATACTCTTCAATGATTACTCTATCATCAAAGCCAAAAGCCAAATCCATGGCCTTATCGAGGTCTTCATTTTTATCCACAATGGAAAGACCGATGCTGGAGCCATGCGTTGCTGGCTTAACCACCAAGGGAAAAACCAAATTATCATAAACTATCCTAATCTTATTATGAGAGATTCTCTCCAGAACCTTATATCTTGGCACATTTAAACCATGAACTCCAAATATCTTACGCGAGGCAATCTTATCCATCGCCAACCTACTTGCCTGGGCACCTGAGCCTGTGTAAGGAATCTTAAGGCTATCGAGGAGTGCCTGTATCTGGCCATCCTCACCAAAACGTCCGTGTAAGGCAATAAAAGCACATTTTATCTTGTAAGATTTCAGTAAAGAGATATTTTCCTCCAAATTATCTGTCTGGATATCAATTGCCAATACCTGAAGACCCAATTGCTTAAGACCTTCATATACTGCTTTACCTGACTTAAGCGAAATCTCTCTTTCGCTCGAGGGTCCACCCATTAAAATTCCAATTCTGCCAAACTGTTTTGGGGTATCGGCTATCGGGTATCGGCTATCGGGTCTTATTTCCATATTTTAATTTCAGGTTTTAAGCTTATATTGAACTTCTTCTTTACTTCTCGTCTTATTAATGACATCAATTTTAAAACATCTTTTGCCCGGGCATTTCCAATATTAACGATAAAATTGGCGTGTTTAAAAGATATAGAGGCATCACCAATTCTCTTACCTTTTAATCCACAGAGATCTATTAATCTGCCTGCCGAATATCCCGTAGGATTCTTAAAAACGCAACCAGCAGAAGGCTTAGATAAGTCGTGGGTTAATTTACGATATACAAAATATTTTTTTATTTTTTCTTTAATCTTTCGAGGATCTTTTTTTCTTAGTTTTAGCCGCGCACTTAAGATTATATACTGGGAAAGATTTGAACTACGATATTTGAATTTTATATTATTTTTATTTAGAATCTTTATATTGCCGTTATAATCCATCACTTTAACATCTTCTACTAAATCTGCAATATTTTTCTCTCTGATTCCTGCGTTCATTATCAATGCGCCGCCCACAGTCCCGGGAATACCCGATAAAAATTCCGCACCTGATAAACCAAGTCCTTTTGCTTTGAGCACTACCTGGCTTAAGAGTACACCTGAGCCTGCCTCAAGACAATTATGCTTAAGGACAATCTTTTTAAAAGAGGGTGTATTTAAGCGTAAAACCATACCTTTAAAGCCATCATCATTTACTAAAATATTACTACCCGCACCTATAACTAAAATGGGAATTCTGTTTTTTTTGACTAAACTAAGTGATAATCTTAAATCCTTAATATCTCGGGGTTCAAAAAAAATTTTAGCTGGCCCACCTATTTTAAAAGTAGTGTGTTCCTTTAGAAACTCTCGGGTTCTAAATTTTCCCTTTAAGCTCTTCTGCCAATTCATCGCCAGTCTTAAAAATATCTCCTGCACCTAAAGTAATTACTAGATCACCTGGTTTTATAATACTTAATAAGTGTTCAGCGATTTTTTCTTTAGCTAGAAAGTCTATTTTTCTATCCGGAGCGCACTCCTTTATCCTGTCATATATAGACATAGAGGTAACTCCTTCTAAAGGAGGCTCGCTTGCTGCATATATATCGGTCAAAATAAGATGATCCACTAAATCAAAACTATGAGCAAATTCTTCAAGAAGTAATTTTGTGCGGGTATAACGGTGCGGCTGAAACACAGCAATAATCCTATTTGACTTTAAATTTTTTATTGCGGCGAGTGTTGCCTTTATTTCTGTAGGATGATGCGCATAATCATCAATCAGCAAAAACTTATCGTTACTAAATTTTACTTCCATTCTCCTTCGGGTGCCTTTATAGTGAGTGAGTGTTCTCTTTATGAACTCTAAATCTATTCCCAGCTCTAAGCCTAAGGCAATAACAGCAAGGGCATTGGAAATATTATGCACGCCACCCAAAGCAAGACAAAATCTAGCCAAAAATTTATTTTTATAAATACAATCGAATTCGCTCGTGAGCCCCTGCATTTCGATATTTTTAGGGTAAATATGCGCACTTTCTTTTAGACCAAACAATACATATCTTTTCTTGTAATCTTTTAGTATATCTTTTAAATTAATATCGTCATCACAACAAAAGGCGCATCCATTACTTTCAGTTTTATTTAAAAATTCCTTAAAGGCATTAATCTCATTATTAAACTCTTTATAGTAATCAAGGTGCTCATAATCTATATTGGTAATTATCGAGTATCGGGGTTGATAACATAAAAACGAGCCATCGGATTCATCTGCTTCGGCCACAAAAAAATCGCTATTACCAAGATAGGCATTAGTATCTATATTCTTTAAAATTCCGCCTATTGCTACAGTAGGAACAAAACCAGCCTCCAATAAAAGATAAGACACCAAAGAGGTGGTCGTGGTCTTGCCATGACTGCCCGTTACCGTAATCACAACCTTGTCTTTCATAAGCTGGGAGAGTGCTTCTGCCCTCTTTATTAAAGGTATGCCCAGTTTCTTGGCCTCCTGAATCTCCACGTTGTCTTCTTTAACTGCTGAGGAGTAAACCACCAAATCTGCGCCTTTAATATTTGCCGGATTATGGCCAAGAAAAACTTGGGCCCCTAAACTTTTGAGTTCTTCTGTAATCTTACTCTCCTTCAAATCTGAACCAGTCACTTTTATACCCCGAAGTAAAAGCAGTTGCGCAATCCCGCTCATTCCAATACCGCCAATTCCAATCAAGTGATAGTGTGTAGGCATGTCTCTTGTCTAATTTCTTTCGATATACTTCAGCCACGCCTCATCCAATTCCCGTACGTTACTAAAGTTATAACTTGATGAGAGCGCACTCGCGAAATCTTTTTTGTCCCGCAAAGCCTGACAAAAAGTGACAAAGGCATCGCTACCAAATTTTTTAATCAGATAATCCACAATACTTAATGATTCGGCATAAAAAAGATCCACTAATCCTCTATCGGGCATAAATTGAGGATTCAAAGTGGCTAATCTTTGCAGATTAATAAAACTACCGTTTTTCATTGCCTCCTCAACTATTTTACTCGCCGTCTCCCTTCTGGAAGTCTCTTGATAAAAAGCCACACCTTCGTCAAGCCAAGTAGGTATAGAACGATTACCAAAACCTACGAATTCTCTAAATATGATATGTCCCATTTCATGGGGCAGTATTGTTTCAAAAAAGCCTTCGGCATAAGTGTAAGAATGAATCGTTTTCGCTTCTGCCAAAGCACATCCTATAGACCAAGATGGCTGACCTGTAGCATCTTGATAACTTTTTGCATCGTCATAGATATAAATCTTGGCCCGTTTATCCCAGAGCCAAAAATCATATCTTCTAAATCCCAGCTCTTGCGCAATTCTATCGTAATAACCTTCTGACTTCTCAGTGAGTCTTTGTATAAATCCTTTAGGTGCGTTCTTATAATATACTATAAAATGAGTACTCTTATTTATCCGCCAGTCATCGGCATCCGCGAGAACAAGCGCAAAACTTAGAATAAAAAATATGAAAATTAAAAATTCTTTTTTATTTAATTTGGGGATAAGGCCTCCTCAACAATTAAATCGCTGGCATTAGGATAAGAAATACTCGTATAACTAGAACGCATTGCCCTGATTCTATTGGAGTCCTTTATCAAATAGTTTATTGTCTGGCCTAAAATATCGTTATCTAATTCGCCATCATTAATGATAATGGCGCAGCCTTGTTTCTCTAAAACCCGAGCATTTGCCACCTGATGTCTATAAGCAAAGGGGTAAGGAATAATGACTGTGGGTAGATTAAAAAATATTATCTCGGCGAGCGTAGTGGCACCTGCCCGGGATACTGCCAAGTCGCAAGCGCTATAGGCATATTGCATATCTGACAAAAAACTTATTAATTTGATATCGATATTTAAATCTTTATATTTTTCCTTTAATAAATCGTAGTCTTTTAAACCGCACAGATGAATAACCTGCAAGGTAGATTTATCCGAGATTGTGGATATGGCTTTTACAAACCCGAGATTAATTCTCTGGCTGCCTTGACTGCCTCCCATTACCAGGATGGTGAATTTATCGGACTTAAATCCAAAAAAATCTAAGGCCGTATTCTTTTCGTACCTTATTAAACCTTTGCGAATAGGATTGCCCGTAAGCACAATCTTTCTTTTTAAATTTTGAAAATAATTTTTAGTTTCCTCAAATGAAATAGCCACGCGGTCAACAAAGAAAGCCAAGAATCTCGTTGCTCGACCTGGGATTACATTCTGTTCATGTATTAGCGTCTTTATTCTAAAAATCCAAGCAAAGAAAAGCATGGGAATAGAAATAATACTACCAAACCCCACAACAATATCAGGCCTAAAAGTAAGCAATATAAATATACTCTCCCAAGATCCTTTAAGGAAATTCAATATCGCGAAAAGGTTTTTAAGCTCGAAGCTTAATTTAATGGGAGAAATTGAGATGTGTTTAACCTTATAGTAAATATCCCCTATCTGATTTTCTATACTTCTTTGTGGCAAGACTAACAGCGTATCCGCATTCTTATACTTTTCCCTTAAAGTATCTAAAAAACTTAAGGCAGGAAATATATGCCCACCACTTGCACCAGTGACGATAAGAACTCTCATTCCTCGCCTCCGGAGAGTTCCAAATCTTCGAGGCTCGGAATTCGTCCCAAATCCCGAGCAGAATTAATTAAGCTTTTTGTCGGCTGCGAGGGACTCTTCTCTCGCCTTCCAGAAATTCTAAAGCTTGAGGCTCGGAATTCGTCCCGAGCAGGAATAATATACTTATTGTCAGCTGCGAGGGACGAGGGACTCATGGATACTCTCCTATGCGCGCAATATTCATGAGAATCCCTACGCTAACCATATCAAAGATAAAGGAAGAGCCGCCATAACTGATAAAAGGTAAAGGCAGGCCCTTTGTAGGGAATATGCCGCAGGAAACCCCAATATTGATTATTGCCTTAAGTGAAACCGTCAGAACTAATCCTAAACTAAGAAAATAGCCAAACTTATCGGGTGCATTCTTGACTATCTTTAGCCCCTGCTGAATAAAAATTATAAATAATATTATTACTGCTATTGTACCTAAGAGACCAAGTTCTTCTCCAATAATAGAGAAAATAAAATCTGTATGGGCTGCGGGCAGATAAAAAAGTTTTTGTTTGGAATGACCCAGCCCCACTCCCAATATTCCACCCGAACCTAAGGAGATTTGGGATTGAATAATCTGAAAACCACTGCCTTTGGGGTCTAACCAAGGATTTAGGAATGTCATGATGCGCATCCTGCGGTAGGGCACGCTGAATATTAATATATAAAGTAAAGGTAGACTGGCTAAAATTAAACTTAAAAGATAAGTCAGCCTTACCCCGGCGATAAAGAGCATAATAAATACCACTATCCCGATGACCAGAGCAGTTCCTAAGTCTGGCTGCATAAGAATTAATAATACCATTAATCCTAGTACAAGCATCTGAGGGACGAATCCCTTCCATAAAGTCCTTACCATATCGCCTTTGCGATGAATAAAATCAGCCAGATATATTATTATAGCTAAAATGGCTAATTCTGAAGGCTGGAAACTAATGAATTTAAACCTGAACCATCTACGGGCTCCGGAAATCTCTCTTCCTATACCAGGTATTAAAACCAACACCAAAAGTAAAAGCGATAATATTAAAACTGGTTTAGCAAATCTTCTGAATTTTCGATAATCAACACTCATCACCAAAAATGTAAGCAATATCCCTAAGGCGATAAAGCTAATATGCCTCTTTAAAAAAAAGAAGCTATCCTGATATTTCTCCCAAGCATAGATGCTGGAGGCACTATAAATCATAACTATGCCAATGCAAATTAAAATAACCGTGGTAATAAATAAATTTACCCGAACATTACGAATCATTTTAACCTTGGCTTCTGGCTAAATTAAAAACCGCTTCTTTAAAAACCTTCCCCCTCTCTTCGAAATCTTGAAACATATCGAAACTTGAGCACATAGGAGATAATAAAACGCAATCGCCGGGCGAGGCTTTAGAAAATGCCTTCTGGACCGCCTCTTTTAAAGTAATGGCTCTCTGAATGGATAAAGAACCTCCAAGCGAGTCTTTTATTCTTTCTGCTGCCTCTCCAATCAATATCGCCTCTTTCACCTTTTCTCTTGCCAAATCTCTGATAATTTTGTAATCAATACCTTTATGCCTACCTCCAGCAATTAAAATTATAGGTTCAGGAATATTCTTCAAAGCCCAAATAGTAGAATCCGCGGTTGTGGCTTTGGAATCATTAATAAATATTACATTATTAATTTTAGTAACAAATTCTAAGCGATGCTCGATACCCTTAAATTCTCTAAAAACCTTAAAGCACAATTCGCTATCTATTCCCAGTATCGAAGCCGCGGCTAAAACCCCAGATTGATTGGGATTTAAATTCTCTTTCTCTTTAAAATATACGACTTGAGCCTTTGTCTCTTTGCTAAAATTCCTGACCACAGGATCATCATAATTAAGAACTAAATAATCAGAGCTATCCTGATTCATAAAAATACGCTTTTTTATGCCAAGATATTCCGCTATGTCTTTATGCCTATCGAGATGATTACAGCTAAAATTAAGAATTACTGCTATCTTAGGTTTAAAATTTTGTATTCTCTCCAGTTGGAAAGAACTAACTTCTAATGCAACAAAATTATCAGCTTCTATCTTATTGACTTCTCCTGAAAATGGATTACTAATATTACCACAAATAAAAACATTTTTTCCCGCTGCCTCTAATACCTTACCGATTAAGGTCGTTACTGTAGTTTTACCGTTAGTGCCAGTAATTGCAATCACAGTCCCAGCACATAATACCCAAGCAAGCTCTATCTCACTTATTATCGGTATCTTAAACTGTTCAGCCCATACAATTGGCAGGGCATTATTGGGCACTCCTGGAGAAACAACCATAAAATCCCTATTTTTGATAAATTCCTGGGTATGCTTACCTAATTCTAAATTTATACTTTTAGATTTTAACCTTGAGGCATTCAAACGGGTAGCTTCATTATCTTGGTTGTCGGTAATAGATACCTCGGCTCCCAAATTATATAGTAAATCAGCGCAAGCTAAGCCCGAACGTGCAAGCCCCACAATTGTTATTCTCTTGTTTTTAAAATAATCGGCATTCTTCATTAAATGAGCCCACAATTTACGGAGCACGAAGGGCGACGTAAGTTGTCTGGGCGAATTTAACCCTTGACACGTAAGATTCAAATTTAGTTGTCATCGTATTCGTGTCAAGGGTAAGTTCGGACTGATAAGTTATGTCGCCAAAGACCAATCAATAGCAAACTCCATAACTTATGTCCTCACTTAGCGTATCTTTAAGGTGACTAACGTAAGGAGTGCCAAGAGGCTGGCCACAATCCAAAATCTAACTATTACCTTGCTCTCTGACCAACCCAAAAACTGAAAATGGTGGTGCAAAGGAGCAATCCTAAATATGCGTTTTTTGGTTAGACGAAAGGAGGCTACCTGTAAAATTACAGATAAGGCTTCTACCACAAATATACCACCAACAATAACTAAAAGTAATTCTTTCTTAATTAATAATGCAACTGTTCCCAAGGCGCCACCTAAAGCCAATGAACCTACATCTCCCATAAAAATAGAAGCGGGATAACAATTAAACCATAAGAAACCTAATCCTGTTCCGAGAATTGCAGCGCAAAAAATAGTTAATTCTCCACTACCTGCAAGATAAGGGATTAAAAGATAGTGACTGAATTTTACATTTCCCGATACATAGCTTAAAACACTGAAAGCTAAAGCCACCATAATCACAATCCCTATAGCCAAACCATCTAAACCATCGGTAAGATTTACGGCATTGGAAGAGCCAGTTATTACCAGAATAACAAATAGGATATAAAAAATACCCAATTCTAAGGATACATCTTTTAAAAATGGTATATCTAACCTTGTACTGCCCTCAAATTTTAAAAAAAGAATAATTCCGAGAATAAATCCCAAAACTATCTGACTGCTGAATTTTGCGGTAGCAGTCAGGCCTTTAGATTTTTTTCGAATATGTTTTAGATAATCATCAATAAATCCGGTTATCCCTAACCAGACAGTGCTCAATAAAACCATAATTATATATTTATCGAATATATCTGCCCAGAGCAATGTCGAAGATAATATCGCCAATAATATCAATATACCACCCATGGTGGGCGTGTCTTGCTTTTTGCTGTGTAGTTCATATAACCTCTCGCTCTCTTCCTTTCTTATATTCTCACCTATCCTAAGACGCGTTAGTATTTTTATTATTATTGGACCGAAGATAAGGCTAATCAGAAAGGCGGTCATTGCTGCCATCGCCGCACGAAAGGTGATATAGCGGAAGATATTGAAAAAGGAGATTAACTCATGTAATGGATAAAATAAATGATATAACATATTTAGCGATCCTTAAAAATCTCTTCCATTTTCATGGCCCGAGAACCCTTAACCAGCACAATATCATTCTCTCGGGGTGAGATTTTATTAAACAAGATATCTCGCGCATCCCGACAAGATTCACAGGTGAATATATTCCTAATATTGAATCCGCATTCCTTGGCTGCATCTGCTGTCAATTTAGAAAGCTTCCCTACAGTTATTAATGCATCACAAATCTTCGCTGCCTGACACCCAGCTTGAAAATGAAATGCACTTTGACGGCTTCCTAACTCTAACATATCACCCATCACCAAGATTTTCCTGCCGTCAGCGTTGAATCTTCCTAAGACATCCAAGGCTTGCTTTAAAGAAAGGGGATTGGAATTATATGTATCGTCAATAAACTTTATTTTATCCAATTTAATGAGCTTTAGTCTACCAGCGGGAAAATCAAAATTAGCCAGTCTTGATGCAATCTCTTGGTATTTAAGACCAAAAATCCTTCCCGTTGCTATGGCTACTAAGGCATTATAGATATTATGATACCCCAGTGTCTTTAAAATAAATTTATGCTGTAGGTTGACCGCAAACTTTAACCCTTGCGCAGAAATTTTAGTGTCTGTAGCAGAAAAATCCGTATTGTTTTTTATGCCGAATCCTAGGATAAAGGGATTTTTGGTCTTCTTAACGACCTTCCTTATTAATAATTCGTCATCAGCATTTAATATAGCAATAGAAGGATTCTTTAAACTCTCAATAAGTTTATATTTTTCATTCAAGACGCCCTTTAAATTATGCAAGAACTCAAGATGCGAAGGACCTATATTGGTAATCACGCCTATATTGGGAAGGCAAACCTGAGCAAGATATTTGACCTCTCCAAAATGATTTGTGCCTACCTCTAAAACTACTACATCATGATCGTCTCGAAGCTTAAGCAAGGTCAAAGGAAGACCTATCTGATTATTTTTAGTGCCTTCGTTTTTCAGGACATTAAATCTTTTGGATAATACCCTGGCAATCATTTCTT
>Ga0315294_10000944_pt1 | contig 31545 bp, 44 predicted proteins | sample YL17G13_40_MG_FD_203626 | JGI IMG/M metagenome (GOLD analysis project Ga0315294, IMG submission 203626) | Sediment microbial communities from Yellowstone Lake, YNP, Wyoming, USA - YL17G13_40 | ecosystem: Environmental > Aquatic > Freshwater > Lake > Sediment | place: USA: Wyoming | collected...
CTATTGCTGGATCACGCGAATCCCGAACCAAAAAGGCCTTTAGGATCTGATATTTTAAATCAATCGGATAAAATTCCTTTGCCGTCAGGATTTTTTCAAGCAATTCATGAATTCGAGGGATGACCTCAAAATCTTCATTCCCTCCGATGTCCCCAAGTGATATTAAATCCATGTCCCTTCTAAGGCATTTCTTTAACTTGAAAACCGCAATCACGGGATCCATATCAGGATCTTTTGTTTCTTCAAGAATTGCATTTATTTTTTCCCCATCGGAGAGATATTTATCAGAAATTATCTCATCTACCATGTCCCCATTCTCGGCAAGATCGGCCTCTATTTGCGCGGCCATTTCCCGAATATTAGTTGTTCCTTCTTCTTTTGGTTCTTGTGCCATTTTATCAACCCAAAAATCACGGTAACTTGGTAACTTCCGTATCAACCGGGGGGGATATAAAGTTATTCAAGATTTTTTGTTGTGGCTTCTCGCGGGCTTTTATGCCAATATCCCTCCTTTTTTTGATAATAGATTCATATTCTGATTTTATCTCGAATCCATTATATTTTATACCAAGTTGTTCCGCGGCCTGAATTGTGGTTCCGGTTCCTAGGAATGGATCTAAAACTGATTCGGGTTTAAGTTTATTGAACAAGTAAAACCAAAAATCCCACGGCTTATATGCTGGATGGGGATATTGGTCAGTATTGGTAAATTGGTTTTTTGGAATCTTGAGAGTAATCACGTCACGGATAAGTTGGATGTTCTTGATCTTGCCATAGAACAAGATTGGCTCCCAATGCGAATTAAAGCCTTCGGCATTCGGTTTATGCCAAATCCTGATCTGATAATCGGGCTTGCGATAAATTATCCAATTGGCCAATTCCGCACAACCGGGGGTTAAAACAATTCCCTGGCATATCCGCGTCAATTCAGGAAACCAAGAATCAACCCACTTGAAAAAATCTTGCCCCCAATCATCATTGAAGGTAATCTTGACATCCTTCATTTCAAAAGGTTGCTTCTTCTTGCGGTTCAAGGTTCCCTTTCCCTTGCCGCACCGTTTAGAAGATAACCCCGTCTTTTTTTGAATATTATATGGGGGATCAGTTATTGCCAATTCAAATTGCCCATCCTGAAATAGTGGTAAATAGTCCCGGCAATCCCCGATGATATATGTATTAAACGGGGGGATGGTTTTTTCCATATTCTTTCATCCAACGGGAAACTTCCCCGATCAATGTGAAGCCCGCGCAAGAACCCGCGATAAATACATTCCCACAAGTCTTGCATGTTGCCTTGTTCTCATCAAAATTGACTTCTATCTTAGCCTTTTTACATTTTGGGCAATATTTAGGCCGTTTATTGCGGCCCTTATATTGTGATCGAACCGAATGAATCAACCATTCAATTGCATAAGTTGGAACGGGAGGATCGGGCTTGTAGTCCTTTAATTCTTTCATTAAATTCTTTCCAAAACCATCCCCTAATCCTGGAATCTTTAACTTTTCGACATCCTTTTCCTTGGAAACAAGGTAACCTGATTCATGCACCTTATCAAGCTGAACTAGCTGATTGGTATCCAAAGTTTTTTCTGTTTTTTCTTCGGGCTTATCGGCCACGGGCTTGTTAAATTTGACCATTAGGCCTCATCCTTGTTCCATGATAATATATCCTTGATCTTATCGAATTTAGGATATTTTTCGAGAAGCTTCGGATTTGAATCATATACATATTGGAATAATTCATCTAATTCGCGTTTTACGACCGATCCACCAAATTTATATGACCGTGGAACATATATGCCAATTTGTTTCATTCCTTTTGCGGGGGGCATTGTTGAACCTTCTTGTTGGTATTTTACTTTATGTTACTGATATATTAAAATAAAATACCGATAATTTAAACTTTTATATTGCCCGGTTGGCAAATGAATTTAATAGGATCGAATAAGATGTTTGATCACACATTGTTGTTCATGCTTCATTGGCCTGAAAAGGCCTTTTTTTTCCCTTCATGGTGAAAATAATGATAGAGGAACGCGAAGGTTACCCGTGTGTTATCAACAAGACCACGGATGCAATTCTCGTTAAATGTCAAAATCTAATTCATGCACAATTAACCGAAGATTCCATAAAATTACAAATCGAGCAAAACCAGGCTTCGGTTGCCGTTACTTCCATAATCTCATTAGATTTAACCGGAATAACCTTAAATGATTTATAATAATTAACTCTTTTTATTATATTGTTTCAGAAATTTTGAACCCCGATAGTTTTATATATCTAAAGACTATTATTTCTATTATCCCCAATATTTCAAATATTTTCAAGGTGGATAATAATGAAAAAACAATTTAGCGCGTCCATAGATGAGGCCATTCTTGCCGAATTTACACGGATCACGGATGAGAATCATCAAAACCGTTCGGCAATCGCGGAGGATCTCATCAAGGATTGGAACATAAAAAATCGAAAGTGATCAGGATGCATCAAGCCATGTCAAAAGAAATTCGGGCATTTTACCAGAATGTAATTGGTGAAATGAACCGCGTTTGTGATCTTCTAATGCTCGATGAACCTGAATCTTACAAGGCTTTCATGAAGCTTTCAAAAGAAAAGAACCCTTATTTCGATACGGCTCTTTCTTGCATTGCCCTAGCAAAGGTGCACATGGAATTATTAGAAGCCAAGATGCCCGAACATGTTAAAGAACAATTCCATGAATCGATCCTTGACCACATGACCAACCCGGCATGGTTCCTTCATGAGGCATCCGATGAACCTATTGCATTGGTTAGTTCTCCCGACGGCCTTAAGGCAATCAATGCGGATCAATTAACGAAATTAACGCAAGAAGTCATCGAAAAGGCAAAAAATAAATCAAAAAGCAAATTCGAGGACATCTAAAATGTCAGTAACCCCACCTCGTTTAACGGCATCCTTGTCCCGCAAGATTGCAACGGCACAATATGAATCGGTGGATTTTTTTACGAGCTTTTCTCTCGATCTTCTATCAAATGAGCATCCCGTTCAAAGGTTGGCTTGGATGACGGCCATTCTTGAAAGCTTCATGCACGTTAAGGAGCGCGAGATTCTAGACGCGGTTAATAAGAAAAATCTACCAACCTTGTTTGAACTAATACAAAAGGTTCGGGAAAGTAGAATACAGCAATCCTCTCAAGTCAATAAGATTGACTTCAAGAAACTTCCAGGTAGTGATCCCAATTTAAGGTGATCAGCATGAGTCAAAAAACACAATTGCCCCCGGCAAACAATATCTATGAATGCCTTACGAAGGCGCCCAATTCCCCCGTGCCTAGCCTGAAAGCCATAGTTGTGAAGGTTCAGGAACCAAAGGCTTTCACGGGCAAGGATGGGAAGCCAGGAACCCGCGTTGCATTGAGAATTCGGGACCCGACGGGAGAAATTTCTTTTACCATGTTTAATCCCCCAAAGGTTCCCGAAGTCAATGATATTCTGGATATAACTTCGGGTTATATCAAGCCCCCGTATCAACCTGGAGGGGCTAATGAGCTAGGCCTTTCCCAATGGAATAGTTCGGTTGTTACTATGGGCAAGGGTCAAGCTCCCCAGGCCGTCCAAGCTCCCCAACCTCAAGGCCAGGATCCCGCGGCACAATTCTTCGGATTGCAACAAAAACCAAATCCGCAACCGGCCGCGGCCCCGGTTACCCAATGGGTTCAACCCGTGCATCCCGTTACACAACAAAGCCCCGCAATGCCGAATTGGGCAACCGGATCACAAGGCTTCTTGCCCCCGGTTCAAGCCCCGGTTCAGGCACCAACCCCGCAACCGGCCCCGGTTCAACAAGCACCAACGGCACCTATTCCAAGTGAGGAATATCCCGATGGGGATTCCTTGTACAAACCGGATGTCGCTTCGGCCATTCTTGCACTTTCGGAAAATCTTGTAATGTTAAGTTGCAAGATCGAAGAAGGAATCAAAGAAACCAATCAAAATCTCTCGGCAATCTATCAAGAACTGATGACGGGAGGGGTTGATTTGGATTCAAAATTCGATGAGATATATAAAAGATTGGTCAAAAACGGGATAAAACCGGAAATTATCTTCGCGGCCCTGGCGAAGGCTTGCGCGGAAACCAACGGCCTAGTGGATCATAAAACGGCAATAGGGGTTTTCGCAACCGAAAAAGGAATAGACATAAATGATATAATCGGAGAAAAGTAATTCTTTTTTTTTAATGGTGAAGCACATGGACTTAGAAAGAGCAATTATCAAAACGTTTTGGCTAAAAAGCCTCGAGGGACATCGAAAGTTGCAAGATAATGAAACGCGGTTTTCACATTCCCCCGAATGTTCATATTACCTTTATTATGAGAAGATTTATCCCGAAGATGAACCGGATCCTGATTCCCCGATCTTCGTTAAGGACGCGGGCGGGGTTATAACGGTGAAAAATTCCAAGGCCGTGATTGGCACCTGGATTCATGATGGAATCGAGCATTATTTGAAAACTATTGCCCGTTGTGAAGATAAAACAAAATTCATGAATGATAAAATCTTCATGTCGGGATCAATCGACATCCACTATTATGACTCTATGGATAAGATCGGGGATATTAAAACGACCTCGACTTATGTGTTTCCCGTGGTAGTTGGGCAACGGGCACCAATTTCGGATACATATTCCGAAGCAAAACGGGAAATCTCGATAATTCAGGCCAATCATTATGCCCATGTCGAAAAATGTCCCGTTTTTTGCATCATTTGGGTGGATCGGAATGATGGGCCTTTCAAGATCGAAGAATTTGTTACCGATGAGAAGTTGTTTAATGAAGTAATCAAAAAATGCGAGGATGTCTTGGAATGTGTCAAGATTTACAAGGAATCCAAGCAAATTCAACTTCCACGATATTCGGGAATTTCATTATGCGATCTTGGCAAGAAAAAGGAATGTTATTGCCGTCATAAAATCGGGGGAACCACGGATCAAGATTTTCCAGATATATCTCCCGCGCGTTGTCCCGGCCGTGATTCGATCAGGATGAGATTGAAGCTCGAGGCAACACATTCAACCCTCCCACAATTTGCAACAAAAGCCAATCTTGTTCCTCAATTACCCCGGTTTGAAACTATGGTGGATGAATATACCGAGGAACGCGAAGAAATCTGGTATTGCAAAATTTGTAACAAGCCCCTGGAAAAGGTTACTGACTTCAAGGCGGGAATGTACACGGCGCAACATTTATGGTTCGATCACAAGATCCGGGATTTTAGAACCGAAGGATTGCCAGGAAAGCCATTTGTGTGAAATTAGGAGCATGAACAACAATGAAAATAATAACCGTTAACTTATCAGAACCGCAAGTTAAAGCCTTGCAAGTTCTCCAGGACCTCGGCATGTATCCATCCCGTTCGGAGGCCATTCGGGTTGCGATTCGTGATTTTCTAATAGAGGAATTAGAATTCGGGAAACCAATTGAAGAAGTTGGCAAAAACAAAAAGAATCCTGAAATAAAATCAGAACTTGGAAAAATCTTGAAAAAATTGAATGAAGAACCCGAGGTGGAGATATGCAAGTTGCGACCTTGAATATTCCATCTATTTATTTGGATACAATTGCCAAATTAGTTTCAATTGGCATGTTCCAAAACCGTTCGGAGGCTATTCGGCACATGGTACGGGGTTTTCTGAAAAGAGAACTGAACATGGTCGAAGCATTGATTGATCTCGAGGGTATTGAAGTTAAACCCGCGGAAATAAGGAAAAAATCGGGACCAATCGACATGAGAACAATAAAGGGGGGTTGGAACAAGTGATAAGAGAAGAAGATGGAAACTTCATTGATTTTCGGGAATCCCAGGACATGCTTTCTATCGCGTCACAACGAAACTTCAATGTTAAACGCTTAACATTTGAAGATCATGCATCAGATCCATTCAAGGTTGCCCGATGGGTTCAGATAACCCGCGGGGATCGAGAATGTGGAGATATTGCGAATTACAAGGCCGTCGGGGAGATTAAAACCATTCAGGATGCAATGGGTTGGGAGCATTTTATATGGCAATGCCATAAGATGCTTTGGACGGGTAAATATGTTGCCGTTTTCATCCGTGATTATGTTTATGGCCGTTTTCAAATGATAAAAACCCGCGTCATGACTGATGAAAGCATTTCAGCAACCGAGCATCGAATCCAGGTCAAATGCGCGAAGCTTCGGATCCCCGTTTTCTATTGTGCAACAATGGATGATCTTTTCAATCGAATGGAATATTGGCTAGAGAAATGCAATGAGGCCCCGAAGCCTATCAATACCTACAATGACCATAAATCGAAATTTGAAACCCCGGTGGTCATGTTATGTGGAATCGCGGGAATTGGAGAGGTTCATGCGCGCATGTTCCTTTCCATTTCTAAAACAATAGGCCGTTTAGCCTTGGATTGCGAAGAAATGGACCTCAAGGGTTTTACCGCGCATTATAGCAAGATTAAAGGCCTTAAAAGCGCGTATTGCGAAAAGGCTTGGAGAGCATTCCACCAACCCGTTTTAGAGGATGAATCATGAACAATCCAAAGAGGCCGTTGACCAATTACAACCGCAAGCAAGGGGCCGATATTTTTACCTTTTCATTGCCCCGCAACACATGCCTGGCTCACAAAACCAAATTGTGCTTTGAACGGTGCTATGGCCGCAAAAGGGTATTCTTAACTCATGACGTTTTAGGCCGATATATCAAAAATCTTTCAGATAGTAAGGACCCTGATTTTGAATCTTGCGTGATCGATCAGATCATTCGGGAAAAAGTCGATTACATCAGGATACATACTATCGGGGATTTTTATTCGCAAGCCTATTTTAACAAGTGGGTTACAATAGCTAGGATTTGTCCCGCAACTAAATTCCTTGCTTACACGCGGAATTGGGAACTGAATGCTTATCTTCTTCCAGATAATTTCAAGCTATATTATTCCGTGGATGTTACTACAACCAAATTCAATCCGACAATCCACCGTCGATCCACCATGTTTTTCCCCCCTCCCGAGGTCAAGGTTTATGCTCATCTTGAACCTTTATCCCGGCCTGAATTCGAGGGAAGGATATGCTCTAGTAGATGCTCGCATTGCAAGACTTGTTGGAATGGCCGATTCAATATTGCATTCCCGATTGTTACCAATCTTGGCGTTACATATAAATCGGAAACTTTGGATTATTATTCGATTCCAAAAAGAACCCAGGTGAAAGCATGACAACTATGGTTAATCACATTAAGAACATGGGAAAAAATGAATGTGAAATTGTTTTTGCCAAAAATATCGAAGATTACAACTATAAACGGTGGACTTGTGCCCACGGCCAGGTTTATTATTTCGATATTGAATGCGAAAAGTGGAAAGTGACGCATTTTATTAAATATGGGAATCAATTGGGTTGTGGTTGCAAGGTTCCGTGTTCTCCAAATGAAAACCGTGGGTTAATTACACTTGAACGGCATTTGGATTTAATATCAGATATAGTTGGCGAATGCCCTTATTGCGCGAATAAAAAATCAACCGTCCTTGGATCCTATCCGCGTTGTGTTGTCATTCAATGCGATAGTTGCGGATCCCCAAGAACAATTAAACCTGATGAAATATGGGAAGAAATTCGGGACTTACAAGAAAAACGAGAAGAACGCGAGCGCGAAATTCACCAATTGGTAATGGATAGAAAGTATATTAAATCAAACATAAAGCATTATCAAGAAACAATTAGTTTCTACAAAAAAAATGGTAAAAATTTAATTCAAGAAGCAATAAATAAAGAAAAGGCTAAAATATCCCGTGAAATGAAGGATGCAATCAAAGAAATTAAAGAAAACAAAGATAGATTAAAAAAACTAAATGTAGTTGGTGCCCGTGGAAAACAATCAACCCTTAGATAATCCTTTTTCATTTCTTTTGATTTTTGGATCCCGAAACCTGGCTAATCATCCTTGTGATTGGGATGATAATACCGGGATAAGGAATTATGTTCGAGCAAGGTTGGCCGATCTTCATTTGAATCCCGAACGGGTTGCCATATTGTCGGGGGGGGCATCAGGTCCCGATATATGGGGGATAGAATGGGCAACCAAGAACGGATTTTTTACACTCGAGGATAAGCCTGATTATTCCCGTTATGGCCGAGGTGCCCCGATCATGCGCGATAAGGCAATGGCTGAAAAATGTGACATGGCTATTGGTTTTTGGGATGGTGAATCCAAGGGAACGGCACATACTAAAAAATTCATCCTTGACTTGCAAAAGCCATTAATCTTCTATCAACTTCGGATAGGTATAAGAGGGGATCCATATTTTACTTGGAGCATCCGTAACGACCGTTTTTCCCGCCTTTCCGTGTAACTTTTTTTATCTATTCAGGATCATTATTTGAGTAATGAGAAGCCCGATTAGAACCAAGGTTGTAATGATCCCGAACAAGTCTATTGCTAAACTTGCCTTGTTATAGTACACGGATTTTAGTTTTTGTCGGGGGATAGGATTGATCCAATGCAAGAGATTTTGGATCTTCTCTCGGATCCTGGCTCCTTGGTATAACTCATTATACCAGGCCGTTTGTGCCGTCACGGCATTATACAAGTTAATTTTATGCGATATTTCATCAAAAAGAGAAAAATTACATTGATATTGACCGGCCGAAAGGCACAATCCCAGGAAATCACAATCCGCGCAATTACTTTTTGTTTTGAGCATCAGTAATCGCCTTGATAGGATCCTTGATCAAGGATTTACTCAATATAATCACGGGAAAACCTAATCGAACCAGGCCTTTGAAATGCTTTTCGCATAAAATTTGTCCCCCGTTATTGATATTCCACCATGCTGTATTCTTGCAATTCTTGACATCGCATTCAGGCCGGTTAGATGGGGACATCATTTCACAAGGGATTAACTTCGCGTGATAACCTTGTATCGGGGGACCTGGTTGATTACAAACCGGGCATATTGCCGTCAGTTTATTCATGACGGGTTTTTCTTCTTTGATAATTTCAGGACCAACTTTTTCATCCTTAAGGCAATAACATTCAAAATGGATAGGAACTTCCGTCCCGTTTTCCAATTTGGTTGATCCATTGTCTTTATTCATGGGCTTTCCGCAAGCATGACAATTTTTTTCCATTTTGGTCACCTATTAGCTTCAAATAGACAAGGGGCATTCTTGACGGGTTTAGATCCGTGCTTGCACAATGCGCAAGATATTATTCCAATCCACTTGCATCTTTGGCATTGGTTTCCCGCGTGTAATGGATTACACGGGGTTTCTTGGGCTTGAATGGACATTTTGCACAATCTCGTTTTTTTGGATATGTTTCATGAAGGCATCCTTGTTCAGAAAACCAATTACAATTATTGGCATTCTTCACAAGGATTTTCTTCTTTGGGTTCTCCATATACATCGGTTTTCATGCTCCCAATTTTACTATCATTGCAAGCATGACAATTAAAATCCTCGAGGGATTGTTGTGTTTTTACTTCCCTCGTTATTATTATATCATTATGGGATCCAGCCAAATTCAACAAATAAATATCAGTCATTTCATAACCGCGCTTTCGGCCCATCCCCGTTGAATTATAACCAAAGAAATATATAATTCCACCGGGTCTTAGGACTTTATCAAAGGCATTTTTGTACATGGTAATTTCTTGGTGCTTTTCATTATTATAGGTTCTAACGGCCTGATTTGAAGAATATGGAGGATCCGCGATGATTAAATCAAATGATTTGACATAATCTTTGAGAAAATCAAGTACATTCATTTGAAAATAGGGTTTTGGCAACCCATCCATAATATCAACATAAATAACGTTTTTTTTAGTGAATCTTGTTTGACCCGCAAAAGGAATTAGGACATCAGATCGCAATTTCAGCTCAGGTTGAAGTATTTTCTTTACGAACCTAATTTCAAATGTCCAAGGTGACATTTCCCAAGCACCAATCCTTTTTCTTATAATTCTCATGGTTTGATTAATTCCTCATATAGATATACGGGCTTCTTTTGTCCCATGAAGTATCCATATTCTAAAATGCACCCGCGGGATTCTTGCCAACCGGGAGAAAGGATCAACCCGTCACATTTTTCCATTATTGCAATATCCAGGTCATACCAAAAATCAGGATCCCGTTTTTTCGCAAGATCCAGCCAATGGGAATGTGTCAAGGGGCATATAATCTTGAATCCCCGATCTAGCAATTCATTGGTCTTTTCGATTACCGAGGCCATGTTTTCTTCAATGTTTCCCGAATAGGGATGAGCAATGTAGAAAAGCTTGTTTTCTTTAGGCTTTATTGTTGTTGTTCCACGTTTAATTATGTTTTGCATCCTTTTTCACCAACAATTCTTTTAAATTTCGAGCATCCTTAATCCGTTGTAACCAGGTATATTTTCGATGCTTTGCTTCCGATATTGATTGAGCATATTTCAATTTCTGAATATCCGTGAAAGGCTTACTAATGAATCGACGGTATTCGGGTTCCTTTGGATCCGGGACATAATAACCCCAAGATTCCGTCCTGAAATTCACTTTTTCTAAAGTCCATTCCGGATCGAATGTCCCGACGGCCTTTCCCGTTTCATCCCGAACCACTTGCATCATGCCTTCTTTTGTTTGAACATAGATTGCATCGGGGGGGATAGTATCAAGTGAAAAATCAGCATTCTTCGTTATTAGAAATACAGATTTACCCTCCCGTTCCGATGCTTCAAAATCGGCCTGATTATTCATTATTTCTTGAATAAGATCCTCGGGGATTGCTTCGGATTCATCTATCACAAATTCTTCGGGCATCAAGGCCTTGTTTCCCGCCAAAATCTCATCATGACCTTGGGATTTTGTGGGTTGCTTATACTTCAAATGTTCATTATAAATGTTTGAACCGGCCTTATGCCTGGCTTCGCGTTTCAATTTTTCCGTGCATTTTGGACAAATATATTCGGCCATTTTATCACCAAAAGGATTAAATATTAAATCTGATTTAGAATATATAAATCTTATCCATCTAAAATCTGATTTATAATGAAGAAAATAATTAACGTTAATAAAGGCAAAACGGCCCGAACCATTACCATTCCATCCGATTATTTCAAGATACATGAGCACCGCAAGGCCGCGATTGTGGCTTTTGATTTTATTGAATCGGATGAGGGGATAATAACTTTAACCCCCGTTCGGGAGCAACCCGTGATTCACCAAAGAAATGGCATCCCCCCGTTCGATCAACAGAATAGCCCAAGGTTCGGATAAATGAAAACAAGAATTTATATTGAATTGGAACAATTAATGGGGGATAAATTCGAGCGCGTTGCATCAATTCAAGAAACCCATGAAGTTACCGAATTGGCTAATCTTGAATCAAAATTTTTGAAAATGTTACAAGCATTCACGGATCGACTAAAGAAGATGAATGAATAATGTGCCAAGTAACAACTACAATCCTAAAAGTCACTTGCCCGGTTTGTCGAGGCTTCGGGGCAATAGATGACGGCCAGGATTCATTTCACAATCTAAAGGCCAAATGTCCCTATTGTAATGGTCATGGCCATGTATATCGTTATTATGACCACGTAGAAGGAGAAATGTTAGAGATTGACCAAGAATGAGCAGCGAAAATTGTAAAAATTGCCTAGTTTTATACAATAACAAGCATCTTGAAGCCAAGCTCGCCAAAATTGAAGATATTCTTAACCGGGTACTTGATTCGACATATAGATGCAAGTTAATTCGGGAAGTATTGGAAGGAAAAGGTGATTGACATGAGCAATGAAAAGAATCCGCGGAAATGGACATCATGGGGATATGCTTCCACGATCTTGATTTTTATCGGGGGACCCTTGGTTTCCTTGTTACCTGAATCGGCACTTGGTTGGATAATTTATACCGGGGCCTCGATTTTGGGAATGGTATATACCTTGAAAAATCGCGATAAGGCAATTTTCGCGCAATTCGCGTATTATACACTTTGGAATGTAATCGCAATTCTAACAAGGCTAATTTAGAAAAAAAACCGGCACCCATGGCTGGATGCCGGTAAAACGCGAATGTCAAAATGGGCTTGCCCCTCACGGGGGCTTTATCTTTTTTTTAGGTTGGAAGCATCTTGACCAGGTAGGACATTAACCATCCCGCGAATAGAAAAATTACAATAATGATCCATTTCTTTGCTTCATTCTTGACCATTTTGTTGGCTTCTTCTATTGGGATTGCGGATATATATGCCGCGTTAACCCTTGCGGATTGGCTTGGATTATCAGCAATTGCCCGCGTTTTTAGGCTTGCTAATTTGACCAATTCATCCTTATCCATTATTCCGTCCTTTTGCATTTGAATTATGACATCCTCGAATTCCTGAACGGATAGTTGATTATCGGCCAGGACCTTCATTATGAAGGCATCTAATTCGGAGGTTGTGCTTGGGGTTCCTTGGCTTGGGGTTGTGCTTGGGGTTGTGCTTGGGGTTGACATGGGGGATCTACCTTTTTGTACAATATTTCTGTTTTCTTTTTTTCAATTTTACTTTTCTCGAGGGCCTTTAGATTCGCGTCATAAGTTATACACGCGTCATCTAGCATTCTTTTTAGCATTGTAACTTCCATGACTTTAAGCTCTAATTGTTCATTTACCTGGCTGATTTGATTGGTTACTTTATCGAGAAGTTTTCTCTTTTGCAACGCGCGGGATTGCCCGGCCTCGATTTTCAGGCCAACCACAACAAGCGCGGGAACGGATCCGAGCAATAGGAGCAAGAATGTATTATAATCCCAATTCCATCCCGTTGGTTGATTTGACCAAGGGGGAATCCAGGATCGAGGATCCCCCGTTCCCGTGTATCTAACGGTATTACAAAAATATCCTATTGCAAGGATCAGGACAAAAATCAAAATTGTTTTCCAAAGTAACTTAGAATTGATTTTTGGGGGCTTGTAATTAGGATTGGTAGCGCGTTCCGTCATTTCTTCTTCTAATTCATCCCAATCGACAATGTTTTCCATGAGAAAAGAATGATCTTGCAAGTTAATATTTATTTCTTAAATATCCCAACCAACTATGACCCAATCTAAATTTATCCAATTGCCTTGAGTAATGCTGGAAAATATATCAATCTTCCGATCTTCCGATACGGCTGAACTTACGTAAGCTTGCAAAGGTTGATTAACTGATTGAACGGATGCACCAACCCCATTGAAACTTCCCGTGTTTCCAAATTTTCTAAATAGGAAAAATGCTGCCACACTAGATGACCTATAAGAAACCTGGATATGCACGGCCCGAACCCCATCGGGAATGATCGCTGATAAATTAACGGTTGACCATCCCGGGGCCGTTGTTAACGCGGTTCTTGAGAAGTCATAAGCCGTGGCTTCCGGGGTCCGTTCTTCACGGGTTCCTGATCGCAATCTATTATCGGGATTTTGTTGTGTTATAGTACCTTGGGTTGTGGATGATTTTGACGCGTCATAGGATGTGCCTTGCGAATCCCCATCCCGTCCAATGCTCTTATAGACATCCATGAACTCTTTATATGTGATAATATTATTAACAAGCCACATTTCTGAAAAGTCGTTTTTCAGATCGATAGGATCTACCTGAATAACGAGGTAGTTATCACGCGGGACAATCCGAACCCCGTCATCCCATTCAAAATCAATTGTCTTGCCGGGTTGGATGAATCCTTGGCTTTTGACCCGAAGTTTTATAAAATAGGTCAAATAATTTTTAGTTGGATTTGTATAAATGTTGAAACGGTTTATGGCTAAATCAACGGCCTCGTTATGGTTCAAAATGTTTGAATCTTGAAGCTTTATGAACGATATTCCTTCCGTTCCTTCGATTGCTGGATTCCCAATATGGACATATCGAACCTGGGTTTCATTGTTCTTAGCCCCTATTACCTCACTTCTTGATATTCGCATGTCAACCTTATCAATCGAAATAACGGCCACTTGTGGATGCCCGTAGGTCCATCTTATGCCCGTTGCGATAGGTTGATTTAACATTTGAACCTTTCCATCGGGTTCATAATAAATTGCTCGTTTTTCTAAATGGCGCATGAATTTTACAATATCTTGAATTGGCATTTGCCAATTTCGCTTATATGGTGAAGAAACACTTGAAATTGTTCCCGCATAAAGGAAACACGGGAAAATACGTTCTGGTATTAACTGAAAACCGATAGGAATAATGGGGGGAATAGCAGCAATGAAAACGTTGTTTCCATTCAATATAAACTTCAAATGGTCCTCGCTCTTAAACAAAGTATTGTTGATTGCTGGAGCGACATAATTCAAAATCAATGGTCTTGCTAAATCTAATTCATATTTTTGTAATGCTTCATAATCTAAACCGACAAATTTTATTGATGAAATTGACTTTTCAGTATTTGATCGGGGATTAAACATGCGCCCGATGATACTAGTCAAACCAAATCCATCTACAAATTCATAAAAATAACTTTCCTTGTAATAAAGAAGTGATTCAGGATCGGTATAAAGTACAGCTTCACTTGGCTTTCCGGTTGCCTCGACGCGCAATTCAAGGGAGGCCGCAACGGGTTCTGGAATTAAGGCTCTCACTATTAATTTAGAACCGGTAGATGGGGAAACCTCGTTTAACCAAAATTGAGGATAATTACCTGGTGTTAATTGATCGCCAATATCATAACCAGGGGTTGGCGTAAGTTTTCTACATAATCCATTTATCGGCAACCAAATCGCGGCAAATTTATCATTTATTGTGGCATAAAATGATATATTGCTGAATTGATATTTATTTGAATCCAATGATCGGGCCGAAAGTGTATTAAATATAGGCCAACTCATTACGAATGTTTTAAATTGGCTTAATGTGGCATCCCAAAGGCTTATTGTAAAAAAAATACCGGATATATCCCGGCCTGAAACCCAACAAGCATTATCCGGTGTTGGTTGTACACCGGATTGTAATAATACACTTGTAAAAGTATTTAGACCTGAATCATAAACAAGCCAACGCGTGTTGGTTCCATCTTGAATCCCAAAAATATAAACTGATGTACTATCGCGGATCATTGAACCCGTCCAATGAACCCCATAGGTTGCATTGACTATGAAACCCGTCGTTAATGTATAAGTGTTCCTTAAAACCCATAGATTAGTAGTTTCATTTAAAGTATATGATCGAATCAAGGTAACGGGATTGGCCGGGACGGGATTAAATGCCGTTATTATGCCCATGTAACCATTAGGGATTCCTTGAAGGAAAAATAACACGCGCTCGAATTGCGGGGGATCGGGAACGGCAACCCATGAGGCACCAGAATACCGACTTATCTTTGAAAAACCCCCGGTATAATTGTGATAAACCCAATCTCCTAAATTGTTGCCTAGAACCTTATCATAGGCCGCAATGTATTGGGCATGGATTGTTTGTGAAAAGCCACGATAAATGCTCCAATTTACTGAATTATTGAATTCTTGACCTAATATATAAGTTGGACCTCCCGTAAATGATCGGAGAACCCGAATGTATCCTTGTGATAATTGATAACCAAATGGACCACATTCAATTGCAATTTTAAAGAAACCGGGATTCGATCCATCGGATAAATATCCTTTATCTTGTAATTCATAAACGCCTAATCCAGCATTATAGAGCTTTAAATATGAATTTGTAATCTTTGCCGAAACATTTTGATTAGTATCCGAAAAGAATTCCAACAAGTTGAAAGTTGTTGGAGAAAATGGAATAACGAAAGGGCCGAACTTTTTCCCATCCACCGATAAAATCCAATTGCTTCCCGTTGGGTTATATCCCATTTCAAAAGTGTGCCATGCGTTAGGAACAAACAAATTTGCTATGATCTGAACCCAAGTGACGTTATTTCTAATTTCAAGGTTGCCGGTTGAATCTACGCGCAATTGAATAGATAAACTACCATTGGAATCTCGAATTCCAAAAACAAAATGACCGGTGCTTGGTAATTGTTCAAATGCTATATCAATTAACCAGGGGCTTGTTCGATTTTGAGTAATTATTTTATTTGCTGGATTATGGACTAGGTTTCCCGTGGCCGTCACGGTATATCGTGATACTTTTGTATTCAGTTCAGGATCGGTAATTACCTCAAGAATCCCAACAGAATATGTCCATTCTGAAAATGATGCTAATGTACCAAGGGGCCAACGTAAAAAATTCTCATAAAGATGATATTTAGGATCCAAAACCGTCATTGAAAAACTACCTCGAAGTTGCCTTTCACTTTAAATAGGTTTTCCTTTTGTGCAAAAGACGGCACCAATTCAGAAAGATAACCGTTCACATAATCTACCATTATATCACTTGTATTTGCGAATTGCCAATATTGATTTGTGGCAAATTTAACAAATAGGTACAAATTGGGATTTGATATTCTCCTATGCCGTGCAAAGAATCGGTTGACCAAATTGGCTTGATCGAGAGTATTTACCTTGAGCCAACCTTCAAATGGAATTGATACCGACCATTCTCCTAATGGAACGGCAAACGAAAATCCACCAGGAAAAACTTCTTTATTTACCGCGTTTCCGATAGAAGGGGCATTGGCTTCTAAATACAGAAATAAATATGTATATCCAAATTGGAAGTTGGCCAGGTCTATATTGTCCGGATCCGACCAAATTTGAGTAGTTGAATTATTTTCGATGAGGGTTAAACCCGGTTCAGGTGCAACCATTTTAATCCACCAGAAATGCTTGTTTTTGTATTTGACGTGCTAATCTATTTATTTGTTCATCATTCAACAAGATGGGATTCGTTATATTTGTGTTATAGGTTCTTGATTCTTTTGAACCACTTTCCGCGCCTCCCGATGCAACCGCGCGTGTGAATGCCGTTAACATTTCAGGATTCATGACCAATTCTCCCGCGTGAACAATTGCGGGGCCGGTTGACATTACCGTTCCACCCTCGGCCAACCGTGCTAACCTAGGAATATCGGGGAACCAATTCAGAAAATCCATCATGTTCAGAAAATCAATGAACGCGTTGATTATGTCGATAAAGAAATTTATAAATGCTTTGAACCCGTCAACAATGGCATTCCAAATAGCCCCGGCATTATCTATCAACCAGGTTATCCCTTGGGCTATCCAGGTAAAAAATTGGGTAATATATGGAATGATGGGCATGATAACATTTTGAATTATCCAAAGCAAGACATCATTGATAACCATGACCACTTTAATGATTGCATCGAGCATTCCTGAATCAACTAGTCCCTGGATCAAGGCCATGACAACCTCGACAACCGCGGAAGTAATTGCGACTAGCTGTTCAAAAACCCCTGAATCAACTAATTTTTGAATTACGAATCCGATCAATTCAAAAATCACGGCAACAATTGGCATTAGGGCCTCGATGATAGGCATTATTGCCATCATGAGATTTATAATAATTGGAACCAACTTCTCGATAACCGGGCCTATCATTGTCCCGATCATTGTTGCTAATTGGGTAATTGCCCCTATAACCGTCGGGGAGAAAATTTGCTTGATAACATTTTGAAGAACGGGCATTAATGTTTGTTTCAAAATTCCGCTGAAAATAGAAAACAATTGTGCAAAAGGTTTTAGAAGGCTAACAATGGGTTCAAGAATCTTGTTCAGGATGTCCCCCATGCCCATTGCTTCTTTCATTTGATTGCCAATGTTACCTATAACCCCCGTTGCGGTTTTACCCATGCTTTGAAGCCCTTTTCCAAGGCCTCCCATGAGGCCTTTAGCTCCCTTGGCAACCATTCCAAAGATTGCAGCCATTATCTATGCCTTTTCATTTTTGAACTCATATCTTTTATTCCCTTTTCCTGGGCTTGTTGTTCGGCCTCGATCATTGCCCCCCAAAATATCTTCTTGGGCTTGTCGAGGGCTTTGTATTCTTCGGAGGTTAAGCCTAATGCCCTCCGAAAGTTAAATTCATCCAACATTAGGGCTAGCTCGGGATTTTCTCTAATCCAGGCTTGTCTTGCCCCTCGAGTTTTATATCGAACAATCTCGGATGCTTTTTTTTTATGCTATTGAACCGGGATTCGATTGCTTCGGCAACTTCGGCAAGAAGATCGAAGCTTAACTCGATATCATCTAAATCGGCCTCATCCGCAAGATACTTCTCATCCATCTTTGGATTAATGACCATTTTAAACATGATCAAGTTTCGCAAGTTGAGGGATGCAATTCCTCGCCGTTCATCATTATCTATTTTATCCAACTTATCAAATTCTCGAACGGCAATGTCGATAATCTGATACGGGACGGATTCCCGAACCTCAAAAGTTTTCTTTCCAATTATTATGTTTTTAGTCTTTGCCATTTGAATCATCGCGTTAAAAAAGGGTTAAATATTACACTTGAATGACGGTTGACCTCTCGTAATAATCAAGGTTAAAGTCATCCTTGCTAATTGCGGTAACTATTGCACCGGGCATGGTCTTAAATTCCGCGTCAATCCCCATTATCGAATCATCCTTGCCAGGAACCATTTCAGGATGATCCGACAAGTACATTTTATCAATTGCGATTTGGATATAATGGTTCGCGTCGATTTGGAATTTAACTAGCAACGGCATGGCGGTAACATAAGCATTTACCGATGTGTTGATCAGATCATAAAGGATTCGGGAATTTGGGAAGTAATGCAAGGTTGCGGTAAATTCCAAGGTTCCAATGGATTTAAACGAGGCATAACAATCTCCAACCACCGTTTTTAATTCGGCCCCGTTTTCGATGCTAATCTTGACTGAATCACAAATATCCTTCACAATCGGGGATTTTGAATTGTAGGTTAATGTTAATGTATCAACATTGCACCATTTCATCATTAATTCATTTCCCGGATCGGCCGGGATAGGTAATCCAACCGTTCCATCTATTGCCTTTGCAACAATAAAACCAACGGCCTGAACGGCATCGGCCGATTTTTCCGCGGTTAATTCCCAGGTCTTTATGAGCATTCCAAGCATGTCAACACAAATAGTTTCCGCGGCATTGACATTTGGAATCAGAACATGACTTGCAAAGGTTGGAAGATCCGAACCAACCCCCATAGTATGTAACCAGGGTCCCTTGAAAATCTCGCAAGAAGCCCCGTTGATACCGGCCGGGGCCGCGGGAACGGTTATGTCAATCGTTACCGTGTTGGCCGTGTTGGATAGGATGAGCAACCGGGTTCCATTATAGATTCCCGAAGTAATTTTAATCATGTCCCCGATATGGGCATTTACTGAAAGGCCTCCCGTTGTTAATGTTAGAACGGCCGAACCCGAACCTGATAAAACGACATCAGTTTTCGCCGGGGCATAACTAGTTCCCGAAGTTATGCAAGAACCTAAAACCCCATGAATGAACCTTGCGGATTGTAAATAAAAATTCAAGGATTCCTCGACGGGATCATAACCAAGCTCGCTTATGAGGTTCGGTAATCGGCCTCCACCGATTGTATATCGCCTTTCCCTTTTTAACTTCGGCCGAAGGATCGCAACTTCTCCTTCTTCGGGAATATCCAAAGATAGAGTTTTAGTTAATTGTGCATCCTTCACGGCCTCGGGAATTCGGAGGCCCCCGCGTTCAAGAATAAAAGAAATTTTGGAATTATCCCGGTGGTAAGAATCTACATGCGACATGACGATCATGTAATTACTCGATTCATCCTCATTTAAATCTTGCTTTAAACACTTTCATGGCAAGATTTTTCGTGTTGAATTGTGCCTTGATAGGAGCCAGGATTGAAACTATCTGATTGATAAAATTATCATATAATCGCTTAGCTTTATTCCGTCCATTTAATAAAATTAGATTATACCAACCTGATCGGGCATCAGGATCCTTCAATTTCTTTCCCCGACGGCCAACATTCAAATGTGACCGTTGAAGTGATTGCTTCGGATGTCGTAACCAGGTTGTGGGCATCTTGTTCACGGGTTTAGCATAAGGAATCTTTGGGGTTCCCAATTTAACCGAAAATGGACCTACCTTTTTTTGAAAGTCATCTATGCTATTTAATCCATCTTCAACCCCATCTTCAAGTGCCTCTCGCAATGCGCCCGTGTCCCGCGGGGCCGTCGTGTTGATAAGACCGGAAACCCCTCCGCGGCCAGGACCCATCAGATATTCCCGCAATGGTTCATAGAGGATTGATTCGAGAAGTGTTGCAACATTTTTATAATTAAATTCCCGAACCTTGTATTTATCCAAATCATCAGTAATCGCAACTTCGATGATAATATCCATTCCTAGTTCTCCCATTGGACCTAGGTTTCTGTGATAGGGGGTTACCTTTGCGCGGCCGGGTTGACCCTTGGCCTTTTGTCGAATCTTTTGACCGGCCTTATGTGCCCCCGCGCGCACGGCCGGGGACTTAACAATTCTAGGTGGCCGTTTCTTTTTGCCCATATATTACCACAACATACTTTAAGATAATTTAAGATACTTCTCGAACCTTGCCTTTTCGGAAAGCTTGGACCTCGAATTGTATCCACCAAGATCCTCGACGTGAAAATTGTTCGAGGGATGCAATTTCAAGACGGTTATAAACTTCGGTAACGGCAATCTTGATAGTTATATCCCTAAAGTTATTATAAATGTTTTCCGCGTCATTTTGGTGACCGGCCTTAATGAGAATCATGTAAGAATCAGCATAACCCGTTCCATTTCTCCCGCGGCCAAGGCCTAATTCATCCACGGTTGTCGAGGGCAATTGTATCAGGATGACGCGTTTTCTTCGCAAGATTCGCAATAATTCAGGATCATTCTCATTAGTAAAATCGAACCTATTACCCTGGGATCGCAATTCAACAATACTTGGCCGGTTCACAATCCATTGTCCATTTTCGATAAGAGGGGTTAACGCGAACATTTCACCGATCCCCCGGCCTGAAATGCCACAATGCAACTAATTTATAACGACGGGCTATGAGCTTGATCATCGCGTTATCTTCTTCTCTAATTGGAATCGCCTTATCGTCGTCGAGAACCCGTTTGTAAATTACAAAAGCAAAAGCCTTTAATAGATTAAAAGTATCGGCCATTATTGTTCCCGCGGGAACATTAAATATTCCATTGATTAAATCGCGGGCCTTGCGTTTAAGCATGATATTCTTTGACTTGGAGATTGTGTTATCACCGGCAACGGGTTCCCCGTCGAAAACCTCATCGGCAATCTCTTTATCATCCATGTAAAATTGTTCGGACATGAATCATTATATAAAAAAGAAGTATAAAAAAGGTTCGTTTAAGCGACGGTAATTCCATCCATCCATGCGATCATGTTCCCATCTATGACCTCGATGGAAAACTTCTCGCGGACGGAATAACCCCATGTGTAATAGCCCGTCCTGAAAACTTCTTGTTCAATTTCACTTGAAAGAAGGCCCCAACCGGCCTCATCCACGGGAACCCGAACCATAGCAATCATGGTATTTGCCGCGGATGTAACATTGGCTTGGATATTGTTAGAAGGCAAAATCATGCCTCCATTCAATTTTCCAATCGCCATTGCTAGGTTGTTTCCTTCCCGATAGGGACTCAAGAAGTTCTTGAGCTTGTTGTAAATCGGGAAGCTCATTGCAATGTCAACCGGGTATTGGGCTAGACCTTGGCTTGCGAACCAATCCAATGCTGCCTCGATATCAGCTTGGGCATTTTCGAGAATGCCGTCAGCATTGGCATCAATTTTCCAATTGCCCGAAGGACCTCCCAGGTCATGGGTTGCCGTTGAAACAATCCCCTTAACCGCGTTGGGTGCATCTCCACGGAATCCGATAACGTCCTCTTTAATCTTGACCTTTTGACGCAATCGGCCAAGAATAATTGGAAGCCGGTCCCTATTTGCGAACATGAGCTTCCAATGGTCGATCAATCGTTCGGCCGATTTGTAGATTTGAGGAAGTTTCGTGATGACGGAGGTTCCACCAAGCTCGGCATTAGACTCACCGGGGACCATGCCATATTCCGCGTCCTCGATATCATCCCATGTCGGGGTTTCCGTTTCGTTTTTGCCGTCGAATGCAATCGGGGTTACGTAAGGCGCCAACCGACGGATAAGCAAAGGTTGGTCATGGAAGGTTTGAACCAACCGATTCCCAAAATGACGGAAATCGGCAAGCAAGGGGGCATCGATCCCATCGCGTCCAACTAGTGGGTTTAGACTCATGGTTAAATCACTCCCAACCTGACCAGGACTTCATTATCCGTGCCTCCCGCAACTAATCCAACCTCGACCTTGCCAATCTTAACCGCAACACCGGCACCGGCCGCGGCCACGATCTTGCCCGAGGAATATTCTGCGAAGGCATCAGCATCCGTTACGACCGTTTCACCCGCCTTTAAGACCAATCGCACAATAACCCCTGGTTGAATGCGAATATAATCAATGGCCTCACCGGGAACGGCATAATCACTATTGGGCTTTCCCGAAATCATGGGAATGTGGCTTCTTTGAATGTCGAATATGCAAAACGGGACGGCCGGGCTTGCACCTAAAATCTTAAGTTGGTTATCGGCCGTTCCCTTGCATCCAACAAGTCCTTTTACTATGCCTTGTGCCCCCTCGAAAAGCTTGGCTCTATCAAATGCCTGGAGAGAACGACCGGCTATTAGAACTGCTTTTGTTACGGCCATGTTTAACCATCCCATTCGTCCTGATTGACATATTTACCGTGCTTCAATGAGAATCGAAGCCCGGCCTTGTTGCTTGTAGCGCGTGGCTTATCCTGGGGGATTGCCGTGCCCTTGTCTTGACCCTTGGACGCGTGACTTGCGAACCACAAAGCCCCGTTCACAAATTCGGGGGTTTTGCCGTCAAAATCTTTCGCGTCACAATTGTGGGTCTTGGTCAAAGTGTCTATATCTCCCATCAGCTCCTTGTTCTTGTAACCTGATAAAAGAGCATCTTGGGCTTTGATAGTTTCCTTGGCCAATTTAAGCTCGGCCTCGGCTGCCTTGATCGAATCAATGTTGGCAACCTTGGCTTTCAACTCGGCATTCTCCCGGATCAGCTTTTCCCTATCGGCGGAATCGCAACCCTCTTCATCTTCGGGCTTGACATCCACCGTGGGCTTTTTTTCTGGTTCGGGAACCATTATTTTATCGCCTTGTTCTTCGGGATCTTCTAGTTCACATTCATTGAGGTAAATCATTGCCGCGCGGGCGAGAATTTCTTCGGCCGTCGAATCGGGATTATCTGATTGGATTTTTCGCGCGATCTCCATGATCGACCGTTGTTGATCAAGATCAACAAAGTCTATGCTATCATAGGCCATTCGATTAATATTTATTAGGCCGTTACTAGCCCGCGGGGCAACCGTTACATGCGATAACATGGATGGATAAATTGCGACTTTAGCCTTTCCTTTTGAATCCCCAAGCACCTGGAGGGCCTTCTCATCCCGAGGTTTATTTGTTGCCGCGATGTGATCGACAATAAGATTGGCCTGAATTTCATCATAGTATTGCCCATCCAATTCTCCCGAAGTTAAATCTTCTTCATACGGATAACCGATGGAATAGCCTTTCTTGACAACGGCATTATCGAAAAAATGGTGATCGGCACAAAGAACATTTTTTCCCTTTGGGCAAGCTTTAATTTCGGCCCAACCTTGAATTTTTTCCTTTCCTGAATACATGCCATAGTTTCCGTTGTTCATTGGTGGATGCTCATCCAAGATTGGAACAATTCTACCAATATTTTTTTCCAGGTCAACCCATCTTTTCAGCTTTCGGCCGTCAGCATATTGTAAAACCCCTTCGCGGGCAATTGGTTGATTTTTCAAGGTCAACGCGTCCAATTGCTTTGTGTCACGCGCGGGAGGTTCAGCAATACCGAATTTCTTTCGGCAATGAGAAAAGGCCACGGCAATGGCCTGGTCATCATTCATTCCTTCTTTATTCAAGATTCCAATTTTCTTTTGCACACAATCCCGAAATTCTAGTGATTTGGTTGACATGGTTTTTCTCCTAAATCGTTATATCTTGAGCAATAAACACGCGGCCCCGTTTTAGGGTTGATATAATCCCCGATAATGTCATCTCAATATCGAACCAATAATTGACATCCCCGACAACATTTAGTGTATTTGCGGGGAGAATGTGGATTTTAAATTCTCCATTTGTGGGATCCGACATTTCAATTTCGACGGGGGAACCTCCCGCGTCACTATTTTTTCTTTGTAATATATAAATTGTATCCCCGCGGGCTTCTTTGATCGAGAAAACTAAACCTGAACCCGTTATATCCAACGGGGTTCCCGATTGCTTCACAATACATTTTAGATCGAAATTGTCCCCGCGATAGAATGCAAAATCTGAATTTGTTGACATGGTTAAGGACCCTCGGTTATCTCGATGGTTAAAGTTGATTCGGGAATTATTTCAAGGTCGAGCGCGGCCCCGTTAAAGCCTGGAAAGTATTGTTGATCCAGGACATTGCCAAGGGAAATCCATCCGATCATTTTACCAACCGTCGATTTTTTTTAATTTTACAAGTATTGATATAATTCCAATTGCAATACCAATATCAAAAATCATGGCAATCGAGAGAATGAATAATATATCGAAAGTGTACATTAACATCAATTCAAAAAAACGTTGATCAACATGATTATTATAAAGTGCCTCGATTAACCAAGACAATATGCAAGATGGAAAGAATAAAACCATCATTAAAAAATAAAACGTGGCTTGGATTCTCATGGTTCTTTCACCATTTTGTGACTTACGGGTAATCCCGCCATTAGATTGACGGTCAACGTATATTTTGCAACCAGGCCGGTTATCCCATCATGATTATTTGCGTTGGCCTTTGAGTCATAGGTTTCAACAATTGAACCCGTGTGAACATTGCCCGTGAAAGTATTGACCACATAAACATTTTCATGTGTTAAACCAAGGATTCGATTCAAAAGGTTTTCCAGGGCCGTGAAATTGGTTGCAAGGCTTCCCACATCCGCAATGTTGGCCAGGATATTATTTGAACCATCAAATTGCATCAGGTCCGTTTGATCCTTGATCGCGGTGATCGTGTTTTCTGGTGAAATTCGTAAAATCTTGCTGCTCGACGGCATCCAATAGAATCTATCTCGTATATAAAATTGCAAGTTGAAAACTTGCAATGCAAAAACATCCCCGGCCTGATAATCTGATATTTGAAATGATGCACGAACCCCCCATAACTGATCCTCAGCTATATCAGTAAATGGACCGGATGCAACAATGGTTGGAACCCCATTTCTAATCAAATATATCAAATAAGATGCAAAAGCACCATAGATGTTTGATACATTTAACAAATAATCAGGATTCCCCGTCAAGCTTCTATAATGCAATTCGATAATTATTGGATCTATCAACGGTTCGAGCATGGCATCAATTACATCTAGATCGGGGGACCATGATGCCTCTATCGTTAATCGGTATTGTTCTTGTCCCATTGTCGTATTACTGATATAGTTGGCGGTTAAGGCATTCCACACGGCATCAGCGATAAAAGTCGCGTCTATAATCCCCGCGTCGTTAATCCGCGCTTGGATATTGTTTAACCCGTCGAAAGTCAACTTGTTAGCCTGGGATAGGATGGTTGCAATATCCGCGGCAAGAACCCCCGCGTTGTTAATCCTTGCTTGAATGTTATTAGAACCATCGAATTGAAGAAGATCCGTCTTGGCTTGAATTGCCGTGGCCTTTGTATCAACCCCGCCAATTGCCGCGAGAACATTTGACTCATCCGCGGGATCCAAGGGAAGATTATCGGTTTTTGCTTGAATATTATTTGTAGTTATAACTATTGCACCTTGGACAAGTGCTAATTTTTCAAGTGATCCCGTGGTTCGATCATAGGTTTGCCCCGCGTCCTTGTTCAGGATCAAATCAATAACTGAATTGGCGAATGGCGGAGTCATGCTTGATATTAATAATTCATCCAGGTTATTTGCAACCAAGGCCGCATTGGATTCAGTTAAGACATTCGTTTTTTCCTGGGTTGTTAGACCGTTGGCAACCCGTTCCAAGTCATCCCGATTGGATCCGATTGCATAACGATCAGGATTTTCTAGGCCAGCTCCCCCGTCACAAATAAAGGCTATTTCAACGGTTCGATTATAACCCGCATAAGAATAACGATAGAAACCTGATCCAACCTCGGCCATTGCCGCGGCATTTACCAATACCGTTCCATCAGTAACTTTCCGAACCGTTATGGTGGGACTTAATCCCGTCTTGGGAACCCCGCGATCATTGAAATATGCTGTAAGTATCATTATCGAGTCACCGGCATTGATTTAAAATGGAATAGATCAACCTCGATTGTCCTGGCCGTGGTTGTTGTCGGGATAATTTGAAGAAATTGTAACATGCCCGTTCCACCCGCGGGAATATTAGCATCCGATATTGTGCCATTCAAAGCATTATTAATCCAAAATTCCATTGACGTTCCATTGGCCGCGCGTCTAATCATCAGATTTATCCAACTTGTATCATAAGCAATTCCCGTGTCTTGCCTGGTTTGTGTTGCACCATTCCGAACCACGCGGAACCAATTTGTATCCGCGGCCAACCGTTCAAAATAAACCCCGTTAGTGGATGGATTCGCGGTTGAATCTAAACAAATACCAATCCTGACAATATGATCCGTATTTGTCGCGGGAGCGCGTATAATCCACCGGATCATGTCGAATTGTTCCATCAGGACACGGCCAATGTTCCCCGCGGATCCAGGATAGAAGCTTGCAACTTGGCTAATCGTGGTTCCCGAAGTTCTTAGAAGGATTCCAGGATGGTTTGAAACCCCGACATTACTAGTTAGGGATCCGTTTGTGAATGACCAACCACGGTTACCGGCCTCCCCCGTTTCCGTGCTTGCGAATATAAAATCATCCATTTCTTCACAAACATAAAGGGGATTATATTCTATCCCCCAAAGGCGGCCGGCCGAATCCTTGACAAGCAAGCATAGCTCACGCGGATCGACATAAAGCCTTCTAAAGCCCGCGGCCGGGCTTGCCGGGGCCGCAACTTGATTTTTCAAGTCAACGAACCCTGGGGCTTCCAAGTTATCATTAGAGTCAATCTTGACCGTGGAACTAGACAACTTTCGGCCCGATGTCCCGTTGAATTTCGCTATGCCTAAATCGGTTGCAACCGCGGGGCCGATCACGTCATTCACGGCCGGGGCTTTGCTTGGAATCGACATCATGCTTTCCTCTTTTCGCGGATTGCAACTAAATCCGTGTGTGAAAGGCCTGATTTGAATAACTCTTTAAGCACGGCATTTACCGGCCGAACCCCCGCGTTGATCTTGTCGAATATCACGCGCGCGAGGTTAGCCTTTGTATCATGTTCTGAATCTCCCTCGGGGGATGGAATTTCTTCGTTGACTTGTTCAGATTGAACCGTCCCGCCTTTGGCCGGGGGTTCCTCAATGCCGGTTTCTTCTAATGGATTTTCGGATGGTTCAGTCAAATCCTCTTTGAAAGAAATAGAAGCCTTTGTTTGTGCCGTCGGAGGCATTTGGCTTGGGAAGTTTTTATCGATCCAGCTTTCCAGCAATAGATCACCGTCGGGGCCGTCGATTAGAGGTAATCCACAAATCCGCATGGCCTGATTTACCGTGAACAATTGGCTTCCAGCAAGCACGGTTGAAACATTGGTTGCAAGCATCGCGCTTCGTTTTTGCTCATCGGCCTTTATATCGATCCGCCAATCAATCTCGAATTCGCGGGATTCGAGCATTGAATCCAGGATAACATAAGCGCGTTTCATGTATTCTTCGGATGATTCCTGAATGCCCCCGTATATTTCGGCCATGTTGTCCTGATCCGTTTCCGAACCCGTGACCGTCCCGGTTTGAACCCCCCTCATTCTCATTTGAGGAAAACCCGTTCCCGCGGCCGTATCCTCGAAATAGGATTGTTGGGTTGCGTCATAGTCATAACCGGCCGACATCCCAGGGGTTACCGAGGTTTTCATGTCGGGAGAATGAACAATAATCGAATCTTGAACAAGTCCTTTGTAGGTTTCGGCCCAAAGCTTGGCATCTTCTTGTGTATTTATGCCTTCAATCTCGATATCCAATTGTCCAAGGCCGCGTTGGGTTACAATTTGTGCAAAATTTTGGGCAATTGATTCAGATCGAAGGATGGTTCGATAAACCGCAAGCAATTCGGGAATCCCTTGTTCCTCATTGCCGAACGGGTCACTTGTGTTTTTCCAAAGGACGGCCCGATCAGCTTTTATGTCATAACGCATGTATAAATTACCGAGAAACAATCGAGGATGAAACATTGTAACATTTCCTTGATCGTCATACTCGATATCTTCGCGCCAAATCGGGGTTACATGAATTTTTAATTTTGATTTTTGGCCAACCCTGGAAACTTCTCTTACAAACCATAAGCATTGCCCGAAGGTTCTTCGGAGAAAGTTGGCCTGGATGAATGTTTGTTTTAAATTATATTGATAGTTTAATTCCCACAATCGGGTTTCTAATCGGGGGGTTAGTGGTTCCTTTTCTAATTTGGTTTGAATGAAAAACCAACCATAATGAAAACTATTAACCACGGAAACCCAAGAAATGAAACGGCCTTTCGGGGATAATGCGGCTGCATATAAAGCCTCGCGGGGAACCATGTCGTTAGCCGGTATCATCATGCCGATAAAATCACTAGAGGCATAAGGATCCTCTCTTAGAAAATTGTTTCGATGAGAAAACGGGTCATAGGCCGTATCCCGCGCGATCTTCTTTCCAAAGGTGCGCGATGGGGGCAACGGCCTTGTAGTTGATAAAAACTTCAAAGGAGGATTGTTGGAGGTTGATACTATGGCCATGATTGTTCCCGCCTTGATTAAATAAAAAATATGGGATTTTAACCCCGTTTCACAAAAACGATAAATGTAATTCCACTTGGGAGAGTATAACCCGACAAATAACCATAACCGGCCTGATCTTGCTCATCTAGAATCACATGCAATTTTGAATGATCCCGAACCTGAATAACTCGAAACTTCCCGGCCGTGAGGGGTTCATTGGCTATTCCCTTGCTTTCAAAAGCTTTGGCTTTATTATCCTCGGCCAATTTTTTCGCGGCCTCGATTTTATAAGCCTCTAATTTCTTTTGTGATAATTCATATTCCAATCTCTCAATTTCAGTCATCTTGGAAGGATCCTTGGCCAGGATCGGAATATCCGCATTTAGAGCTTCTTTCGGATCTCCCCCGTTGGCCGGGTTATCCTCGCAAGTTGCAACATGTTTATCCAGCATTGCTTGTCGAGTATATGTATCCCCACAATATTGGCAAATCAATTTAGATTTTTTGTCGGTATTTAATGCCATTTTGATCACGCGTTTTAATGGCCGATAGATAGGTGCCCGGCCATGATATATAACACCATTAATTAGCATTTAAAGATTAGGGAAACACTCGAATTTTAAGTGTAATATAAAGCATGTTATTTTATCTTAAAGTATATTAGCCCATTTGATCCGGGCATAACCGATAAATTTATAAGACCTTGGATTCATATAGTTATATAAGTAATATACATAAATAAGATGATTCAAATGGAAAAACGCACAACCATCCAATGCGGTCAAGTTGTTGCCGATAGATTGCGAAAATATGAAGTTGCTTTTGATAAGAATCGGGATGAAATGCTTGCCTATCTCATGGACGCGTCAAAATTAGAATATGTTATCAAGCTTCAAGCCCAAATTGCTGACCTGAAAACCGAGGCCGATCCGGTTCCTACTTAAACTTCTTTTTTTATCTTTCTGATCCAATTGTGGGTTGTGTCGATTTTCCCATGAGCCATATTTCCGCGCTGACAATTGAATCGAGCAAGTCATACTCATGTTTTTTCCCCGCATTAGTATTAAGGGAAAATTCCCTTACCTCTTTATTGAATCGATCATAGGCTTGCGCGGCCTCATTAACGAAAAAGGTAAAATCCATCCCAGGAACCCCCATCATTGTTGTCATGCCGTCCCGGATCCTTTGTAACTTATCTTTGGTATTTGATTTAATGGCCGGGGGGGAAAACAAATACATTTTCCCTTGTTTAGTCAATTCCCGTTTCAATTCCCGCGTGATTGTTCGGCCATAAGTTTCTTTTTGTGAAAAGTTGCCTTCAACCCCCCAAATGCGGATTTTCCATTTCTCCAATAGTCGAGCTAGGGCCTTCGCGGCATCGGGCAAGCCCGCGCGGATAACTACCAGGTCCAAGACAAAATAGCAACCTTGATACTTGGCGATCACGGCCATGCATATTCCGTGGCCGGTCTCTCCACCTGGATCTATCCAAAGGTAGATCGGGATTCGATATTTGAATGCAAAATCAATGAATGAATTTAGGTCATGGAACCTAGGGGTTGGCATGTTGACCATAGGCCTGATTCGGTCCTTGTCGAAAAAGTTGCCTTTGGGATTGGACGCGATTAATAAATATTCCGAAAAAAAGACATCGGGGCTTTTACCTTTATCGAGCAATTCCAGGTATTTTTCCATCAGGTCCTCGATGGAATAACGTTCAGGATAGAGAGTCTTGTACAGATCCCGGTTCTTGATCTTGACCGTGAATTTCTTGACCATTATCTTATTGCCCTCAAAATCAAACCGGGGCAATCCATCCTCAAGCAAAGGTTTTAACTCGTAAGACCATGAACAATCAACAAGGGGGGGAACATTAGCATCCTTAATGGCCGGGAATTGAAATACCTCGAATGTAGGTTTAGTCTTTAACCAAAGATAACCATCATTATCCGCGTCATAACCCTTGATTGTCCCGGTAACTAAAATCCTTCCATCAAGGCCCGCGGCCGGGATTAATTTGTTATCCACAATTCGACGGAATTTAGCCATCATGACATCCGAAAGAGGTTCATCTTGAATATCATCCAGCATGACTAAATGGGGATGAGTCCCGGTAATGGCGCCCGTTTTGAATGCCGAACAAGTCAACCCCGGCCGCGAACCTTTTGGTTGAAATGAGAAATATTTTCTTAAGGCCGTGCTTGGTCGATCCTCATCTATCATGTAACCATAAAAATCCAGGATGAGGGGATTACTTTGGAGATTTTGAACAACCGAAAGCATGTTGGCCATTGCCAAATCTTTATCCCATGCGATATTTAGAACCCCGCGGAATCCATCTTTATGTTCACAGATATTTTCTCCCATGTAACCATTCGTAATAAAGGATGATTTGAAATGGTCACGCGGGCATAGGAAAACGGCCTTGCGAATCCCTGAATCGAGGATGCTTCCCCAATGTTTATGACAACGGCCAAGGGGGCTTGGATTGTAAAAGTTATGCTCGTTTAACCAAAATACTTCATACCACTTGGCATAAGTTATATCCAGGATTGCGGGCCGCGTCCAAATCAGTTTTCCCATTTGGTCGATCTTCCAAATCTCGCCTTTCCAATGCCGTCCCGTCATCGGAGGCATTTCTTCGGGGATGTCGGGAAGTTTTTTCGGCCGGCCTTTTGGCATTGGTTTAGGAATAACCAATTCAGCAAGTGGATCTACTTGCTTA